>JAEHJW020004007.1_pt1 | contig 20555 bp, 31 predicted proteins | sample 9271431 | NCBI WGS metagenome assembly JAEHJW02 | reverse complement strand
AATCAAAGCGCCGCGGCGGCAAATTCCTTTTCGCAAATACATGGAGGGAAGTGGACAACCTTGATTTACATTGAAAGGGGTTGATTTAGGGGAGGTTGCGAATAAAAAAGCACACAAAGGGGTTTCAAAAATAAATGACAGTTTTCTGTACAAGATGGGCGGCATAACTGGACAAATAAATGAAAGATTTAGACATTTTGAGCCAGCAAAAACGGAATCAGAATTAGAGAAGTTACGAGGCTCGCTTGGAGGCGAGAGTGCGGCGGAGGGCGGCTGCGTATTGGGCATCCGAGGCTGATGGCATGCGGCGGCGGATGGCGGCGCAGTAGCCTGCACCATAGCCTAGACCGGCTAGCTCTGATTCAAGGGCTGCGATGTGATCAGAGAGTTGGCTGGCGACGAAGCGGTCGCGGCTGGTGTTGCCGCGCCGGTTTTTGTCGGCCCAGAAACCTGGCTGCCGGAAGGGTGCAGTGGGGTTGCAGGCGCGCTGCGGGGCATCTGCAAGGCCCCAAAAAATAGACTCGAAATAACCCATGAGGTGGTCCAGGTGGGTGTCGGTGAGGCGCGGATCCTGGCTGGATCGGCAGCCATCAATACCGGTGCAATCCTCAATGGCTTGGCGGTAGTCTGCGTCGGAGATGCATGCTTGGGCCTGCGCTCGCTTGAGGAGAATTTGCTGAGCACGCGAGAGCATATCATTCCTTGAGCAGCCGGCGGCAGCAGGTTGGGCAGAGGATTACTGGGGAGAGGAGAGTGACTCCGTGGGTGGTACGATCAAGGGTAACGGCGCAAATTCGATCCTGGAGGAAGTCGAGGTCGCGTTGGACGGTACTGTAGCTGACTTCCAAATCGTCGGCGAGTTGCTGGATGGTGACGCGGCGACCAACGGGCAAGAGTTGGACAAGGCGAAAGAACCTATCGAGCATTGGACGGCTGCCGGGGTCTCGCAATTTTGAGGAAGTTTTTGAACTTTTCATATTAAGCTCAGTTGTTTCAACGGGGTGGATTTTTTTTGAGTTTTTTTTCTTCGTTTCAAGTCCCGGTATAAAGCATCGAGTGTTTCAACGGTGGTGGCTTCGCGCACGGGTGCGGGTTTGATTTTACCAACGGTGTCGGAGGAAATTTTGGATATTTTTTTTGCGAGGGCACTCAGCTCTTCGGCGCGGCAGCGGATGTGCCGGTCCACGGCACCTTCTAAATAAATTGGGAGGTAGGAAATCTTCGCGCGGCGCTCGCGCATTGAGCGCAGAATCTCGAGGAGTTCAGATCGGATTTCGTGGGGGCTAAATTGCCAGTTGCGGGCGTTGCACTCGTAACCGTATCGGGCGATGGCTCGGGTCAGTGCTGTCTGATCGCGGAAAAAATCTCGGGGGCGACCCTCATAGAAAGAATGCGCGATGGATCGCAGCACGCTGTCTATGAGGTCGCTCGTTTTCATGACTTGGCAATGGGAGAATTAATGAGGGGCATTTTCACTCCTCGGTATTGCTTGAGGTTATGATGCTGGGCTAGGCGGGTGAGGATTGCAGAGCGCAATCCGAGGGCTGTGGGGGACGGGAAATCCATCCCGCATATTGCCTCGTTGATTCGTCGGACGTGGGGCATCTCAAGGTTGGGAAGCTCTGCGAAGGCTTTGCGAAAAAGTGCATCACGGAAATTTCGCTCGTTGTCGTCCGCGCAGGTCGTTCCGGCCCAGGATTCGATGTCCCGGACCAGGCCTGCGTCCTCTGTGAGTTGTTCTTTGGTTTTCATTGTTTAGCGGGGGAGTAAAAGCAAAAGGCCGGTCATGGTGGTTACGCCCAGGAGCAAACCCCATGCGAACGATAGAAGCATGCGAAAGGAATCCTCATCCTTGCGGCGTGTATCATGGTCAAGGTTCATAATTCCGCTCGTGTGTTCGCGGAGATCGGCGATGGGTAACTGTTTGGTCGTTGGTATCATATTTTTCCTTTGGTTTGTTTTCTTTGGCATTTGGAACAATTGACTAGCACTGTGGTCAGGACAATTTCGCTTTCGGACCAGGCTGATCCCGCTCCGCAGAGTGGGCGCAGATTGGATCCCCGAGCGTGGACGGTTCCGGTGGCTTTGCGCCGGACATTTGTTTTTTCCAGCAAAACCCCATCGGCTCGGAACCAGAATGTTAACTTGAGGCTCATGTCCAATCCCCCTGTGGTTGGGACCGCTTCTGGATTCGGAGATGGGCATCAAGGAAGTTGGACCAATCAATAGGCTTTCTTTGTTTGCGGGCCAGCGTCCCCGCGTACCTAAGGCGCTCAGTGATTGCGAGCAAGCCTTCGTTTTTGGCGAGCTGCCTGAGTACTTCCCTGGGCTTTTCTTGCAGGGTATGGGGAAGGCCTTTATTGTCGAAACGGAGTTGCACTATGAGGTTCTCTGATGGGAATTCCAATCCATTGTGTTCCAGGATTGCAGTGAGGTCTTCGATCGTTGGCATGTTTGGCAAAAAGAGTTTGTGGACTCCGCGCCTCCATATCTGCTGGAGTTCCTTTTGGTTTGCTGCTCGCACTTCGTCCAGGAGGGTGAAGCTGAGGACCATTCCGCATTTTGCGACATCGTGGATATCCCGGATGACTTCCATGCACTTAAAAAAACTTTCCTTGCGGTAGGTATTGGCCAAGAGGTGGAGTTCGTCCAGGATGAGGAGCATATCAGGGGTGAGGCCTTTCTTGATTCTCCTGATCAGATCAGGGGTGGTGGATTTTTCGCTGATGCTTAATTCGCGCGCGATGGCCCGGACCATTCCGCTGAGACCGCTGGCTGCTTCCATTCTCACGAAGGCCGTTTGCCCGTGATTATTATAGGGGGTATAATACCTTTCTAAAGCCCAGGTTTTTCCAATGTGGGAGGGTCCCACGACAAAGCAAATGGTTTGGCTTTCCCGAGCGAGGTTGCAAAGATCTTCAATTCTTTTGAGGGTCTGGGTTTTTACAAGCTTGGTTTCCCCCGCTTGGAAACGTTTTTTTTCCAATGCGAGAAAATCATTGATGGCTCGGATCAAAGAGGGACTCGGTGGCAACGTCGCGTTTGTTTCCGGGTGCCTGTATTTGCCGGCCAAAATTTTGTAGATAGTGTTGTCGCTACTTCGAACGCGAATTGCAAAATCTGGCTTGGCAACTGGATGGGCTGGATCGGTGCACCAAAGGAACGCACTCACGAGGGCGTCCTGCGCGTCCTGAGGGTAGGAGGAAATATTTTGGCGCAAGGAATCCAGGCCGAACTGCCAGGTTTCCCTGGCTGTGTTTTGGGACGGGAACTGTTCTATTTCCTCTTGGACGGGGGGGCGAGCTGGAGTTAATTTTGGTTCCATATTTTTTTCATTTTGTTTTGTTCAGCCCAATAGACTTTCCGGATTCAAATCCGAGAACTCTGTCGGGAAAATGGTTTGCAAGTGGCCCTGGTCTCCTGGCGCTTCTTCGATGATCTCAGGATCGGAGATTTGGGCTTCAATTACTTGGCTATTCTCGATGGGCTCAGGCAGAAATTCAGAAACCTCACCTTGGAATTTTTCGAGGTTCGCACGCATTTGGGCGCTGGCTGCGGCGCGATCGCGGGCTTGCTGGATTTGCGGGCCGACAGTGCCGGCACCGCTGACCGGGATCATGGTGGTGTTGCGCGTGAGGTAAGGCGCGAGCGATGCACGCTGAGTGCGGGCGTGTTGGAGGGAGAGTTTTTTGCGCAACACTTCCTCCCGCATTTGCTCGGGAGTTCCTCCCAGGCGATCCACGGCGGTGATGCGCTGAGCAACGCAAATAAATTTGTCGGGCGCACCGTTACGCAGGCTATAGACCACACAATCGGTATCGGGGTCGTAGTCGTTCCAATAGGCTACAACGCGTCGGCCTCTGTGATTCTCCAGGGCTTCGGGGTTCGAGTAGGTATAGTGAGTCTGATATTTTCCGCTCCCAACTGTGATGCGGAGGCCGTTGCGGGTGACTTGGAGCACCCTGTAATCGGCGCGATACATCCATTTATGGCTGTCCGGCATGATGCGCATTTGAGGAGCATCCGCAGCCCATTTGTCGGCTGGGCAAAGGCCATGCAAAATCTTTCCATCCCCACGCTCGTGGTTCAGGTTGTTCATCACCTGTTCGATGTGTTTCGTATAGTCGGAAATGTGAAGAAAATATTGGCTGGGATGAGCTTTGCCGGCGCGAACATCCGCAAGTTGTTTGCGCACGGATTCGGGGCAATCTTTCATTTCCATGCGCCCGCAGAATCCACGAACATGATCGGCAGCGTGCTGGAGTTGATTGAAAGCTGTTTCAATTATTTTTCCTCTAGGGGTGCGGGTGTGGATTAGTTTCACACCGAGGCTTTTTAAACCGCCGAAACGGGCATCATCATCAAGGCCGGTGTTGTGGCCGCGAATCACATTGGATTGCCATGTGCCTCCCTCAAAAATCGCGGTCTCGAAAAGACCAAACGAATCAAAGACATCTCCCACCAGTCCCCAAACGTCATCTTTGGTGTATTGGCCCTTCGAGCGGATCACTGCGCGGATGTTCAGCCAGCACATGCTTCCGACATCCATGGCGGCAAGAATTTGGGGCCGCACGAGGAGGTAGCCGTCTTCGTTTGGCCATTCTGCCCAGACGTAGCAGTTCGCGGTCATGTCGTCTGCGGTGAAGGCTTGGCCGGCCTTGAGATTTTCATAGCTGCATTCTGTGTAAGGGCCATCCAAATTTGCAGCCCGGGGGCCGATCTGGATTAAGCGGGTTGCGAGCGGGCTCACGCGGGAGCGGATTGCTTCGCGCACGCTTGGGGGAACATAACTTTTGCTTGCGTGGTCTCCGTGCATCCACAGGCGTGATGAGCCTTTGATTGTTGGATTATTCAGGAGACTTTCCCGGTAGCCGCGAGCCACGTTGAGACGGCCCTTAATCCCGCGCTCAACACTGCTTGCGGCTGCGGCAAGGAGATGTTCTTCCTGGAGCATTCCTGCGAAACCTTTGCGGCCCACTTTTCCGCGCTTCTGCTCGACGAGTCCATCCAGGCCGTGAGCAGAATAGCGGTCGCACCATTTACGGAGGGATGAAATGCTGATACGAAAGAGAGGATTCTCTTGTTGCATCTGGGCTGCAACCAGCTTTAAAGACGTTTCCTTTCCGCATGCAGATTCATTGAAGGAGACCAGCTTTACCGCGCGCTCGCGTAGGAGGACCAATGCGCGAGCATGCTCGCTATGGTTGAGGTCGCTGAAGCGAACGGAGGGAACGGTTTTATCAGGTGAAGGGGCTGGAGGCGCAATGATAATCTCCGCGATCTGCTGAGGGACCGCGAATTGGAGTTTATTCCCGACCTGTCGCGTGGGCCAGCCTTCAGCCTTCGCCGTCCGCTTCACCATTTTGTTTCCGGCTTGGCCGACGAGGCCCAAGGCGCGAGCGATGTCGGCTGCGCAAAAAAATTGTGGAGACGCGGGCGCGGATGGGCTGACGGGTTCAGCATTCATGGGTTAGAGGGGTTCGTGATTTACCGAGGATCGGCAGCGGTCGGATAATTTGCCGAGGGCTACAAGCGATAAATAGAGAGCCATTTCAGGGGTTGTATCCATGATTTTTGCAATCTCTTGATAGGTCCTGACCGGCTCAAGTTGCTCTGCCACTTCGGCCCCGATGTGATAATACCTCCGTGAAGGGGATTGCCCCTGGCGGGGGCGTGGGTGACGACGACGGGCAAAGGGTTTCATTTTGAAAGCCGATAACGGCTAATGTGGGGACGGACGGTTACGTCCGTTTGATTTTCAATTTCGACGCCGTACCGGTGTCTGAGCTCATCAATTCGCGTGTGGATATTGAAGCTGCCGCTGGCTTCTACAAGTTCGGGCATTGTGCACCAATCCGGCCATTGAGATTCGAGACGAGAAAGGATTCTGGCGCATTGACTGTCTTGTGCCATTCTTCCGCGTGGAGCGGCTGTGGCTTTCATATTTTTGCCTTGGCTGCCCGCACGCGCTCAAGGGCGGTTGCGAGTTTGGTTTCTACCTCCTCAAGGAATGCTGATTCCTCCACCCCTTCCGGATAAATGAAAAGGTATTTTTCATCGCCGAAATGAGCGAGAGTTTCGAGGTGTTTCACCGTTGCGGAAAAATCAAATTCGATCTGGCCCTGGCTAAGAAGTTTTTCTTTCCTATAGCGGACCTCGTCGTACTCCCCGAATTTTCGCATTAAAGCGAGCTGCCGGCAAAGCGCAACGTAACCTTTCGGGGAAAGCAACACGAGCCGTTTGCCCTCGGCCAAAATATCCTCCTCCGACTTTAAATTTGGGTGGCTTTTCTTCACCCATTCAACCACTTCAGCAGAAAAGTCCATGTACCTACGCACGGTTGTCTCACTCACCTCTGAGGAAAACTCTTGGATAAGGGATTGCCATTCTCCGTGTGCGCATGCCTGCTGAGCTTTGCTAAAAAAAATTCCTGCCATCAAAGCTGATTCTTTTGCGGCCTGAAAATGGCTTTGGAATTTTAAATGCAATTTGATTGCATCCGACATCCAGCGGAATGGGATATTCGCGTGTTTTAAATGGGAGGGCTGTGTGAGGGTGTTCATTTGTTTTGGTTTTTTCCGAAAGTTTCCAGGCGAAATCGAAATTCGCGGCAGTTGTTGTCGGCTTCTTCGAGGTCATCAGCCATGGCGCAAAAATCTGCGGCCATTGTTGCGTCCCTGCAAATTTTTGCAAGGTCGCGATACAAAAAAATCCTTTTGCGGACTGGAGCATTTTCAGCCTGGTCCAAAACAAAATTGATCAATCCGCTGATTTCAGTCATTGATGGTTTTCCTTAAATGGTTGAGGATTTTTGTGGAGATCACCCCGGAGCGGGTTCCTCGAGCGCTTGCGTAAACCGTTGCAACCGGGTAACCATGAGCTAAAGCAAATCCCCGCAGAGTCACACCGCGGCTAATGAGAGCGGAGCGCAACCCCGCATATTCATTATTTGACTTTTTCTTCATGAGCGTGTAAACTTTATGCGAATTTATACAGTCTTGGAAAAAAGTCAACTGAAAATCTGCAAAAATTTGCATGAGCTTTAAAGAAAGACTCAAGTCAGCTCGAGAGAGGCTCGGATGGACCCAGCAAACCCTGGCCTATAAATCAGGGGTTTCAGAGCGCACTATTGCGAGTTACGAATCGGGAATGGGAAGCACAAAATCATCCATTGTTTCAAAGCTTGCCACGGCCTTGGGCGTAAACGAAAATTCCCTTTATTTTGATGCTACTTTAGGTGATGGAAGTTTTCCTCCTAACGTTGAATCCTGTGAGGCGATTGAAGCTTGGAAAAACCGAGCGACTATTGCCGAAGAAAAACTTCAAATCCTTCGCGATAAACTTCTCCAGGCTCTTGCCGAATCTGCCGTCCAATACCCCAATAAAAAGGAATAATATGCACCTCACCCAATGTCCGCACTGCTCCCAAAAGTTGGAATCGTCCCAGGAATTTTCGGAGATGATCGAGGTGGATTGTCCCGCTTGCTCAAAATCTTTTTTTCCTAAAACCAGGCAGGAAAAACCTAAAGAAAAGGCTGCTCCAACCGTGGAGAGGCCTTTGCCCCCGGCGATTCAAGGAGGGGTTCCCGATTTGGTCAAAGAGGAGCGGAAACTGAGATGGAAAGGGGACGTGTTTTTGCTTTGCGGGAATATTTCATTTTGCGTTGCTGGGGCTCTCCTGATTTTTGCAGCGATTGCAGCTTCCCAGGATGGGCCTTGGATTATTATCCTGGAATTGGCTGGAGTCTTTCCGCTGCTCTCTTTTTATTGCTGGGGCGTGGGGCACCTCATTCACATTCGGGCAAATACTTTACCCTGATCTATGCTTTCTTGGATTGCATTTGCATTTTGTGTGGCTATCTGGATTTGGATGCTTGTGGATACCATTTCCAAATGGGTGGACGATGAGGAGGAATGTGGAAAAAAAAACCGCTCCTGGTACATCAGGAGCGGCTAGCGGGAAGGTTGGGATCAGCAGGGCTTTCCTTTTTTTTCTGGAAGAGAAAGGAGCGCCATCATGGCTTCCTTGGTGACTTGGGAAATCCCGGTTTCGCGGCGGCTTAGGGTGATCTGGCCGACTCCAAGTGCGCGGGCCACGGCTGTCTGGGAGCCGCGCAGTTTGCGCGCGGCTTTATATTCTTGGCAAAGGTTGGGTTTTTTGGCCTTCATTAGTTAGATTTTTCTCTGCTTTTTTGCACAATTGCGGCGGCCAAACATCTTTCGAAATCTCCTAGCCACCCAATATCCACGGGAGCAAGGTTTGCGAGGGCGGGGAGGATTACCACGGCCAGCCAATTCCCATCGGGTGGATTGGCGACGGTTTGGCCGAACATATTCTGGATGCGTTCTAAAGCGCGCCAAACGTCTGATTTGCCGTGGCCCAAGCCGCAAATCACGAGTGGTTCTCGCCCTCGGTAAAGTGTGAAGGTGGGTCCTTTTATTTCGACGCGAAAGGCAGCGAATCCTGGGATCTGGCCGCCTCGCGGAAGGATGGAAACGCAGGTTTCTATTGCACTGGAGTCAAGGGTGTCGAGCCGGTGCAGTGCGGAGTGGCCCGTGGACAATGTGATGTGGTTGATGAGCATATTATTCCGTGAGACCAGACAGGTCCAATTCTGCGATTTTATCATTTTCCTCCCCGATTTGCTGCAAAAGCGCCCTCCAGCCGGATTTGTCGCTGGCGGGAGAGTGATAATAGAGGAGGGCCTCTGCCATATCGAGCAGGGCTTCGGGGTTCTCCTTAGCCTCCTCCTCGGATGGAACAAGAAGTTTGACAACGCTATCATCGGACCAGACTATTTCCCCGTCTTCATCCTTGGTGGCCTCGCGGCCATCATCACTGTCCACATAGGACGTCGCTCCGTAATCATCGCTGAGGGCCCTGGCGGCGAAATCGTTGACGTCGAAATTTTGTTGCCAACCACTTCCAGGACCGGAGCAGACGAATGTTGGTCCGCATGATCCACTGGCTACACAATCGGATTCCTCGCAGTAATCAAGGATTGCCTTTTTTACTGAGCCGGAGTTGATAACGTCTTGGATGTCAATTTTCATATTTTTTGTTTTTTCTTGCGGCTTGCGGCTCCGGGGAAATCCCGGCTTACCGCTCACCAACAAAGACGATTTATATCATAATGATATATTTTGCAACAACTATTTTCAATTATTTTTTGGGGTGGAAAATGTCTAATTCTGACTGGCCAAATCCGCCAGGGTGGCGGATTTGAACTTCAAAACCCCAATGATTTTGATGTTTTTTGAAGTCCTGGCCGAAAGCGGGGAGTCAAAATTAGATTTTCTCTCATTTTGCTTCAGCGTTATTTTTCGGAATTTTGATGATTCTGGCCCCAACCATTAAAAAAATATCTAATTCTGATTGCCCAAATCCGCCAGGGTGGCGGATTTGAACTTCAAAACCCCAATGATTTTGATGTTTTTTGGGGTTGGTGGCCGAAAGCGGGGAGTCAAAATTAATTTTTCTCTAATTTTGCTTCGGGCAGGTTTTGACCGCCCGGGCTGATATGGTGGCTGCGTTACGGTGAAATCCAATTGAAAAAAATGACCATGAAAATTACCTTCCGCAAAACTTCAAACTTCATTGCACTCATCTGTGTGCTCTCCTGCATGCTCTTTGCAACGAGCTTGCATGCGCAATCATCCAGCGTCTCGAATCTTCTCACCAATTCCCCAGCAGGGTCGTTTTTTGGGTCGGTGGGATCCTATTTCAGCAGCTCAAATACAAATCAGCCGGTGCATGGCCGCGCTGAGGTGGGATTGGGGGTGGTCTATCAGTCAGGGATCAACATTGGTGCTGATTTGGATTTCCGCTACAAGGTTTACGAAGCCGGGACAAACTGGGGGTTCATGCTTGAATCCGTGACACGCAATGCGGGGATTGCCGGCACCATTGTTTCGCAGCAAGGAGGCATCGCTCTTTATTATATTCCGGTTTCGGCGCCGGATGTGGAAATGTCCAGCGGCTTGCTCGGAGGGTACAGTTTCTTCAGCAGCGGTGCGGCTTTCACGGCTTATGCTGATGTTCGAAAAATGGCGACCGCGAACACTTTCCTCGGTGGCCGCATCGCGTACGAATATGAGAAGCAATCGGCCCCGCCGGTGCCGGTGATCACGACTTACACCGGATTCATGTTTTGATCCCTCTAAAAACTTTCCAAACCAAATATGAATGGTTTGATTGAAAAAAAATCTCCGGTGGAATTCGACATTGCGCTTGCTCGGGCCTTGGCGGCGGAAGCGGCGCTGGCCTATTCTGCGAGCCAGATCGTGAGCGACGAAACCGGGGCGGCTGCGCGCATCAATTACAATGCGGACAAGGGTGCGATCATTGTTTCGTTTCGCGGATCTTGCGCCCCGATTGATTTCATTCAGGATGGGAAATTTGAGTTGCGAATGCTGGGGTATTCCAATGCATCCAATCCTGTGCGGGTTCATGCCGGTTTCCTGGAGGACATTTCAGCCATTGATTCCGGCGTGACCCAACAGGTGCGCGGTTTATTGGATCGGTTTCCTCAAGCGCAATTATGGGTCACGGGGCATTCATTAGGAGGCGCGCTTGCTTTGCTTTACGCTGTGGAGGCGGTGCGGCTCGGCTTGCCGGTCGCGTGGGTTTATACTTTCGGGCAGCCGCGCGTGGGCGATGCCGCCTGGGCGGCGATGTACGAAGGATTACTGGGTGAGCGCACCATGCGGGTGGTGAACGAGAATGATATTGTGCCACGGACCCCTCCCTAGCTCATGGGTTATCGGCATTGCGGCCAACTCGTGCTGATTTACCCCTGGAATAAAATCGCGATCAATCCCGGCTGGATGGAGAAGATGGTCAGCGATGGGGCCGGGCTGTTTCATGCAGTCACCAGGGGGCGGGATGTGTTAATCCGGGACCATTTCATTAACTCTTATATTGCTCATCTAAATCGCGCAGAATATGCCTGAAACTCCCCATTAACATGATTGACACCAATTCCATTTCCGCTGCGGCTCAGGCTGTGAATTCCGTCCAAACCCAAATCAACTGGCAAGCTTTGGTTGCTGGGGCTCTCTGGCTCCGTGCCGATTTGGTTTCTTGCTCCGAATGGATCATCGGCCATGGCGGCCTTGGATACCTGCTCAAAAAACTGTGGTGGAATCCACCATCAAAATGAAATCATATTTCTCAGGAATTATTTCATGACTCCAAACATTCCCGAACTCACCACCTGGCATGCTGTGCTGGGCCTCCTGGGCATTATCGCCGTGGCGAACATGGTTCTCTGGTTTGTGTCGCTGACCAAGCAGGTGTTCGGTCGCAAACCGACCCTGGAGGAAGAGATGAGCACAAACGCGAAGAGTTTGCGGAGCGAAATTTATCAAGCCAAGAATTCGGCGCTGAAGGAAATGGGATCGCGCTATGCGGCCATCGAAGCGAGGACGGCGATCCTGGAGGCGCGACACGAGGAGATGCAGCTCGACCGGGAGCGCAAATGGAAGGAATTGCAGGCGGACATTGGGGGCCTGAGGGAAACCCTAGCATTCATTCGCGGACGATTTGAAAAAAAGGACCAACATGATTCGACCCGATAATATCCGAAAAGAAATCCTCATGCAGCTTTACGCGGTGCGACCTTTGAGCGTGACCGCGGAGCGCATTGCGAGGGATGCGCGGAAGGCCGGCTATGATTTCACTCCGCATGAAATCCTGAATGAATTGATTTTTCTCCAGGATAAAGGTTTGGTTGTTAGAACTAACAACCCTGCCGGAAGCGAGTTGCTGTTCCGAATTCACGCCCTTGGCGTGACGTACTACGAGGAAGAACTGCAATGAGCCAGGCACGCACAGGCAAGATCGCCCGCGCTCCGTACAATGTGCGGATGGCGGTGAACACCATGTTGCGCGATGGCGCAACAAGCCGGCAGGTCATTGCGCTTCTTGACGGCGCCGGGATCACGGGAGTCAATGAGCAGAACGTGACCAACTGGCGCGAGGGCGGATACCAGGACTGGTGCAAAGAACAATCCAGGCTGGATGAGATGGCGGCGAAACGGGAATTTGCGCTGGAGGTCGTGAAGCAAAATCAAGGGTCCCAAATTCATGAAGCCACCTTGCACCTGGCTGCGAGCCAGCTTTACGAAGCACTGACTGATTTTGATTTGGGGAATCTCAAAACCCTTCTGGCGGAGAAGCCGGAGAATTACGCCCAGATCGTGAACAGCCTGGCGAAGCTCAGCAAAGGCGCTCTGGAAATGCAGAAATACAAAGACCTGGTGCGCGAGCAAAAAGCGAAGATTGAAGCGGCTCTCGGGGCTGCGAAAAGCAAAGGTGGTCTCACGCCGGAGACCCTCAAAACAATCGAGGATGCCGCTGCAATGCTATGATCGCGCGACGCACCATACGATCTACGACTTCCCGGCCAGATTACCTGGCTGCGGATTTTGCCGGTCGTTGCAAGGTGTTTCCCGCGCCGACGGCGGATGGTCGCGAGCCGGTGCTGCTGGCTTACCAAGCGGATTGGGTGCTGGATACTTCGAGATTAAAGATTGCGGAGAAGTCCCGGCAGATTGGTTGGACTTGGAGCGAGGGCTATCGCATCACCCGAGACAAATCGCAGCAGGATGCAAGGCTCGATCACTGGATCAGTTCTCGGGACGAAATCCAAGCGCGGCTTTTCCTGGAGGATTGCAAGGCTTTTGCAGATTTGTTGAATATCGCGGCCAAGGACCTCGGGCTGATGGTGATTGATGATAAATGCAGTGCTTACGTGCTGAGTTTTGCAAATGGGCTGAGGGCCCACAGCATGAGCAGCAATCCTGATGCGCAGGCCGGCAAGCGCGGAGGCCGCACGCTGGATGAGTTCGCACTGCACCCGGATCCGCGCAAGCTGTATGGGATCGCATATCCTGGAATTACCTGGGGCGGTTCGCTGAGCATTTTTTCTACTCATCGCGGGACGGCGAATTTCTTCAATGAGTTGATTACGGAAGTGAAGCACAAAAATAATCCCAAGGGATTTTCGCTTCATTCCGTTTCGTTGGAAGCCGCGCTGGCGGATGGATTTCTTTACAAATTGCAAAAGAAACTTCCCGCGTCCGATCTGCGCCAGCAGATGGATGAAGCCGATTATTTCAGTTTTATCCGTGCCGGTTGCGCTGACCAGGAGACATTCGCGCAAGAGTTTTGCTGCGTCCCGAGTGACGACAATAGCGCATTTTTGACGTACGAACTCATCACAGGATGCCAGTACCAACCCGGCGAACACTGGATGACGGATTTGAGCGATGCCAAAGGGCGATTGTTTGTGGGGGTGGACGTGGGTCGGATTCATGACCTCACTGTGATCTGGGTCCTGGAGCAACTTGGAGATGTCTTTTACACGCGCCGGAAAATCGAGTTGAAAAACCAGACCTTTGAATCGCAAGAAAACATTCTGTTCCCGATCCTCGCGCTTCCCCAAGTGCAACGGTGCTGCATAGATCAAACAGGGATTGGCCGGCAACTCACTGAACGCGCCCAGGGCCGCGCTGGAAAATACAAAGTCGAAGGGGTGACTTTTAGCGGAACTGTGAAAGAGGAGTTGGCTTTCCCGCTTCGCGCTGCATTTGAGGACCGAAGCCTCCGCATTCCCGATGAGGATAATTTGCGCAGTGATTTGCGGGCCATTAAAAAGGAAACGACGGCCTCCGGGAATATCCGCTTTGCGGCTGATCGCGGAGCCAATGGCCATGCGGACCGCTTTTGGGCCCTGGCCCTGGCGTTGCATGCCGGGCAAAGCAGGCGCGAAGCAGGGACCATCACGGCTTGGACGCAAACAAGTCGGGGGAAAATGATCCGCGACCGCCGCACGCGCAGCATGCTCGGCTGACCTTGAATAAAATATGGCTAAATCTTCCATCTTGCCGGAAATAAACACGCAACCCGTTTTGGCCACCAGCGTGGCTCCTGGGACGCGGATCATTCGGAAGGGCGAAGCGACGGGACGGCCCGGGCAGATCGTGACTGCGGCCAACCGCTGGCGCGAGAATTACAATCCGCTTCGCAACCTCACCATGCGCCGGGTGGTGGAGTTATTTGAATTGGGGCAGCGGGGAGACACCGCTTATTTGCAGTGGACATATCGCTTCATTGAGCGGCGCAATCCCACGCTCAGCGGATTGATCAGCCGCTGTGAAGCGCCCTTGGCAAACTTTGATTGGAGCATCAAAATTCTTCCCAAGCTTCCTGCTGGAGTCACGGAAGCCCAAGCGAAGGCCCAACAAGCGGCCCTTCAAAATGCGTATGATCGGCTGGACAATTTGCGCCAGGCTTTGCTGCATTTGCATTCGGCGGATTTCCGGGGCTATGCCCACTTGCAAAAACATCGCAACCCTGACGGGTCCATTTTCCATCTGGAGCCGCTCATGCAATGGACCGTTTGCCGGGATGGACTGGAGGGGAACTGGTTTTGGAACCCGGACTCGCAATCCACCAGCCAGCCACTTCAATTTCTCGGGGAGGATTTTTGCATCGGGGGCGATAGCTTGCCGCGTGCGGATTTCATCATCCGGGAATGCCCACGGCCCATTGATGAAATCGGCTTGGTGGACACGGTGCGCCGGGGCCTTTGCGAAAAGGACTGGGACGGCTTCATTGAAATCTACGGGATACCTGGCGGCGTGGTCATCATGCCGCCGGATGTTCCGCAGGGCCAGGAATCGGCTTACCAGGCAGCTGCTTTGTCGGTTAGCGAGGGGGCGGCTGGGGCTTTGCCGCATGGCTCCAGTTATGAGCCGAACTCCTCACCGCGTGCTGTGGATCCATTCAGCCCACGGCTTGCTTGGCTGGATGGGCAGCTCGTCCTCGCCGGCACCGGCGGCAAGCTCAGCATGCTCACGGACCACTCATCTGGGGGAATGCGCGGCAGCAGCAAGGTCCATGATGATACATTCAGCGAAATCGCTGCGGGAAGGGCAGCGCAGATTAGCGAGGTGATGCAAGCTCAGTTCGATTCGGAGATTTTAGCGGCTCAGTTCCCCGGCCAGCCTATCGTCGCTTATTTTGATTTTTCCAGCGTGGATTCGGATGATGTCTCAAGCCTCATCACGAATGTCGCTGCCCTCGCGGCTGCCGGCATCCGCACGGATACAGCGTGGCTGGCTGAGCGCACCGGCTACTTGCTCACGCCATCGGCCCCAGCTCCAGCGCCTGCGCCTGCGCCGGTCCCTCCTGAGCCGCCTAAGCCCACCATCCAGAACCGCGCCGGCGAGCCAGTCGCCCCCACCTCCACCGAATTGCACCAGGATGCACCACTTGCAAATGAGTTGCACGCGGCTATTTCGCCACTTGCAAAGAGGTTGCAAGCCATCGCGCAAGTCTCCGATCCGGCCACGCAGGGGCACCTCATCAGCAAACTTCTGACCGATTTCCCGCACATTGCCGCTGCAATCAAGGCTGATCCGGGACTCGGATCAAGGATCAAAACCGTGCTCAGCCAAACCATGGCCGAAGCCATGGCTCAACCCCCCGTCACCGCGACAAAATGAAAACGCTCACAAATTGGATATACGGCGTTTTGATTTCCAGCCGTCTCTTGGGTCATCTCGGCAAATATCGTCTCTGCAAGGGCAGTTGCATGCGTTGCAACAGCCAAATCCACACGCCCACCCCATGAACGCCACAATCCTTAATCGCGACTTCACCCATCCGCCCGATGGTTGGTACCAGATTGAAGCCCTAGGCAACCATCCAAATCCCCAGGCAAAAGTCCTCCAGGTGGTGGATCAGGAGGCTTCGGCAAGCATCGTGAACCGTTTTAACGCCGACGCCCGGGCCGGGACCCTCCGCCATGGTCATGAAATGCTGGTGGATCACGAGCATTTCTCCGATCAGCCCGATCAAGAGACTCGCGCTTATGGCTGGTTGCAGGAGTTGCAGAACCGCGCCGATGGCATTTATGGTCGCATTCGCTGGACAACAACGGGCAAAGCGGCGGTTGACGGCGGCGATTACCGCTTTTTTAGCACTGAGTATGCTTCCAAAGACCTCCAGACCGTTCCAAGCGCGGATCCGCTCCCTCCTGGCATCACCAATCGCGTTCGGCCCATGCGCCTGGCTGGCCTGACTTTGACCAACATGAACAACAATTTGGGCCAGAAACCCATCACCAACCGGGAAAACCCCGGCCAATCTTTCGCCGGCGCGGGTGCGCAGGCGGCAGTCCAACACACAAACAACCAAAATAAAACCAGAATGAAAAGCATAGCCACCAAACTGGGGCTGACCGCCGAGGCGAGCGAAGACGCAATCCTGGCGGAAGTCTCCAAACTCCAAAACCGGCTCACTGAACTCCAGCCCATGGCTGAGGAAGTGACCACACTCCGCAACCGCGTCAAGGCCCTGGACGAATCCAGTGTGGACGCACTCCTGTCCGCCCACGGCATCACCGATTCAAAAGTCTTGAACCGGATGAAGCCCATCCTCGCCGGCATGGCCGTCGCAGATCGCCAGGCATTCCTGGACGAATGCCTGCCCAAACCCGCCGCACCCTCAGCCCAAGCCTCGCAGGCCAGTCAAGCCAGCGGCAGCCAAGTGAAGCTGCATAACCGCGACACCAGGCCGCCCAAGGATGCCGGTCTGGATGCCGAATCCAAATCCCGGTCCAAAGCCACCGCGATCATGAACCGCGCCCGCGCGCTCCAGAAGGAAACGCCCAACCTGAGCACGGCCACCGCCGTGATCATGGCCCAAAAGGAAATGGAAGAAACCAACCCCAGCTAATCCAAACCAATCAATCCGAAATCAAAACAGCCAAAAATCATCATTAAAACACCATGAATGTCATTTTAAACCCAATCCAATCCAACACCAAGGAAGGTGACATCTCGCTCCCGGCGAGTGTCAACCTGACCGGGTTGGAAGGCTACCTCTGGAAGGTCGCCAACAATAGCGGAGCGCCGAACTTCGCATTGCCCACCGCCGTGGCCGATGCCGCGTATTACGTCGGCGCATCCGGTGACATCGCCGGAAACACCGTGGCCGCCGAGGCCCCTGACATGGGCGAAAATTGCCGCATCGCCTTCTCCGGCACTTGCAATCCCGGCGACATGCTCAGCCTCAACCCCAATGCCTGGGGTCAACTCTACAAACCCACCACCGGCGCTGGAGCCATCTTCTACGATTGGATCGCTGAAGAGGCTGGAACCGGCGGCACGACCACCGTCCCGCAATTCCTCCTGGTCCGCCGCATCGCATCCCGCGCTGTCACGCTCTAATCAACCACAACCAAAAATCATTCACTAAAAAGTTATGTCACGTTTATCACAACTCGCAACCTCACCGTTGCTCCAAAACTTCGCCGTCACGGCCAGCCAGAGCGCCATCCGCCCGGTTGGCAGTTTCATCGCACCCATGTGCGAAGTGCCGGACCTCACCTTCCGTTACAAGGTTTACACGGAAAACAACCGTTACCGCGTGCCGAACACCAAACGGCAACCCGGCGCACGCGCCACCGTCCTGGGCTTCAGCGCCACGGATGCCAGCCTCACCCTGGAACCCAATGCCCTGGACTTCCCCATCCCGAATGCGGAGCAGCTTTCGGATGAGGGCTTGCAATACGCCATCATGGAAGCCCAGAGCTGCCTGGCCGATGCCAGCGCATTGGCCCTTGAAAACGAAATCATCACCATTGCCAAGGCCGCAGCCATTGCGTCGCCCCTGACTGTGACCAGTGATTTCACCAGTTCCGCCGTGGACCCCGTCACCGTCCTGGACCAGCAAATACTGAGCGTGATGAAGGCATCCAAGAACGGCGCGGCGGTCAAAGTCCTGTTCGGAGCCACCAAGTTCCAGCAGTTTCGCGACAACCCGAACGTGCGCGGACGCTTCGTCACCAGCAACCGTGGAAGCGGCGGCAAGAGCCAGACGGCCACCGGCAACGTCGGCGTGGTGTCTCCCACCATTGACGATGTCAGCAGCCTGCTCATCACCAATCCCGAATGCGAGATGAGCATGATGGTCATTGACACCAGCGCCCCCGGCGAAGCTTCATCCATCAGCTTCCTGCTGGACACCGTGTGCATCGTGTTTGCGGCCAATGCCACGCCAAACCGGATGGACCCCAGCTTCATGAAGACCTTCGCTCGCATGGGCGGATTCTTCCAGGCTGGAAGCTACACCACGGAAGATCAGCGCGATCAAGTCCTGAAAATGGACTGGACCACCCTGCCCGTCGTGACCAATACCGCCGCTGTGGCCGCCGTGCAATAATAGCTAATCCCAGGGAGCGGAACACTCCCGGTCAAGCCTGGGGCGCGGCTGGCGACAAAAAACGCGCAAACTCAAAATTTAAATAATCATGCAGGTTGGAGCCCAATTCTCCATTCATAGCGCGGCCCCTCAGCGCGTCCTGCAACTCTGAGGGAAAAATAAAACAATATAATACCTATGCATTATCGAAATGGTCGGGAAGCAAAAAACGGGGACAAAATTGTCCGGTTAAATATGGGAAACGGAAAAATTGAAGCCTTTGGTGTGCTCCATTCTGCCGAGGCTTCAGGAGGGGATCACTGCAATGGGCTCATCGCAATAATACAGAGCACCCTTGAATATGCCTGCCTTTGTGATTGCCTCCATGTGGATGATTTAGAAGCCGTCCTTGCCGAAAAAGGCTTAGCCAGGCGACCAACAGGAAAATAATCATGCAGGCTGGAGTCCTAGCTCCATTGATGCCGCGGCCCCTCAGCGTGTCCTGCAAAACTGGGGGAAACTTTTATGAGCTGGAATCCCATCACCACCGCAAACATCCGAATCCAACCGGCTGAGGCCGCATTGCTCGCCAACATCAGCGGGTCCTCCACGGTTTGCCAGGAAATATTAACCTATGTCATTGGTGAGTTCGTAGAGGCCATCCAGGAAGGCGGAAACCAATTCGCCACCGATGGCACCATCCCCGATGTGGTGCGCCCGCACGTCATTGCACGCACGCGCTGGCTCTGGCTCTGTGAATTCCCGGAGATGAAGCGGTTCCAAACCGCCGAACGCTCCAAGCTCAATGATGATGCTGTGGCATTCCGCGATCGCATCGCCAGCGGAAACCCCAAGATCGCGCCGCCAGCCAACCCCTCGCCCAGCAGCACCACCATCGTGACGATGCCCAGCATTGGAGCGACAAACCTGCAAAATTTTACAGCCTGTGACGAAGACGGAATATGAGCGATTTTGCGGAAATAATTTCGGGAATGGAGAAAAAGGGCGAATTGCCCAACAATCTCACGCAATCGCAAATCGCCGCCATTGAGCGCTCGCTGCAAAATTATGCAGCGGATTTGGGCGAGTACATCACCGCGCAAGCCCTGGAGCGGATTAAAACCGCCATCGCAACCGCTGCCAAAAATCTCGCCAACCCGCACACGAGCGAAGAGCCGCTCAATCCCGCGACCGCGCGCGAAGCGGTCATGGCTGTAGTCCAGGACTGCGCGCCGGGAATTCTCCAGGCGAACAATATTGATTTCGCGCTCCAGGTCGCACGCGACATTGTGGCCGGGGCCGCAGGCTACGTGCGCGACGCATCGCCGGACGTGGTGAGCGAATACCCCGCGTGGGAGCTCGTGCGCATGTACGATCGCGATGTCCCTCGCGGGATGCGGCGCGGCGACAAAGGCGAGTTGGTGCCAGATCCTGGCCAAAGCTGGGACGCGCGTTGGACCGCGGCCGGCGGCACATTGATTGATGGGCGCATGATCGCGCTGAAATCCGATCCCATCTGGCAAGCCCTGGGCGATGGCGTTGGCGGCTACACCGACACCCTCGGGAATCCATTTCCGCCATTTGCCTTCAATAGTGGTTATGACGTCGAAAATGTCTCGCGCAAGGAATGCCTGAGCCTCGGCCTCATCGGATCCAAAACCGCCGTGGCCCCTCCTGCCATTGATTTTTCCAAACTCTTTTCCCTGCCAAAAATCGCGGCTCTATGATCAAGATCACCAACAATGCGTCCCCTGCCCTGCAAGCCCTCGTGGCTCGCGTGCAGCCCCAGCGCATTGCCCCGATCGTGGGACCACGGCTGAAAGAACTCACCAAGCGCAAGCTTTACAGCAACGGCACAAACAAAATGGGCTGGCCCAGCACCGGCTTCTGGGAAGATGCAGCGAGGGGTTGCACTTGGACCCAAGAGGGAAATCATGTCGCAATCGTGATTAACAAAGTCGGCGTGCGGCAGCGGTATTATGGTGGGCCCATCACTCCCAAGCGGGTGAAATATCTCACCATCCCCATTTCCGAAGAAGCCTACGGCCACACCGCCTCCGAATTCCCAGGCCTTTTCGCCGTGACGCTCGGTGGCAAATCTTATCTCGCCTTGCGTAATGCAACAGAGACCCACAGCGCATCCGCCCAGGGAATGCGGCTTTTATTCCTGTTGTCACCAGGCGTAAACCAGCAACCCGCGCCCAACGTCATCCCAAGCGATGCCGAGTTCCAGGCCACCGCCCACAAAGCCATTTTGGAGGCAATATGATTGATCTCATCCAACTCCAGGAAGATTTGTACGGCCTGTTGATGTCTGCGCCGCAGCTTGCCACCGTCAAAA
>JAEHJW020004954.1_pt1 | contig 20556 bp, 33 predicted proteins | sample 9271431 | NCBI WGS metagenome assembly JAEHJW02 | reverse complement strand
TCTCTTGTATTTTGTGAGCAAACCTTACCAACATTAGGATTTTTATCTAAATAATCTTCCAGCTGATACAGCCAATCATAATCTAAAAAAATCATATCGGGATGTATCCATCCAAAATATTTATATTTTTTTCTTGATAAAAAATAATTAAATCCAATATTCATGTCAACAGGTAAATTAGGAATATTTTCATTTTTTATATAATCCTTTATTTTATCATGTTTTAATTCAACACCACCATCTAAAATTAAAATAACATCTAATTTATTATTATAATTATGAGCAAAAAGAGTATTTAAAGCTTTTTTGGCATTCTCTATATCATAAGGAGTAACAATCATAAATAATCCTATTTTATAACTATTTTTAATATTAGAAACATAGTCTCTCATAACTTCTGGATGTTCTTTATCAAAATATTTACATACTTTTATCCGATCCGAAATACATGTATTTGGATTCCTATCTTTATAAAACTCAGGCTGTCCTTCTAACGCCATATAATGCTTCCATTTGTTCATAATTATATACTGCGGCTGACAGTATCCATAGTGATAAAACTTTATATCACTATTCCCTACATTTACACTATTCAACTGCTCATGTACACTGCCATTCCATCTTATTTTACCATTGTTTTTAAACAAAACCTTGCACGGATAAATATCTTGATAATACCAAGGATAAATTATAAAATGATAAAAATAAAACCAATAAATATCAAACTTTTTATCATCATTTATCAATGATAAAATAGCATTATATGAATTATAATCATAAACTTCATCCGCATCCTGCCTGAGTATCCAGTCACAGCTTGAATTTTCAATAGCATAGTTTCTGCATTCGGCAAAATTAGTAAATGGGAAATGAAGTAATTTTATTTTGTTTTTAAATTGTTTTATAGTTTCTTCAATTTTATTCAAATTAATATTATTTTCATCGCCTGTATTAACCAAAACAGCTTCATCAACTAGCGGAAGAACAGAACAAAGAGCAAAGTTTATGAATCTCTCTTCAGAATTTCCAAAAATCATATTTAAAGATAAAGTTTTTCCCATTTTTTTAATTATATAAATGAAAACATGCTGATAATTTTTTTTCTCAATTTTTTAGAAATTAAATATATTATATTATATTTTCCCCAAATTGTAGCAAATTTATCAATCTTTCCATTTTCTTTTGTTTTATTGCAAAAATAAAGTGCAATTTTTTCAATAAAACATTCTTCATTAAATCCTCTTACCCGATATGAAATATCCCCAATGTTAAAAAAATAAAATTGTTCTATTTTATTAATTGTTTGCTCCATTTTTGGGGTTATTTTGAAATACAGTGTCGGACAACATTATTATCTTTATCAAGAGTAATTCGTAAATATTTTTTAATTTCATTATTATCTTCTGTTTTATATGTTTTAAAAAATGTTACAGTATGAAACTTTTCGTTTGAATTGCCAACACCATGTTTATAACATACAATGGGTTCATAATCGGTCAAATCTGGAAGTTTGTTTTTTACAAACTCTTTAGCTGCTGTTATTTTATCTTCCATTATTACCTCTCTTTCTTATATTGATAAACTCTTATAGTTTATAATGCTGTTTCTCTATATTTTAAATCCAATGGTTTGTCTAAACCATTTACTTCAATCATTGAAGGTTTTCTAATAAAATTCAATGCTTTTCTAAAATCAAAAATATCTCTAACAATAACAATAAATTTAATTTGTTCCGATTGAAAAAAATAGTTATTAAGCTTTGTTTTTCCAAAAGCTTTAATAAGATAAAATTGGTAATGATTTATAGATTTTGTTTCTTCTTCATTCAAAAGATTATAAGAATCTTTATCTCGTTCTAAAAAAACCTTTATATATTTCTCTGGAATATAATCGGGATTTATTATACCATAATACCCATTTTCACAAGATCTTTTTGAAGCTAACTCGGCAGAATCAAGTTTTAATTCATCTTTAACGGGTAAAACAAAGTGAGGTTTGCTGTCAAAAAAAGAAAATAATTGTATTCCATAAACCTCATCTTCTTTTGAATAAGGATAAATATATCCCGTCTTTGAAACAAAAATATCTTTAACGTCTTCTATATCTATTAAAGGTGTCATTGGAACCAAACCGGGCTGACGATGTATAAAAATATCCGAATGTGGATATTTATCACATTTTTCTCCCCAAAAAACAGGACAAGAAAAATAACTTTTATTTATCGTGAAAAGCATTCTATTACCCAGTAAAGTACATTCACGAAAACTGCAGTCTCTTTTCTTAAAAAAATCTTCTCTTTCTTTCAAAATCAATTCATCATTTTCCCAATAGCAGCTATTGATCAATACTCTTTTTCTTTTAACGGATGAATAAGTATCCAATGCGTTTAGTTCATAATTTGGATTTGAAGACTGTTTATATTCCATTATTACCTCTATTTCTTATATTAAAAAATTCTTACGGGTTACAATACCGTTTCTTTATATTTTAAATCCAATGGTTTATCTAAACCATTTACTTCAACATATAAAGGTTTTCGGATAAAACTCAACGCTTTTCTAAAATCAAAAATATCTCTAATAGTAACAATAAATTTAATTTGTTCCGATTGAAAAAAATAGTTATTAAGCTTTGTTTTTCCCAAAGCTTTAATAAGAAAAAATTTGTAATGTTGTATAGATTTTGTTTCTTCTTCATCCAAAAGATGATAAGAATCTTTATCTCGTTCTAAAAAAACCTTTATATATTTCTCCGGAATATAATCGGGATCTATTATACCATAATATCCATTTTCACAAGATCTTTTTGAAGCCAACTCGGCAGAATCAAGTTTTAATTCATCTTTAAAGGGTAAAACAAAGTGAGGTTTGCTGTCAAAAAAAGAAAATAATTGTATTCCATAAACTTCATCTTCTTTTGAATAAGGATAAACAGCTACTGTTTTTGAAATATAAATATCTTTAATGTCTTCTATATCTTTTAATGGTTCGGCTGGGACTAAACCAGGCTTAGGATTTATAAAAATATCCGAATGTGGATATTTATCACATTTTCCTCCCCAAAAAACAGGACAAGAAAAATAATGTTTATCTCCCGGTAGAAATATTCTATTACCTAGCAAAGTGAATTCGCGAAAACGGCAGTCTCTTTTCTTAAAAAAATCTTCTCTTTCTTTCAAAATCAACTCATCATTTTCACAACAGCTTCTATTAATCAATACTCTTTTTCTTTTAACGGAAGAATAAGTATCTAATGCGTTTAGTTCATAATTTGGGGTTGAAGATAGTTTATATTTTTCCATATTTAATTTCACCTTTTTTTATTTATAAATTTTTAATTGATTTTTATCAATTAAAATATAAAACTTCACGGATATTTTTTTGTTACATCGTTTCTTACAAATCCAGTACCTTTTAGATGAAAAGTTGGTACAGAAAAAACTTTTTTCATATCTTTACCACACTTTTCACATGATACTGTCTTTCCTTCGTCTAAATCTTTTACACTTAAAAAAGCTTCCATTTTGACACCACACTCTTGACATTCGAAATCATAATTTGGCATAAAATTACCTCCTTATCCCGTACTTCCAAATCCACCCCTGGACTTGGAATTTGCCTTATTTTTAATTTTTAAATCAAATTTATCAAAAATTCTCAAAAATATTAACTGACATAGTCTGTCCCCAGAAGAAATAATAACATCCGCATCGCTTGTATTAAAAAGTAAAGCCGAAACAATATCCGCTCTGCCGTTAAAATCGGGATCGATCACACCAACAGAATTAGCCAAAATACATTTATATTTTTTATATAAAGAAGAACGTGGAAAAATAAAAGCACCAACTTTATATTTTTTATATATTTTTTTATAATCTAAAATTAAATTAAATGGAATCAAACCAAAAGATTTTCTTGGTACAGTACCACCTAAAGAAATTAAATCGATTCCTAAATCACTTTTATTTTTTTTAAAAAAAACTTCATTATCTTTATTAATTTTATTATAATATATAATATTATTCATTTTCTGTCCAAATAAAATTTAAAACACATACAGATATAACTAAAAACAAAAACTGCATAGAACCAAGAACATATAAGCTTACAGCTAGAAAAATAAAAGTTTGCCAAAATCCAGCAGGATTAAGCAGATATTTAAAAAAGAAAAATAAATAAGTCGGAATGAATGCGGCAGCTAATACAAATAAACTAAATATATATTTTAAAATTTTCCCAAAATTTATCATAATTTAATCTTCCTTTTTTTATATTGATATTTTATATTTTAACACATTATATTCTAATTGTCAAGCGGAATATATTTTAACTTTTTACTGCCCTTTTTAAGATAAACAAAAGGTACAAAATATGTTATTTGGAATTCAGAAATACCAAGTGAAACGATCCCAATCAAATTCCCATTCATATTAAACACGCCAGTCCCACTCATTCCACTTCTGTCGCTCATTTGACACTTAATTTCTTTTTTTATTATTATTATTTTATTATTTGGACCAATAACACTACTATTAATATCTCTTTTTATAATAATCCCATTTGATATTTCCTTATAAAAAGAAATTGGATATTTGAACGAAAATATTTTTTCCCCAAAATAATAATTTTTTGCATATTTTATATGATATATAAAATTTTTATAATTACAACTTAAAAATGCAGTATCTATATATTTATTTCTGGATAATAATTTACATGAAGTATAATTCCTTCCACGTGCAAAAATTTGTATATTTTTTATTCTTTTTGTTATGTATTTATTTTTTTTATTATATAATTCAATAATTTCTTTTTGCGGGAAACAATGTGCTGCAGTGATAACAAAAACTTTATTTTTTGTAGAAGACACAACTTCACCGTGGCAAACAGCTTCATATCCACTACCATAATTACTAATAACTCTTACTGTTGATTTCCAATCATTATACAAATATTTCGGAAGTTTGTGAGAATTAGAAAATAAGAGAGAAAACAACGAAAAAATATGAAAAATAAAATTTATTTTTTTGCTCATATATATATTTTTATCTACATTTTCATTTTAACATATTTTGCAAAAAATGTCAATATATAAAATGATTATTAGTATAAATTAATCTAAGATAACTTTTTCTAAATTGTTTTTCAACTTGTCCAAAACAGTATCTTTTTTATATTTCAATGATTCATTATAAGCATTATTTATCATATTTTCATTTCTATTATCCAGACAGTAAACTATTTTATCTACAAATTTATCTGTATCATATTTTGGAGTTAAAAAACAATTTTCTTCATTTTTTAGAAATAAATTGTCATGTGTATCAATTGAGACAACTGGTACTTTTGAAGCCATAGCTTGAAGCTCCGAACAAGATAAATATCGGAAAAATGGACAAGATAAAAACAAATCACATTTGGAATATAAAGAAACAATTTCTTCAATAGAAGGATCTAGATAAAATCTAATTGGAATATTATAAGGAAAATAAAGCAGAAGCAACGGAACATTAGAATAAACATTTAATATATATTTTTTACTTAATTTCGACAAACAGCATACAAAAAATTCTAAATCTTTTCTTTTATCACTTCTTAATGGAAACAAAATTTCTTTTTTTTCGTTTTTATTCTTTTCTTTTATTTCAAAAAATTCATTTTCTATTATTGGAATCATTGGAATTTCGGAATCTCTAGAATGAAGATAAACTTTCCCAAAATTCTTTATTACTTCATATATACCTTTGTTTATTATGATAAAAACATCATTATTCTTTTTAATAAATTCATAGAATATCTCATAATTATCAAATTCTATTATTTCACATTCTGTAAAAAAAGTTTTTAGTTTTAAATATGATAAAGTTAAAATTTTAATATCATAAAATTTTTTTAAATAAATTATTTCTTTTTTTAAATTTATAAAAATAGAAGGCGATTCAACTATGTCTAAAAATATATAAATTTTTTTCATATTCGTTTTTTAAAAATTTTGTATTCCGTAATAAGCTATCAGCAGTGCTTCAGCACGATTGTGATGTTTTTTTAGTTTGATCCATTTTGCAGAATCTGGGAATAAGGATAAAGCTTTCGAAATAGAAATATCTTTTATATTTTCATTTATTTTTGTGCCAAATACGAAATTTTTCCAAGTTTGGGGAGTAACAAGTTTATAATCAAATCCATAAGAAGTTAAAACTCCTTTTAAAACACCAAACCCTTCTCCAAAACAAAAAGCTCTATTAGCACTGTCACTGCCGTAAGCATGTATATTTTCAATAACTGCAAGAGTATTATCCGGCGAATACTGGTCTAAAAATTTTATTATTTTTTTTATATCGTATTCTTTTTTCTTTTTTATTTGTATAGTTTCGATATCGTATATATTCAAATACAATTCATCATCGATAACTGCCAACGCACCCGTATAACCAGGATCAATACCAATGATATATATATATTTTTTGTCAACTTGATTTAAAATTCAAGCACTTCCCCAATTTTAATATTAACATTATTAAACATTTCGTCAGAATTCAGTGAATCAATGCTGTCTTCTATTTTTGATTTTATTTTTTGAGATAAATCTTTTACATGTTCTTTATCATTAACATAAAATGTAAGTTCTATTTGTGTCGAAAATCTTTTTAATCCACTTTCATCATCAGGTGTATCAATCGTTACAACTGCTTCTTTTACAAAATCATTCTTATCATTAAGTACAGCTTCTTTATCTATTTTTTTTAATGTATTTTTTAATTCTTCATCGTAATCTTTTATTTTCTTAATAAGTTCAGGATCACTTATTTTCATTACTTTTTCTGCAAAATATAAAGGATAATATCCTTTTAATTGAAAAGTCTTATATTCATCAAGAAACTGCTCAAAAGTTATACCATTCGAAAAAGATTTCAAATCATAAGCTTTTTTATCCATTTTATCCACCATTTTATCTGCTTCTTTTAATTTTAAAAGAGGTATAGAAACAAACCTATCTTTACCAATAATAGGATACATCATATTAGGATATGGATCTACATAAGTTTGTAAAACTCCAACATAATCATGATATAAATCCGAATACTGTATTTTTACCAGTTTGCCATTTATTCCACTCTTTGGATCTTGATATTGATTCCCAATAACAAAATTATCTTTTACATAATATCCAATAGGTTCTTCATTTAAATCATTAGCTGTTTTTTCTGGTGCATATTCCCAATCTTTATTGTCTTTATATAAATAAGAAAATTTTTTATTCATTTCATCTAAAAAATCATTATATAATTCATATATTTTATTATCAGAAACTTTTTCAACCCTACTTATCCAATTTTTTTTCTCATTCCCGCTTAAATTAGAAGTTTCAATTCTATCATAAAAAAATTGCTTTATTACTTCAATTTTTTGATTTTCTTTCATGTTTTCTCCAATTAAATAATTATTTTTGCTTGTTTACAAATTTCTATCCAAGGTTTTTCGATTATTAATTTCTCTATACGATTAGCATAATCTAAAGCCTGCTGTCCAGAACCATTGTAAGCAGCAGAAGCATAAAACCAATTATTATTTCTAATATATAAAATACTTAAATATCTGCTTCCATAAGAAATATTAATCAAAATATCAAATACAGAAGAAGAATTTCCAAAATTTGGATGGGCTCTATCATCAATTTGCATGCACCCTTTACCATTACCAGAAGGAGAAAGAATATATGGGTTGGTGCCCTCTTCACACCAAGTCGATTCTTCCCAGCAGTGAGCACGCAGTCTGTCAACAGGAATATCATACCAACTGCCGCAAAATTCAGTAGCTTTATAAATCTTATTTATTACTTGTATCTGACTTTCAACCATTTTTTTTAATTAAGCAAAAGTATAAATTACTTGCTATCATAAGATAATAAGTTAAAAAATTGTAACATGTTTTTATGAATTTTGAGAAATATTTTGGCATTTTTTCAATACCTAAAAGCTCACTAAAAACATTAACAACCGCTTCATCACCGTAATAAGTATTAACTTTATCATTCCATTTCCTAACAAAAACAGGCTCTTCCTGTGTTCCATTAAAAGAACTTATATCCTCAAATTTTATTCTTTTTTTAAGATTTAAAAAACCAAAAATATTTTTATAAAATCTACAAATCCAACACTTTGTATTATAATATAAAATTCCACAGCAATTTTTTTGTTTACAATTAAAAACATTCATTATTTTTCACCCAAGTATTAAATACTATTTGTCTTATAAGAAAAATAAAAAATAATCAAGATTTTGAGCTTCTAAATCCAATATTTTTACTCAAAATATTAAAATTTTGAATATTTTGCAATAAATTTTGTTCGGTTAAAATAAAATCATTGTTTGATTCCATTATTTTATTTTTTAAACAGTCTGTAACTATCAATTCTACAAAAGCTGGGGTTTTGCCAATAAATTTTTTGATTATATCTTCATCGCTGCCTTTATAAGTTAAATTATATAAATTTAAAAAATAATAAAAAGTTTTTTTAGCCATCTCTGCATTTAATGTGTCAAAATTCAAAACCAAATCAAATCTGCCAGGTCTGTCGGCCAACGACTTGTCCAAAAGATCAAAATTATTTGTATTGGCAATAACTAAGATACCATCTTGATCATAAAATCCATCCATATTTGTTAATAGTTCTCCTAAAAAATTATTGGCATTAAATTCTCTATCCATTCCAATCAAATCTAAATCTTCAAAATATAATATACAAGGCGTAAATTTTCTTGCAATATCAAAAATATATTTTATTTTAGAAGAACCATGTTCACTTTCTAGATCTTTTGCTGTGACAAGAATAAAATTTTTATTTATATTATTATAAATTATTTTTCCAGTTTTAGATTTGCCTGTTCCGGGAGGACCATTCAAAATTATACCATATCTTGTTTTATATTTATTGCCTTTTAAATATTCAAGACTCTTAAAAAAACAATTTATTTTTTCAATAAGTAAATTTTTTTTAAAATCTTCAATTATAAGATCATCCCATGTCAAATCCATTTTAGGAAGCATATTGAATTTTAACCCACATTTTAGAATTAAATCATTTTTAACAAAATGATTTAATTCTTTTATCATTTCATCTATTTTTACATGACAATCTTTATTAAAAATGACGTCCACATAATCCTCTTGTATATTATTAATAGCAATTAAAATATCATTGTATTTAAAAAATATAGCAAATTCTTCATAGTCATACACTTGTTCCATTTCTTCACCGCAGTAAAAGTACGGAATTGTAGATGCATAAGAATTAAATTTATAAAAAATACTTCCTCTAATATTGTTTATTTGCTCAATTTTTTTAAAATTACAAAAAGCTAAAAAAATATTAAAATCATAAAGAATTTTATGTTTAGCTAAATTGTAAACGGAAGTTCCAAAAAGAGCTTCTACTTCGGGAATATACTGCTGATTCAAATATTTTTCGCTAGCTACCCTATATTCTTCACGCATAATCATTAAAGTTTTTTACCTCGCTTTTAAGATATTCTAAAGCTTTGTACCACATTTTTTCATTATAAGTATTTCTGAATTTAGAAGCCGGATGAGGTATAACATAAGTATCATAATGCTTATATTTAAACTTTTGACAGATCAATTTAGCTATAAAATCATTTTTTTTTAATACTGCCTTAACAGGTACAGTACCAAGCAAAATAATACAAACAGGATTTACAATCTCTATTATCTTTTCTAAATAAGAAAAACAGTTATTTATTTCAAAAGTACTGGGAACTCTATTTTGTGGTGTAAAACAATTAACGGAATTGCAAATAAAATAATCATTTTCTTTTATCTTTAAATAATTCAATATTGTTTCTCGCAGTTCTTGTCCAGAAGCTCCAACAAATGGTCTTTTTTGTTTAATTTCATTATATCCTGGATTAAATCCAACAAACAAAAATCGAGAATTAATGTTTCCTTCAAATGTAACGTGGGGATCTAAACCAAAGGGTTTAGCTGTTCCAATAGAACATTTTGTACAAATTTTTATATTTTCTGATATTTTATTTAATTCTTTCTGTTTGTCAATTAAAAGCATTTTTATAAAATATCCAAATTTTCTTCCAGATAATTAATACCATATTTTTTTAGCAAAAAATTAAAATCTTCAACATCGTGTCTAACAATATTTTCGTTGTCAAAATCAATATGCATCAGCTCATGATAACAAACCATAGCTTTCTGATTATCGGTTAATCCATCCATATTTTTTTTATAAAATATTATATAAAATTTTGTTTTATTTTCATTAAAAACTCTTTCTTCTTTAGAAGCTTTTTTCGTACAAGCAAATTTATAAGCTGGGCTTTTTGTCAAATTTTCCAAAAAAACAACTTTATCTAAATTTACATGACCAATACTTTCTTTATATTTTGCTTTTAATTTATAAGCAATTTCTCTATAATAATTAGAGATTTCATATTCTGTATCTTTTTTTTCGTTATTCATAATATTATGTCCTCTATAAAAAATATTTATGAAAATCGTTAAAATCAATAATAATTAAATCTATATTTTTTTTTAAAAATTTTAAATTTATAAGTGGTTTTTTATTATTATCAAAAGCCTCATTTTTTATTTTTTCCCATATTTTTGATTTTAAATTAAAAATATCCTTATCAGTATATTTGCACTCTACTAAAAAATCATCAGCTACAACATCCCCCCTTAAACCAGCAACAGCACCAGAAGCTGGTCTTGTATATCCATTCATTTTTTTAGCTAAATTTTTCTCTTGAGTTATAGACTTTTTTCTAATATTTTTAATCATAAATTATTCTAAAACTAAATTATTATTATTAGATGCAACAACATTCTTTACTTCGTTATATATTTCATCAAAAATAGTCCTATTTTCTTTAATCAATTTATAAAAAGTTTTTTTACCATCGAACTTCTGTTCTTTATATTGGTACCATTTCCCCTTTTGTTCAACTATATTTAAATGAGATGCTATTTCTATTAATTCCAATTCATTATCTATTTTACCATCAAAATTTAATATAAAAGATCCTTCTCGAAGCGGAGGAGCTACCTTATTTTTACTTATTATAAATTTTAGCTCTCTACCATAAATATCTTCAGAAGAAGTGGTTTTATCGCCAGAAAAATCAACTTTGTCACCAGATCTAAGCCCTATAGAAATAGAAGAAAAAAACTTTATCGCTCTTCCACCCGGAGTAATATCGGGGTTGCCATACATTTGACCAATGTTATCTCTAAGCTGGTTTATAAATACAATAGTTGCTTTTTTTTCTGACATTTTCGGGTTAATTTTTCGCAAAAATTTAGACATACCGCGCGCTATTAAAGCCATAGAATTTTTATCGTAAGGATTATCGAGTTCTTCTTTTGTAACTAGCGCCGCCACTGAATCGATAATTATAACCTTGACATCGTTGTCTATCAACTTTTCGGTTATTTCAGCAGCTTGCTCCAAAAATTCTGGCTGTGAAATAATTAACTGTTCTATATCAATACCAACCATTTTAGCCCAATTCAAGGAAATGGCATGTTCCATATCAATAAAAGCTGTAAAATAGTTCATTCTCTGCGCATTTGCTAAAATTTTTAACGCAAGAGTTGTCTTACCAGAGCTTTCTTTACCGTATATATGAACAATTCTACCAGTCGGAATACCAAAAACACCTAATTTATAATCTAACATCAAGGAACCACTTGGAATTACATTGTAATTTAGTGCCTCTGGTTTTGAGCCAACCCTAAAAACTTTAGTATCATCAAGATCCAAAGAGTTGTTTACAATCTTTGTAATTTTGTCAACAGAATCTATTCTGTTTTCTTTTATTTTCGAAATATAAAGACTATCAGAATTTTCTTTTTCTTCTAATAAACCGCCGAGATTTTTCTTTTCCATAAAATATAGTGTTTCTAATAATCTATGATAACATATAAAATTATATTTGTCAAGCTTAAAAATTTAATTTTTAATTTTGTTTTAATTTAAAAAAAATAAGATAATAATAGTATTATCTTATTGATAAACAATATTTTAAAGAGAAGTGAAACATGAGTACAGAAATTAATAATTTGGAAAATCAAGTTATAAAATATGCTGAAGTTTCAGCAACTGAACTTGTATTGGCTTTAATTAAAGCTGTAACAAATGATGCTTTAAAATTTATAGATAATATTGGAAATAATCAAAATACAAATAAAGGAGGTGAAAACATGAGCGAATATCAATTACCATTTTCGGTTGTAACTTCAAACAACAACATAGTTATAACAGCTGCCGAAAATACATCTTTAAAATTCAAAATGCCAGAATTTCTAGGTACGCCAGAAGAAATAGCTGCAAAATTTGATTTTTCTTATGATTCTTCTACCAGTACTGTTGAATTAAAAACAAAGCAACCTATTCAAATCACAATCAAAGATCCTAAAAACTTTACATTTGGAGAATCTACAGATAAGGAATCTTTAGAAGTTGGATATTCTATACCAATACCACCATTTGGATTTGTTCATATCCCTGCACTTTTAGCTTGGAAACCATCTACGGGAACTCTAGATTTTAAACTGTTCAAAAGTGTTGGAACAAATATTTAAGCTGTAATATCAAGAAACCCCGTCAGAAATGACGGGGTAATTTATATTTTCACACCTTCAATATTCAATTTATTATTTTTGAATGATATGCTTTTTCCATTACCAAAGTCGATATTAAAAGAAATATTCACAATATTATTATCAGTCCAATTTACACCGTTAAGTAAATTTTGCAAATCGTGTAAGTTAATTTCTTTTGAACAGTGTGGACAAATTCCTAGAACATTCATAATCTAATTTTTTTCTGAATATTTGCAGTACAAACATTTGCACTTAATATCTTTTCTTGTTCTTTTCATATTGTGAAAAAATTCAGGATTAGAATCTGGATTAAATTTATCTCCAAATTCCATGAATTTTTTAACAGCCGTTTGTGTATCTGTTATACACATAAAATCACTGCCAACAATTGTTTGCATTTGTTTCTCCTTTATATTTTATATAATTATATTTTAACATACAGAAAAACAAATGTCAAGCAGTTTCAAAAAAAATACTGCTCTTTTTCTACAGGTATAGAAGAAAAGAATGAATCAAAAAAAGCCTTACAGCACAAATCACACAAATCGAACGAATAAACATACCCATCAAAAGAAGAACCATATTCCCCGCAGCCACTGAAAGAAATTCCCTCTTTTGAAAAATTTTTATAAAAAGATTTACCACATTTATTACAAATAAAATCTGTTATTTCTTCTTTTTCTATTAATTTTTTTTCTGTTTTTTTCATATTCTGTTAATTAATATCAAATTTTGAAAATAATGTAGAAGTTTCTATAGTTTGCAAAAGCATATATGGTGTAATCAATGATGGTTCGATATCAGAAAGTGACCAACTTGTTTCTATATTTTTTATATCTTTTAACATTTTTATCCACTGTAAAATAACTTTTTCAACCCATTGAGAACAAAATAGTTCTTTAGGATTGCTTAAAAAATTTCTTCTAAAATATTTTATATAATATTTTGAAAATAATTTTATTTTTTTAAAAGTCAAAAATAAAGCTATTCCTAAAATGGCTAAATAATTATATTTTGTACCAATTTTTTGTAAATTTATATATAAAATTCCAAGTAATCCAGAATATTTAGGTTCAAAAACATATTTTATTTCTCTATCCTTCAAAAATTGTTTTATAGGTAAAAGTTCAAGACCAGAAAATAATGCTCCTACACTGCACCAACCCAAAATATAATCATAATACAAAAAAAATACATGATCTACATTTCCACCGCTAAAAAATGTTATGGAATAATAAACAAATTTATTAAATAAACTATTAGGTTTTAATCTAGAAAAACCAATATATACTTTGTTTTTTTCTAATTTTGAAATATCCATTTTATAATTTTAAAAATTTAATTTTTTTCAAAACATAAACCCAAGTTCCAATAATAAAAAAATATAAAAAGTATCTTAAATAATTGTATAATTTATCATGATGAGAAGCTCTTTTGGTAGTAAAATAAACAGACATAAAAGTCCAAACCATTAATATAATTAAAAATATTACATATTTTATATCATAATTTATATAAAAACTAGAAAACAAAGTCATGTTTTATTATCTCCACACGAACCAACAAACTTATATTTTATTTTATATATTTTTTCTGGCTGTGGTGCATTATAATTTTGCCAATCGTCAAGAAATTCATAATCCAAATAATCTTCTTGTATTTCGATTTTATTATCATACATATTCATATATTATTGTAACATATTATACAAAAAAAGTCAAGATGATCAAAATATTATATATTAAAATGGGAGTTTTGATCTTTTTTCTATTTCAACAATAATATTATTGAACCAAAAACAAAATTCAGGCCAAGCTGTATCAAAAGAAGTATTATAAAAAAATAAGAATTTTTCTTTAAAGTTAGATATTTTAGCAGCTTCACCGCTTTGTTCCCATTTTTTAATAAAATGTTCTCTATAAGGAATTAGATAATTATAAAAATATTTTTTATCTAAATTTGTCATTTCTTTCCAAACTATTAAAGCATTTGGTTTATTTTCCCAAACACTGTTGAGAACAAATAACGTAACTCTTTCTAGTTTATCTAATATTAATAAAACATTATCAAGATTTTTACTTTTATCTATTCTACGCATAAAGAATATTAATATTTTGCTTCTTTTGATTTTAATTCAGGCAGTGTAACAAAACAGATTATTTCTTTATTTTGTTCCTGTATTCTTTGAGCAATTTCTGGATTAGATTCAAACATAAAATCTATTTTTTCTTTTTTACAAATACTACTTTTCCAATCTGCAAGTTTTGGAACAGTATGATCACTTGGATGAAAAAATATTTTATCAAAATAAATTTTATTATTTTTTAAAAACTCTATTGTTTCATCTGAACTCTTAGGTGGTCTCCCTGTTATAATTATTATTTTTATATTTTTGTCACCAAAAAAAACATTTATAAACTCTCCTAATTTTTTAGGAGATAAAGTTAAAACATTGTCTATATCAAATCCTAAATTAATCATTTAAACTCTCCTATTTAAGCTGTATCTGTATTAACTAATTTGTCTGGTGTAGTTTCTCCAAATATCCAAGTTCTTGATATAGGAATCCAAAAAACTTCACCAGTTGTTAAAACTTTTATTTTCGCCTGCCAAGAAGCTGCTTGCCTTTGTTCTATAGATCTTCTTGGATCATAACGATTTATTAATAAAATTTTAGCTTCACCATACTGTGTATTTATAACTTGTCCTATTTTAAAATCTAAAGATGGAAAATGTCCCATAAAAAATAATACTATTTTAGAATAAGAATAAAGCTAATGTCCAAAATAATGTATAAATCTTCCCGTTGGTAGTTTTGTCCTTTTTTGTGGTTTTAAATTTTTTCTACCAAGAACAGAAGCAATACATCTGCAAGCATCGATGATATGATCATTTCCCTTAGAGTAAACCACTGTTCCATTAGGAGAAAGATGATAAGTCTGGTTTCTGAATTGAAATTCTATATCTGGATCTATAGAAATGGCAGGAAATATAATTTCTTCATCTTCTATCCACTTTAAAATTACATTTGTCATAAATTCCTTATGCATTATAGATACTTTATCTAATGGGATTTCTAATTTTCCACCAAAATCGATAGCATATAATTTTTTATCAAAGTTATACTTTGACCATTTCAATTCATCACTCTTAAGTACTTGAGTTAAAACCAAACCACCATTACCTTTATCTACTGCTATAAAATCAAAATTAAAAATTTCTTCTAATTTTGCAAGAATTTCACATTGAGTATCATATTTTACATTTGTAAAATTTATTCTGCAAACCAACCTCTTAATATTATTTCTTACTTCAAAAATTAAAAATTCACTAGGATCTTGGCTATATCCAAAATCGCATCCCATAATATAATTACATTCTCTATTCCGTGGTGTAATTTTTGAATTTAAAAATATTCTAAAATCTCCAAACTGTTTTTTTATAAATTCAACCACTTCTTCATTCATTTCAATTTTAGAATATTCATCATAATTTTTCAAGCATCGAGATAAATATTGTATCGAAAAGACTCCACCTTCTGTTTCTCCCCAATCTGCTAATATTTCATGAATATATTGACTTTCTGGAAGCTGTTGTTTATGTTCGTCATCTATTTCTTTTGTAAATCTTGGATTAACATGAGATGGAAAATGATATTCTTTATAACCCCATTCCGGACTAGTGGCTGCTAGATAAAAATGTTTTTTCCATCCAACCGGAGTAGAAGACAAAACCGTAATAGCTGCTTGAGTATTTATACTTGTTGACTTTTCAGCTATCCAGAAAGAATCGGGCATTCTATCGCTTTCGTCATAAAATTTATAATCGTAAGTTTTAGATCGCGGAGCTTCTCCATTTTCTCCTGGACCAGTAAAATCAATAGTTGGAGCCTTACTTCCAATAATGGGAAATTTTAAATATCTAGGATTTAATTTATGTTCAATAATTCCTTCTTCAAAAGCTTTTGAATATTTTGGACTTCTATGAATTAAATCTAATACACGATTCCAAACCGTAATAACCATTTTTTCATAAGCGGAGGCAACAATAATAGCCGCTCCTCTCTTTCTAAAAGATATTTTATCCGGATTATTAAAATCTATTATTGGCTCATAAATTGGACAAGTTAAGGCTAAATATAAACAAATAATAGCAATACAGTCTGTTTTCCCTATTTGCCTACCACCACGTAAAAGAATTTTTATACTAGAAAAACTTATATTGTGGCAATCGATACATAAAAATTGATTTTTATTGATTTGTTTAATATTAATGCTGGTGCATCTTTTACATTTATCTATTTTGGGGAAAGTAACAGCTGAATGTAAAAATAAATATTGATACCACCTAATACCGTACGGTGGATCTATGGGCGACCAATTAAACTCTTTTTCAGCCCAAAAAATTATAGGAGAAGAAATAGCTTCTGAAAGCTCTGATTTTATGTTATTAACATCCATTAAATATTTTAACCAAAAAATTAAAATTAATAATGTTGAATAAAAGTAGGAATTCCATATAAATTGAATTCTAAAATAGTTTTCTGATCTTCTGGAGTTAAATGTCCATTAATTGATAAAACTTTTGAACAATAATTATTTTTAGCGTTTTTAAATGCTTCTCCAATAGTAAGACCACTCTTAATTCCATTAAACAAGAAATATCCTAACAAATCTGCAAAATAAATAGGTGGATTTAGTGACCCATAAGCCACTCTTGAAGAACATACAATATTACTCGCACCATGATAAAGAAAAGAAAGTGGAATAGAATTAGAAACATTTCTGTTATCTAAATAGCCACCATAGCAAGCCTCGGTAAAAATAGAAGAACCATTATTTGCTACTATATTTTGTGGAGTGAACGCAATTGGAAAATTACTGTTGTCTTGACCATAAAAATTTCCATTTTCTTTAGTACCATGCATATTAAAATATATAATATTTTTATTAGAAAATTGATTATTATCAATATTCATATAATTGCTGAGAGGACAAGTTAATCTATTGGTAAAAAAATTAAATTCTAAATCCATATAATTTTCAATATTTACAAATTGATAAGCAGAATAATTTAAAGAATTATTACTTTCTAATTTTTTGCTATAATTTAAATATTTTAACTGATTATATAATATATTTTCAAAAACTTCTAATCTAGAATTTATATTTTCATCAGGAATTCTTGATACAACTCTAGTTGTTTGATATAAATCTTCACCAGAAGCATAAAACTGATCTGTCTCTACATCCGAATCACCATCCCCAAAAGCTGGATTAGGAACAACCGCAAAAGGTAATATACTTGGTCCTCCAATCAAAACAATAGGCTCATTTATATTAATTTTTTGTATCTCTTGTTTTATTAACTGTGAAGAAACTCCTTCCGGAACTTCAACAAGCTCACAATTGAATTTTTTTAACAAATCTAATATTTGCAAACCATATTTTTTTTCTATAATTTTAGAATAAATAAATTTCACACTCACGATTTTATTACCTCCATTAAACAACATTAACATTTTTAATCAATTTTGTGCTATTTAACGGCTCAGGAGTAAAAACGGGGTGATGCCAAACCTCCTGACTTTCGTAATACTGCATGAGTATGTTTTGAATCTCGTATTTTCCAAACATTTTAGGAATGAGTCTACCATACTCATCAGTATTATGAAGGGCTTTTCTCAGAACATCTGAGATAAACCTTATCTTCATGTTTACACTGGCGTTTAGGTCTGCATTAATTTCATAATTGCATTTTATACACTTGAATTCTTCTTGTGTTTTTCTGTTGTCTTTTGATATACATCCACAATTAGGACAAGTTTGAGAAGTATAGTAGCTTGGTGTTATATGGACTCTTATACCTCTTTTCTCTGCCTGAGTTAAGAGTTTATTTTTAACGCTTGAAAGATGTAATAATTTTGAAAGTCTTGAATATTTTACATCAAATTCCTCATTTATACCTAATTTACCAGATAATAACAAGTCTTCTATTACAATATCTGTAATGTTATTTTCTTCAAGATAATCAAGTAATTTAGATATAAGAAAAGACACATACCATTCAAGTTGTCTGTGTATTTTTTTAAGTCTTTTTAATTGTTTTTCATTTAGATTTTGATAACCTATTTCATCTAATTGTTTCAAACTTGATACAATTTCTTTCATATAGTTTCTATCGTAGTCAATTACATGTTTATCTGACAAGGCTGTAAAGTTATTCTTAAGATTTAAATCCATTCCTACAACCTTGTTAAAAGGTTTAAATACTAGATTTTCAGCATTGTATGTAGTAGCTATATTTATTTTATTTTCTTTTAAAGATGGATAAATTATGAATTCTTTTGCTACGAGTTTTTTGCTTTCATTATGATAATTATTACTTATCTGTAAAGGCAATCTATATTCTTTACCTTTCATTGTAAATATAAACCAGTATTTATATAAAGTGTTGTCTTTATCGTAGTCAATCCTTGCTTTATTTACTTTATGATCTAAAATTAAAGAAGATATATTTTTAAACTGTATAAGTTTTAGCTTATCCAATATTCTTTTTTGCATACTTTTGGCAAGATTTACAATACGATTAAAATAATGTTTTGATTTATAATACTCATATAAAGCAAGAACAGCTTCGTTATGGATTTGTGGTAGTATATCTTTATCTAAATCCAAATACATAAGGTATTTCACAAACTTTGTTAAATTAGTTGATTTAAATAATATTTTAAAGAGTTTTTTATTTCTTTTATGTTGTTCTATAACCATTTTACTTTGTATTCTTATTTTAAAATTCTTTAGATGTTTATTCAAGGCATTTTTGTATAAATCTACTAATAATTGATGTTCTTTCTGTATATTCCATGCAAGTATAGTATCATCTTTAACAAGTTTGTAATTAGCTTTTAAGGTTTTTATACCTTCAGATGAAAAAATAAGTTCTTTGCTATTGTAAATATAAGAAGATAATATATTTTTAATATTATACATTTTTTTAAATAAATCGTAAACTTCTTCACCTTTGAGTTTGTTATGATATTTAGATGTAAACAAGACAGATTTAATCATCGCTATCTTCTTTTATAAACTGGTCTATAAGTGTTTTTTTTCTTTTGCTGTAGAGTTTCATAGAAGGGCAATGAAGTAAACTTACTATTTCTTCAAATATTTTTTGACTATCAAGTTTTTTAGAACCAATTTCGCCTATGACAATTATCTGAGTATTGTATTTTTTAAAAAGATAATCAAATAAATCAAAGCCTACTCTTGAAAGTCTGTCTTTGTATGAGATAATAACTCTTTCTATTTTACCTACTATTATTAAATCAAACATTTTGAAAAACTCTTTTCTATCTTTAAAACTTATACCTGATGCAATATATGAAAATATTGCATTTATAGTCCACCCATTTGAATAGCAGAATTGCTTTAACATTTCTATTTGGTTTTCTAAATCTTGTTTTTGTTTTCTTATTGACACCCTTGCCTATATAACAGTTTGACGCTTTACACCTTTGTTAAATATTTTATAAACATCTTCATCGTTATAATCGTAACGACTATTTGGAAGAATGTTTATTCTTATTGTGCCATTCTTAACATACTTTGTAAGTGTTTTGTGAGTTATACGGAGTAAGTTCAAGACTTCTTTTGTTTTCATAATAATATTATAACCTAAAATTTAAAAATGTCAAGCATTTTAATAAAAAAATTGTATTTCATGGTATAAAATTAATGAAAAGATGGGTTATATTCATCAGTGATTACATCCAAATATCTTATTTTTTTACCTTTTATTTTTTTGCATCGATAACACCAAATATCAACAATATTTTCACATTCTTTGCATTCCCAATAACATAAGTCCGATAACCACTCCATATAATAATATTCGTTGAATGCTTTATTATTTTCT
>JAEHJW020005720.1_pt1 | contig 20564 bp, 15 predicted proteins | sample 9271431 | NCBI WGS metagenome assembly JAEHJW02 | reverse complement strand
TTCATTCCGCGAGACGCATGACTAATGCAGAATAAATCTAGTTGGCAGTGAGACTGTCAAACGGCAAGGGGGGCGGCTCTGAGAACGTTACGCTGTCCGTCTGCGCGCCCGTGTCGGGTGCGTCGTCGGATGCGCCGGGTGCGGCGTCTGGGTCGGCGCCAGGTGCTGCGTCGGGTGCGGCGTCTGGGTCGGCGTCGGGGTCAGCGCCAGGTGGTGCGCTAGATGGGCTCTTGAACGCTATCCGGCGCGCAATGTCGGCAGCAACAGGGTCAGTAGCGGATGTGTCAGGTGGCGCAACGGGGGGCGCAACGACCAGAGGAACCCTATTTACTTTCGGTACCCCGTTACCACCAAGCACCCCTGATGGAAGTGGAGCGCCGCTTGTAGCGAATTTGGACGTTGCAACATTGTATAGCTGTACCTCGCAAGCATCGGTCGCGCTGGACTCAACAACTGCACGACCCTTCGCCCCTTTAGGCGGCAGAGGTGCGCTAAATGGGTCCTTGAATGCCATCTGGCGCGCGATGTTATCGGCAGCCCCCGCCAGAACACGAAACCCGAGGTTGCTCTTCATCTCTCCCTTAAAGACATTTGCGTCTGGCCTCTGAGCCGCCAAGACGAGATGGACATCCGCAGACCGCCCCTCTCTCACAATGCGACCAACAATATCGCTGATAGAGTCTTTGAGCACGTTGTCAGCTTTGGCAAGGGGGGTCTTTGACGCCAGCTGAGCAATCAGCGAAAAATACTCATCAATTATCAGGAGAAATGGAGGCTCGCGCAGAGACGAGGGAGCCTCTGACATTTTTGATGAGCTGAGCTTTGTCAAAATCGGAGCTCTAACCCCTTTGAGTTGGTCATAATATAACCAGTTCAAAGCATCGTCTGCTTCCCGCAAATCTTTTGCAGCCAGAACCATCCATGGGTCTACGTCCGCAAAGTCAACAAGACCTTTTGACGCTTCTATAACACCAACTTGCCACCCCCTCAGCAAAGCCTGCATTGCCAAATTAACGAGACAGACAGTCTTGCCACTGCCCGTCTGTCCGACTACCAGTGCGTGTGGGTCATCTTCCAGCTCCCAGACAATCTTTTCCCCTTGACGCCCCACCCCAATAGGCAAACGGTACTGGCCAAACGGCGGTTCTATGGGTGCAAACACTTCGGACGGAAACCTTGGCAATTGTATTGCCTCTATGGCAACGCCACCGCTCGGCCTGACAATCCACTTGGAATCACTCGAACCGCCCCTTGGCTCATTGTCAAGAAACCCCTTCAAAACTGTAGCTTTGCTGTCGAGAGCGGAAAACCCTGCGTCTCTTGGCTTGATTCGCGCTCCGCGTTCGGGGGGATCGACTCCGTTCTCCTTTGCAAGCTCAACATACGCCTTGGATGGCTCTAACAAACGCACATGAGACACCCTTTGACCCCACGCTTTCTCGGCACGCCAACGCCACTTCTTCTCTTCGCCAATGCGCGCCTTTGTTTGCTTTTTATCAATCTCAGCAAGCGCCACCGCTCCGGCTATGAACCCCACGTCTCCGCCCGGCACGCGAAACGCAATCGCAGCGGCCATTACGCACACCGACGTCACCAGCGCGCCCAATGCGAGCTCGGGATGATCTTTCCAGGATGAACGTGCGGACTCCGCCCACCAAGGCACTTCTCCGCTTTGCAGTCTCGATAGCCACGACACGAGGAAAAAGGTCACGCACAACACGAGCAGTGTCACTACGGCCGCTGCGGCCGGCGAAGAGATGAGGGCAGAGGGTAGAGCGCCAATGACGGAACCCGCCACAACTGCCGCCAGGCCAGCCTCCACATGCGACCGCACCTTGTATTCGTCGTTTTTTCTGCGTATCTCCCTTTGGCGATGTACGGCACGCAGCAAGACAGCCAGTATAACTAGAGATACGAGCGCTGCAATCGCGAGAATGGCCGAAAATCCCCTGTGATTGAGGAACGCCCACGCACGATGCAGTCCGTTTTCTGCCAGACGGATCGCGACCAGGGTAACCATGAGCACTATGACAACGCGGATGGCCTTGTCGCCACCAGTATGTCCTCTCAGCGGCCAGGTAAACCAACGCCCCAGCCCCCTAAGCATCGACCCGAACGCAGACAACGCCTACCTTCTAATCTACAGAGCCCAGCTTAGGCCAAACATCACCATCAAAGCCTTCGTCTTTGAGTGACACCATGGGCTCTGCGCTATCTAACTCAACTTCCTTGTCAGCATCCGCGGCGACTTCGCCCATGTACATGTCAAAGCCAAACTCGCCGCCGTCAGGCTGCCCGTCGGTGTCGGCAACATCCGGCTTCGCGTCAGACGACACCGCCTCAGTCTTATCGTTGTTACGTCTTGCCCCGCCCCTCCTTCGTCCGCGAGCGCGCGTCGGCTTTTCGCCCCGCTCTATGACCATTGAGCGAAGCGCAGAATGATCGACTCCAAGGGCGGCGGATAAATCGGGGAACGTTACTCCGCGCTCGCGCCACTCTGCAACGGCTATGCGCAACAGCTCGCGTGCGTCAGAGAAAGACGCCACGGCCTTGTCGCGCTCAGCTTCGGCACGCCGCACAGCGCCCGACGCTCGACGCAACGCCTCAACGGCCCTGTGATACTCTTCGGCAAGTTCGTTAATCTCTAGGCTATTCGCCAGCTCAGTCAACAATTGCGTGCGCAGTGACGCCTCGGCTAGGCGCTCTGAAAGACTGGGAACGGATTTTTTACTCATTAAGCTACTTCCTTTCTATTGTATTGCTCTTGCTCTTCATTCCGCTTTGTACCGAAGAAAGAAAATCTTTTGTTAAACGGGGTCGTTGCGGCGCGTCTGAGACGGCATGTCGCCTCGACTTGAACACGTGACGCCGTAGCAAACGCCAGATTGTCGCATAGAATACGAACGGATTGGCGGTGAGCCTGTACAACCGCCACAGAAAACGAAAGACTTTTTTAAGCTCTTCGTCTCCCCGATCGTCAATTTTTTTTGTTGCGGCATCTAGCTTATTAAAAAACCCGCTATTGCGATCCTCTGACGACATCAAACAAGACTCCTTTTATCTCTGGGGCTCAAACAAGCCATGTTTCTCATTGCGCTGCTTCCAGATCGAGGCGAAACCGCGACGCTCTGCACGCTACGCACCGATCTTTTCGCTCTGCTCCGGCGATGAGGGCGTATCTGCATCCCATTCGCCGGTAAATACCTTCGACGGAATTGGAGCACCGCTTGTGTCGTGTTTGGACGTTGCAACATTGTATAGCTGCACTTCGCGAGCATCCATCACACTGGACTCAACAACTGCACGACCCTCCGCCCCTTTGTGCGGCATAGGTGCGCTATGTGGGTTCTTGAATACCATCTGGCGCGCGATGGGATCGGAAGCCCCCGCCAAAACACGAAACCCTAGGTTACTCTTTATCTCTCCCTTAAAGACATTTGCGTCTGGCCTCTGAGACGACAGGACTACATGGACATCCACAAAGCGCCCCTCTCGCAAGATGCGAGTTAACATGTTTTGGATTGCGTTCTTAAGAGCAGAGTCCACCGTGTTATAGTGGATATCTGGCAACGCCTGAATAACCATCGAATAGTATTCTTCAATTATCAAAAGAAATGGGGGCTCTCCGGTACTTCCATGCAACTCAGATGTCTTTGAAACGCCACGAGACGCGAGCGTTTTTTGCCGACGCCCAACTTCGCCGTATACCCAGTTAACAGCCTGCGCCGCCTCGTACAAATTGCGCGCAGACAGAGGTGCCCAGGGCTCAATCTCCGAAAAGTCAGCAAGATATTTTACGGTATCTATAACACCAACTTGCCATCCCCTCAGCAAAGCCTGCATTGCCAAATTGACGAGACAAACCGACTTGCCGCTACCCGTATGTCCGACTAACAGTGCGTTTGGGTCATCTTCCACGTTCCAAGCAATCTCTTCGCCCATGGCGTCCACGCCAACAGGCAAAGAATAGAGGTCACTCGAGTATACGGTTGGGGCACAGACTACCTCAGAAACGAAAGAAGCGGACGCATCGCCCGCATCCGAGCGGATTTTATTCTGGGTAAACCCCGCGGAGGGCGCCACCCTACTTCTCAACCTATCTATACATTTGTCCAAAAGCCTCGCGCTTTCTTTGTCTATCATAAATGTCTCCCTTCTACGCAAACATGTCCTTTTTTTCATTCCGCGGCGGGAAACAAGACAAACCAAAACTTTCTATCATTTATTTGCCTGAGCGATAACCAAAGCCTGTTCGATTGCCCAGCTCTTAGTCTTTCCCCAATCGTCCGGCCAAGGGATGGATTTAAGCGCCAACCCCGCCGTCCAACCAATGTCTTCATTATTGACGCTTCCCGCCACTCTTGCGCGAGGCGCCTGGCGTAGCGCACGTCGTGCGCCGTCAACCGCAGATATCACCAAAGACATGGCGCTTTGACTCCATTCGGCGCTAGGTAGCGTCCATGGGAGCGCTTGGCGTTGAAGCGCCTCAGAGAGCGCTTCGGCGACGCGGGTATCAACCCCAACGCGTGCATGCAACGCAACATCTTTTAGTCGCGCTTCGCGTGTTTCTTCATACTTTGCCCACCGCTTTAATAGCTCTCCGGCCGTCCCGCGTGCTTCGGCAAGGGCGGAGAGGGCGTCGGCAAGCGTTTCGGGCGGAGCGAGACGCAACAACCTGTTTTCTAAGACTAAGACTTTGGCGTTGAGCATCGAGCGCAACGCGGAACGAACTGGGCGCGAGGTGGCGGAGCGTCCGAGCCGAGCGGCAAGTTCGTCTCGGCTCATCGGCTCATCGGCGACGGCGAGGGCACAAAATATGGCATGGGTGGCGTCAAGTATTCCTCGGGGGCCGAGCCAGGCATCGGACGGGGCCGTGGCCAAATCGGCTATTGGGCTATCTGGAATAGCGGTTGTGCGCATCTCTATACTCTTCCTTTGGAAGAGGGAAATATTTATTTCACTCTGCGAGACACGCCAATGCAACGGCATACCTGGGCGAGACTGGTTGGAAACCAGCTTGCGAGGGTCACCGTGGGGCAGGGCGGCGAGGGAGGCGGTTACGCGTTGGACTGTCCTGGGGTGGAGCCCGGCCACTGCCCCCAAAAATGCCGCCGATGCGCTGACCGTGCCGGAGCGCCAGCACGCAGCACGACGCACCACTGCGAGCGCAACGGCTCTATCCGCCCATCTCTCCCAAGGCAACGTAGCCAGACGCCACCAATAAGCCCAGATATCGCTCGCCAGGTCGTCCGTGTCGTCTCTCTGGACGGCGCGACAAGCCACGTACCACCAAGTATCCAATAATTGGGCGAAACGATCGTCACCGACGCTAGAGCGGAGCGTCGCAACGCTCAACATGCCGGCACGGTCGAGCTGGGCGATAAGGGCGCGCTTCGCTCTGCTCCGCGTCCACCCCGCCTTGACGAGAGGGGTAAATATGCGCAGTACAACGCGGCGAGGGGTAAATGCAGACTGAGATTTGTCGTTGATTGCCCGATAGGCGGCCAAAACCATTGCTCTCTCTGTAGTGGGGACGGGAGGCTTATCAAAATTAGGCAGACTGTGCATGGACGGGGTGACGGCGCTCATTGACTAGTTCATTCCGCTGCGCACCCTATCCAATACGGGCCGCTGCGCACCCTATCCAATACGGGCCGCTGCGCACCACGTCGAGGCGAACGGAAGGCGGTGCGCCGTTCTGGCCGCATCGCCCTTTCGCAAAATCCGGGCTTGTGGCCCGCTTGTGGCCCGCTTCTGCCCCGCATCCGTTTTTTAGCAAAATACCAGGTCAGGCGAGAAAGGGGGTGTTTTGCAACCCCGACACGCGTAGCGCACGGCACGGAAGCCATTTTCAAAAAACTGGAAGCGGTCCACGGTTTTTATACTCTGACCTGGGCATTGGACCGCATGGACCGGAAGCCATTTTCAAAAAACTGGAAGCGGTCCACGGTTTTTTATGCCTTGACCTGGGCATTGGACCGGATGGACCGGATGGCCCGCTTCTGGCAGTATACACACACTATGTTCGTTTCCAAACAATAATTCTCGTTTATATTGCGTTGTGTGGCTCTCGCGCGAGTATGTCTTATATTACAGCATCCGGTCCATGCGGTCCATCAGACCTATTCTCCCTTGTCAGAGTATGCAAAACCGTGGACCGGAGGCAAAATGGCTTCCGGTCCATGCGGTCCACGAGATTGCGACAAAACACCCCTTTTCCTCGTCTGACCTGGTATTTTGCTAAAAACGGATGCGGGCCAGAAGCGGTCCACAAGCGGTCCACGAGCGGTCCACGAGCCCCGGATTTTGCGAAAAACGGGCAAAAATATCCGTTTTTGAGCGGTCCACGTGTAAAAAGTGGCCCGCATCTTTCGCTTTTTGAGCGGTCCACGTGTAAAAAGTGGCCCGCATCTTTCGCTAAACAGTGAAAATGTACGGCAAAAGTGGCCCGCATCGTTCGCTGAGGCGCTCCGCAGGTTTCGCGAGCGATGAGCCGAAGCGCCAGGGCGCTCTTCTCGTCGCATTGAATACTTGCGGCGAAGGTGCGCAGCGGCCCGCATTGTATAGGGTGCACAGCGGCCCGCATTGTATAGGGTGCGCAGCGGCCCATAAAAAGGGGCTGGGGCAAACGGTGGGGGAGTGGACGACGCGCCGGCCCGCCCAAAACGCGGCGCGCTTTTCGTGTCGTGCGTCACGCCTATGTTCCGCAGAAAAAGAGAGATTTTTAAGGTGTATCTGTGCATAACGGAGTTTGCCGCGGAATGATTTTATCAACGGGTAATCGGATGTTTTCTGTGCTCGTCGAGTGGTGGAAAATGATTGAAGCAAGGAGAAGTGATATGTACGTTTGCGATTTTCCAGTCGGAGAAGGTGACATGGATAGGTGTCGCCAACCTTTGAGAGATGGGCAGCCCAATTGTGGTAGACACGGTACTAGTTTGTCTGCGGCGCAGCTTGGAGCGGACCCTTTTATATTGGTGGACTCTGACGGCGTGCTGCACGCCTGGCGTGACGGCGGACCGCGCAACGGGAACGATAAGTTTTGCGTTATTCACGATGACGTGGCGTACAAACTCGCCTTCTCGTCCTCTCCCGAGAGAGAGACTTGCCTAGGATACGCGGTGACAATTAGAGACGAAGATGGATTGCGGCATCGCGATAATGGCCCCGCCAAGATTTATGCAACGGGTGAAGTGCAGTGGTGGTCGCATGGCAAGATGCACCGCGATGATGGCCCCGCCAAGGTTTATTCTGATGGTTCTGAAGAGTGGTGGTGGCAAGGAAAGCTGGTTTCACAGGAAGAGTATGCCGCGCTCGCGTCGCGCATTTGTGAGGCAAGTTAATTGTCAAAGTTGGACTCGATTAAGAGGTTTTTTATAGCAATTTGTACCGTGATATTGGCCGGCGGTTCGTTGGGTGTGCTTGGTACTTTGGTGTCGCCAAGCGTGGCATCAGCGGCCACCCCGATAACGCTGTATGCATCCCCTAATGGAACGGGCACATGTGCTAGTGGCTCAAGTCCCTGTAGCCTTGCTACGGCGATCAGTACCGCAGGAGGCTCTACCTATAGTGGGGATGCGGTAACTATTGCCCTAGAGCATAGCTCTGGTAGCCAGTGTTCGACAGGCTCCGTATGTACGTTCGATGGAGACTTTGTTGCTAGTACATGGAGTGAGGCAAGCCTGACCATCGCGGGGACGGGTGACTCGTCGGCAGCTAGCGTGCTAAACGGTGGAGGTGCCGGCACTACTTTTAGCAATGATACGTCTAACGCGCTCGCGGTGACACTCGACGACGTGACCGTGACAGGCGGCGGTTATAATAGCTATAGCGATATTGGCGGGGGTATTTCTAATTTAGGCACCGCGACTATCGTTGACTCGACTATTGAGGGCAATATGGGAGGTGGCATATTTGCCGGTGGCAACACGACCATCGTGGACTCAACTATTAGCGGGAACTCCGCAGCCTATGGTGGTGGGATATCCACTTTTGGCAACACGACCATCGTGGACTCAACTATTAGCGGGAACTCTGCGGCCTATGGTGGTGGGATATACAACGAAACTGGCAACTCATTTATCTCTGTTAACACGACCATCGTGGACTCAACTATTAGCGGAAACACCGCCACGTTTGGCAGCGGAATATATAACCCCTACAGTGAATATGCTAGCGTGACCATAGCCGGATCAATCGTTGCTGATCATATAGACAGCGGCAATTGCCACGGCATTATTATTGATGCGGGCTACAACTTGTCGAACGGAACATCGTGTGGCTTTGGCAGCACGACTACCACTAGCGCCAGCTCTGTGCCCGACATTGATCTCGGCACACTTGCGAATAACGTCGGAATGAGTAGATATACGAAAACAATAGCCATTTCTGGCCTCTCGCCAGCAGCGGCATTTATAACGTCTAATGGAGGCTTGGTCAATCTTTGTTCGGACACGTCGTATACGACATTTTCTGGATATGTAGCCAACCTATCTGTGGATCAGAGAGGGGTATCGCGCCCCGCAGATGGATGCAGTGCAGGTGCATACGAACAGCCAGTGTTTGGCGATGTTTATACTCCCATTAACCCACAGATACTTGCCGATACACGGTGCATCTCGCTCTCTCGGCCCGTGTACATTACCAGTTCATATTGCGCCTATCTACCACCCGCAAACTCCGAGCTCACTACGCTTGTTACGGGCCACTCCGCAGAGAATGTTACCGTAACAGGAGTAGACGGGGTTCCTTTAACAGCTACGGCCGTGGCAATCAATGTTACTGCGGTAAACATGACCAGCAATGGGTACCTAGACATCTACCCACAAGGTTTTCTGCCTTCGTCGGTACATAGCCTGAGTTGGACGGCCGGTAGCGGCGTAGTCACCAATCTAGTAACAGTGCCCGTGAACACATCCAATGGCGAGATCACTATTACCAATGGCGGGGGTGGGAGCGTGGATTACGTGGTGGACATTGAGGGTTACTATGCACCAGCAGGGAACACTTCCGCTGGTCTTTACAACCCCGTTGCCCCCTCAAGGCTTGTAGATACCCGTTGCAGTGAGACATCTCCGCCAGGATATATCACCAGCTCATATTGCGCCTCTCTACCATCTACAAACTCCAATCTAACCACACTTGGCACAGGCCAGATAGAAAATGTCACGGTAACTGGTGTTGCGGGCATACCATCTAGTGGGGTATCCGCAGTGGTGTTGAACCTTACCGCCATAGAACCCACGCATTCTGGTTATCTGACTATATTCCCAACGGGCGCTACTAAGGCCGTAGTCTCTGCCGTGGACTTCAACGCCGGCGAAACAATTGCAAATAGTGTTATGGCAAAGGTTGGTTCCAATGGGCAGATAAGCGTCTACAACTTCTTGGGCAATGTCAACTTTGCACTAGATGTATCTGGTTACTATACCAATGGCTCATCCAGTAGCCAGACTGGCTTACTGTTTAATTCGGTTACCCCTGAGAACCTACCAAATGTAAATGCCACTCTTACGGTAGTTCTTAGTAGCGATCCCGTTGTCGTGCAAGTTGCAGGTGAGGCAAATGTACCCACAGATGCAACAGCAGTTGTCGGCAACCTTACTGCAACCGATAGCACGGGGAGCGGATATCTGACGGCATATGCGGGCGGTACTGCACCCTCGACATCAGATGTGGACTTCTCCGCTGGAAGTACTAACGCCAATATGGTCGTCTCTGGGCTAACTTCTTCTGGTGGCCTGAACATAATAAATGGCGGAGGCCACAAAGTAAATGTGCTCTTTGATGTATCGGGTTACTTTGCGCCCGCGACAGCGTAAAGTCGAGGCGTCGATGTGCCGAACTATTCATGTAGGAGCTGGGGATGACTGATAGCCGCCAAAGCAAACCATCTAAAGCGCGCCCCCTTCTCGACGTGGCGCGCAAAGCGCGTAGCGTTGCTCAAAGTCGTACAGCACCTCCCGCACGTAACGGTGGTGGCAGCACTCTTCGCTCGTCGCAGCGTAACGACGACGCGCTGACTGCTTGGTGGCGGCGCCATCGCTTTCTTCTTGTCTTTATGGCGGTCAATGTTTTTTGTTTGGCTGCTAGTCGTGCGCTTTTTGGCGTCGCCCTTGCGCTCGATATTCTTGTTGGACTGCCGCTCTTGTATTCCGTCCGCAAAGGGTATTGGAGCGATGAGAATAATCGACAAAATTAGATGACAAGGATTTGTAACTTTCCGATATCAGAGGACGCACGTTGTACTAAGTCAATAGCAGATGATCACCCAAACTGCGGAGAGCATGGTTGCGGTGTGTCGGCAGACCAATTATGTCAGAACCCGACCGTATACAAGAAGAACGGCGAGTTGCACGTTTGGGCAGGTGATCCAGATAACGTTTATTGTCTAGTTCACAATGACCCAGCCTATCAAGTATTGTGTCAATTGGCCGGAGAGGTGCCGCCGTGTTGTTTGCGGGAGGCGGTGGAGCGACTAGACGAAGACGGAGAGCTATGCAGCGATGATGGCCCAGCCTTTATCTCGTCAGACGGTACGCAGAGGTGGTATCGTGACGGCGCTCCGCATCGAGACGACGGCCCGGCGGTGATCGGCCTGGACGGTACACAAGAATGGTATTTGAATGGCGAACGGCACCGAGTGGATGGACCAGCCGTAATTGAGCCCGGTGGTAAGCAAGAATGGTGGCAACATAATGTGCGGCACCGCGATGATGGCCCGGCCGTAGTTTTTGCCGGCTCTAGGCAGTCGTGGTATCGGAGTGGATATCTGCACCGCGATGATGGCCCGGCCTTGGTTCGCTCAGACGGTACACAAGAATGGTATCAGTATGGTAACCGGCACCGGGACGATGGCCCGGCAGTAGTCTATGCGGATGGTTCACAATTTTGGTATAAGTACGGCAAGATGCACCGCGATGATGGCCCGGCCGCGATTTATCCAAATGGCAGGCAGGAATGGTATAGGGATGGCAAACCATATAGTGACGAGGGTCCCTCTGAGATTGATGCGGATGGCACGCAGCGGTGGTATGCGCCTCAAGAAAACGGAGGTTGGGAGCGGTGGAGGTTGCGCTGGTTGCACCGCGATGATGGCCCGGCCGTAATTTATCCAGACGGTACGCAGGAATGGTACAAGCGCGGTGAGCTGTTGTCACATCTCGACAATGCGAACCGAGATGTGACATAATCGGGGATAGGATGTCCCCTTGAGGGGGAGTGGCAGGTGTGCTCATAAGGAGGCAAGCTATGGAACCGCAAGCTGATAATAACTCGAAGTCAATCGCAACTCGAGATAGGCGCCTATGCAACCCGGTCAAGACAATTGTCCTTGCCCACGAAGTCCGGCGCTTTAATCCTGATGAGTTTGGCGATCTTCCCGCCATAGAGGAACGTTACGCCCTCGACGACATATCGCGTGAAGAGATCGAGTACATATTGTATGTCGGTTATGTTGATGCGATAAATTATCATCTCGACAAGCAGGCACCGTGCGCTTGGTACACCCCCAGCACGTCCGAGGTCAGCGTTTGTTTGGATCACGCCGGTTGCATTGATCTCGATGAGGTAAACAGACTGATTGCCGATGACCTAGCGGGCTGGATAACTCGCAACTCTGGCCCAGTTAGAGAAGCCAGAGAGAGGATTGAACTTTTGGCTGTACCCGAGTACTTGCCGACCGCTTAGCCGTTTCGTCTCTAGTCGGCCGCTCAGCCGCCTCGTCGTAGCGATTTATCCCCGTAAACAATAGCCTTTTATGGGCTGGGTAGTTGCGTTTCGCGGAATGTATATAGTAGACGCTCTACATTTTGGAGGTGTGCAATGTCAGGGGTAATAAGTGCAATTAAGAAGAGTCGCGCTTCTAGTTCTGCTGGTCGTCGAGAGCGCTTGACTGAGGCATTTGATGAGCTAAAGTCTGCGGTGGAACAGATTACTACGGGCGATGACTGGCGGAATTATCTGGATTTTCAGTCACGGTTTCATAGTTATAGCGCGCGCAATACCATGTGGTTAAGACAGCAGGCGAAACAACGCGGCATGTCTCTGGAAATGGTGGCAGGGTTTCATGCTTGGCGTAAGGCTGGACGCTCAGTTGTTTCGGGGGCTGAGGGGTTTAAGGTTCTTGCGCCAGTGGTGTATCGCCCAGAGCCCGAAGAAGAGGAAGAAGAGCAAGAAGAGTCTCCGAAGCAGGCGAAGCCTCGGTTTTGTGGCTTTCGGCTTGTGACGGTTTTTGATGTGTCTCAGACTACCGGGCCAGAGCATTCGTTGCCACCTAACCCGATACGATCTAAGCCTATCGTTGGAGAGTGTGAGATAGAGACGATTAATGCCATTGAAGCGGAGATCGCTAAGACCGGTTACGATCTCGAGATTGTGGACGCAGCGCAGTTGGGGTGGCCCGAGACTCAGTTGGGAGCCACAACCGTCGCAAAAGATGGCGTGGGTTTGAATGAACACGTAGTGCGGATAAGAAGTGATATGTCGCCGGCGGCAAAAGCCAAGACCATGATGCATGAGTTGGCGCACATCGCGATGGAGCACGATAACTCAAACACTACCAGCGAGACGGAGGCAGAAAGTGTTGCCTATCTCGCCATGCAGCACCTTGGGATCGACAGCGGTAGCTATAGCTTTGGTTATGTATCGGGTTGGGCCGGAGATGTGGCTGTAGTACAACGCTCTGCGGAGAAGATCAGAAAAACCGCGTTAGACCTTATCGAGAGGCTCGACAAAAATCTTGAGGTTGGGGATGTAGAAGTTGTGGGTGCCAAGGCAGATGTCCCTGCAACAAGGATTTGCAATTTTCCTATATCCAAGACCAAGCGTTGCAGGCAACCAGTGGCCGGTGACAAACCCAACTGCGGGAGGCACGGTACCAACTTGTCAACGGAGCAATTAGGTCAGAACCCGACTGTGTATTGGAAGGATGGCGAGCGGCATGTCTGGGCGGGAGAACCGAATGATGTTTATTGCCTGATCCATGGCGACCCATCTTACCAGGCGCTATGTCAGTTGGCCGGTGAGAAGGTGCCGTGCTGTCTGAAAAAAACCCTTGTCTGGCGAGATGAGCAGGGTTATCGTCATCGGGACGATGGACCAGCCGAGATCGAGCCAGACGGTACGCAAACTTGGCGCCAACACGATGAACTGCACCGCGATGATGGTCCAGCCATGATTCATACGGACGGTGCGCAGTACTGGTATCAGCATGGGAAGCTACACCGAGATGACGGCCCGGCTATAATTTGGCCGGACGGCACGCAGCAGTGGTGTCAACATGGCGAGATACATCGCGATGATGGTCCGGCCTGGATTTATCCAGACGGCACGCAGCAGTGGTATCAACATGGCGAGATACACAGGGACGATGGTCCGGCCGCGATGTACGCAGACGGCAGGAAAGAGTGGTGGCAAGATAACAAGCGGCATCGGGATGATGGTCCGGCAATAATTCGCGCAGACGGCAGACAAGAATGGTACCTGAATGGTGAGCTACATCGAGACGATGGCCCCGCCGAGGTTCGCTTAAGCGGCACGCAAAAGTGGTATCAACGTGGTAACCTGCACCGCAAGGATGGCCCAGCCGTGATTAGGCTAGACGGCAGCAAAGAGTGGTACCAGCATGGTAACCTGCACCGCGATGATGGCCCAGCTGTAATTGATCCGGATGGCTCGCAAGCATGGTATCAGCACGGTCAGCTACATCGTGATGATGGTCCCGCTCGAATCTATTCGTATGGCACGCAAGAATGGTACCTGAATGACGAGATACACCGAGAGGACGGGCCAGCCGTAATTTATCCAGACGGTACGCAAGAATGGTGGTGGCACGGTGAGATAGTTTCACAGGAAGAGCATGCTAATTTGAGCATTGAGGAGTTTGAAGAAGAAGACTATGACGAGGATTTGTAATTTTCCGATATCAGAGGACGCGCGTTGTACTAAGTCAATAGCCGATGATTACCCAAACTGCGGAGAGCATGGTTGCGGTGTGTCGTCAGACCAGCTCGGACAGAACCCGATCACATACCATAAGAACGACGAACTGCACGTCTGGGCGGAAGAACCGAATGATGTTTATTGTCTGATACACCGTGACGCAGCTTGTCAGGTGCTATACCAGGTGGCCGGAGAGAAGCTGCCGTGCTGTTTAAAGGAAACCCTTGTCTGGCGAGATGAGCACCGTGATTATCATAGAGACGATGGCCCGGCCGTGATCTTGACGAATGGTACGCGATTTTGGTGCCAGCACGGTAAGCTACATCGAGACGATGGCCCAGCTATGATTTTTCTGTATGGCAAGCAAGTCTGGTATCAGAATGGCGAGATACACCGCGATGATGGCCCAGCCTTAATAAAGCCGGATGGCACGCGGGAGTGTTGGCAGCACGGCGAACTAAAAGAGGTCGAAAGCGCCTAGGCGCGCCCCGTATCGCAGCGACACAACGACAATGCGCAACACGCACATCGCAGTTATGGGCGTTGCGCGGAGAGAAAGCGTAGCGCAGTACGAGCGCCTACCCCTCGCCTAGACCGATCTCTAGTTCTGGATTTTCCGCTTGCGCATCGAGATTGACTGCGCTTATGCCGATGTGCTCTGCGTCGATTGCGAGGACGCGGACTCTGCGACCGTCGATTACTTTTCTAACCGTGGCGTGGTCCGCGTCAGATGAGACGAGCACCCCGGCCGCTCTAAGCCCGTCAGTAATAAGGCGCATGCTGGCGCTCATCGGCCGGCCCTCTTCCCTAGCCAGAGCAAGCACCCCGCCCAGCGCTGTATTAGGCTCCAAAAAGACCTGCCCGTCTATTGTCCATCCGATAATAGGCGGCTCTGAACGTTGCGCAATCTCTCCCGGTGTCGCCAGGCGCACCCTCCCCGTCGCAAGGGCAGACGTGAGCAAGTTGAGGAAGCGACGCCACGGCGCGGCGTCTATGAGTTCTTTTTGCTGCTCTCTAATTAGCTGAGAGATAACCGTATTTAGCGTGTCAATTCTTTGTGCGTACTCTTCCTTGGTGATAGCGCCGATCTCGACAGCCCAAGACAGAACTTCGCGCCAGGTGCAAACGACCTCATGGAGCATAGTGTCGATCCTTGGATGCCCAGAGTCGATAGACGTTGTGTTACCCCATGCTTCGCGCAACGTAGAGGGGTCGATAGAGGCCAAGTGCTGTATCCATGCCGCCATCGCCTCTGCATATGTTCCGCTTTCCGCGTCGTGCTGTGCCAATGAAAGCGCGTCGTTGATAGGCAGAGAGTTTGTGTCCATCCTTACGGTTAACATCCTTGCCCGCAAAGACTCGCCGTCTGGCAGCGCTTCGCCCGTTACGAGCGTCAAGCAGCGCGGAGGGCGCACCGTTCTCGGCGTGCCGTCTGGCCTAAGTCGCTGCCTGCCCGCATGATTGGCGCTTCCGCGGATTACCCTGTCTGCGGAGCTCTGCGCCCTTGACTCTTCTCCGGGCTGGGGGACATATTCGTCTACCACTAATACTGTATCGGCTGCGCGAAACTGCGTCTCTGCGATAGAGTTTGCTGTAGAGGCAAAGCTGCTTGGGAGGCGGTCATAACGACTCGATGATACCCAAAAGGCTTGTATGAGAGCGGCCAAAGTGGACTTTCTGGCCCCAGTCTGGCCGACAAGCGCCACAGACCAGCCGGGGTCACCCAGAGCGGCGCGCCACGCAGCCGTTACGCTCGGCACGGTTACCATGGGGTCGCCAAGATCGCATAGCGCAAGAGCCCGCCGTACTACGTGCGATAGGCGTGCTCCGCTGGGAGGGTCGGGAAGAATAAATTGTGTTAGCGGCTCACCCACCTCCACCTCTATACCGGGAATTGTTCCCTTGGCGTTTATCGCTCCGCCTGCGTGCAAATAGGCTAGCTCTCCGTCTATACGTCTCCATCCAAAGTGGCCAAATATGTTGCGCTCTGGGGCGCCCGTAGAGAGCACTTGACAGGCCGCTAGCGCCGCCGAGCCGCACCCCGGCATAACCGTGGCCCCTACTAACCCAGAGCTGGCTATCCAGGTCACAGGCCGCTCTATGGCTTCTGGCGTGACCGTTACGACGCGCTCTCTTCCGCTATGTCTAACCGCCACGCAGTAAACCACTCTTTCCTCTGCGCCGTCATCTATGCGCCTGACTTCTGTGATCTCTAGGTCGGTTGTGGTTAGGCGTCGAGGCGGCACATCTGGATCGCCTGATATTTTCCATAGCCCATCATCCGTAGCCATCCATTCTCCGCTTCGACGTCGCATCGCTGCTTGAGACGGAACCCCAAGGGCTATCGTTATGGGCGCGACGTTCGTGTCGTACTCATTGCCCGGCACGGCCGCCGAGTCAATCGCTTCGCGTAGCTCGCTTGCAAATGACTCTCCGCTTTTTTTCATCCAGTCGCTTATGTCCTTAATGTCGTCTGGCAAAGAAAGTATTGACGCGCCAAGTTGTTTGACCAAGGCTTGAACAAACTTTGCACCCGCTTCGTCCGCGTCCCCTGCCGCTATAAAGCGCCTGTCTGGGCACCATTGACGTATTAAACCTGTTGCCTGTCGAGTCCTAGCTGCGCCCGTGATGGCTATGACCGGTATACCCGTAGTCCACGCTGCAATAGCGTCTCCGGGCCCCTCTGTGATAAGAACAGGGCCGTCTTGTTGTAGTCCCATAGCGCCCGCTGAGGGCCACCCGGAGCCAGACGGCCCTGCCCAGCGAGCGAATGTTGAGGCTTCAAGTGCCCTTCCTTGTAGACTGACCGTATCCCCTTTAGTGTCGCGGAGCGGGATAATAAGACGCGGACAACCATAAAGCCCCTTTAGACAAGCTGGTCGGCGGCTGTCCTTTAACCCCTCATCAAATCCGAGGCCAAGTGCCTTTGCGTCCGAGCGCGTCAACCCCCAGCGCCTACTAACGTAATCCTCTGCAATGCTGTCTGCGTAACTATTGGCGCAAATCTCTGACCAGGTTTTTAGAGAGCTTAGCGTTTCTGCGCTCGGCTTTTTCGCTTCTCTCGACGGTGAAACGTTGCTCAGAGTACGTGGAGCGATGTGTTCGCTCTGTCCGTTTCGCAGCCCAAGCGCATCGAGCACATCGTTCGTATCGCATCCAGCAAAACAATAGATTTTGCCTTCTGGGCTAATGCTGAGGGACGGGCTACGGTCATCGTGAGCAGGGCATTGTGCTTGCCACTGTCCATCTGACCTGGCCTGGACGGTGTACCCATGGTTTTCTAGCGCGGCGATGATGGTAGAACTGTCGATCCACCTGTGACTAGATGCTCCGGGTATCATGTTCGTTTCATTCCGCTACAAAGTGACGGAATGAACCAAATATGAGCACATTACATTCACATACTTCTAACTCTGTTTACGATCGTGTCGTTTGGACTCGACGTGACATAGAGATACCCGGTGCGATGGGAACGCGGTCTGTGTCTATTGAAGCGCCTGCCGATTGGTCAGACCAGTCGGTTGCTGTTGTGACCTCTGTTTATCTGATGGGCACGCAGGAGTCGAGCATACGAAACATGATACAGCGCGTCGTCAATACGGTGACAGACTGGACAATCCAAGTGGGCCACGTCAAGGAAAGCGAATTGGAACAGTTTTCCGACAGGCTGGCCGAACTATTCATTTTCCAACGCGCATCGCTCAATTCTCCATCATGGATGAACCTGGGTGTTCCCGGTCGGCGCCAGCAAGCATCGGCGTGTTACCTATTGAAGGTTGAGGACTCTCTGGACTCAATTCTCAATTGGTACCGAGAAGAAGGGCTAATTTTCCAGGGTGGCGCGGGCGCAGGTATTAATCTGTCGCCTCTGCGCAGCTCTAGCGAGACACTTGCCGGTGGTGGTACTAGTTCGGGGCCGGTGAGCTTCATGCGCGGCGCGGACGCGTCGGCCGGAACGATTAAGTCGGGAGGATCAACAAGGAGGGCGGCCAAGATGGTTGTACTTGACGTCGATCACCCCGATATACAAGACTTTATCTGGTGCAAAGCGACAGAAGAGCGCAAGGCTAGGGCTCTGCGTTCTTCTGGTTTTGACGTGGGAGTTGGAGGCAAAGACTCTTTTTCGCTGCAATATCAGAACGCTAACAATTCCGTTCGCATACCAGACAGCTTTATGAACGCAGTAGTCGAAGGCAAAGACTGGCACCTGCGTTCTCGCAAATCAGACGAAATAATACAGACCTTGCCGGCGAAAGAGCTCTTTAAGCAGATCGCTCAAGCTGCCTGGGAATGCGGAGACCCCGGCATGCAGTTCCATGACGGGATTAATCAGGGCAATACCTCTCCAAATAGTGGCGGCGAAATCGTCACTACAAATCCATGTGGAGAGACGCACCTGGGGCCTAATCAGTCGTGCAATCTAGCCTCTCTCAATCTACCCAAATATCTTAATGATGGGAGTTTTGATATCGAAACCTTTGTGTTGGATGCTCAGCTATTGATTACGGTAATGGATGCCATTGCTATTAAATCGGACTACCCCACAGAAGACGTCGCCCGCAACGCGCGCCGTCACCGTCCGCTCGGCCTGGGCGTTACGGGACTAGGAGAGCTTTTAATGCGCCTTGCTATCCCGTATGACTCGGATGAGGCGCGTGACCTATCCGGCGCAATCGTACATCTGTTGACATCTGCCTCATGGGCACGCAGCGCCAACCTGGCAACAAAGGCCGGCGCATTCGATGGATGGGAAGAAGATAGGGACTTTGCGCTTGAAGTTTTAGAGTCGCACAATCAGTCGTGTATGCGCGGCCAAAAGACTGCCGGCCAAAAGACTGCCGGACAGCGGACTAAAGCGATTTGGCGGCGCGCTTGCGAAATGGCCGCATCGGCGACACGCGAGGCCAAGAAAACAGGCTTACGCAATACACAGGTCACGGCCATCGCACCAACTGGCACGATTAGCTGGATGATGGGAGCTGCGACAACTGGCATAGAACCCGCTTTCTCACTTGTCACGACCAAGAAGCTAATCTCCGGCCAGACTGTGCGCGTACCCCTGCCCTGCCTGGCGGCGGGCTTAACCGCTCTCGGTTATGATACACAATCTGTGCAAAATTATACCGCTGCCATAGAAGAAGGTGGCGATTTAAGCGGAATGATATATCCAGAACACCTATCCGTTTTTGCGACTGCGGTCGGGCCACAAGCAATCAATCCCATGGCGCATGTAGCGATGCTGGCTGCCGTGCAGTCTGGCGTTTCTCAGGGTGTGTCGAAAACCGTAAACTTGCCAACTACGGCCACGGTTGAGGATGTGGAAACCGTCTTTATGGAGGCATGGAGACGTGGTTGTAAAGCAGTCGCCGTTTATCGTGACGGCTCTAAGGCCGCACAGCCCCTATCATCGGACTCCGCAAAGAAGAGTGAAGTGGATGTGGCACCCCCGACACAGTTAGCGCGCCGTAAGATGCTTTCGGAGCGCCGGGCGCAGGTATATACCGTTCACGTTGGCAGTATGCCCGTGTACGTACACATGGGTCTCTATCCAGATGGAGAACCCGGAGAACTGTTCCTGCGCGTCGCCAAGGCCGGCTCGACTCTCAGCGGCCTACTCGACGTGCTGGCCGTAACGGCGTCCCTTGGGCTTCAATACGGCGTGCCCATAGAAGATTTGCTCCGTCATTGGCGCTCAACGCATTTTGAGCCGTCCGGCCCAACGGGTGACGCTACCATGCCATGGGCTACCTCTCTGGTAGACGCGGTTGCAAAACGTCTGAGCCTAGCCCTCGGCCTTGAACAGCCGTTCGGCAGTTCGAGTGAGCTGGTTGATGTCATTGTGCCGAGCGCACCCCCCGCAGTTGATGGAGCTGCGCCAGTTTGTTCGTGCGGTTCTCTTATGGTTCGGACCGGTACTTGCTGGTCTTGTCCGGTTTGTGGAGAAAGCGGTGGTTGCGGATGACTGAGAAATACACTTCATACGAAATACTTGGAGTGAAGCGCGACGCTTCGGACAAAGAGATCAAAGCAGCATATCTTCGTCTCGTCAAGCAATGGCACCCCGACAAAGGAGGGACGGATTCGCTCTTTTGCCTCGTAGAAAATGCAAAAGAGGAATTGTTGGACCATGACCGGCGTGCTGAACTGGACAGGAGTTTGGATAACCCTGTCCAGTTGGATAACGCCGACGATAACGGATGGTGGTATTTTGAAGAAGATGATTTAAATGACGAAGATTATTCGTATTTTTCGCAAGAAACAACCGGCGTAACGCGGCAGCCCAACAAACCCGTCTCTGAGTCGCATGTCGCCATATCGGGAGAGTGGATAGAGCGGACAATCTCGTGGATTGTCTGGCTTGTAGAGGCATGGCTTAGTCGTAACACCTCAGATGCGCCCAAGTCGTTTGTTCAGGCTAAAAAAAGCCCGTTGCCTAGGAAACTCCGAATTATCATCTGGATTATCGTGGTGTGGCTGGTTTTGGCAGCGGAATATTCGTCCATATTTAATTTGCTATCTGGGGGATTAGATTTTGCCCCTATCATTTTTTGGAACCTCATATTTGTTGCGTTGTTCATGCTGTATCGTCATCATCAAAAAGCAGAGAAGAGCGGTGGTATTAG
>JAEHJW020001400.1_pt1 | contig 20579 bp, 28 predicted proteins | sample 9271431 | NCBI WGS metagenome assembly JAEHJW02 | reverse complement strand
AGATCCAGCGCGATGTCGTCTGACATCATTTTTATAAAAAACCCTTTCCGATCATGGCTGCCGATAGGGGGTCATGAATTTCGCGGAAATAAAAATTTGTGCAGGCGCGCGGTCCTGTGCGGAAAGGCTACAAGGAATTGACCGGCCTACCGGTCACATCGATTGTTAAACCCGCCGTCCTCGCGCGCGGTTTTGATATCGTGGCAGCGTTTGCACATCGCCTGCCAATTGCGCTCATCCCAGAACAGATCGCGATCTCCCTGGTGCGGAACGATGTGGTCCACAACCTGCGCGGCAATCGTCTTGCCGTGTCGACGACACTCGGCACACAGTGGGTGTCGGCTCAAAAACAACGCTCGCGCACGGCGCCATCTGGAATCATAACCACGACTGGCAGATGATCCACGATACTCGTCTTGTTGCCTGCGAGTCGCACGCTGATGCGTGTCGCAATAGCCCGGTGTGGCAAGCAATGCCGGACATCCTGGATACCTGCACGGAGTCTGGGCGCGAGTGGCCATGACGATCAAAAATCCTGCACAAATGACTTGATTGTCTTCGGAAATGAAGCGTTCATAGAGGCGTCATCAACAACATGAAGGAACACGGACATGAGCAGCCTCGAACAACTCCTGACCCAGATCGCGCAAAACAAGCTGGGAATCGAAACCCTCGAACCACGCCACAGTGACCGGCAGGATTTCCACGATGTCGCAGTATGGAACCTCCGCGCAGCACTGCAAGCCGCCTTTGAGGCAGGCCGGCAAAACGCCCAACAAACCAAGTAAACCAACCAGGGAGAATAACCATGACCACCAAAATCCAACTTACCCCGGCTCAACACGCCATCCTGAGCCACGCTCATCAACACACCGACGGCAAGATTAACTGGTTTCCCAATAACATCAACGGCGGTGCGCGCAAGAAAGTGCTCGACGGCATGTTCAACCGTGCTTTGATTACGCCCTTGCATGACGAATGGTTCGTCACCGCCGAGGGCTACGATGCGATGGGTGTCCCACGCAAAGGGCCGATGACACGGGCAGAGATTGATGCCATTGCCACGCAACCAACCAAGGTCGAGGACAAACCTCGCAGCCGGAACAACAGCAAGCAGGCGCAGGTGATTGCGCTGCTCAAGCGTCCCGAAGGTGCGACAATCGCGCAGGTCATGAACGTTACCGGCTGGCAGCAGCATACTGTGCGCGGCACGTTTGCCGGTGCGTTCAAGAAGAAACTGGGACTCACCATCACCTCGGAAAAGCCTGCGGACGGCGAGCGCGTTTACAAGATCGCCACCTAATCGGGAATTACAAGTTTCCCGAACTTCGCGCCATCACTGGCGCGATTTGCTTCTGATAGATGGGTTCATCCGCCGATTCGTGCGAGAGCAGGTAAACGAATGCTGGGTGTTATCGGAATTGGTATGGCTGCATATCCATAGCTTAATATTGTTCTCCTGAGATAAATATGTTTGACAGCATCCTAAATTGATTAGTATTATTATCCCTGGATGTTTATTTTAACCTTAAGCGAGTGGATTCGGAATGAATAACAGATCAGTTGAAGACGTTGCTAAGTTCCTGGCCGAAATTTACGGGTCGGAGTTTGGAGGGAAAGAGCAGGGTCGCTACAAAATTTCACGCAGTAACCTGCGGCGTTTATCTGGCCGTAAGCGGTTGGAGGCTACGACCGTCAGCCACATCATCGATGAAGCTCTTGACCTCGGCTATATTGTTGTCGAGGTAGGCGACTATTTCTGTGTTGTGGAGGAAGGTGTTATGCTCAACTTTCGTCCAGTACCCAAGTCCGTACTCTCAAGATTTATCAAAGGAGAGCCAGGGGCGAGGGCTAGCGACGAAGAAGATTGATTGAGCGTATCGAAAAGTGCGCCATCAATGGCGCGTTTCGCTTCCTGACCTGTAAATTCCTGCCAGCGACGGATGGTCACGTCGACATACTTCGGATCGAGTTCGATCAGTCGTGCCCGACGCCCCGATTTCTCGCAGGCGATCAAGGTGGTGCCAGATCCGCCGAACGGGTCCAGTACCAGATCGCGCGTCTTGCTGCTGTTGCGCACGGCGCGTTCCACGAGTTCGACGGGCTTCATGGTCGGATGAAGATCATTCTTGGCAGGTTTCTTGATCTGCCACACGTCGCCCTGATCGCGTGCGCCGCACCAGTAGTGATCGGTGCCGTCGCGCCAGCCATATAAAATCGGTTCATATTGGCGCTGGTAATCGGCGCGTCCCAGGGTAAACGTGTTCTTGGCCCAGATGATGAAGGTTGACCATTTACCGCCGGCAGACCGGAATGCCGCCTGCAGGGTGTCAAGTTCCGAGGAACTCATGGCAATGTAGACCGCGCCTTTGGTCACGGCCAGGATGTTCCGGCAAGCATCCGTCAAGAAAGCGCCGAAGTCATCGCCCAGGTTGTCGTTCAAGATCGGGCGATGCTTGCCGCGCAATTTGTCTTTCGCTGTATTGGCGTAATTCACGTTGTAGGGCGGATCGGTGAAGGTCATGTCGGGCAGTTCGTCACCCAGCAACGCCATGTAGTCGGCAGCCTTGGTGGCATCGCCGCACAGCAGTTTGTGTTCGCCCAGCAGCCAGATGTCCCCGGTCTTGGTGATTGGCGTCTCTGGCACCTCGGGCACGGCGTCCTCATCGGTGAGCCCATCATTGCCGGTTTCTTCTCCGGCAATGAGCGCCGCCCATTCGTCTTCGGTGAATCCGGTCAGTTCCAGATTGAAACCAGCCTCATGCAGTTCAGCCAGTTCGAGGCCCAACAGGTCCTCGTCCCATTCCGCATTCTCACCAATCTTGTTGTCGGCCAGAATCAGTGCGCGGCGCTGGATGTCGGTGAGGTGTGTCATCGGCACGACCGGTACTTCCGACATGCCAAGTTTGCGTGCCGCAAGCAATCGTCCGTGGCCAGCGATCACGTTGTTGCTCCCGTCGACCAGAATCGGCGCACCCCAACCGAATTCGCGGATGCTGGCAGCGATTTGCGCCACTTGGGCATCCGAATGCTGTTTCGCATTGCGCGCATGAGGAATCAGGGCGTCAATGGGACGCATCTCGATATGGATACCGGTCACCGGATGGCGCAGGTCAGTCATGGACAGTCTCCGGCAATTGGCGGTGGGCGGCGACCTCGTCGAACGACTGTCCGGTGGCCGCGAGTGTTACGGCGATGTCCGGGTGATTCTGCCGGAAGCGCCGGATCGCCACGTCCACATACTCCGGGGCGATCTCGACCGCCCGGCATCGGCGACCGGTGCGCTCAGCCGCGAGCAGTGATGTGCCGGAACCGTTGAACGGCTCGAATACCACGTCACCCGGATCGGAGAAGGCCGACATGACATGCTCGGGGAGTGCCACCGGGAACACAGCCGGATGATCGATGTCCTGACCGATCTTGCCCTTGTGGCGCATGATGCGGATCACGCTGTCGGGAATGCGCGTGTCTTGGGTGGGTTCACCAGCATGGGACCAGCTGCCGACTTCACCGTCCTTTTTGCGCATCGCGGTCGAGGAGCCATCGGCGCGCAGGTGGGAATCCTCTCCGGCATGCTTGCAGGGCACGATCTTGTTCGGACGCCGCGCCTCGCGATTGAAGTGGAAGATGAACTCGAAGCTGGGTGCGAGTCGCCCGTTCCAGTCGCCGGGCATGCCCGGTCCCTGATCCCAGACGTACCAGGCGAAGCGCCGCCATCCCTGAGTACGCATCCACGACAGCCAGCCGTCCCAGTACGGAATGACTTCGTTGTCGGAGTGGATGAGCCCCAAGTTGACCAGCACCTGGCCGTCGCGAGCCATGGGCAGCCGGGCAAAGACGCCCTGCATGAGATCGTCCCAATTGCCGATACCTTGGGTGTAGTCGCGCTGGTTGCCGTAGGGTGGTGAGGTGAAGCACAGCGCCACTTGCTCGCCCGCCATCAGCGTGGCGACAACGTCGGCATCGGCGGCGTCGCCGCAGATCAGGCGGTGCGCGCCAAGATACCAGACGTCACCGGGTCGGGACACCGGCTGGACGGGGGCTTCAGGGATTTCCTCTGCCGGTTCGGCTGACGACTCATCCATTTCCTCATCGAACCCCGCGAGCAGGGACTCGATCTCGCCGGCATCGAAGCCGGTGAGTTCCAGATCGAAACCGGCGGCGTCCAGATCGGCAATTTCCAGGGAAAGCAGTTCCTGATCCCATCCGGCCCGCTCGGTCAGCTTGTTCTCCGCCAGAATGAAGGCGCGCTTCTGCGTCTCGGTCAGATGCGCTATCTCGATGACCGGCAGATCGGCCATCTCGAGCTTGCGCGCGGCAAGCAGTCGACCATGCCCGGCAATGATGCCGCGTTGACCATCGACCAGAATCGGGCTATTGAAACCGAATTCCCGAATGCTGGCCGCAATTTGTGCGATTTGTGTCTCGGAATGAGTGCGCGCATTTTTGGCGAATGGGATCAATGAATCGACGGAGCGATATTCGATTTGCAGAGTTGTCATGGTATCCGGGAAATAAAAAACCCGCCGGGGCTTACCGGGCGGGCTTGGGATTCGTTCAAATTGATGCTGCTTGTTCTGGTCGCTTTTCTGTCCAGATCATAGCCAGAATTCTACCGAAATTTCCCAAAAACGCGACACGCCAAAAATTCGCTCATTTCCTCATCATCACGCAGGACGCCGCGCATCTACGCCAATATCCGCTATTTTCCCCTGCTGCACATTGAGATGAACAGCCAATTGACCGATGGCATCGTTCCAGCGCCGCTGCGCGGTACGGGTCGAACAGCCGAAACGTCTGGCGATTTCTTCCCATCGGTAACGATCGGCGCGCATCCAGAGCAGCTTGCGGTCCTCGATTTCGAGCCACACCATCCAACGCATCACTTCCATCATCCGTTCGATTTCCGGCGGCGTCGGCGGAAACCTCACAGGCAACGGCTCGTCGGTGGCGAATCGCTCCAATTCGCCACGGGCCATGACCGGCCAGAGGTTGAAATACCCCTGTACGCGCACTGGCGGCAAGCGGTGCGCGGTATGGGCAGCTTCATGGATGCGTTGTGTCACGCGTTGACTGTTCCACTCACCCATGAGATTTACTCCTTGGCAGCGATCCATAAAGCCGATTGCCGATGCGACGAATGATCTCACGTTCCACGAAATCGAGTCGCTCGTCGTTTTCGGATACCACCAGAATGTGCTGCTCGCGCCAGCCGCTTTCCTTGACGGCATCGAGGTCGGAATGATGTTGATATTTGCCCAGCGGGCAGCGGTAGCGGGATGGCGGGATTTTCATGATCATGTCCTCATTTCGCCCATTCAGGAACAAACCCGTAAGGCAGGTAAACCACTGCGGGTTGCAGGGCCCGATCCTGCAACAGTTCTTCCCGACGTTGATGGAAGGCAGCATAGGCTTGCCCTGAGACTTCGGCCCACGCCTGGCGGTTGATGGCTTGCCGCTCGGCCCGGCTCAATGCAACCGGGCGCGCACGGGATGCTGGTGGCGACTGAACTTGTTGCAGACGGTGTAGTTGCCGTTCGCAGTCGATGAAATAGCGCCGCGCCTGCCGTCCCTTTGACGTGCGCTCCACCATGGCCAGTTCTTTGGCCATGTCAAGAGTGAGAAAATAGTCGACACGTTTTCCACGATTTCCCGCTCCCCGAATCGGGGGAATGGAAACGGTGATGAAATCCTCTCCATCAGTGAATGAAAATTCAGCGATGCGTTCCTTGATCCACGTCGTAAAATCGCGCCCCACGCCGAGAAAATCATGCAGCAGGCGAGCATCCACGAGTTGGGCAGTCTGACCATTGAGTGTGCCCGGTGTAACCGGAATGAGTGGTATTGTTTTCATTTATCTTCTCCTTGTTGTTCCATAGCCCAATGCAACAGCGCCAGCGCATCGGCCTCGTTGTCGTCCGTCGGGGAAAAGCCGCGTGCGCGGGCTGCGGCCACCATTTCCTGCTTGCCGGCGTTGCCTTTGCCGGTGGCGTGTTTCTTGATGGTGCCGACCGGAACACCTTGGTACGGTATCTGGTGGTGTTCGCACCAGGCAGTGAGCGTGGCGAGAAACCCGCCGTAGGCGTGGGCGGCATCGACCCCCGCATGGCGACGGACTTCTTCGAAGTACACCGCTGCAATGCCATCGGTGACTTGTTTGATCTCTGTGAGCCAGCGCTTGAAGCGCAGGTAGCGCATGCCGCCGCCCTCGAAGCGCTGCGGTTTGAAATGCTCGGTGCCGCTGGTGATGCTGCCGTCAAGACTACGCAGCGCCCATCCGGTGTGGGTGCCGAGGTCAAGTGCAAGAATATTGTTCATGTCGTCAGTCCTTGTTTTTTCGGGGTCTGACACAGCTGACGGAGAATGTCGTAACTCTCCATGAGGCGCGCGCGTATGCGCGTATAGAGAGTTACGACAAACAGTGTCAGCTGCGTCAGACGAATGTTTTTCATGGGGATCAATCGTTTGCATAGGGCGTGTAGCTGGATGTGGGCGGCGCCTTGATGCCAATGCCCTGAAACCCGCGCACACCCATCCCGTTGCGCCATTTCTCGATGCCGCGCGTGACGAGCAGATCGGAAAACCGTCGCTGTGTGCCGATGAATTCGCCTGCCGCATCACACCATTGCTTCCAGTCGTTGAACAGTTCGGCGGTGAGCGACTTGGCGTTTGTTGCAAATACGCAGTTTTCCTCCAGCCAGCGACCAATGGCGTCCTCTGCCTCGAAATACTCGTCGGTTGCCGATACCACGCTCTGTGGCGGATTGAGTCCGTCACGTTGCCATGCGAGGCAACCTTCAACCGCCCAGGCGAGAATGCCGTCACGCTCGGCCAGCAATTTCTGCTGCAGGTGTTTGTCACGCTGCCCGGGCGGAATCGTCACGGTGAACGGAATCAGATGCAGCCGCCGCTTCATCGCTTCATCGATGTTGCGAATGGCCGGCTTGTGATTGCCTGCCACGAACAGCTTGAATTGCGGAAAGAACTCGAAAAAATCCTGCCGCATGAAACGTGCAGAGATCTTGTCGCCGCCGGTGAGACTTTTGACCTTGGATTCGGCCCAGCGCCGCCCTTGTTCGGTCTCGATGCTGGACACGAGACGTGCGCCACGCAGTCCGGCCATATCGGTCGGATGCCGGTCGCTGCGCGTTTCCATGAAGGTGTCCATGGGCGCGTTAGTGGCATAATTTCCCAGGATGCTGGCCAACGTGTTCAGGAACACCGACTTGCCGTTGGCGCCTGTGCCATACAGAAAAAACAGCGCGTGCTCGCGGGTGGAGCCGGTGAGCGCATAGCCTGCCATGCGTTGCAGATAAGCCTGCAATGCCTTGTCGCCTCCGGTGACTTCATCGAGAAACTTCCGCCAGGTCGGGCAATCGCCGCGTGGTGTGGCAGTGGTGATTCTGGTCATGCGGTCGGCCCGGTCGTGCGGGCGATTCCTGCCGATTTTGAGATCCACCACGCCTCCGGGCGTATTGAGCAACCACGGGTCGGCATCCCATTCGTCGGTGGTAGCCGCATGTCGGCGGTCGACTCTGGCCAGACGTTCTACACCGCTGACGGTGCTGGACGAGGCCAGTTTGGCGGCCACCTTCGGATTGCTCGTTCGGGTGGCTGCCTGACGGCAGACGTGCCGGATGAGATCGGTTGCAGCCAGCGTGTCCTCGGTGCGCCAGCGTTGCCCGTCCCATACCATCCACTTGCCCCAGGCAGCCACATAACGCCAGTCCTTGTGGTAGCGGCGGGTGAAGGAGAGCGCCAGGGCATCTTCGGTTCCCCATACGCTTTCTTCCGTCGGACCGTCATGATCGATAATCCCGGCGATCGGATCTTCTTCGGCAAGCTGCATCTGCAGGCGCGGGCCGTGGGCAATGAATCCGGCGATGTCGAACCCTTCGGTTTTGGCGTCGGCAGCATCCCAGCCGTCGGGTGCATGTTCGGGCGGATAGAGAATATGGCAGCTCGCGGCACCCGCCATGAGCAGAGCCTGTGAGGCATGATCGGCATATTCCCAGCCCGGCTTGTCACGATCCGGCCAGATGAGCACGGATTTACCGGCGAGCGGCGTCCAGTCGGTCTTGTCCGCCGGCGCGTTGGCGCCGTGCATGGCGGTCGTGGCGCAGATCCCCATGTCGATCAGGGCCTGAGCGCATTTCTCGCCTTCGACCAGAATCACCTGTCCGGATTGCGCGATACCCGGCTGGTTGTACAAGGGGCGTGGTTCGGGCGGGGCCATCTTGCGCCGTTTGGCGTCCCAGGGTCGAAACTCCTTCTTGCCTCCGGGCGGATCGTAACGGTACACCACGGCGAGCAGTTTACCCTCGGCATCACAGTAATCCCACTTGGCGGTGGCAGGTCCGAGATCATCGACCTGCGCGTGACGACGGGATTTTGCGGAAGATTTGAGTTGCACGGCGCCTGTAAAAGAGGCGGCGATTTCCAGTACCTTCGGAAAATCCGTATGCACATCCACGTGCTCACGCGCGGCGAGCAGCGCAAAAAAATCACCCCCTTGACCGGTCGCGCGATCCGTCCAAAGACCGGCCTTCTCGCCGTCGAGCACCACCTCGAGGCTGTCGCCGGGACTGCCTGACACATCGCCGATAAAAAATTTGCCGTGGCGCACCTTGCCGGCAGGATAGAGTCCGAACAGCACCGATTCCAGCCGGTTCAAGACAGCAGCCAGAATCTCGTCCCTTCCGGAATGGTTGGCCGGTTTGCTGTCGGGCTCGTCGTTGAAATCAAGCATGGTGGTCCTCCTCACTCCTGGCTGACAGCCATGTCTCGAGTTCTGATAATTTGAAGCGAATCATTCGCCCGATACGGTAATGCGGAATCCCCATCCGCTTGCGCTGGGCGGCATTGGTCAGGTAGTACATGGGCAGGTTCATCGTGTATGCCGCTTCGCGCGCATCGACAAATGGTTCAGCCTGTAGAATGGAATTTTGTAATTGGGTTTTCATGCGGATCTCCAGCAGCGATCCTGCCACGCGCAGAATTTGCATTCGTAGTGGGCGGGATCTGAAAACGACCGGGGCAGCAGTTCGCCGTGCTCGGTGGCCGCAATGATCTTCACGGCGCGATCTGATGCCCGTTGCGCCAGCACCGCATCGAACGGAACCAGTTCGAACCACAGCTCCTGCGTGTCCTTGTTGATGGCGGTAAAAAGCGCAGGATTGCGGCTGATGCCCTCGACGGTGGATTCCATGTAGGCTTGGTAGATCGCCATCTGCGCGGCATAGACGGGCTTTGAAACAGCTACGCCGCGCTTGACGCAATCCCGCCAGTTCTGGGTATTCATGGTCTTGCACTCCCACAGCATCGGGAATGACCATTCAAGATCGGCAGGCGCGGCCATGACGATGCCATCCACGTGACCTTGGATCAGCCCGTCGCACACCGAGAATCCGAACTGGCCGCCGGAACGAGTGCGTGTATGTAAATCGAAGCCGGCCAGTCGCAACCAGCGGATCGCGAGATCTTCCAGCACATGGCCCACATCGAAGATGCGCAGCACCCGGCCATCGAAATCACGACCAGGATCCGCCGGTGCTGAGGCAAATTCATACTGCAGCGCCCGGTCGCAGGCGACACCCAGACGGGATGCGCCGAGATAGGTGCGGCGAGGTTGTCTGGCACGATCAGTGACGAGCGCCGCATCGATCTGTGCGGTTACAACTTCGTGAGCCTTGGGGCGGCGATTGAAATCCAGCATCACGCACCGCCTTTCTGCGAATGAGATTGTTCCCACGGCAGGTCGCTCTCGAGATCGTCGAACGGGTCATGCACCACAGCAGGTAATCCCCTGACTACCGGGAGTGCCGTCGAGGCATGAAGTTCGGCCATGGCGTCGGTAAAGCAGGAAACGATCGCATGGCACACCTGAAGTGCTTGTGCCTCGCTGTACTGCCCAAGTGGCAAGGCGTACCCGATCTCACCCGCCACATCGCCGAAGGCTTTCAGGCAACGGCGGAGCGCCGCCTGCTCATGTTTGGTCGCATCAATCATGGGACGCTCCTTTCCCTTGTCTTTCGCGTCGATGCGCAGGTTGTAGAGCCGATGGAATGCGTCCTGACACCGCTTTGAGCAGAACACCCAATCGACGGGATAACGTCGTGGATCGGCGATGGGATAGCGCGTGTCGATGATTCCAAAGCCACGTGCCTCGCGTGAACATATCCAGCATTTGCCGCTCATTGCATTCGCTTTCGCCTTCGGCTTCACGAAACTTCGCTTTGCTCGTTTTCATGTTCCACCTCACTGAGCCCAGGCGGGTTTGCCGGTTGAGGCAGGACGCTGCGGGGCTGCATAGGCTGGAGCTGCCTGCGCAGGGGACCCGGAATTGCCGCCACCGGTCGGCACTTTGGACGGCACGCCCATCAGTGCCGCGTAGTCCTTGTGATCGGGCTCGATGGCGATCTTCACCACATTGCGGTTCTCACCCTTGCTGTCCTTCTCGACATCGATGCGGGCGACGAACTCGATGCCGTCCAGCGCTGCGAAGCTTGCAATGCGTCGGGCATTCTGTGCTTCGGGTGACTGATCGGAGGGCAACACGCCATAGGCCGAATTGAGCACGGCGCGAATGAACGTGCGGCCCATGTTTCCCCAGGTGTCTCCCTTGGGCGAGTAAAGTCCGATGTTGCTCCACAGCTTGCGGCGGACATATTCGCCTTGCAGCACCACGAATTCAGCGGCAAGATAGACGGAGCCGGTATCGAAGCTCTCGGTGGCATAGCCATCGGTCCAGCCGCGCGCCGCATCATCAAAGCCGCCGGGTTTCAGGGTCATGCGAACCTTGGCCAGCGTGCCTTTGGGGATCAGGTCGAAAGAAGTTTGTTGTTCGGCATCGTTAAAATCGTTCCAGTTCATGCTCATGATTTATTCCTTGTCAGATGGTGTGGTGGTGGCTGCGCACTTGGCAATCAGGTGTCCCAAGTGAGGTTCCTCCTGCATGTCCAGGCGACCGGATCGGTCCTTGGCCGGGAATCCCCATGGGTTCATGGTGTGGCAGATGAAAGCGCGATAGCTGGTGCCGTCCTCAGCTTTCAGTTCGGCAAGTGTTGCGACTTCGTCGACGATGCCGGGTAACTCGAGCGCGGTTTTGCTGCCTTCGATCTGGGGCACGAACACCTTGCGATTGAAGTCGTCCACTTTCTCGTCGAGGATGGCGACGAACACCACGTTCTTGCCGCGTGCATGCTGCAAGTGGGTGAGCGCGGTGATCATTTCCTGCCCGAGCAGTCCGTATGCGCCTCGGCTGTCCGGTTTGCCGGTGCGCTCGGAATACGCAGCAGGTTGCGCTTTGGCCCAGGTGAAGCACAGGCGGGACAGCGCTGTGATCGAATCGCAAAAGTAGGTCTGATACTTCGCCAACTGGTCAGGATCCCCGTAGATCTGGCAGACATGCTCGAAATGCGCCTGCGAGAACGGTTGATCGGCGGGTAGCGCAGGATTCGGGCCGGCGAGGAACACCACCAGATCGCGGAATTCCGGCCAGGTGCGCGGGCGGATGGTGTCGCCCGACCAGTCGGCAACCGCCAAATCGCCTGCTTCCAGATCGATGAACAGCGTGGTGTCGGTGCCCAGGGTCTTTAGCTGGGTAGTTTTGCCAATTCCTGAGACTCCCAGAATGACAATTTTTACGCCGCGTTTTTGCTGGCGGCGTTCATCAACAGAAATGATGGGTAACATCTACATGCCTCCATGTGTAACGGTTAAGAACAGAGCAGATGGCCGGGCGAGAAACACCGAACATCGCTGCGATCTGATAGGTTGTGTAGCCATTGCAACGAAGTTGAAAGATCTGCCTGACCTTGCATTCATCGAGCTTGGCCTTGTTGTTGTCGGTGCCGCGCCGGACGGGAGGAAGTGATCCACGGCCTTTGAGAAGCATGTCCTGCATGTTGTCTCTTTGATTTCCCAGCCACAGATGCATTGGATTCACACATGACGGGTTGTCGCAGCGATGCAAAACAAGGTCAGATGGAGCGAGCTTCACGTCATAGAAAATCTCGTATGCGACACGATGTGCTTTGGTGTTTCCATGGTTGCGTTTCCCTCGGCCAATGACGCCGTAGCCATGCTCGTTTCGTGCGCCTGCCCATATCCAGCATTCGTTAGTATTGGGCTGGAGATGACGCGCGAAACGTAGGCCAATTGGTATGCGGTGTTTTCGGCTCATGTAGTACCTCCTTCCAACAGGGGGAGGCGGTAGCTGGCCTTGCCGCTTTTGCCAAGCAGTGCCATTTTTACGCCACGCTTTTCGGCACGGCGCTGGTCAGCGGAAATGATGGGCAAGTTCATCATGCGGCCTCCCTGATCATGTCGGTTACTTCCGGATTCCAAAGAATCTGATAGCCGGAATGTCCGTTGCGCGAATACGGCAGTGCTTCAGCCCAGCTTCTTCCGGATTCGGTTAGCTCCCATTCGTCGCGCTCGTTCTTGAACTGAAAACCGTGCGACTGCAGGCGCAGATTGACCGACCGGGCCGACAATCCCAATAGTTCACCGAGTTGGGTAGGATTCAGACTGCAGATTGGTTCTTGTAACGACGGCAGCGCGCGCCGCAGGTGCTCGATGGCGAGCCCTGTGTTGTCGTGGATGCAGGTGAGTGTCGCAGCCATGGCGATGCCGACTTTTACGCCGGGTACTTTGGCAACTGCTTCCCCGATCATCAGGATGGCATGCACGCGATCCTGGGTCGGCGCGGGCAGTGCCGCAACCGAGCCGGGTGCCGCGTAGCTGCCCGTTTTGCGGATCGATGGCAGCACCTCGTGCGTCACCCATTTGCGGAAGCGATACGGTTTGGTTTTTGGCGTCATGGCTTCCCGGTTACGCAAGATCAGCGTGTAAAGCCCGGCCTCGGACACAGTGACCATTTGTTGACGTCCGCCAGGGGTCTCAATTGAACTAAGACCCTTTTCGGTGACATCAAACTTGGCCACGGCCGCTGTTGGATTGCCGAGGCCAAGCGCTTCGCAGATGTCATTTACGACAAACCACAGTTCACCAGCATCGTCACGGACGACTCTGATGGCTTGGGTTTCGAATACAAACGGAATAATGTTGGACATGGTCAGACTCCTGATTCATTGACAAGAGCCAAGCGGTAGTTGGCCTTGCCGGGTTTGAGGGTGCGGGCTTTGGCGAACGTTTCCTTGAGCGTTGCCGGCCAAGCGTTGAAGCGGGACTCGGAAACCGAGTAATCGATGTCGATGTAGTCGCTGACCTTGTCGCCGGAAGCGGCGATGCGCTGGGCAATCTCGGCGAGATGGGCCTGATCCCACGCAACACGCTTCGGTACATCGACGGTGATGCGCAGCGGCCCATCGTTGAGATGACAGACACCGAAATCCCGTCCGTTTGCCTGGCGGGCAGCTGTGGCCTGTTCGGCATAGCGGCTGTCCAGTGCGGCGTTGAATCGATCGAGCACGCCCTTTATGGCGGACTGCAACGTGAGCAGATTGCTGTGCACCTCCTGCAATTGCGCGGGAGGCAGTGCAGCAATTTGGGTGACGCTCATTTCGGCCAAAGGAAGGGCCATGTCCAGCGTAGCGGTGACAGGGGTATTCATGCGCGATCCCTTTCCTTGGCAACGCGTTCGGAGGTGGAGATGTGCAGGGCACAGCGCTCGTACTCGGTGATCGCTTCCAGTGGATAGGTCACCCGCTTGGAGAGTTTGAGATATTTAGGGCCACGGCCTTCCATACGCCAGCGTTGAAGCGTCTTGGGGCTCACGCCCCATCGATGCGCCAGTTCGGTTTCGGACAGGACGCGTCGCTCGATCGGTGCTCCGGATGCATGCAATGGATCCGATCCCGATGCACTGTAATTTGTCGATGAATGCAGCATTGATACTCCTTTCGGTGAGTTGAGGAACAACGCTACGAAGTGTGAATTTCGGGTGGCGAACTGTTGATGGACTGGCTGGCGAACTGTGACGAAACTTCAAGTTCGCCAGTGACCGCAGAATTGAAAACGGCGAACCATAATGGCTCGCCGTTTTGGGTTGAAGCTGTGAACCGTGTCAGGCCGTTACTGTATTTGTGCGATACATCGCATAGGTGCCGAACCGACGGTTGATTTCAATCAATGTGTTGTAAGCGTGCAGCGGCCCTTCATATTTCGGATCGCCCTTGTTCTGTTTTTTCACCTTGAACACGTCGATCGGCTTGGAACTTTCAAGACCGGCCTTGCCCATGATGCGCTCCGCCGTCTGATGTACGCCATTAAAATGCCAAAGCGCCTTGAATACTGCCGCCTGTGCTTCCGACAGCAGGATCGGCCCGTGAACCCAACCCTCCAGATAAACGGTACGAAAATCAGCAGAGAATGGCCCGTGTACCGCGGCCGTACCGCCGTCATCGGGCAAGATTTGCATGCCTGGTTCGATGAAATGCAGGTTGCCACCATAGAGACTGAAACGTTCATCCAGCGCCAACCACATGGCGTTTCCATCGAATGGGTCATGAGACACATCCCGGAACGGCTTGGGAGTAAGTATCCACGTCAGCCCGGTGCTGCGAACTTCGGCGCGCGGCAGAATGAACGGATGCGTCAGGGCGTATTGCAGACTGCGCGCCAGAATGACCGTACGGCGCTGATGAGGCCCCAACCGCCAACTATCCGCCGTCACTGCGAGCGGTGACGATTGCCCAGGAATATCGAGCGCCCCGCGCAATTTACGGATCAACCAGTCGGTATCCAGCAACCAGGCGCGCATGTCCGGCTTGTCGATGGCAACCGGCCCGCAGTCCGGACAGTTGCAAAGCAAGCCCGCACTGCCTTGAACGACCGAACCACGGTGCAACTGACAGTACGGGCATAGAACGAAACGTGCATCGAGTTTCGCGGGCTTGACGGCATTGATCTCGGCCAGTAGCGCCAATGCGTTTTTTTCGGTGTCCGACAGTGCTGACTCGATGGTCGGCCCACCACGCTCAAATAGTCTGCACGCCAACGTCCAGGCCGATGCGTTGCGCTTGCCGATCATTCGCTGCGCTCATCGATGAGGTCAGGGCGATTTCCGGTAATATCGGCATGAGGTGACAGGGTTTGTTTTTCTGTGAGGATGCCGATCTGCACCAGATAGCTTTCCAGTTGTGCACGCAGTTTTTCGTCGAATTTGTGCAGGTTCAGACGGCCTCGGCACGTCACTTCCACGGTGACGACCGGACTGCGCTGTTTGCCCTGCGGCGGGGCATAGTAGAGATTGATGCTGGCGGCATTGACCCCCCATTGATGCGCCAGAGGATTGTCGTTGGGAAAGTTCCTGGCGACAAGTTCGGTGACGCATAAATGCGAACTCGATGCCATGGCGGTAAATATTCCCTTGAGCTCGCCGTCCGGACTCATGAGCGTGAGTGACTTGACCTGCAGGGTTACGAAGCCGTCGTCGATCGCCTGGGGTACCTGAAAACCGAGTCTCAGCGCCGACAGATCGAGTGTCGGCGGTTTGATCCGATGAGCATTGACAGCGGTGCCGAGCAGGTGCTTCGTGAAGGCCTCGGCCAACATGTCATGATACCTGCCGCCACCGCGAATGATGGTGCGTGCAACACCTGTGGATTCCGAATATTCCAGCACCATGTGAATGTTGGGACTACCGACGCGTCGCGTCAGGATCACGCCCTGGAATTCCAGACTGATGGTGGCAAGATCCTTGGCATGGACGGTAACCAGTTGAGTGCCGTGCGCGCGGTCGAGAATGTGAGCCACACACACTTCGCCGCAGCCAAGTTCGGCCTTGTAGAATGCCTTGATGGTCTCGCAGAACGCTACCATCGAATCCCCGTCACGCCGGATCGGCACCTTCACCCCCAGATCGTGCTGTTGGGCCTGCTGAACATGGCTGTCGACATATTCGATCTCTGCAGCTTGCTCGAACAGATCGGGATGGTGGACGAACAACCAGAAGGCGCGGTGCTGATCGCTCTGGCAAGCGATCAGACCCATCAAGGCATCGGCATGCCAGGTGCCGATCTGGAACATCGCCTGTTTGCCGCGCGGGTGAGCAAGCTGATCGCTCACTTGCAATCCGGCTACGATTTTGTCGCGTACCTTGGTCTCGGGGCATTCCCGAATCGCCTCGATCAGGCACCCGGTCGTTGTGGTGTTGTCGGTCCAGTCAAATTCAGGGGGCAATGTCAGACCCTGGTTTTCGAGGTAGGTGCGCAGGGTGCCGTCAACCGGCAGGTGGAACAGAACGTCAGCGTAAGTCTTCATTTTTTAATCCTTATGAGCTGTCGTCGAGGGGCTCCGGTCTTGTGGACGTTCGCGCTGCCGGCGGCGACGGGGTTTCACGAAAAAAGCCTGTATCGCCACTTGAGTAAAGCAGAACGATACATTTACCATTCTACGCCCGCATTTCCGCTTGTCAATCAAAGTGGGACATATTCATAAATTAGGCTCTCTCTGCTATACTCCGGTGGTCTGATCATAAAATTGAGAATTCCATGCAAAACCCATTTGGAAAGCGACTGCGGGAATTTCGGGAAGCCAAGGGCCTGACCCTGCAGCAGGTGGCAGACAGCGTCGGGTGCACCAAAGCTTATATATGGGAGCTGGAAATGCGCGAAGGCCAAAAACCCACCGCAGAAAGACTGAACGCCATCGCCAAGACGCTCGGAGTCACCATCCAGGATCTGCTCGGTGAGCCCGTCGACCCCAAGCAAAGCCCCACCCCGACCGATGTCGCATTTTTCCGGGAATATGCCGGCATGAGCGAGACTGAAAAAAGCAAATACCGCGATGCGTTGAAACTCATGTTCGGCACTCCGACAAAAGCGGGTTCGGAGAATAAATCTTGACCGCCACGGACGACCTGAACGCATTCAAGGCAGCTACCCGCATCCTGAATTGGCTCGATGCAATGGGTTTACGGACTCTGCCAATCGATTTGAATCTCGTGCGTCAGGTATTGCCCGACACTCCGTTCGGTCGTGGAAGCGTGATCAAGGAACCCGCCGACCTGACCTGGAATGCCAGTGAAGGCGCACTGGTGCGCAACCCGGAGAATGAAATCGAGTGGGGGATTTTTGTGAACCCCAAGGCGCGACCGGAACGTCGGCGCTTTACAATCGCCCACGAGTTGGGTCATTTCATCCTGCACCGCGCCAGCCAGCCCAAATTCCTGTGTGACAAGGAAAGCGTCTATTCCGGCATCGACAACCTCAAGCAGATCGAACGCGAGGCCGACGATTTCGCGAGCAACCTGCTGATGCCGGGCGACATGCTGCGCGACCGGATTACGGGCAAGCGCATTGATTTCCACCTGATCGGCGATCTGGCCAAGGAGTTCGGGGTATCCCTGGAATCAATGTCGATCCGCATCGTCAAGTATACCGAGCAACGGGCCATGCTGGTGTATTGGGATCATGGATTTCTGAAATATCAGTGGCCCAGCGGCGAAGCCCGCAAGACCCGAGTGCGTTTGCGCAAGACCGCTGATCCGCAGGAGCCGTTATATGGCACACTGGCCGCCGATGACTCCGTCGGGCAGGAATGGGACGGCGCTGACATGCCGGCGAAAATATGGTGCGCCAGCGAGGCCGAAGACATCAAGCTTCGGGAGTTGAAACACAGCTATCCTGGCGGCAATCGGGTGCTGTCCTTGTTGATGCTGGAATCCGCGCCGCCGCGACAATATGTGCGCAGCGGATGGGAGGATGAGGAGACGCGCGATTCATTCGATCGTTTCATCGATAGCGGGCAACCTCCCGTGAGGTAGAGGGTTTCAATATCCTCGATATTCGCTTGACGGACTGAATCCCGAGCGTCATCACCGCACATTTCCCACCAAACGAGTTACCCTGCATGGGGTTGGGCAGTACCATGGACAGCGTTTTCCATCAGGAGCGCCAACCATGTCAAAACCGGAATTTCCCTCTAATCTTCGCCAGTCGGTGACAGAATCCCGCCCCCGGCACCCGCAACGCGAAATCGCCGATCTCTTGGCGACCGCGATACTGCGGATGCACGCCGACCCGCCTGTTTCCCAATCCCCGGAATCGAGTACGGTTTGTCTTGCTATTACTGCCGACCAGAGCGTTCATGTGAACCCGTCTCAACAAGAAGGAGTTCAGCCATGACGACACACGCAAACAGTGTCGCAATCCAGATCGCGCAGCTACCCGATCTTCCCATGGAAAATCTGTGGGGACTTTGGGATGAGTTTTTCGATCGCCGCCCGGGACATCACCATCGCACCTATCTGGAAAGTCGCATCGCGTACAAATTGCAGGAGCTGGCTTTCGGCGGCTTGTCTGCAACCATTCGCCGCCGCCTGGAAAAAATCGGCGAGACCGGAGAGGTGCCGAACCAGAAGCGCCGATCGGAAAGCACGATTGCCCCCGGAACCATGCTGGTGCGCGAGTTCAACGGTATCGACCATCGCGTGACAGTACTCGATGACGGATGCTTTGAATACCAAGGTAATCGCTACAAAAGCCTCACGGCTGTGGCACGCGCCATTACCGGCACCAACTACTCTGGACCAGTGTTTTTTGGATTGAAACCCTGTCATCGTGAACGCCGGAAAGGACAAGCATGAAACCTTCGACATCATCTCCTGCCACCACACTGAAGCGTCGTTGCGCCGTCTACACCCGCAAATCCACGGACGAGGGGTTGGATCAGGAATACAACAGTCTGGAAGCGCAACGGGATGCTGCGCTCGCATTCGTCGCCAGCCAGCGGCATGAGGGCTGGATTGCCATCGACAATGGTTATGACGATGGCGGATTCTCGGGTGGCAACATGAACCGCCCTGCCTTGAAGCGGCTGCTTGTTGACATCGAGGATGGCGGAATCGATGTCGTAGTCGTCTACAAGATCGACCGGCTGTCGCGCTCGCTAGGCGATTTTGCCAAGATCGTTGATCTGTTCGATGCTCATGGCGTGACCTTCGTATCCGTCACCCAGCAGTTCAATACCACGACCAGCATGGGGCGCCTCACGCTCAACATCCTGCTCTCCTTTGCCCAATTCGAGCGCGAAGTAACCGGCGAGCGCATCCGCGACAAACTGGCGGCGAGCAAGGCGAAAGGCATGTGGATGGGCGGCGTGCCGCCACTGGGATACGACGTCAAGGATCGTAAACTGGTCATCAACGAGTCGGAGGCAGATCTGGTGCGCGACATCTTCACCCGCTATGCCGAACACGGATCGGCAGCACAACTGGTACGCGAGCTGAAAATCGAGGGTCGTACAACAAAATCCTGGATCACCCAAACGGGTCGTCATCGTCCCGGCAGAACCATCGACCAGCAGTATCTGTTCTCGATGTTGCGCAACCGGCTCTACCTTGGCGAAATCAGCAATCGCGGTCAATCCTATCCCGGTCAGCATCAAGCGATCATCAACCGGGAAGTGTGGGATGCGGTTCATGCGGTGATCGACAGACGCAAACGAGGTCCACGGGTACAACATACCTTAAACCCCGCGTTATTGTCGGGTTTGCTGTACGCGCCGGACGGGCAGCGCATGATTCCGTCGCACACCACCAAAAAGGGTGGGCGGCGCTACCGGTACTATGTGCCTTACCTCTACAAGCGCCAGAATGCCGGTGCTTCGGCGCGCAGTGGTGAAACCGGAATCGGGTCATTACCCGCCGCCGAAATCGAGAATGCGGTTCTGACGCAAGTACATCAGATCCTGCAAGCACCCGAGATGATGGTTGCGGTATGGCAATCCGCTCAGATTTTGCAGGAATGCATTACCCTCGACGAACCCACCATCATGGTCGCCATGCGCCAGATCGGCACTGTGTGGGATCATCTGTTTCCGGTTGAGCAACACCGGATCGTGCGGCTCCTGATAGAACGGGTGCAACTGCGCGCCGATGGGCTGGATATCGTTTGGCGTGATGACGGCTGGCACGCATTCCGGCGGGAACTCGAGCGTCATCCCTTCGTCGAGGAGCAGCGTGACGCAGCGATGGATTCGGCTGATGAAATGGAGATGGCGTGATGGAAACGGATACCGGGAGCTTCCGTGCAGTGGTGGCGCGGCGAAAGGTGGAAATCATGATGGCGGGCGATGCACGTCAATTTGAAGCTGGTGGCCATTCCGTGACCTTCGTGCCATTGAGCATCAAGCGCCGCCGCTACAGCAAGATGCTGGTCCCGCCGCCGGGAAACAGCAACGCACAAGTCAAATCATCATTTGATCTGCCCATGATCCGCACATTGGGCAAAGCCTGCTATTGGCAGAAATTGCTGGATACCGGCAAAGTCGCCAACATCGCAGAATTGGCCCGGCAACTTCGACTGGAACCAGGATGGGTCGCGGAGGTATTGCGGCTGACACGGCTGGCGCCCGACATCGTGCAGGCCATCCTTGAAGGACGTCAGCCTCGTCATCTCAACCTGCATGCGTTGCGTGGCCGCGAGACAGATGTGCCGGTGGACTGGCAGGAGCAACGGAGGATGTTCGGGTTTTAGGGGGTATTTGTCGCTCCGCGCAAAATCCTGAAATGTTGCATTTGTATTATGCACAACCGATATTTTGATTAATTGATATTGATATATTAATGTGTTAGCATGGCGCGCAAATAACTTTTAATATAATAACATAAC
>JAEHJW020002505.1_pt1 | contig 20615 bp, 24 predicted proteins | sample 9271431 | NCBI WGS metagenome assembly JAEHJW02 | reverse complement strand
GGCCGCTTTTTCACCTGAGAAGTAGCCTGAAGGATCAGGGCCACTGAGCAGCCGGTAGATTTGTGCGTAGCGATCCAGGCGCGCGCCGATCGACTTCTTGATCGGGCCGTGAAAGCCCAGGCACCAGCCGTAGACTTCCAGCGTAGGAAACGTGACCGATGTTGCGCCTGCACCGTATCCGCCCGAACCGTTGGGGTTGTAGGCTGCATCCGAGTCGATGAACACGTCACCCAAAAGGAACGGAGACATGTTTCCGATGATGTCGAACAATGGCACGAGCGCCGTGCCTTCGTATGAGCCTCTAAAGCCGCTAGCACTCCGTTGAAGGTGGTAGACGTAGTAATTCGTAGCTACTTGGTTGGCAGGATCGACAAAGTTTGTGGCTGCTGAACCAGCTTGGAGTCTGTAGACGTTGAATGGGCCACCAAGTGCATTAGCTGCATGGCCGCGTCCTACATCTATCTGTCTTTGAATTTGATTTGGGTTTGGCATGCAAGCACGCTAGTCGAACCCATCCGCCTGCGCAAGGCCGGTGCAGACGATCTCGGCCCACGGGGTCCAGGCGCTGTCGGCGGCGATGTAGGCACGAGCGTAGAAGGTAGTCGGCGACGAGCCGCTGGCGAACTGAAACGTGCCATCGTAATTGAACGAGAGCCCTGTGGGAGCCGCTAGCGTGCCTTCGGCATTGCCGGCTGCCTCGATCTGATCGCCTATTGCGAGGTCCGGGAGGGCTGTGATGCGATATGCTGATGTAGTGTTGACTGCACTCAGCGTCTTGAAAATAAGACCGGCGGGTGGCGTAAGAGTGATCGAAACAGAAGAGCTGCCCTGCGACTGCGTGACCTCTAGAGCGGTAGGATAAGTAGCATCGCTAAAAGCAAGATGCTGTCCTGCGCTCGTCTCTACAACTACGTCGAAGGTTCCAGATGTGCCACCTGAGATCGTGACGCCCGTCTGCGGGACCGTTAAGCTACCTTGAGTCAGGCTTACGGTCGCGCCTGTCAGGTTAGTGCCCGTGAACGGAACTCCGGTAGCGCCCTCGGAGATCGGAGCGCCATTGTTGACGGTAGCCAGTATGGGTGCTAGCGCGTTCTTGAACGCTACGACCACTCCGCCAGTATTACCATCCGTACTGCTGATCTCGGCTCCCTGCGCAGTGTTCGTAGTGGATTGCAGGTATCCCCACACACAGCTGGTTCCTGTAGGCGCCGCGCTATCAGCCTGCGTGAATCCGTTCCCCCACGTAGGCGTTGTAGAGCCTCCCGCGAATACGGCAACTATTAAATCCTCATCGGTAGCAGGCGTAACTGTGGAGGTAAAGTATGGCTCAGTATTGTTCGTTACTATCGCTACCGCAGCAGCATCAAATGCGAAGTTTGCGGGAAACGAAACCTCCGCTATGAAAACGGCGGCGGCCACCCAAATGCTGGCTGTCAACGAGGCGTCTACGGTGTAGGCGGTTGCAGTATCTGGCAGCCCTGTCAGGAAATATATTCCTATATCTGGGTAGTTGCCGCCCGGGGAGAACTCCCCAGAAAAAGTAAACGCCGTATTACCACTAACGAGCAGGCTCGTGCCGTTGGCAGTGAGCGTGCTAAGAGTTGCAGCCGCGTATGAAAATGCTGCTACTATGACGATAAGCGCATTATTTGGATTGCCACTCGTGGTGTAGCTCGCCGTCGGGGCGGCGCTCGTCGCGTTCGTAGTGTTGCCCGCTACTCCGTTCGCCGTACCGACTATGATGGTCATGGCAGCACTACCTCATAATTAGCCACTTCCGTCACGGTTCCCGAGGTCATAGACTGTAAAGAGGCTAAATTGAAGACATGCAGATACGCTGTCTGGCCAGTGACGAAGCCGGGAGTGTTCAGCGTCGCGGTGATGGTGAACGGGTTCCACGTCAGGATTGGCTGCATGGCGAACAGCGTAGAGCTGGAATATGTTGGGCTATCTGTCAGAACCACGCGCTCGATGGCGGCGTCCATATAAAACTCATCGGCATGTAGCGTGTAGACATTTGTATCGCCGCTGCTGAAGCTGAATCCGTCAAATACGGAGATTGCCCAACTCGTCAAAAGGGACGCATCTGCTACTGCCGTCATTCCGGTCACCGCTGCTGCGCCGGTGTTTCGATTTGTGAAGGGCGGATAAAAAGTACCTTGCCCGTTTGAGAGCATTATACACCCGCCGTTGGTGTTGCCATATGGACTGGGCAACGCATATATATATTCGAGAAAAGTCCATTCATTAAGCGAGGGGCCATACTGCGTTACAGTACTGGACTCCTCTATAATCGTAACGGCAGTTCCGTCAAGGGAGCCATCGGCGTATCCCATGTCTCCACTATTCATCTCTCCAGTTGCGGCACCAGGCGCAAGGGTCTGGTAGAAATATGGAGTCCCCGGAGCACTATGATAATACTGTCCGCACCCTGAGCGAGCATGCTTCCAGACGTGAGAAGCACATGGCAACGACGATATCTGGTGATAAGTCCAGAAACTCATATACAAGTATCGTGTTGTATACGGTAGTTGCCATCCCAACTGTGGGAAATTAGCACCACTCGCAGCATAGCTGACTGATAGGGATTGAGCCCCAGAGTATGCCCTATCGTTAACGACTGGAACCGCGGAATTTCCAGTGGGCTGATATAAATACAGGCCCGATCCAGTAGTGGATTCGATAGTGGTAGCACTAGCGCCAAGCGTCGCGGAATCGAAGTTATTGAAAAACAGCGGGGGCGCGTTCTGCGAGAGTTTTTGCCCGAATATACCAACGTCGTTTATGGTAACTACACCGCCGGCTATGAAGGCACCTCGCGGCTGTTGAGGGAAGCTGCGTCTCGAACTATCGCTCCACGAGTAGTTCCGGTACGTGCGCGGCACTATGATGGATGAAGTGCCCATTTTAGAATCCTTGGTTATACGACAGCATAACCCAATCGGTGAGGTCAGCGTCGTATTGGAGCTGGAAGTAGTCCTCCAACCCAGCGCCGGCTGATGTCAGCGGCAGCGCGAGCTGCGTCGAGCCGATGATCGTGCTCGGCCATGCGTAGGTGATGAGGCCGCCAGCAGGACTGATGATCTTGACTTCGAGCTTCTGCCCGTCGGTCGGCGTGCAGCTCGCCGGCGCATTGATTGTGAACTGCCCGGTCGTGTTCGAGGTTGGCGGCGTCGCCGTCGTGCCGCTCGCGCCCGTGTCGGTAAAGGTTAAAGCCGAGCCGCCACCACCAGATGTGGTATAGGAAGTCGCGTTCGTAAAGTCGTTCGCCGTCGTGCTGCGATAGACGATGTAGCCGGTGGCACCAGTTACCGCAGTCCAGTTGATTATATTTTCATTCGTATTGGTTAGGTACGCTGTATTCAGCGTTGGGACTATCGCTCCTGTTACGAGTCCGGTGGTGGGCTCGACCCAGGCCGTGGTCGTACCGAGCGGCGAACTGTTCTGCAATTCCTCATTACCGCTTCCGGTGGAGACGTAGACGTTCCAGCCGGTCGCGTTCGATGGCGGCGAGGCGGGCGCTGCAACGTTGAGCACGTTGTCGGCGGCTACGGCTAGGCTCGTCTCGGTCGCACCCGTGGTCTGCCCGCTGGCAGTGACCCAAGTGGACTCAACGTAGTACGTGGTCGCAGCCAGAGTGCCGCCAGACGTGGCGGTCAGCGTGCCGTTGGTCGGCGGTACATCCGCGTCGCTGTTGATCGCTTGCTGTACGCTGACTGTGGTCTGGCCTACTGAAGTCTCGGCCGTCACGACGTAGTAGTAGGTATTGCCGGCGAGCGAGCCGCCCGTGCTCGCAGTGGTCGGCGCGCTCTGCGTCGGTGCCGGGATCAGGTACGTGGTCGCCGTGACCTTGTCCATGGAGTATGCGCAGTCCGGCGTCAGGGTGTTGCCGGCGGTCGCGGTGTCAACGCCCTGAAGCACGACGCTGCCGGTCCCTACGGTCGCGTAGCTTGTGCCCCACGCGGTCCCGGTCGAGTCCGGGATGCCCGCGCCGGGGTAGACCATGCCGCCGGAACCACCACCTGAAACGCATGTGCCCTGATAGCCAAGCGCTGGCGTGGTTGAGGAGCAGCCCGTAAACAGCGCAGCTACGTCGGCGTAGGTGGCAGGCGTAAGCGGGTTTGGTAGCGGTCCATTACCGCGCAGCAACCCAGTAGCCCCGAAGGCTCCGAATATCTGGTTGAAGTTGAAGTTGAGCTTGTAACCTACCTGCCAAAGCGGATCGCCCGTTTTGGTGTTGATGGGGCCGTTTTGTGTGCAGGGCGTATTGGTGGCGCAGTTGATGGGCAGTTGCTGCGCAAAGCAGACTCCGCCGGCCAGTAGCACCAAAAGTAGAAGTGACAGTTTTTTCATGGTGCTCTCACATCGAAAGAATGCGGCGGATGGCGTCGGTCTTTTTACCGAGTACGGCAGCCGCTTTGCGCGCGACGTGCTTCTTGATGGCTGAAGGAAGGGCAGGCTTCGCCTGATTGAGACGCGCCATGGCATTGCGTGCCTGCCCCTTGTTCTTGATCGGAAACTTGTACTCAGCCGGATGGCCGCTGCGCACGAGCTTTACGGTGCCCTTCGGGCTGGATGAGGCTTTGTACGGCATTACAGCTGTCCTATGGCGGCGTAGGAGCCCAGGCCCTGACCGCTGGTTGCGATCCCCTCGATGGTGTTCTCCCACAGCGGGATGTCGAGGAAGCGGCTCAACCGCTCGCGCCAGCGCAGGTACAGTCCCTCGCGTTGCGCGACTTCGTCGGGGCGCGCGGTCCAAACATCGGCCTTGAAAGTGTCGAGGTCGTCGGATGCAGTGGCGGCGGCGGTCTCAAGGGCATTCAGGATGTTCAAATAGCCCCAGTAGGCCGTGCGCTGGTTGGTCAGTGGATCGGTGATGACCGCGCGGGGGTGAAGCTGTTCGCCACCGGCTGTGATAGCTGCACCTGTAGCACCTGACGAAGTTACGGAAATGTTGAAGGGCACGGGGTTGATCCAAGAACCTTCAGAGAGCGGCAGCTGGTTGATGGGGTAGGCATACGGGCCTGAACCATAAGGAGCAACCGAGTAAAAGCCTGCAGCTTGCAGCGTAGCGTTCTGGTTGGACAAGCCTGAAAGGCCAGCAATCATGGTCAGCGCATTGTCCTGCGGACCTGCTGTGTAGGTGATAGTGACAGGTGCTGTTAGCGTGCCACCGCTCAACGTAACACTAACAACGTCGCCAGCTTTGGTGTTGCCTTGCAACAGAACAGAGCCGTACGCACTCCCTGTCATGCGCGATTCCTCATCCGGGTTGAGTGTTATCAAGCGCCACATGGCAAACGAATAGACCTGGTTCCACCTGTATCCGATAGCTGAAGTTAGCAGCGAACCGCCAGATGGGTTGAGTGTTGGCAATCCGCGCACAGGCATGCCTAGATGCCTTAGCGCTAAGCCCTGCTGCTGTATCGTTAGAGACACGCGGCTTCTCCTTCATATCGCAGAAGGTGGTTGAAGCTAGTAGGAAAACGCAAAGCGTCGAAGACGCTGCGTGCTAGAAGCTGCGCTTTCGCGCCAGCGCCTGAATGCGGCTGGTGCGCATCGAGGCGAAGCCGGCTGGCTTTCGTACCGGAGCCGGCTTTGCAGGCTTTGGAGCCCGAGGCTTTGAATGGTGCTTTTTCATCCATTAGGCCATTCTAGCTCAGAACGGCGCTTGCCCTTAGAACGGAATCACGAGCACCGTGTACGCACCAGCTGTAGGCGTACCCGCAGCGACAGCCGTCACGGCCACCGTCACCTGATCGGTCACGGTAGCGTCGTCCAGGTACGCATCGACCGTAAAGCCCGCACCCGGCCCACCCGTGAAAGCAGGCGATGCCATCACCGCCGCGCCGACCTGCGTTCTGTAGCTGGGGTTCGCCTTCAGCAGCGCACTTGCGCCCGGAATGACAACGCTTCCCGTAGCGCGCTCTCCAGCGGTGAGCGCCGCACCGCCGATCGACGGCGTGAGGCCGACCTTTGCAACGGAAGTATCCCAAGTAGTTTCACCGATGTTAGCCATTGTCATGCCTCAGATAATGGGCATGCCGAACTGCACGAGCCGGCTCAGCATGCTGCTCACGTCGTAGAAGTTGCCGATGAAGAAGCTCTTGACGCCGCCACCCTGGCTCCAGTTGAAGTTCTCCCATACGTAGACCGGGCCTGAACCGCCGGACAGCGACGCAGCGCTCTCGGTCAGCGTCACGGTCGAGCCGCTGGAGGTGCTGACGGCAAGCGCCGTCAGGTTTCCGACCGGGCCTGGCCAGTTGATCGTCACCACCGCGCCGGCTGCATCCGCGCGCACGTAGTAGCGCAGCAGAGCGTTCTCGTTGAGCAGTTCGGCCAGCGCTTCGGCAATCGTATCCAGCGTGTCGGTGGACAGCACCGTGTAGGTGACGGACACGGCCGAATTCGGCTGCGCAATCTGCGAGTTGCTGAACACGCCGTTCGTAAGCGTGATGGTAACGGTGTCGCCAGCCGTAACAGTGCCACCCACAGTGACGGTGGCAGAAGCGTTCGCACGCGGGTTGGCAGCCAGATACTCTGCCGGACCCTGCTGCATCAAGCCGCGCCCGTTGCTTCCAACAGGAATGGAGAAGTTCGGGATCAGCGTGGGCGACTGGGTGCCGCCGCCGGTCATCGAATTCAGAAAAGGCAGTGGAACGTTGGGCATTACTTCATCCTCCGCTGCCAATCGGGCTTCTTGATCCGATTGCGCGGTACAGTGGCTCGACCCACTCCGAGGTTGGTCCGTCCGCTACCGTCCGCGTAGCCATAGCGGTCCCAGCCATGCGTGTCCATCGCCCCTTCCACCTCCGGTCTGTGCTCGGGCGACATGCACGCACGCTGCTCTTCAAGCTCAGACAGCTCAAGCCGCGCGTCTTCCTTTCGAGCCCGATAGGTCTCCGCTTCCCGCAAAGTTCGCACGGGAATCTTGGGAAGGCGAACGCCGGCTGCGTAGTGCTGAGCCATTAGCCTTTCCGATTACCCACCTGCGGGCTGCTGTTCTTGGGCGCACCGCCCCACTGCGTAGCCACGGCTTCGCCTCCCACACGGGCGCTGGCGTTATCCTCCATGGAGAACCCTGGCTGCTGAACGATGTCCCGATCCCCCGGAACCCACGGATTCGCGGTTCCCGTCGGCCGCGTAGCGGTCGAAGGCAGGGGGCTCACATTTCGCTGATCGCGTCTTCCGGCCATGTCACGTCACCTCGTTGTTCCACTCACACCTGTAGATGCCATACGCGCTTAGATTGAAGCGTGCTCGACGCACACCGCGCGCTTCCAGTTCGCGCTGTCAGCCGTTGGGATGATGGGAGTGGTGGCCGTGGAGTCGGTCGGCACTGCAAAGTCGCCTACCCAGAACCACGTCAGCGACACAGCCGTCCCGTTGCGGCCCAGGGGCGGACGCATCACCTGCGCCACACCATCGACCATCATCAGATCACCGATCGGACGCACGCCCTTACGGTTGATGAAGCTCTCCATGCCCTCGAAGTCGCCTTCGAGCAGCACGCCGTCGCCGCAGATGATGGGGCGCTCAACGCGCGTGTTCAGCGTGACGGAGCCGTCGGTGAGTCCCGACGCCTGGACGTAGGCTTCAGTCGTCGGAATGAAGCTCGTACCGAAAATCTGCGTCACGTCGAACCGGCGGTATTCCATGCTCTGCTGGTTGCCGGCGAACAGCACCTTGAAGTCCTGGTCGGCCCAGAGCTGGCGCAGGCTGGTGTTCGAGAGCGTTGCCCAATAGGTACCATCGGGCATCATCGGCACTGCGTTGTTGCGCAGCACCGTCACGGCGTCGAAAATGGTGCCTGCCGAAAGCAGATCGGCAGGCGCAAGCGCGGCGGTCGTAACCTTTGCATTCGGGCGCAGGATGGTGGCGGAACCCGCCGCCACGATCGCATCGCCTGCCGTGATGGCATTCGACGTAGCGTTGACGGTCAGCGTTCCACTGATGCCATCGGAGTTCTGGCCGTCTGCCGCCGGATAGATCGAGAGGTTGATCGGGTCCGGCGTAGCACCCGTGATGGTCAACGTCTGCACGACGGCACCGTTTGCGGAGCTGTAATGCACGGCGGTGAGCGGCGTGGCACCCGAGATGCCCGTCGGACGACCGTTGTTCAGGATGTACTGGAAGCCGCGAATGTCATCCACATGGATGCTCGTGACCCCAGAGGAGTAGGCCGCAGTGGCAAACGTGTTGCCGGTGTCGTACTTCGCAAAGAGCTTCACGCGGGCGATACGGTCCAGCGACTGCGCAGCCTGCACGCCGTTGTTGAAGCTGACACGCTTCAGCTGATCGGCGATCAGCGCTTCGGCCTGCAGCAGGTTCACGTCCACAGTATCGGAGTAATACTGAAGCGTGAAGGTGTACTGCTCGGTCGGGGCGTCGGTCGGAATCACACCCGAGTCGAGAGCTGAAAGCTGACTGGGGTTGATCGGGCGGACCACCGGCTGCTTACGACCAAACTTGCTCTTGGTCAGCGTTTCGCCGATGCCGACAGGGATACCTTCTCTCTGCGCGAGGCGTCGATAGCCAAGCACCGAGTTGAGGCCGATTTCCAAGAACCGCTCAAGGAACCCCGCCTGCGCCAGATTCAGGATGCCTGCAGGCAGATCGCCAAGCAGGGTCTCAGGCGTAGTGCCAAAACCAGTGTACTCTGCCATATCGCCCTCGAAACGCCCGAGGGCTCAATAAAAAGGCCCCAAGGCTGGTTAACCCTGGGGCCGTTGCGACGGTCGCCCGCTTGTGGAAGTACGCGCTGAAGGCTACGTCAAGCCAAAGCGTTTAGCAATATCAGTCAGCGCAACCAAATCGGAACGACTGAGCGTCAGCGAAATTTCGATACGCTCGTCTCCCGTTCTACCAATATGCACTCGGTAGTTGCCCCCCAACCGGCTCAGTAGCGGCTGAAACAGGGGCGCTACGGACTGCGCCCATTTGGGCCAGGAAAGCTCTGTCATCGCAGGCTCAGTGTCTGCCGGAACTTGGCGTACTCGCGTTCTACGTCGTCCGGCTTGAACTTAGCGCGATCCTTCACGTTGAGCCCACCCGCGTCAGGAGCGGCAGGCGGCGGCGGTGCCCCTGCGCTGGTACGAGGCGGCGGCGCAGGCGGCTGCCCCGAGGAAGTCTGAAAAAGCTGCGGCTTGGTGGCCTTCCAGGCACTGACAGCTGCGGAAATCTTGGCCAAGTCGGGCTCTCCGTTGACGAGCATGGAGTCGTCGATCGGGATGAGCTGGACCAGATCGCGGTCGATGATCCCTTCCTGAATGGCTGCCGCCCGCACTTCGGCCCGGATAAGGCGCTGCTGCGTTTTGTTCAGCTCTCCGGCCCGGCGTTCGGCCAGCTCCTTGAACTGCCCCTGCTCTTCCATTCGCTTCTGTTCAGCCTCGTCGGCTTTGGCCTTCAGCGCAGCTGCCTGCTCGGCTAGCGGCTTCAGGCGCGCAGCTTCAGCCTGCGCTGCTTCAAGCTTGGCTTGCAAAGCAGCAAGGTCTGCTGAAGGAGGAGTTGAAGTGGGGGGTGGCGCAGCTGCCGCAGGCGGAGTGGCGGCAGGAGGGGTAGCAGGCGGCGTGCCCGCAAGCGGCGTGCCTGCAGGCGGGGTGGCATTCGGGTCAGAATCGGCCATTTCAATGATCCTCAAGTATGTAGCCCAGCGTCTGGCCTTGGCCAACGAAGTCGCCGGGCGCGGCTTCAAACTTCACTTTTCCGGCGCAGGGTGCCAGAACCTCGTACAGAATCTTCATTACTTCGACGCGCATCAGTTGCTGATCTTTCTCTACAATCGTGCCGTCGTCAACAATCCACTCTGTCACATCACCGTCTACAGGGCTCTCAAAGGGCGTCATACCTCAGACCCGCGCAACCCATGCTGCTTCTCAAAGGCTGACGGGTAGCCCACCCCATAACCATGCAGGGAAGCCCACGCTTCGCGCGTCAGGGGTACAGGAACCAGATGCTCATTTACCGCCACGGCGGCCTTGGCGATGATACCTCGGCGCATGATGGCCATGTCCCGAAGGTCTTTGTTCCTCTGTAGAAAGTCTTGTACCGCCATTGCGGCTATGTTGAAGTCCTGCTGAGAGAAATTCCGCCAGTATTTCTCGACATCCGCTTCGCTTCGAAGTGCGTCTAGGTTCATTCACGTGACCTCCAACAGTTCTGTCAGACAATCTCCATATCTGGTTCCCGCCAGTTTATGGTTGCCTGACAACTTGAGTTGCTGTGCAACTCCAACACCAAGTCTTTCATACCCCCGCCATGCACGAAGCTGCCAGTGAAGGCCGAGGGTTCGTACCAAGCAATCTTTCCGGTGCTTTCGCGCAAGTACACGCGCGGCCACGCACCGGGAATCATCAACTCTACCGAATACAGCTCGCATGGGCGTCTTGAAAGGCGATGAACACCGGGGTCGGTAACGAAAGCCGCTCGCATGAGCGAACCAGGAGCAGGTGGAATGAAGTGCTCTTTGACACCGGGGATCGGCTTCCAGTCAGGAACAGCTAACTTTTTTTTTCAGCCGTCGGCTTGCGAGCACCGTGCTTGTGCCAGACGATCGTGCCCACCGTCACCGCGCCTCCATCCGGAACTCGTGGGTTGGTATTCGTCAGCTCAAGCGTCAGCCCGCGATGAAAACCGCCGTTCAATGCCCACGGCTGCATCACCGCAGGATGCGCGATGTACAGGGGCTTTCCGTTGAAGTCGGCTTTTCCGTTACGAGCGAACTCGCGCATGCCTTCCTCAAGGCCCTCGAAGATGCCGTTCTTGTCCGGAATGCCGTCCCGAATGACGACGCCGCCGCTGCCCGCCGCCGTGCAAAGCCAGCTTTGGAACATTCCCGGCCCTTCTTCGAGTACCCACATGCCCTTGGTGAAAAAGGTGAGGCACTTGCCGCCCATGACTGGCTGTTCGACATCGACCCACACCGGCTTCGGGCGGTCTTGGATGTCGCGCTTCCAGGGATAAGCCAGCTCTTCGAGAAACTTTGGCAGAGCGCTCATTTACTTCATGTAGCAGAACAGTGCGTGGGCCGCGCCCGTATCGTTGAACTGGGCGATGATGTAGCCCCCAAAGCCGATGCCGTCGGGGGTGAAGCTGACCATGTACGAGCCCTGACCAGCAGATGAAGTGAAGGTACCGAGCAAGCTCACCTCGGCAGGGAGTACCCCGCCCTGCGGTGCACTAGCCGAAGCGTACAGCGACACATCGAGTGCGACGGGAGTTGAAGAGTTGTCCGGGACCACAAGCACTGCGTCCAGCTGCACGATGCTGGCCGCTGCGGGGGCATAGGCAATCCCCGCTCCGCTTACTGCAAGTTTGACAGGTGGTTGCATGTTTCTTCCACTTACACCCGTAATATAGGATATACGCTACCAACACCGATTTCCAGCAAAGGACTCAAATTACTGGCCCCGGTAGCGCGGAGGGTTGAGGGAGGTCTCTTTTCCAGGAATGCTGCCAGCCTTGGGGTAGCGGTTCGTCAGAAGGCTCTTGCCGGCGGACTCGGACTGGTTCTCCTCCGGTCGGCTGGCCTGGGGCTCCGTACCCACATCGCCCTCGCGAGCCCGCTGCTGCACTGCCACAGGCGGATTTGCCGGAGGCATATCGAGGAACAGGTCGAGCAGCTTGCGGGCCTTCTCGACGGTAAGGATACCTTCCTGCATAGGTGCGGGCGAGGACGGTTTGTCTCCCGCGCCTTCCTTGCCTTCCCCGCCATCGCCGCCTTTGGGGGCAGTGGGAGTTGGTTGATCGCCGGGCGACGGGGCACCTTTGACCAGAATGCTGAGGGCTTGCGCGTACTGGTAGAACTCCTGCGCACCGGGCAGGTACGGGGCGGGCCAATCGAGCGCCAGCTGATCAAGCTTTGCCAGATCAACCCCCTTCATCAGCGGGTGCTCAGCAGCCGCCGCAACGGTCATGGCCTTCTTGATAAGAGGTAGAAGGCCGTAGTCACCGTAGGAAGTGCGCAGCTCCGCTATCAAGTCCCAGTTGTCCTCATCCAGCATCTCCATCGCCTTGCCGGACTGAGGCCAGTGACTGCGATCGGGGTCTTTGCGTGAGGCTCCTACAATCTCCAAGCCGTACTTGCGAACGCGCTCGATGTAGTCCAAGCCGGCTTTCATGCCGTTGCCACGCATCTCCAGCAGCTTGGCGTCGCCAGCTTCGCGGGTTTGGCCCGTTCCGGTGGAGGCTCCGCCCGCCAAGCGCAAGACGGAACCGGAGTCGAAGTCGAAGGTCATCTGACGATTTCGCGCCACGTCCTCCACTTCATAGACGGTCGGGCCGACTACGGCAAGACGCGGGGTTCCGTTGTAGCGCACACCGCGCCCGAGGTTGGACATGGTGTAGCTGATTTCGCAGGCGAACGGCAGGGCGTCTTCCCACGTCGATGCCCCGTCGGGATATTCGCCACCGGCCAGATTGATGAACCAGTGGGCCGGTAGGACATCTCCCAGAACGGGGTAATCGAGCTGCGGTTCGTGCCCCTTGGGTGCTTGTACCATCTCTTCGGGGGGCAGCCGCAGGATGACGCGATCGACTTCGGTGCCGTCCTTCAGGCGCGTTCCGAGCTTCCACGGTACGTAGGTGATTTCTCGGCCCGTCAGGTAGTCTCGGACGAACCAATACTTGTCATGCGGGCCTACCAAGTCTCCTGCAGCATCTCTCTCGAAGTTGAGCTTCGGGCCGAGTACCTGCTTGCCGAGAATGGGATAGGCGATCCGCAGGCTCTTCAGCTCTCCCAGCTCATCGAGGATGGGCCAGCACTGCACACTGCGCCACACATCGAAAACGATGCGCGGCACTCCCTCTCCGCCCGGCAAGATGCAAAAGGTGACAGCCACAGACCCCACTGAGCCCCATACCGCTGCTTGCAGAATGCGGGACTTAAGGAAGCCTTCCCGCATCAGGCCCTCGGCCGCAGCTGCTACTGTCTCGTCGGGGTGCGTGAACTTCGGAGCGTGCCGCCCGGCGAACAGCTTGCGGGCTGCTTGCCGAGCTACGTAGCGGGGCAGGTTATATGGAGTTGAAGGGCGGCGGTCGCGCAGAAACAGGCGTTTGCCGCCCGCCAACAGATCATCGTAGAAGGAGCCCGGCAGCGCGTTGTAGAGGTTGCCATCCAGCGCAGCGTCCAGAAACATGAGCCGCCGCGTGCGCTGGTCTGCCCACTCTGGAAACGGAAATTTGTCCCACAGTGTCTTGAGCACGGCTTACGCCATAGACGAGAGGCGCTGAAGGATTTCGATCATCGCCACTTCGAGCTGCACTACCGGCGGCTGGGCCATGGATGGCGGGAGGTGGGCGATGGTTTGGGCGACGGCTTCGGTTGCCATCGCCTGCAGGCCGGCGGCGGACATCGGCTGGCGGAAGACCTTCGACCCCACGCGAGTCCAGTACGTGGTGAGGGCCGTCATCAGCGCGGGCATCACGCCCCCCGTGCGGAACTTGTCGCGCTGCACCTGAACCTTGGCTCCCAGCTCGATCAGCTCCTGCGCAGCTTCGAGCGCAGCCACCAGATCGCGGCGGCGAACGATCACTTCATCCTCTTTCTGCTGATCCACTTCGAGCAGCAGCTTCTTCAGTGCCGCCATCGGCCCCTCGGCCGGATTGTAGGAGTAGCCCTGAGCGGTGGGGGCTGTCGATGCTCTTGCATTATATGCCATAGAGGGAGTCGCCTATTAAGCTGGGAGAACTCATGAAAACCTCGCTCGGCGCGCAGTAGCGAGCCGCGACGTGGCAAGCTTCAGCCAATGCAACGGCGGCGTCAATCTTAACCGCGCCCGATTGCTTTACAATATGCCAGCCGCGCTGGCTTTCCTTGCTGGCTGCCGCCAGGACGTGCTGGCGAAGGTCGTCGGCCGGGTAGACTCGGAGCCTGTTCTGCTCAATGAGGTCGCGCAGCAGGGAGCTGAAAGCCATGGAATTGGCCTGCGTGGGAGGAAGCTCGACCATCTTCACGCCAAAGCGGGTGAGCCCCTGCGCCACGGCCACCATCTGTGTCGGGTCGTAGGCCACCGCTGAAACGTCGAAGGAGCGGTGCAGCAGGAGGATGGCCTCTTCGATTCTGGAGAAGTTGATGGTGCGGCCTTGGGGCACGAAGATGCGGTGCCAGACCAGCTTCAACCGCAACGTCGAGAGCGTCATGGGGTTCTCTTTGACCGTGTAGTCCTCAGCCCATGGCAGCGCGGCGGCGATCTCCAGGATGGGATTTGCCAGCACATCACGTTCCCTGAAGGTGCGTAGGAGGGAGGCGGTTTCGGCCTCGGGCGCGCTGTCGAGCGCCACCGCCACGATTGCCGTGGAGTCGCGGCGCAGCGAAGCGTCCAGTCCTACCCATACCCGCATGCCTTTGTTGGCCTGCGCCGGCCGCAGTTGCCGATCGACGCAGCGGTCGTAGGAGGTAGCTTCGATGAAGCTCGACTCCGAGTTGACCCATCGGTTCTCCATGATGCGCGCGAACTGGTTCGGGCTGTACTCCCGGCGCATCGTCTCGACCCACTCCGGCGTTTGCCACGGAGCACGCATCTCGTGCGTCCAGTACACCAGCGTGCGCCCCTGTGCGTAGAGGTCCGGGGCGATCTGGACGACGCCCGCGTTGAGCGTGCCATCCTCCGAAAATATGCGACGGTAGTACTTCTCCAGCAGTTCGGACTCGCCCGTGTAGCCGGCGTAGGTTACAATTAGGCGCACGCTGACCAGGGCGGTGGGGGTAGGCGCAAGCTCGTCCCACAGGCGAACGGAGCGCGCCGAGGAATTTCCTGTCCAGCAGCATTTTCCATTGCGCTGCGCATAAACGACGCCGTTAGGTACAGTAGGACACCAAATCATCCCATCGTACTGCTCGATGGACCAGTGCTTGCCATGCTTTTCCCAACGGATGCGCCCATGGGATAGAGAGCCACGGTAGATGATCTGGTGCTTTCTGTGTCGGCGGCGCGAATTCATGTAGCGCGGATGCCAACCGCACTTCAGCCCGATCTCAAGGATGTCGTCCAGCAAACGCTTGGAGACGGTGCAGAACTGCCAGCTATCTTTGCCTGCCACCCAGCCATCACCGCGCAGGTAGCACAGCAGCAGAAGTTCCAGTTGACGGGTTGAGCATTCCTTCAGCTCCTGCGGCACATACCGGGCGTTCTGCCTTCCAAGCGGTCTGAAATAAGCAGCTAGTCTTGGATCGCCCAGCCGCCAGCCATTGGCATTGGATCGAGGTGTGCCAAGTCCAAGCCTGCGCAGGTCGTGGCCAATCTCGGCGTGATTCTGCGGATTGGCACTCTTGCTCTGCGCTATGTGCAAAGTATTTTCATGCACCCAGCCTTCCGCCAAGGCCCATCCAGCTACTTTCATGAAAGCATCGGCAGGAACGCTGACTGCTGGAAAATACGTGTGTTTACCCGCGTACACGCCCGGCAGCTTAAAGGACTTGCGCTCTTTGCCCTTCCAAGCCGCATCGCCCTTCAGCCATCCATGATGCACATTGGCTGCTTCTGCAGCTGTGCGGATGGACCAGGCGTTATCCTCGAAACGAAAGTGCTTACGATTGTCGCGAGCGAACTTCCCGAAAACCCTGTGGTTTGGCGTGACCAGAAAGTCCACGCGCTTATGCTTGAAGCGGTACATCGGTCCTTTGTAATGCCGCTTGGTCATATGCGTAGCGCGCTGCCATTCCAGCACGCCTTCTGCAGACAGCGTGGCGAATTCATCGTCCGGCCGCACTGTGTCTATCGTTACCCACCCGCGCCTAGTGAGGAAAGTAGTGTAAAGATCCACACAAAACCCCCAAATCTCATCGCCCACGACGATTGTGGGACGTGAGCCGGCCGCTGACGACGCTTCGGTCGTCACGGTCTTGATGAAGGAGTTGGTGGCAGGGAACTCAATGGCGTCGTTGGTGACGTTAGCGAATCCAGCCAATTGCGGACTGGCCTTCAATATGGAACAGCAATCAGCGAAGACGCGATCGGACGCCTGCTCGCGGGAGTTCGAGACGATGTAGCCTTCGGCGCGCTCCCCACCCAGCACTCCAACGACGTACAGCAGGCACATCGCTGCCAAAGCTGTGTTGTGCTCGTAGAGAGGGGTGATGAAGGTGTGGTGGTCCGGCACTTCGATAGCCACCGTTGCGCTGGGAGCCAGTTTGCGGATGCTCTTGACCTTCTCCCAACGACAGCCGGGAGGTGCGTTGTGGTGCACCCAGTCATACGACTTTCGCGCCTGCGCAGCTTTGAGCGTCTTCCCCAAGACTGCTTCCTTGCCGTACATACCAATTTCCTTGGCGAAGCGCTCGACATCCTCAACGCGGTGAATGTAGAGCACATGCGCCGTCTGGCACGACACGCCGTTGCACTTCGTAGGCTTTGCTCGGTAACGCGCGTGGATTCCGAAGCGCGCCAGCAAATGCTTGATGCCCATAGCGAGCGGCTTGGAAGCCGTCGAATAGCCGATTTCTGGCCGAATGCCGGTTTTCGTGAAACTGGTGTTGGTCCAACCGTCGCCGCCGAACAGGCGCGATAGAAACAGCGCAAGCTGGCGCTTTGGCAGGGAGTAGACGGCTTTGGGTATGCGCTTCTGCTCTGCACGCTTTCCATAAAGGCCGTGCACGTCTAAGAGCTGGCGTAGAGGGTTTCCAGACTCGCGCGACTTCCCGCGTGCACGCCATGTTAGGGAATCCGGGTGCGACACGATGCAGCCTAGCGCACGCGCACAAGCTCTGAACTCGTATGCCTGTTTGCTGGCTGGTTTAACGTACACAGGAGTGCCGCGTGTACAGCAGCCATCAGCAATCATATACGCCAGGAGCTTCACTTCTTCCTCTCGCATTCGACGAGAGCCGAATGCAGGGATGTGCTCGGCCACCGCAATCAAATTGCCTTTGCGGATTCCAGAAAGCGGGCAGAAACCGTGGGAGATGATGGAGTTCTTGATCGGCTGCGGGCGGCTGCCGATGAAGAAAGGGTGCTCGGCGTTGCGCACGACTGACCAGCCCGAGTCGGTGGTGAGACGGTAGACGGGCTCTATGGCGTTGAGCGCTGCGCGTGCAGAAACTCGGATAGGACGCCCGGTGGCATCCAGCGTAAGGAGGTCGAAGGTTCGGCCCATGAGGTCGCCAGCGGGGAGCATCTGGCCGTTGGCGAGTGTAACTAACTCATTGATTTCAAGACACTTTCCACTCTTCTTGGGCGCTGCAAAGATCACCGTGTCATATTTGAGCTTCAGCGTCTCGGGATTGGGCGAAAACGCTTCTCGCAGGAAGGTCTCCTGTGCCGGGTAGAGGACGAAGGGGTCGCCGGTCTCGTAGTTGATCAGGAAGTGCTGTATCCATGCAGGCGGGTCGAACATCAGCTCCGCTATGAGCTTGTGCTCGGCGGCGTTCTTGTACATCTCCTTGCGAACGCTGGGCGGGATGATGCGCAGCTCGTCCTCGATCAGCGGCCGGCCTTCCTTCTGCGCTGCTGCCCGTGCGCCCATCATGGCGATCTCGTGCCGCTGGGCGGCCGAGAGCTTGCGTGCGCGGGCGCGGCCACCTACCGCTTGAGGTGCCTTGCTATGGCCCGGCCGGTAACGCTTGGTCACTTATTACCTCGGCCTCGATGGCCGTCTGCTGCGTGCGCTGTAGCAGCGTGCGCCGGACGTTTGCCATGAGGGCGAAGGCGTCCTGCGCGTTCTCGTGGATGATCTGGTGCTGGCGGCTGCGGCGCGTCATGAGGGCCGATTCGCGCTGCTCCTTGACTTGGCGACTGAGGTCTCGGTACAGCTGCCACATGAGCATCGCTTCGCTGTGCTTAGCGTCGCCAGTCGGCAGGAGCTTGTCCAATAGGCCCTTGCGGATGATGGATTCCAGCACCCGCTCCAGCAAAAACTCGCTGTACGCCAAGTGCTCGAACACAGCCTTGTCGGCGGGCAGCACCTTGTAGTACGCAGAAGCCTGCCGGGAGATGGCTGCAACGCGCTTACGCAGCTCGGTCTGCTTCCACTTCTGAAACTCCGTCGCGGTCATCTCCGGCGGTATCAGCATCTCGGCCGGAACGCCTGCGGCGAGCGCCAGTTCCTTGCGCGTCTCGATAGACAGGAGTTCTTCCTTGACGGCGGCTTTGGCTGCCTCCTGTATTGCCTTGTCGGCCTTGCGCTTGCGCAACTCGGGGTTTGCCGCTCCGGCGCGTATCTCATCCAAGCTGTAGCGCGCGAACGGGCTATCCGCCGGGTTCGGCACAGGCTCTTCTTGGTTGGAGTTGGGGGGTTTCACGCCGGAGAGTGTAGCGACTGCTGCGTGGGTGCTTCAAGTGCGCGTTTGGCGCGTATTTTTTGCAGCTGTCGTTCCAGCTTCTCGTAGTCCTTACGGGAAGGCGGAGTGTAGATTCGTTTGAAGATGGTGTGTGTTGGAACACGACTTGCGGACCCCCACCTTTTTCCTTGGCAATACAGCGTATAGGCTCTACAGGCTAGTTGTTCGTGGCTGCATGTCGATTTGAGTTGGCAGCTATCGCAGGGGCTCTCGACTTCCAGCAGTGCCGATCCGTGGCTCATGATGGCTTTCTCGGTGTTGAGCGTTTGCGTACGGCTGCGGCTGCCTCGGGTGAAAAGCTCTGCATGGGCTGCGCGCTAGAGCGTTGATGCGTTGCGCGTGCGGCTAGCGCGGCAAGTGCTTCGCGGTGGCCCTTTACAGCGCTGCGCAGCACTTCAACCTCACTACACATCATGTCGATGGTGCGTTTCGTCCATTGCGTAGACTCTTGTAACTCGGTTTTGGTGCTTTCGAGCGCCTGAAGGCGTTCTCGAAGCTTCCTCAAGTCGTAGGCCGTAACCAACGAATGCCATAGCATAACCAACACTATGAGTGTTAGGCCGACCAAGATGTATTGAGTCATTGCGCCGCTCCTGCAACAGGAAATCTTGGGTTGAAGGGGGTTAGGACAGCCGTGGCACGAGGCCGCGTTCGCGGGCGCTGTCGAGAAGCGCGTCCATGACACCTGCAGTCCAGAACTCCTCGACGCTCGCATAGCGCTTCGCGGCGCTCGGGGGAAGCTCGGTGTACTTCATCACCTCGCAGATGGGGCAGTAGTGCTCACCTTCGGAGGGGCTGTCCATGAGGTAGGGGCCACCCATCTCCAGCGCCTGTGCCCAGATCATCAGGTTGGCGTGCAGAAGGGGGTCGAAGTCGGCGGCGTCTGCGCCGCCCGACTGCAGCTCGTGGGCGAGGGCTTCGGCGGCTGCCTCGCCGCTTTGGTGGACGAGGTGCCACATGCCTCGATCGCGGCAGGCGTCCTTGAGCATGTCCCAGTGCAGCAGGCAAATCTTCATAGGGGCGCACTCGTTAGGACAGCATCGAGCGTGCGTAGCTGCATCTCCAGGTCGCCGCACTTCAGTAGCAGCTCCTCGATGCAGTCGGCGGCTTCGTCGGCTACGGAGAGGTCGTCGTGGGCACCGGCCGCTAGGGCGCGCAGGCGCTCCAGGAGGTCTTCTGGTCCGGCCAAAAGGCCGGACTGGGGAGTTGAAGGAGAGGTTGAAGTTGGGGTGACTGCGGGCGGCGTCATGGGGCCACCTCCGCCGGCTCCGAAGGAGCCGCGAGAGCCGCCCGGAAGGCGTCGGTGTTGATCATCAAGCCCACCCAAGTTTCGCTGAGCGCCAGCTCAGCGGCGAGCTGCGCGGGGGTCCAGTCCGGGTGGGCGCGGACCAGATCGAGGAGAAGGTGATGGAGGGGGTAGAGACGACGGGAGTGCTTGGTGGGGAGTGCGGGGGTGTCGCCCATTTTGCGCTGCCTTCGTCCTGCCGCCGTGCCGGTCGGCTCAAAAAAGATGGGGCCTGGGGAGAGGCCCCAAAGTTGGGGGAGTCAATGCCGCTCGCCTGAGCGAGCGAGGGAGAGTGTAGAGGGAGGGCCTACAAGGCACAAGGGGGTCTTGCGAGGTGAGAGTGGGCCGTGCCCTTCTGGCCAAGGTCACTTTTTGTAACCCCTAGGGGGGTATACAGTGTGCAGCTGGACAGTGTTGCGGCGTTGCGACGTGTCGCTCAGTGGCGACAGTGCTGTATCTATGCACAGTGTCTCTACATTGCGACGTGTATCTGCATTGCGACACTGTGCAGCTGTGCAGTGCAGCGCCAAGCAAATTCAAACGGTCGTTTGAAACAGTCGTTTTAATCGAACGTTTTGATTTAAGCGAACGTTTGAACGACAGGAAATCTTAAGGTTGATCGTTGCGGCTGGTGGCAGCTGTACAGCGCTATTCGATGCGGTGCAGTCATAGCGCAATGCGCTGTAACGCGCTGTAGCGCGTTTATAGCGGCGCTCTACAGCAGGGTGCTACTCTGCTATGGGTCAAGCGGAGATCGTGGCGCGTAGCGGCGCGTGGAAGTGTAAAGATTTTCGACAGGTGTCGGTGCGCTTTACAGCGCTAAGTACTTGAAAAGTCCAAAAGTTCCGGTTTGTGACTGTCGATGGATTTGACAGGCGGCGGGCGGTGGCGGGCGCGCGGTGGCGTAAGTACTTGATCGCAAAGGAATGGTACGCTAGGTGCAATATAAAGAGCGTCCCGACGCTTGTCGGGAAGCGTGAGCGGAAGCGCGACACTTTTCCACCATTCTAAGGAGCCATGCCATGAAACATTCTTGGTCAATCGGTCAAACGGTCA
>JAEHJW020002696.1_pt1 | contig 20626 bp, 24 predicted proteins | sample 9271431 | NCBI WGS metagenome assembly JAEHJW02 | reverse complement strand
CTGTTAATCACTGGGTCGATGGTTCGAATCCGTCTCGGGGAGCCAGTTTAAAGTCCTGCAAAACACTAATAATTAAGTATTTCCGACAATTATTCCTACAAAATAGACCTTGACATATTTTCTTAAATTTAATAGAATTTAGGTAAATTTAATAAATTTTAGACACAAAAACCCCCACAATTTTTTTAAAAAAAAATGAATATTTTTAAAAGAGGTAAAACCTATTGGTGCGAATTTATTGTAGATAAAAAACGATATAGGTATTCCTGTAAAACTCAAGACAAAGAAGTAGCCGAAGAAATAGCATCGGTTATCCACGCCGATATTGTAAGAAACAAATTTAATATACCCGCTAAAAACATACAACAGTATTTATTTGCCGAAACCTATCAAGAATATTTGAAAAATATTTCTAATTCTAAAGAGTTTATGCTTAAAAAAAATACAACTTGTCCTAATCATTTTTTACCATTTTTAAGAAATAAAGAACTTAAAGACATATCTATATCCGACATTAAAAATTATCAAGCTAAAAGAAAAATTGAAATTCAAAACGTTCCTAAAAATCTGAATAAAAGAGAATCAGAAATAACATATCGGTCTATAAATCTTGAAATATCTATCTTGCATAATTTCTTTAATTACTGCATAGAAAAAGGCTATATCGATAAGAACCCTTGCTCCGGCGTTAAGAAACTCAACGAATTATCCCGCCTTAAAACTCTATCCGATAAAGATATTCAAAAGTTGATTAACAGCTCTACAAATAAGCTTACCAAAGACTTAATAACTTTTTTAATTTACACCGGCTGTCGGAAAGGCGAAGCGTTAAATCTAAAATGGGACGACGTGGATTTTCAAAATAACGTAATAGCTATCAAAGGGACAAAAACGAAGTATGATAGATATATTCCTATAAGCAAGCCTTTAAAAGACCTTTTAAGTGACATTGGGAAAATAGACGGCTGCGAGTATGTATTTAACGATAACGGAAAGAAACTCGGCGATTTTAAGCGTTCTTTTCATACCGCCTGCCGTAACGCCGGTTTAAAAGACTTACGTATCCACGACCTACGACACGTCTTTGCCAGTAAAATGGTTATGGGCGGAACGTCGCTTTATATTACAGGAGAGCTTTTGGGACATAGGACTACGCAAATGACGAAAAGGTATTCGCATTTAGTGCCGGAAACGCTAAAGAAAGCTGTTAATGATGTTTGGGATAAACAAAATTGATATTAATATAAAGATTGACTTAAATTCCAATAAATATTAAAATTATAAATTCTAATTCTCATATGGTGGATGTAGCTCAGTCGGTAGAGTCCCGGATTGTGACTCCGGTTGTCGCAGGTTCAAGCCCTGTCATCCACCCCACTTAAAACCGCTTATATTTTAGTGAAGTTTTAACCGCCTATTAACAACAACAAGCTTTAACGTTCTCCCGCGCTGGCATTTTCTTTTTTTTCTTTTTTTATTTTTTTAATATCGGATTCTATATTACATATCATGTTAAATAACATATCTATTTTCCCTTTAATTTCAGGATTGCTATCCTGCATATCGTAAGCCTTTTTTATAATTCCGCAATATTTTTGAGTTGTATCGGTTTCAGGTTCCGGCATTTTAACTAATTCAGGCTGTTTAATTTCTTTTCTTTGCCCAGTGTTGACGTCAGAGTCTTTAAAAAGGGAGACAATTTCGGAGTCGGATAGGTTAAGCAAATTTATAAATTGAAAAAGTCTATATGCGCTTAAGCTAGTTTTGCCATTATAATAAAAAGAAACAGTTTTTTCATCTACGCCTATATTTTTAGACGCTTCAGGTTGTAATATTCTTCTTAATTTAGCAATCTGCTTAATTTTTTTACCTATAACTATATCAAAATCTTTTTCTTCGGCAGTTTTTGGATTGCCTTTTCTCTTAATATCTTTATACATCTTGACCCCTTTATTCTAAAAAAATATTAACTATCAGTTAATATATCGTCTAATAGTTTATTTTACTTAAATCTATGTAAATTACATCTTGTGTAATTTTTTGCTTGACAATATTTTTTGTTTTTCTTAAAATATTACATATGATGTAATTATTTCACATAAATAGGGGTTTTTAAAAATGACATTAAAAAATTATCCACATAAACCATTAAGTAAATGGCTAAGGTCTAAAAATATCTCAGTAGAAACTTTTGCCGAATTGCTTGGCGTTACTCCTGTTCACATAAATCAAATCCTTAATTTAAAACGCGGAATGTCAAAAGAATTAATTAAAAAAATCTATTTAATTACTAATATACCGTTGCAAGATATTTTATATCCTAACGATAAAGATTTTAAAAATAAGGCGGCTTGATATGCTACAAGACTTATTCCGAAACGGAAACAATTCTCAAATGACCCAAAACGACGCACAGACCGAACTTTTACAGGCTATCCTAAATGAGCTTAAAGAACAAAAGCTCTTACTTGCCGGTTTAATGTCTGAAAAAGTCAATAAACCAAGTTCTAAAAAGCCTCTGAATATCAGAGAGGCATCCGAATATCTTAATATTCCTAAATCAACTCTTTACGGATATGTCCAGAAAAAAAGAGTCCCGTTTACAAGATTAAACGGCAAAATTCTTTTTATCCCCGCCGACCTTGATAATTTCTTGGAAATCAATAAACAGGTTTCTAAAAAAGAGGAAATTATTAAGGCTAAAAACGAGGCTTTTAAAGCTATTAAATTTAAAAAATAAATAAAACTTTTTTACAAGGAGAAAAAAAATGCAAGAAGAAAACGATCAGGAAAAACTATTGTTCAGAAATACTAACATCGGTTTTGGAAAAGTCGGAGAAGTTTATTTTATCGAAGACGCTTACCAAAGAGTTTATCTATCAGCGGACGATATAGACAGAATAGCGTCTGAGATGCGTCACGAAAGGATAGAAAGCCTTAAAGACGGCGTCAGCAGTCTTGTCAATAATAAGAATAAGGAGGTTGTATAAGTGAAAACCTGTATATCTGGACCCGCTATATCGGGTAAAACTTATTTTATAAACTCTCTTAATCATTCACAGATATTAGCCTATCCTGAGGCGTCAAGAAAAGTTAACTCTATTTATCCTGAACTTATTAATTTAGGAAATATAGAAGAATTTAGAAAAAGGGTTTGTAAATTTCAAATAGACGTTGAAACTATACTATCTAACAGTAACAATGATAATTTATGCCATATTTTTGATAGAGGAATAATAGATAATTTAACATTTTTAACGTTGCAAAACGATAAAAGCTTTTCAACCGAGTTATCAAAAATTATAGATTACTACAGAACCGGATTGTTAAAACCTTACGATATTATATTTTACTTTGATATATCGCCTTTTACCGAGTTTACGCCGCTACTTTTAGATGCATTAAAAGACCCATTACGCAAATCTACCATAGACACCAATAATTTTAAGGAGCATATTGTCGATTTTCGCAGCGCTTTTATCGATGTTGTTAATTTTCTTGGGTTAGATAAAAAAGTAAAAGTAATATCGGCAAATCCGACTGAAGACGGATATACAAAAAGAAATGAGTTAGTTTTTGAAATAATTAAAAGCGAAATTGAGGAGAATCTGCTATGCCAAAAATAAAATTCTATAAAGTCATGTATCAAATATTGCACGGAGAGAAAGTTCTAATGCCAATTTACGACATAGAAGGGGGCAATTTAGCTGATTTTTTTAACTTTGTAACAGAAAAACTAAAGGCTCCAGTGAATATTGATACGTCATTCCACTATGCTGAAAATATAATGACATATTATATTAAAAACAATAATAACGGAGACGAATTTATAGGAATTGAAATATTAGAACAAACTAAAAATAAGGAGAATCTGAATGTCTGAAGACACAAAATGTTTTTTAGAGACGCTGAAAGCCTGCTGTTGCGTGTGCGGTAACAGAGACGATGACGGCAAGACCTGCTGCTACAGAGAGTATATTGTCAAGGAACACGGGTATTGTCAGAGTTATAAGGATAAAACAGAAAATTAATTTTAATTTTAGAGGATTGTTTTATATGCAATATGAAACAAATAATTTTAATTTAGACAAAATAACTGAAGAATTACATAAATATGGATTAATCGAATCTAAATATAGATTAGGATTTTACGATGAAAAAAAAGATATAGAAATAGATTTTCCATGTAAAGGTTCAATATCTCAAATATCAGAAGAATTTAAGGAAAGAAAGATGAATAAAAATACTAAATACATAATCATTACTTCCTTAATAGATTATGTTGTTATAAGAGAAGTTATTGTTGATGATAAGAATATTAACAACCCGTATCTTATATTAAAAGGGTTACCTGCTTTTATCATAGATAAAGAAAATGCTGATAGGCATATAGAAACCGATAAAAAAGCAAAACAACATAAAGGATTTAAACTGCATACTTTAAACCTGAAAGATATATTTGATGAGCAAGAATTAATCAAAAAAGAAGATAAATATTACAATTTAATTATCAAAGATTTTTCATTAAAAAAAAGCAGTAAATATGTAGGACATTTACATGAATATTTAAAATCTTAATATATAAACTAAAGGAGATAATATTATGTCAAATTTAAACAGACTTAAAGAATTTTTAGAACAAAAATATGAAGGGCACGATTTTAAATTTAAAGGCAATGAACGCAGAATAATGGGATTATGTCCCGAGCATGACGATCATAACCCGTCGTTTAATATATATGAATATAACGGTAAGGCTTATTACAAATGCTTTTCTTGCGGGTTTAAAGGCTCTTTGTATGATTTTACTATAGGCGAGCTTACGCCGGAGCAAAAAGAAAAATATGAAAATAATAAAAAAATACAGCAAACTCTATCTGAAACCTTTAAAAATTTAAGAAAATATTTATTTTTAAGCGATGCGGTAGAGTCTGTTATCGCCAGAAAATATTTAACCGAAACAAGATTTTTAGATATAAACGAAATAAAAAAATGTGATATAGGACTAGTTAAAACAGGTGAAAATTACGATGAAATAGACAAATTATTAGAACCGTTATCGAGCGGTAAGCCTAATAAACTTGAATATTATCACGGATATTTAGTATTTGCGCATACGGACGCTACAGGTAATATTTGTTTATTAAGATTTAGAAGTCCAGACAGCAGCAGAGATATTAAAACAGCTAAAATAAAAGGGTTTAGTAATCATTCTTATGCTTTTAATTTACAGCTTATCGGTAAGGCTGATACGGGTAAATATCCGTTAATGCCTTATATTTATATAACCGAAGGCGAATTTAACGCTCTTACGTATATATCGCAAACCGGTAATTATAATATTTGCTCCGCTGGACCGAAAGATAATATTAAAAAAGGGCTTATAGATTCAATAATACAATTAAAATATAAGCCTGTCATAGCGTTAGACCAAGACACCCCAGGGCAAGACAGGCTTAAAAAGCTATATTCTGAAATAAAAAACAACAAAAATATAATTTATTGTAAATATGGCGCTAAAGATTTTGATGATTTGTTAAAAAATAAAAACGAGGACGGTTCGGTAGACGCATTAATAAGTATAGAATACTATGAAATAGAAGAATTTGAAAACGTTATATTTAAAGAGCAGGTTCAAAAAGAAATAGAAATAGAAAAAAATATAAATAAATTTATTTTAAGTAAAAGCCTTAAAGATATTTACCTTAAGCATCACAATATCAACCCGCTTTATAGTCAGTGTCTTTTTAATATTCCTACAGATATTTGCGATAAAATTACCGACGAGGAAATTTTCGGCATTAAAATTCAATATCCGTCTATTTTTGCGCTAGCCGGCTCGACAGGAACCGGTAAAACAGAATTTGCCTTAGAACTTGCAGACCATGTATCGCAAAAAGAAAACCATGTTGCTATTTATTATCAATACGAAGGGTCTGAAATAGACCTTTTAATCCGCGCTCAAAGAAAAAATATTAATAATCCTAATTTTTTCTATTCGACGCTTGCCGACTTTAAAAAAATAGAAAAAGATATTGTTAAGTTCGGAGATAAAAAGATATTTATCGTTATAGATTATTACCAGCTTTGCGCAAGGTTTTTACAATCTAAAGAAGATAATAAAAATGATAGCATAAGGCCGTATATGTCAAAAATATTCTTTTTCTTTACGGAGCTTAATAAAAAATACGGTAATATTTGTATCTGCTTGCTTTCGTCTTTATCTAACGATGCGCTAAAGAATTTACCAAGCAATCCAGCAAACACAATAAATAATATTACCGTTTTATCAGGTTTAAAAGAAGACGGAGATATCGCTTATAATATGGACTATGCCTACGCTTTGTTATTTACCGAAGAAAACGAGTTTTTGGAAAATAAATATTCTATTTCAAAACTAAATAGTTCAATGCAACCAAGAGAATTTACAGCTATTATCCCTATTAAACACTCAAGAATAGGAATTTATGTCAAAAAAACATTATATAAATTTAATATAGAAACAAATAGATATTCACAAACAACTGTAAAGGATACTAACGATATTAATTATGATGAATAAAAATAAAGTTAAAAAGAAAAAAAAATTAGAACTTAATGACAAAAAACTTTCTAAATTTTCTGGCTCAGGACAGGAGTTAGTAAAGCTGCCTAAAAACTTTCTGCATTTAGGGCTTTGCGAACTCCGTAGGGACAGAATTAAAAATTGGACTAAGGTTTTTAAATACGGTAATAAGATTTATACACAAGTAGGTCCTGAGAGTTTAAATATGTATGACAAAACGATTTTAATAGATATTTTACGGGCTTTCGATGATATAGAAAATAAAGAGTTTAAGTTAAAAAAAGATAGGGAATTATTAAAAAAAGTGAAAGAAAATGAGGAAAAAGCGCTTACGCTATTAGATTTAATGGAAAAAAAAGGGAAAGAGGATGGTAAGGATAATTTAGGACAGGAAACTGCATCATATTATCTTTTTTCTACGATAAAAATAAATTTTAATGAGTTTTGCAGAAAATATGTCGGGGCGTCAAGGGGAAGAAGAAGTAATGTTATTGAAACTATTAAACGCCTATTATTCACTAAAACCACTTGTGAGGAAAAAATAGGAAATAACTTTAAAGAATTTGCGACGTTTCATTACCTTGTAGATTTTGGTTTACATAATGGTATAGCAAGTTTTACCGTGTCTAAACAATTAAGAGAATCGGCTAAAAACGGATTATCTATCCATTACGATACTTTTAAATCTATTAAGTCAAATATAGCTAAAGCTTTATATTTATTTTTTATCGGCAATAAAAATACTACATTTTCATACTCAACGATAAAAGATGCTCTTGGACTTAACGATGAAGGATTTAAAAATAGGGAATTAATTAAACAGGGAATAGAAATATTAAAACAAAGTAAATTTCTTAAAAATTACGAAATTCAAAATAGAACAAATGATATTCATTATATTCTCACATATAACTTAATAGATAAAGATAATAAAATAAAGGAGTTGCAGTTGGTTGACGACGGCAATATCTTGCGAATACAGGATTTTAAAACAGACGTAACCGACGGGGATAAAACCGTAACCGACGGGGATAAAACCGTAACCGACGGGGATAAAACCGTAACCGACGGGGATAAAACCGTAACCGACGGGGAATGGGAAGGTCAAATTCTTGAATTATTTCCATAACTTACGACCAGTTTTTTTAGGCTAAGAGTTTTTAAGAGTCTTTAAGAGTTTTTAAGAGTCTTAAAGACTCTTAAAAAAAGAAAAAAGAAAAAAATTGCTTACGCATTTTTCTTTTTTCTTTTTTTAAAAAAACAAAATAATAAGGTCATATAAAATATATAAAAACAATAAGGAAAAAACCATTTATTATATTTATCGGTGGCGGGCGCCTGTGCAGTTTTTTAAATATTTTAAAAACTATAAAAAATAAAAACTATAAAATATGAAAACTACAAATAAAACTAAATGGCAAATAACATCTGACACTATTAAGCTTAGAGATTATCAGCTTAAATGTTTAAATTCTATCGAAAAAGGGCTTGAGAAATACAAAGCCGTATTAATTCAAGTTCCTACCGGCGGAGGCAAGACGCTTATATTTAACGCTTACGCTTTAAATAAAACAGGCAATACGCTTGTTTTAGTTCATAGGAAAGAGCTTTTATTTCAAACTGCGGATAAATACAAAATGATAGGCGGGGATGATTCGCATATAGGATATATAGCTCAAGGCGTTTTTAAAACAAACCGCTTAACGATAGGTATGATACAGACGGTTTATAAGGCTTTAAGTAAAATAGATTTTAAATATTTTGATACGGTCATAATCGACGAGGCGCATCATTCTATGGCCTCGACTTGGAGAACCGTTATCGAGACCGCCAAAGAATCTGGATGTAAGATAATAGGCGTTACCGCCACGCCGTTTAGAACAGACGAACAGCAGCTTAAAGACTTATACGACGAGCTTGTTTTTAAGCTTGATATTTCGGATTTAATAAAAGCGGGGCATTTAGTATCTGTCGTCGGCAAAATGGTTTATATCGACGCCGATTATTCAAAGCTTAAAACTTCGAGTAATAAATCGACCGGCGAGTCTGATTACTCTGCTAAAAGCATAGAAAACGTCTTAAATAAAGAAGAAATTAATAAGCAAGTCGTAGAAAAATGGATAGAGCTTGGAGAAAATAGAAAAACGATATTTTTTACCGTTTCTATCGAACATGCAAACGCCTTAAAATCCGAGTTTGTTAAGAATAATATTACGTCAGAGTGTATATCGTCTAAACTGCCGGCGAAAGAAAGAGATAATATTATTAAAAAGTTTGCTGCCGGAGATGTCAAGGTTTTAATAAACGTAGATATTTTAACAGAAGGATTTGACGACCCGTCCGTCCAATGTATAGCTTTATTGCGCCCCACTAAAAGCCTTTCTCTTTATGCTCAAATAGTAGGCCGTGGCGTCAGGTTAGATAACGAAAACGGCAAAAAAGACTGTATTATTTTAGATTTTACAGGCAGGAACCGTAAGATGTCTATCGTGGGCTTAGGCGAACTGTTTGATTTGCCGCCGGAACTTAAAGAGCATATAGACAAAGAGGGCGTTTCTATCGGCTCCGTTGAGACGGACGAATTTGAAGAATTATCGCCGGAAGAAATAGCATCTGGCGTAGAGATTAAGAATACAAGAGAACTAAAGGTTTTAATCGGTAAAAATACCGAAGACTTCTCATTTGAAGGCAAAGAATCTATGAAATATGCTACTAAACTTTCCGACGGCAGTTATGTTTTAACTTGCGGAAGAAACGGTAAAGTCCTTATGCTTAAAAAAGAAACTAAAAGGACTAATTCTATTTATTTAAACGATAAAAAAATTAAATCTAAACTTCCTGAAAGTTATTCTTGGGTAGTTTTAAGTACGCTTTGGAAACATTACAAGGACGATTTTGCCGAAGATTTTGCGGTTAACGCTCATGATGCGCCTATTACGCATAAACAAAAAGAAATACTTACAAGAGCAAAAGAGAAAGGACTGATAGATAAAATTCCTGACGATATGGTATCTGCCACAAACCTTATATCTTATCTTGTCAATAACAAACAGCAGGGCGGACTTATTTTTAATAATCCTGTCGGCATTCAATATCACAAAGAAGATTGGAATACCGCTTTTAGATACAGTTATAAAGGCGTAAGCCTAAATATAGCCCACGCATTGCTTTTAGTCTTAGGTTTGCAAATTCCTGCGCCTAAATGGATTACAGAGTTAAAATCAGATATTAAAAACCTTTCTGTTTCGGAGTTTTCTAAAATAAACACTGAAAATATTAAAAACAAACTTGATTTAAAAGAAATAGAAAGGCTTAAAAATAAACGGATTATGGGGTTTAAAGTTAATGATTATATAGAACTCGACGATAAAAAACTATTTGATTTCATAAAATATTTTAAAAATCTATCAAATTCATAAGGAGGATAAAAATTATGAGAAATGTTATTTCAAACGCTTTTAGCGTAAATATGTTAAGGAATATGGCGACATTATGTTTTATTCCTGCAAGTATCGATAATATTAAATTTTTTTTAGAAGACGGAGAAATATATTCAATAATCGGACATAAGGGAACAGCCGACTTATTAACGGCTAAATTAGGAATAGAAATTAAATATAATCGTGAGAACTATGCTAAGAAAAAAGACGACAGAATTATTGTTTGTCTGCCAAATAGGCGACTCGATGAAGGACAGGTTTTATCACAAGAGGAATTAGAAAAGATAAATATTAAATTCTGGATAGTGCAATAAACTTTAATTTGACAAAATGTTTTTTTTAATGTATTATTTTTTGAGATACTAAAAATGTAAAATATAGTTTATGATTATATTTTTATATGCCAAAAAAACGAACGGAAATAGGTCAAATTTTTGAGATACTAAAATTTAAGGATAAATAGTCAAAGGCGAAATTAAAACGCCTTAAAATTGAAATTAGAGAGTTTTTTGGGGAGATAAATATGGCAAATATGGAAAATTTAATGCCTTGGTTTAAAGAAAAATACAATACGAAAGAATATTTTTTTACTTTCAGAGAGTATAAAACAAAAAGCATTATTAAAGACGGCATAAGATATAAAGTCGAAAGCATATGTCCGCATAAAACAGACGATGACTTATATTTTATCGTCTGCAGGAATACTCCCGTAAAAGAAAAAAGAATATACAAGCGCGGCGATAAATAGAGATGTTTTCGCTGAGCATAAAATTTATTTTTAATTTTTTTTGTATTTTCGGAGAGACAAAATGCAAAATGATTTTGGGATTATTTTAGAATTTCCTTTTATTACGCCATCTTTAAATCAATTTTATTCAAATCGCAATCCCTATTGGCGATCTCAGTTAGTCAAAAAAATTCACAACGACGCGCAGTGGCTTTTAATTTCAAAAGGCTACCGTCAAGAATCCTATCCTTTCGGTAAAGAAAAACTTGCCATAACCGCTATATGCTGTTTTGCTGATAACAAACGCAGAGATGTCGACAACTATTTTCCTAAACCGATTATAGACGCTTTAAAAGGCTTTATTATTATTGACCAAACCCCCATCGTCCGCAAGCCCCTTGTTTCAACAATGGGGATAAGGACGAACAAAATATAGGATAAAAATAGTATGTATAAAGTTAGAAAGCTTAATATCGGAACACCAGAACAATTAACGGCATTAACTTTAGCATCAGGGGAATTATATTCTAAAACCGTCGTCTTTTTTTGGCGGGTAGTTAGAAAAAAAAGGATATGGTTAAAACCGTCGTCGCTTATGAGAGCGTTAAACGATAGACGTTTGCACGCTCATACGGCAGATGCCGTCGTTCAATCGTTTTACGAATCCCTTAAATCGTGGAGAGCAAGACGCAAAACCGATATAAACGCAAAACCGCCTAAAAAGCGTCGCAAGTTCTTTAAATTATTATATAAAGATATGTCCTTTAAAATTAAAGACGGCAAGTTAATTCTTTCTAACGGCAGAGGTAATGCTCCGCTTGTATTTTCTTGGCAGTGGGAATTGCCTAAAAATGTCGAGATAGGCTGGAACGGTAAAGAATATGAATTAAGGGCTATATATAGCGTTAATGCAAATAACGAAATAACCGGAAACGGAATTGCCGGTATCGATTTAGGCGAAATACATACCGCCGTAGTTTACGACGGCAAAGATACTACTATCTATAACGGCAGGCTATTAAGGGCTAAAAGACAATATCAGAATAAAATTAAAGCCGTTTTTGCATCTAAAATGGACATTATTAAAAAGAGGAGCAGGAAATGGAAAAGACTTAACAGAGCTAAGCAAAGAATATTAAAAAGGCTTAATAATCAAATTAAGGATATTCTGCATAAGCAAACCACGCATATTGTATCGACGATGAAAGAAAAAGGCGTCCATACGCTGGTAGTTGGCGATTTAAGGGATATCCGAAACTCCATAGACTATGGCAAAAAAGCAAATCAAAAACTTCACCAATGGGTATTCGGCAAGGTTACGCATATGCTTAAATACAAATGGGAAATGTCCGGAGGATTATTTGCTTTGCAGGACGAGTCCTATACTTCGCAGGAATGTCCGAAATGCCGCAAAAGGAATAAACCGACTGGCAGAGTTTATAAATGCAAATGCGGATTTGTTTATCATAGGGACGGAGTAGGCAGTATAAACATAAGGGCAAAGTATCTGGGAGAAGTCCCAGTAATAGGCTATATGGCACAGCCCGCAGGTATCAGGTATAATCCTAACCTGCGTTGCTTAGGAGGCGTTTATGAAAACGTCGCTTAAGAATCCCCTGCCTTTAGGCATGGGGGAGTGTCAAGACGACGACAGGTATATATCGTCCTGTACTGTCAGAATCAAATCAAACTGTAAAGATAATAAGACAATAATAATCATTAATAAGTCTGAGGGGTTTAAATGTCAAAAAACTTATCTATTGTAGACGACGACGGCAATATTATTAGCTATGATTCGGGCAGGCATAAAAGCGAAGTGCCGCTATCGGTCAGGATAGTTATAATAACGGGCATTTTTCCCGTTACGGCGATAAAGCCGGCAAGGCTGTCTTTTCTTTATTTTGATACCGACTACATAAAAGATATAATAAGTAAATTTCCATATTGTTTTTACGGCGACGACGAGGCTAAAAATCAAGAAATATGCGATTTATTAAATATAAAAAAAAATGCCTTAAATACGATAAAAGGTAATTATATTAAAAAAGCTTGGACGGACTGGATTATAACGCCTATTTATAACAAAGATAAAATAAATAAATTCTTAAAAATCATATGAAAAATATCGGGTTGCTAAAAAATATTAAGAATAAGGGGAGAGCCAATGCCTTGCGATTTATGTCTTGAGCTTTACAAAAAAATAGAAAAAGATATTAATTACGCCGCTAATATTATTAAATTCGATAATATTACAGACAAAGAAGATTTTAAACAAGACTGCTGGCTTGGCATATTTTCTTTTGTAGATAGAAACAGTAAGATTTCAAGACTTTCTGCTAAATTTATAATTCAAAAAAATTCGACAAAATTTTTTACGAAAAACAGCTACGTTCAGGTAGATGACATTGAAAATATAGTTAAATGTTCGGATTACGCCGATATAGCCGATGAAATAATTCAGAAAGCAGATAATGTCCGGAGAAAAGAGACTATAAATCTGATAGAGGAAAAATTAGGATATACGCGTACCCCAAATTTAGTTAATCCCGCCAAAATTTCCCCGCTTGGCGACATAAAGTATAAAAATTACAGAAAATTTCGCAATCAGTATGAATATTATGAAAATAAATCGGTAGAAACGCTAAAAAAGTTTCTAAAACAATCGGGGCATAAGCTGCCGTCCGCGGGGGCGATATGATTATTGTCGAAAAAATCAAAAGTTTTTTAGGTTTTAAAAAGATTCTTAAAATAGATTCTATACAAGAGCCTAAAGACGTCAATATATTTCTTGCCGGCGAAAAATATTATTTCACAAAAACTGAATGGTATGATATTGCAAGGTTTACCTATTTTATTTTTTTAGACGGCAATTTGGAGATAGTGATATTGAGAAGAGGTTGCAGGTATTTCGTTAACGACAGATACGAGCCATATATCAGGGCTTTTGTTTGGGATAACAGGGAACTCATTAACGATCAGCTTTTTAAAAATAAAATAATAGAAGAAGAAAAAAAAGAGGCATTGCTAAAAAAAAGCGAATTAGAAAATAAAATCAAATCTTTAAATAAGTAATTTTTTTTATGGATGCAACAGACGTTAGCGTTTCTAAAATAGCTGAAATAAGGGAAATAATTCAAGGCCTTTCTGTTAATTCAGGGCTTACCGTCGCAGAGAGCATTTTTGTCATAGAACGGGCATTTGAAAAGGCGCTTTTTGGCGAATATACCGTTCAGTTCGATAATAATTATGAAATATATGCCGTAAATAGCGAGCATGCTTATCATATTAAATCGATGTCTGACGTAAATCGGCTCAGGCATCAGGCTTTTGTAGAAATTACGGAGACTCGCAAAAAATATGTAGAAGATTTAAAAAGCTATATATCTCTCAAAGAAATAGCTAATTTAATAGCTAATGAGATTAATAAACTTGCTACGATAAACGCTTTTACGCAGTTTAGCTATTTAATATACAGATATGTTAAGGGATTTATTTTAGGCAGGATAGACGGCGGGTATATAGTAAATATAGGCACTACCAAAGTAGCTTATTTTTATACGGATATGGTTTATGAGATGCATACGGTTCATATTTTTTTAGTAAAAGCGATAAGAAAAGAAAAGGACATGGGAACAATTAAGATTATATTGGAGATGCCCGAAAGATATAAAAAAATATTAGATATTTACGATGTTTTTAAGAACCGCAACGGCAAAATAGTCAAAAACGATATAGCCGTAAGAGTTACTAAAAGACTTGTATGGGTTTTTACCGCAAGCCATAGAGAAACGTTATACCGTCAAGAAATTGAGCCTGGAAATCATACGGGAAGAGAATTAGCCTTGCTTGCGGCAAAAAGCGTTTTTGATGCGTATGCATTCCCCAAAAAAAGAAGAGCGGAGAGTTCGTAAAAAAGCAAAAGAGGTTAAAACAGCGTTTTTGGATTATTGACGATATTGCATGTTATATTAAGGTATCAAACGATAATAAGAGGTTAAAACTTATGCCTGTTCTGTAATTTAAAAGCGTTAGTTATATTAAGGTATTAAACAATAAGAGGTTAAAACTGCGAAGATGGTGAATATACCGCTGTTTACCGGTTATATTAAGGTATCAAGCAATAAGAGGTTAAAACACAATCAGGGAGGACATAAGGGAATTGGTAAAGGAGTTATATTAAGGTATCAAATAATAAGAGGTTAAAACCGAGAGCGTTAGTTTTGCTTTGTCCTTAGAGTTATATTAAGGTATCAAATAATAAGAGGTTAAAACTCGTAGAGAGCTTGCGGCGTGGATTTACCGTTATATTAAGGTATCAAACGATAAGAGGTTAAAACAGACCGAAGCGACAATTAATGATCCTTATGTGTTATATTAAGGTATCAAATAATAAGAGGTTAAAACACAAAATCCGCATCGTAGGCTATGTAAAAAGGTTATATTAAGGTATCAAATAATAAGAGGTTAAAACTCAAGCATGGAATTTAACATCATACTTTTTGGTTATATTAAGGTATCAAATAATAAGAGGTTAAAACCTATACCCCGAAAACAGGCATAGGTAAAAGGTTTTAACCGTTTTCCTTGAGAAAAAAAACGGTAATTTTTATTAATTTTATGTTAAATTTTTTCATTTTTTTCAGTATCTCAAAACAAAGTTAGCTATATTAATATCAATTTAATTTTTTAAGGAGGATTTTAAAATGCGAAACGCAGAAAAAATTCAAGAAAAACTATTACCGTATCAGGTAGAAAGCTTTAAAAAAATCGTCAGAAATTTTAATAATGGTATGCCTTTTATTTTAAGCGCAAGGACGGGGTTCGGCAAGACCGTATTATCGGCAGCGGTAATTAAACATTTCTACGATAAAAAGAAACGAATTATCTTTGCGACAAGTAATAATAATCTCGTTTACGACGCATATAAAGAGTTCACGCAAGGACAATTTAAGTTCAAGGAAGACGAAGTTCAGATAATTATCGGCAAAAGCAATTATATAGACCCTGCCAAAGCCGATTTGGTTAAGGATTTTTTTGAGGCGGGTGCCTTAGAAAAATACCTTGCGAGCGCAGGTGTAAACGTAAACGAAGATAATACCGATAAAGATAAAAAATATCTTAGCAGAGATTTTTTGTTCGATACTATATTCGATAAAGTCCCCTTAATAGACGAGAAATCCCAAGATGACGTCGTAAAACTGTCGGCGCAGGGCAAAAGATTAGAATATGCGGGTAATTTAGCGGGCTCAGGCATAAAAATAACCAATTATTTTTATCTTTTGCTTGCGGTAATTTACAACGGCGAGGATTTAAGAGATACGCTTTTGATTTGCGATGAGGCCGATGTAGTAAGGGATATTATGGCGTCTCTTTTAAGCGATAATTTCTCAATTTTTAGTTACAAAAATAGTATTAAAAGAATAATAATTGAATTGTCGAATTTAAATGAAAGAGGAATAAAAACAGCAATAAAAAATTTAGAATTATTGCGCAGTTTTATTAAAACAAAACTTGACGGCATGGCTCGCCCCGGCTTTATTACAAAGGGTCAATTTAGCGATAATACTGAAATATATAAAAACCATTTTAACGATATGGTTAAGATTCTTAAGAAAACGAAAGAAAACAAAGGGATGGGCTTTATTTTAAAACATAAGGATTTAGTTAATAAAGATATTTTTAATTTATTGACTAAAAATATTGAAAACCTAAATATTATAGTAAATGATAAAGACAAGAAAAAATATCAAATTTTCTTGAGTTTTAGCCCTGAGAAAGGTTATCCTTCTTTTTCAATTTTAAAAGGCAGCATAGAATCGAGGTTGTCTTTCTTTTGGAAAAAAGTCGGTAAAGCATTACTAATGTCTGGGACTTGTGCCGCCGGCAAAAATTTGACGTATATTAATGAAATATTAGAACTGCCGACTGTTTTTCCGCATCCCGTCGTTGCACGAAATCCTTTTGATTTGGGCAGATGCAGATTATATTTGCCAGCCTTAAACTATCCCGATGCGGTTCTAAGAGACAAAGTTAAAGGGACTGAATATTTACCGATAACATTTTTAAATAAAACAAACGATGTTATCTTTAAGACACACGAAGGCAAAAACTGTATTGTATTTGGTAATTCTTATAAGGACGTTGACAAAATATATTCTAATTTGGTATCGGACTCCCGTTTTTCCAACGTCAATATTATTAAAGCCGAGCCCGGTCTTTCGCAAAACGCCCTAATAGAAAAATTTAAGTCGGAAGGCGGAATATTAGTTACGCATAGAGGATTAGGCAGAGGCGTAAATTTACCCGGTAAATTCCTTGAAAAAATTTATATCTGTAGACTGCCTTACGACTCGCCCGATGGCACTAAATATGTGAAATTCAGCAAAGGAAAACGTCTTGAACGCAATAGGTATGATATGTTTAAGGCGTTAGAACAAATAATAGGGCGACTAATACGTAATATAACCGACGAAGGCGATATTTACATATTGGATAACAGGGTGTATAGAGATGACTTATACCAAGACATAATGGCGATTGTTAATCGGAACGGCGTATTAGTCAAAGATATTACCGATAAAGCTAAAAGCAATACGGTTAAAAATGTAAATAAAAATATAAGCAAAACAAAGACTTATGCTTCCGTTTGATTTATTATTGTCGTCAACCCCCTATAGTTTTTGCACTATCGGGGGTCGACAGACGGTTTTTTAGAAAACGGCAACTAAGTATTTAAAATTATTAAGGATTTTTTGGGTAAGGAGTAGACTAATAAGAGGTTAGAACAATAGACTTTTTAGGTCGTCTGCGTCGCCGTTAAAGGTAAGGAGTAGACTAATAAGAGGTTAGAACTTAATTATAAAAAATATATTTCCGATATTTTATTAAGCAAGGAGTAGACTAATAAGAGGTTAGAACTTAAGCGACGGATTATCGGCGCTAAGAACAACATCATGTAAGGATTAAATAAATAAGAGGTTAGAATGAACAAGGAATATACGCATAGACGTCGCCCAAAAGAGAAGTATAAGGAATCAACTAATAAGGGATTAAATTATTTTTATTTTTTTAAAAAAAAATCTTGACAAAAAATTACAAAAAAAGTAATATATTTTTATATATACTTTTATTATTAAAGTTTTCGGTATCTTAAAAAATAATAAAAGATAAGAGGTTAAAATTATATTCTTTTGTTATTATTGCTAATAAGGAGTAAATAAATAAGAGGTTAAAAGGTTAGCATACCTAAAGGAAAATAGTATTTAAAATGTCAAGTTATGAGAGGTTAAAACATTAATAGTTATTTGGACGGAGAGAAATTGGTTATATTATATTAAGGTATCAAATTATGAGAGGTTAAAACATTTTAAATTTAGTCACTCTAATCAATAAAAGTTATATTAAGGTATCAAATGATAAGAGGTTAAAACACGAGACATTAGCATTACCTGTCGAGACATTGTTATATAAGGTGTTAGTTTGATAAGAGGTTAAAACGGGTGGCAAATCGGGCAACGGCAAACCGTGTGTTATATGTGTTAGTTTGATAAGAGGTTAAAATTATATTTTTTAATATTATTTTCCGGATTTGTTATACAAGGTATTAATTTGATAAGAGGTTAAAGCTAATTACGCCGTTTACGCCTGCAAAATCAGATGTTATACAAGGTATTAATTTGATAAGAGGTTAAAACCTATGCCCCGAAAACAGGCATAGGCAAAAGGTTTTAACCGTTTTCCTTGAGAAAAAACGGTAAAGTTAAGTAAAAAATAACAATTAAAAGTTATTTTTTTAAAAATTCGGTATCTCAAATAACAAGTTAGCTATATTTAATAGCTAAAATTAAAATTTAATTCACCAAGGAGGTCAAATGAAATTATCTGTCAAATGATGTCATTTTAGCAAACGATAAGATTAATCATTGGTTCAGATACGGAAAAACAAAAGACAGATGTTCTTTGCCGAGGTTTTTATGATAAAACGTTTATCATTTTTCGTATTTTTATTTTTCATTCTTTCAATGCCTATTCAAGCCAGCGCTTACTCAATAGGCAATCCTAACGCTCCGGTAAAAGTAATCGAATATTCCGATTATCAATGCCCGTGGTGTCGCAAGTTTGAATTGAACAGCTTGCCGTATATTTATAAGGCTTTCATTAAAAAAGGCTATGTCTATTGGGTATTTAGGGATTATCCTTTGGTTAATATCCACGCATTTGCTTATAAAGCTGCTAAATATGCCGACTGCTCCGGCAAATTTTATATGAAAATGCGGTATATGTTATATAAATATCAGTCTGTTTGGGATAAGACCGGCGATATTTACGCATTTCTTAAGAGTAAAAACTTTCCTTATATTAATTCAATTAAATCCTGCGCCGATTCTAACTATCCCGTAAGAATAATAAGACAGGGTATGCTCTCCGGCGATAATATCGGTATAAGCGCTACGCCTGTATTCTTAATTTATCAGAACGGGCAGTATCAAGAAAAAGTTCAGGGGTATTACGGACCGAGTTATTGGGAAAATACGCTGAGCTTGCTGCTTTCGGAATAATCAAAAAATATTAATTTTCGGTATCTCAAAATACTTGACACGAATTAAAACTTGTTATATAATTTTAATTATGAAAGGTATTAATATTATTTTTAGTATCTCAAAAAATAATAATATTGTGGAGAGAGCATGTCTATTCATTCATATTCTTTTTATTTAGTTATAGCTATTACTTTTGCGGTTGCTATATGTTTGATGTTAATAGTTATCGGCTTGTTAATCATTAAAGAGGGAAATCCTTTTGGGATTCTTCTTGCTACTTTTGTGGTTTTATTTTTTTACTTTATCGCTTCAAACTCTTATGGCGCTTACAAAGCCGGCGTTAATCATCAAAAACAGAAGATAGTTATCAGACAAGAATTGTCAAAAATACTATCTAAAAATACTAAAAATAAGCAGGCTAAAGCATATATCTACGGGATAACCTTGAACGGTTCTTATGCTAAAGATGCTGGAATTGTGGAATGCTATAAAGAGTTCCGCAATTTTAAAGGAACGGCGGAGTGCGTAAAGGGGTTAAGAAAATAGTAGATAAATTAAAAGGAAGATAATGCTATGAAAGCAAAATATTATGTAGAACTGATTATTTTTGTATTTTTATTTTTTGCCACGATAACCTATTTAATAGTTAGAACGCATAACAATACTGTTAATAACGGTAAAAAAATTTTCAAGAATGAAACACAAAAGGTGAAGTATAGAGTTAAAGATTACTATAAACAAGGCAAGTATGATTATATGATGTTTAAAAAATATATGGCTTTGTCATATTTGTATCATCATAATGAAATAGCTTTAGGTTATCTTAAAAAAGGAGCATACGAAGGGTATTATAAAGCAGAATATGATTATGCTAAATTTGTTTTTGGCTACAAGCCATTTACGATATATCGTTCAGGTATGCATTATATGCCATATTCAAATCTTAAAAATTATGCTGAGGCTATTGAATTTATAAAGCTATCAGCTAAGCAAGGATATAAACCAGCTTTATTTCAATTAGCAATGTTATATAGAAAGGGTGGTTATGTTGCAGGTGAACGGTCAAGTATTCGAGGTCTTTATTTTGATAGGTTTACTTTGCATCTTAGAAATCAAAAAAAAGCTAAAAAAATATTGTATTTATTAGCTTCAGAAAATTATAAACCGGCAATAGAAGAAGTTAATAAATTATATAACAATTAAAACTTTAGAGGAAGTTTAAAAATGTCCGAAAAAGAATCTACTAAAGGCGTCGGTATTAAATTACCCGCCGACTTGCATAGAAAATTAAAAATTAAAGCGGCGGAGCAGTGCATTACGCTTAAAGACCTTATAATTAAAATATTAAAAGAAA
>JAEHJW020002867.1_pt1 | contig 20637 bp, 34 predicted proteins | sample 9271431 | NCBI WGS metagenome assembly JAEHJW02 | reverse complement strand
GATGGCAAAGGCACCGCAGCCTTCTCCGACTTCGGCATCGAAAACCTGGAGGATATCATCAGAGAACGACGACACCTGAAAAAGTAAGGCCCGCGTCATTCACCGGATGCATACGCCGTTCCAGCGGGCGACGAGATAATATACCCGGTGCCACCAATCCCTGTGTCTACGCAATTGGTTGCCCCCACAAAATCGCATAGGCGAGGGAAAAACCCGTCCCCCATGTAAGTAGCCCCAACACCGGCCATGATACTGTCCCCAGCCCCGACAAGGGTTATGCCGTTAGGGTGGTGGGGCTTGTACACCCCTTCTGTGGCAGCCACGTCTACACCACCGAACCAACCTGTACCACCAATCGCCTCGACGGTAACATCCCGCATCTTCTGCGAGCCGAAAGATAGCTGCATGTATATCCACGGAAAATGCGAAATGGTGACTGGATTGGCACTCACCGGCTGCCCGTTAACCAGAACTCGATAGGCCGACGCGACGTACGAAAACATGCGCACAGTTGGGGTTGCGCTGTCCGTAAGAAACTCAAATCGAACGTTCAGTGATCCCGCGAATGCCGACGATTGCGTTTTTTCGTTATCCGTCACTGTGTTTGTCGGTGTGCCGCCAAGATAATTAACGACTCCATTTATGCCGGCTAACCCCGTGCCATTTCCCCACAAATATGAGTTGGGGCCCGCTGAACTATACGGCGCTCCTGGCCCCACCGAAACAAATGCCCACGTTACAGTGCCGTCTACTATGCCCGTCCCTGTGCCGCTTGGACCAGTCCCGGTGGCGGCGCTCGTGCCTGCCGTGGTGCAGATATAAAAATTAGCGTTTGCTGTTGCGCCAGCGCCCGTAAAAACGACCACCTCATCGTTTACGGCGTATGCTGTGCTGATCGCCCAAATAGCCCCCGCCGCAACGGTCGGCGGGCTAAGCATTGGGCTTGCCGTTTGCGGGTTTGCTATCGCGGCCGTCCTTGCCGCCTGCGCGAAATAGTGGAGCGTTTGCACGCCAGGAGACACATAGGTTGCCGGCGGCCCATAAACAGTCTGCGCCTGAGCGCCGCCAAAGCTGAGCGCCGCTAAGAAGACGAAGAGGAAAAGCTTACGCATCATTGTGCGTCTCCCACGAAGGTCGCGCCAGCGGTGGCGCTGGTGATCTGGATGGCATCGGTGACGACAACGCCCGGAGCATTGCAGGAGAACACGGCGCCAGGTGAGAGCTGCAGGCTGCTTCCAATTGCCGCTGAACCGGTCGCGCCGAGAAACACATCCTCGACCGTTGTGCTGGTGTTTTGGATGATGCAGCCGAGCCGCGCTGGATTGGCGGCGAAAACTTGCTGGAATGTGTTGGGGGTGATGACGCTACCGCTGGCGCCGGTGCTGGTGCCGGGAGCTCCCTGAATGGGCAGCGGGTTAAGGAAAAGCTGGCTCGCGCGCGCGTGAGCGCCGAACAGGAATACCCCCGCGAATACCAGGCTGAATTTTAAGGCGCGCATATCATACCCCTTTCTTTTGGTTGAGCACATCCAAGGCCCCAGCCTCCATCGTCTGCACCCGCTCGAAAACGTCGCGTTCGGCGTCGGGTGCATACATGCCGATTACCCACCGCAGCGCTTGATAATCGAGGCCGCGCACTACGCCGTCACCCACGCGCCATTGCGTTGACACACGCAAAAACACTTCAAGCGCCTGGCAGTTTTCCTCAAACACCTCAAAATCCGCGCTTTGCTGATTTTCCAGGATTTGATCTCTGACTTCCTGTGACGCACCGAAAAAATCCAGTTCTCGCTCGAGGTCGCTTTGGTCAGACGCGCCGCCGCGCGCCCAATGCGCGGCGGCTTCGGTTAGTTTTTTCTCGGTGCGCCGATCACGCTTTCGAAAAACGCCGCAACGATGGCTGGGGCCACGCCGGATATGTGCAAAATGCCGTCCAAGGCGGAACCGCTGAACGGCAATTCGCCGTCATTGTCCTCAACCCCACTCCACCCCACCACAAGCCCGCGTGCGGCCGCCACGGCGTCGGCGTCATCCCGGAACAGGCCGACGCGCAACTCCGCTACCTCCGGCGCGCTCAGGCGCTTAAACACAACGTCGAACGTCGAGACGTCGAACTTGCCGCCATCGGCCGGCAGCCGCACTGTCACCGGCCATTTATAGGTCTCTGTTTTGACGATCTTAAACATGCTCGCTCCTCAAAGTCTCAGGTAAACACAATCGAAAAATCATCGTTGCCCGCCACCGGCTGCGCGATGTATGGGATTTGGAGCATCTGTAGGCCGGTGCTGTCGGCGTAGCTCGGGTTCAGCACCTGCGCGGCGTTCAGGTTGATGGCCACCTTGTTGCCCGCCACGGTGCCGTGGGTGATGTTGATCACGGCGGTCGAGTTAAGCGCCGCGTCGGCGAAGAAGCTGTGTACGTCCGGCGTCACCGCCTCGATGTCGAGCTGGCCGCTGGTGTTCCGGTCCGAGAGAAGGATGTACTGATCGCCCACCAGGTTGCGGAACTCTGTTTTATTCCCCGCTTTAAGGGAGAATTTCTCCAACGCCGTGGCGGCGGCCAGGCCGGTGATGGAGGCGGTTGTCACACCGGCGACGGGAATCTGCGGCTTGGCGAATTTGGTATAGGTCAGCCCGGCTGGCGCGGCCACTTCAGTGGGCGCATTGTAGAGGCCCATCAAGGTGAATTTCACGAACGGAATCGCCTTGGTCGCCATATCCAGCTGGAAATCGCCGCGGCAGCCGGTGATCCTGTGCAGCACCGCCGTCCCGGCATCCGTCTGGCCGTAAAAATAGATCGTCGCGCTCGAGAACGAGGTGCTGACCGGGGCGTATGTCACGCTGGTGGCCGCTACGATGGTTGCGCCCAGGCCGCACGCCTGGAGAAGCGCGTCCATGCCAGGCGCGGTCCCTGCGGTGCCGGAGCCTGAAAGCTCGATCTCAAAATCGATCTTCACGTAGGTATCCGCCAGCAGCGCGCCGCGATCACCTAGGTAGGGGCTGATGAGGTCACGCTTTACCTGCGTCGCCTCCATCGGCGTGATCTGCAAGGTCGTCTTGCTCAGGATGGCATTCGCCGCAGGCGTCGGCACCGGGTCGACGCCGTAGGTTGTTTCAAGCTCGGCCAGGAGAAACCGGGTGCGGGTTAATATGCGGGGGCTCATGGCATTTCCTTCTCGGTCGCGTGAATCGGTTCAGCGTCAATTTGGACGTCGGGCGCCGTCGGCGGTGTCGGCAGCTCTGCGCCGCGCGGCGCGTCTGTGGTCCGGCGTAGGAGCGTGCGCTGGCCGGACGCTGGGTCGAGCAGATATGTGCCGCCATGCCCGTCGAACTCACCGGTCATACCGTCAGGTCCACTTCGTTTGTGCGATATTCGATTTTATATTCGCAGGTGGCGGCGCAGAGTTCCGCGTCCGTGTCGCTGAAAGCAAAATGCGTGCTGACCGGCAAAATCGTCATGGCGACACCGCCCAGCGTCATGTCCGCCAGGAGCGCCTTATTGATCGCCACGACAATCGGGTCGGCTGCGGTGTCGGGCGCGGCACCGCGCACATATACGACGATGTGCACAACGAGAGACCAATCCAGATATGGCACCGACACCTGCTGCGCCTGGTCAGCAACGGGTGAAATCACCACGGCCGGTGATTGCCCGCGACTGATCGGGTCGGTGCGGCTGCGATACACCTGCGCGCCGATGGTGCCCGCATTCAGCAGCGTCACCATTTTCTCGATGATTTGTTCGCGGACGCTGGCCATCAGACTTTACTCATGATGGCTTCAGAAAACACGCCGTCGCTGAGCATGCGCGCGCTCCGCACAACATAAGCAATGCCGCCCACACTAATCGCGGCCCCTGCGTCCAGGCCCGGCAACGTCGCGGTGTCGTAGATCAATCTGTAATCGGTGGTCAGGATGGTATGGCCCAAAACCTCTTGCGTCGGCATATCCAGCGTGCCGATGGTGCTCAACGCGCCCCACACGACAGGCTGTCCAAAGTCCTGCAAAAAAACCGAGTTCGGAACCTGGAGGAGCGTCATGTCTCCTCCTGTTCCGGCGCCAGCTCGATCATATGCCGCCGCGCGACGGCCTGGGTCTCGGTCAGGTCAACGATCTCTCCTGCGCGGTACGCCTTTTTCCCCAAGGTCAAAACGAAGCCGCCCCGCACCATAAACGCGCAGGTCTCCCCGGCCGGTGCCTGGGGCTTCTCAGCCGCCGCGCGCTTGGTTGGGGCTTTGCTCACGCTTTCACCTCGTCCACGCCGTCGGCAGGCACAGTCTCAGCCTTGGCAGGCTCGGCCTGTTCCGGTTTGGTTTCGGCGGCCGCCTGAACTTCCCCGGCGGCCGCCGGGGCTGCGTCCGGGGTGGGAGCAGCACCGCCGGTCGCAGCCGTCTCTGTCGCCGGCGGCGATACGAGATTGCAGGCGCGCAGCGCCGGCGAAACCGCCAGCGGGTGGCCTTTGGTCATATGCAGATCGGCGGCGATATCCTCCGTGAGGATTTCAACCTTATGTGCGATTGCCTCGAATTCTTTTTCGGTGACGGCCAGAATGGTTTCCGGGCCATGCAGCACATCGCCGAGCACTGCGGTAAAACCTTGGCGAATTTTTACGAAAATGGTCATCACTGCTCCTGATGATTTGAGGAGATGGCGGCCGGACGATCCGGCCGCCTGTAGCCAGCCGCCGTTAGGTGGCGTCGGTAATGGCCGCGAAGCTGGCCACGTGGCGCAGGTTGATGTCCACGCTCTGGAGCGCGCGGATGTCGACCGAGCCGGAATTGAAGCCGGCCCCGTACGGGTTGGGCAGAATTTCCAGCACGCCCCACTCGCCAATGAAGAGCTCGGACCAATTGGCGAAGATCGCCGCGCTCAGGTTTGTGCCGGTGCCCTTGGTCAGGTTGGAGGGCACCTGATTCGAGCGCGCCACCGGATAGCCGTTGATCTCGCCGGGCGTCGGCGTCCGCTGGCCGAATACGCCGGGGTACTGCGTCCACAGATAGCGGCCCGAGGCGTCCTTGAGCGTTTTGAGCGCGCCGACCTGTTTGGCGTTGGTCAAATAATTCAGGTCGTTCTCATCCACATTCTGCGTCATCAGCGACGTTTCCAGCGCGATCAACGCATCAATGGTGATCGGGCCGCCGTTGACGCCCATCGCGACCGAACCAATACCGGCCCGGTTGAGGATGCCCGTCGGCTGGCCGCCTGCGCCCGTCCCGGAGATCGCGGCGAGATCGATACCCAGGCCCAGCACGGCGGCGAGATCGTCGCGCACCAGCATTTCAATGTCAGGCGTGGACTGCATCAACATCTGCCGGGTGATCTGCGAACGCGCGCCGATTGTGTGGGGCGTCATCGTGATCAGGTCGAACACGGCTTCCGCCTCAGTCACGTCCGTACCTTCCGGGCTCACCCAGTAGGAGGCCGTCGCGGTGTCCTGGCGCGGGATGGCGACATTCCCCACCAAGCCGCTCAGCATCCGCGCGCCGAGGCTCATTACGCGCGCCTTGGCGCGTAGGACCTCGATGAAGCTGCCGGCGAGCAGGTTGGTCGCGACCAGGTTGCCGCCGCCCTGCCCGGCGTTGATGGTCGCGCCGTAGGCGGTCGCCGACGTGGCGCGCTCAGCGTTCAGCATGCGGCGTGCATTCGCGACGCTGGTGTCGCCCGGGAGATTCATCGGCAGGAAAAAGCCGTTGGTCCCGTCGCGCCCGGCGCGCTTCTGGATTTCAGCCGAGCATTCGAGCTCGAACCCAGCTTTCGACCAGTCTTTGGTGATGGCCGCGTTGAGCGCGCGGATCAGCGAGTACGCCTTGAACTCCTTGGCGCTGACGTCGATATACCCGGCCGCACCGGTCACGTCGCCGATGGCGCGCTCCTGGGCGCCAAGCGCTTCCAGGAACTGACTGCGGGCGGCGTCAAGCGATGCACCGCCCTCAACCAGCTTGCGCGCCAGGTCGGCTTTGCCGAACTTTTCGCCCAGCGCCGTGATGGTCGCGATACGGGTACGTTCAGCGCCGGCCGCTTCGCTACGGGCGGTGTCGATAACGGCCTGCGCCGCAACATTTTCAGTGGTCATCGGGGGGTCCTTGCGGGTTGTGGAGGGGGCAGGCTCGTTGATCAGTTCGACGGCGACATCCTGTTCGCCGCCTTCCGCCGCGCGCCCAATGCCGACCGAATTATCAGCCGGGACGGGCGCGAGTGAAATTTCCGTGGGGTGCCATTTATCAATCGTGAATTCCGGGTTGGCTTTATCGCCCCCGGATTGCTTCATGGACTTGATGCGGTAGCCAACGCTGACGCCCCGGATGATTTTATCCTTGGCATCCTGGAAGGCTTCTTCCCCCTTCGCGGATTTGGAGAACCGCACCGTGGCATGGCCGCGCTTATCGTTGCCAATATGCGCGCTCTCCACGACGCCGCGGATGTCGTTCTTATCGTGATTCCACAACAAGGGCGCGCCGTTCTTCAGCGTGGACAGATCGGCCGCGCCAGGCGAGTGCGAAAGCACTTCGCGGCCAAAATACTGATCAACCGGGGCTTCGCTGGAAAAGGTCAGATCCATTGTGCGGTTTTCGTCGTCGACGTTTGACACGTCGGCGCCCGTTGAGCGGAAAATCTCTTTAAGTTTCATCTGGCCCTTCCGCGATAATGGCGTTCGCGGCGAACAATACGAAAAGACCAGGCCGTTTCGCTTTGCCGATTTTTATATAAAAATCCGGGATTGTCCCGGAAATTCCGGACTATGCCGGCCCTCCAGGCTGCTGCACCGGGGCTTTGCCGATCTGCTGCGGCTTGGTGGTGACGTCCGGCCCGATTGCCGGGGCAGGCGCGGAAACAGTCGGGTCGCCCGCGTCGGTCGGGAACGCCTTCTGCGCCATGCCCTTTTCATCAACCTGGCTCGGGTCGCTATCGAACACCAGATGAGCCTCCTTGTTGCGCTCAACCTCTGCCTTGCGGTGGGTCATGAAGTCCTCGTAATCGCCGCCGCGCTCCTCGATGACGTCGCGCTGCAGCTTGAACCCGGCCCGCACAGCCTTCTGCTCTGCCGTCACATCCTTTTCCGGATCAACCCAGGACCAACCCCGGGGGCGCCATTTGATCTGCTCCAGCGTGGCCTCTGGGTCGATCTCGAACCCGGGGATCGAGATTTCGCCGACGAGGACGGCCATGTAAAGCCACTCCTCAAAAACCCGGGTCAGCAGATGCTCGGTGAACCACTCTTGCAGCACGCGCCAGACGTCGCGCTCATCCAGCAGGTCGAGGCGCGATGACGAGTAATTGCTCTTGCTGGAATCCTTTGACAGGCTGGCGTAGCTGATGCCGAGACCAGCGCACACCCCGCGCAGCATCGATGTCATAAACGGGTCATAGGCCCCGTGCGCACGCTGCGGGGACCAGCCGTTGAACTTCTCACCCGGCGCCAGCTTTTTGATCATGCCGGGCGAAAACTCATCCACCGCCTGGCCCGCCGTGACGTTATCGACATCCGTGAGCGGATCGGTCGGCTCGGCCTCCTCCAAAAACCCCATCAGCGCCGAGCTGGCGCGCGCGGCCACCACCTCGCTCTCCTCGAAGCCCTCCAGATGGTGCAACCGCTTCAGCGCGGAGTGCAGCCACGGCACGCCGCGGGTGTGGGTTGGCCGTTCTGGCACGAACAGGTGAATGATCTCGTCCGCCGGCACGCGCAAAATCTGGCTCGGGTTATTGCTCTGGAAATTCACATCGCCGGGATGGTTGGGGTACAGCCAATAAGCTTGGGGGCGCTTCCACTCGTCGAGCTCCACCCCCATGCGGATCATGTTGGCGCCGTTGCGCCCGTTCCGCGTCTCGATAAGCTGGTCGGCCTCGATCAGCTCCAAGGACAACGGCACCCGCGACCGGCCAGATTTTTTACGGACCAGGCGGATCAGAATCTCTCCCGACTCAAAGACACCTCCGATCGCCATGCGCTGCACACCGATGAAGCTCTGCTTGCCGGTCACTTCGCAGTTATTGGCCTTGCACCAGCGCTTCCATTTCAGCTCCACCTGCTGGTTGAGGGCTTCGTTGAGCTTTTCGCCGCGAAGCATCTGCAGCTTCGCTTGCATCTTAATGCCGCGGGGGCCAACAACATTGGTTTGGACGATCCGCTTGGCGTTTCGCGCATAATCATTGTCGCGGATAAGCTGGCGCGAGCGGTTGCGGAGCGCGCGCAGTGAGGAAAACACCTCGCTGTCCTGACTGGTCCCTTGCGCCACCCAGTCGGCGGTGAGCCGGTCCAGGATGGCGCCCCCGTACATCCGCTGGCCAATTCTCGGCTCAGCGCGCTGGCGCGCCACCGGCTTGTCCTGGCGCCCCAGTAGACGATTAAAAAATCCCATTACCAGTTACCGCCGCCTTGAGTGAAATTACCTTCGCGCCGGAATTGCACGAAGCGGGCTGTCGGATCGCCGAGGCCCTGCGCCATGCGTTGTGCGCGCACCTGCTTGACGTATATCCCGACCCATTCCGCCCGGATCAGCTGCAGCGCCTGGAGCGGCTCCTTGCGCAGCGTGCGCCCGGCGATCGAGTATTCCACGGCCGAACCGCCGGTGGTACGGGCCAAAATCTCCGCATCGATGGCGTCAATGATCTGCTTGGCCTGGCTGCGGCCGTCATACCCGGCAATCGCCTTGGTGAGATCAACCTGAATCGTGATCTGGCCGTTGCCGACGGTAAACCTATCGCCAGCCGCGTCCGTCACATAGGCCAGCCAATAGTATTGGCCTGGCGCGAGCGTCTCGCTCTGCGTGGGCGTGATGGTAGTGGTCCACTCTCCAGCGATATTTGCCGCCGCGACATCTAGGACGCTCGGGCCGCGCAGAGAGTAGTTGAGGGTATAGACGCCGGGAGAATAAAAATTCCCCTGGAAATCAAAAACAGAATTATCCGTCCAGGTGATCGTATCGCCTGCGGTGGCAACGCCCGGGATGTTCAACTGCGCACCTCACCACTTGTTCACCCAGTTGGGCCTACGTGGCGCGATTGTAGCTTTTTGATTTCGTGGTTGTATTTGAGGTTTATTCCCGATTTTTCCGGGTAAATCCTGCTTAATCGGGCTCAAATTCAACTTCTTTGCCATAACCGTCCAGAACGTGTCGCGGTTGTACCGCGAATACATCCACTGGAGCGCGGCGTAGGCGTATACCTCACAGTCCAGCGCCTCATTGCGGGCGCCCGCCTTTTTTACCCATTCGCGCTGAGGGAAGCCGCGCAGATACCGGGTGATCTGTTTTTCGGCCGTGAGCTGGTCAAAGTAGTCCTTCGTCAGCTCCGCATGAAAATGCCAATAGCCAGGCCCGGGCTCGTTGAACTTGAGCCTGGAGTAGAGCACCGATTTAATGGTGTCCGTGCCGACCGGGTATACCTCCGCGCCGCCTTTATAGACCTGGCCGCGGTAGTTCATGTCCACCTTCGTCGCCTTGCCGATGGCGACCTTGCCCCGCTGGCTCTGGCCCTTGATCGCCATCCAGCGCTTCGCTTTATGCTCCCGCGCGAAGGCGTAGACGTCATGCGTAAAATGGCCGCCAGAATCGATGCAGGCCGCTGAAATCGGGATGACGACGCCGCCGGCGTGCGGCACCCCCGCGTCCAGCATCTCCTTGAGTTGTTCCCATACCTCCGGCCGCGCCGGGTCGCCAAAAATCTCCTGATGCTTGAGCCGCCAGCTTTCTTCGCCTTCGCCATGCCCCACCACCACCACCGCCAGGCGGTTGTCCTGCACGTCGACGCCCGCGGTGATGCACAGCACGCCATCCGGCGCCGCGCCGGGCGCGTAAAACTCCACCCTGGCCTGCAACCCTTCCGCGCCGACCTTGGCGGCGTATTCCTCCTCCCACGTCTCGCCCAACACGGTGTTGACCCAGGTTTTCAGGCTGGGCGCGTCTCCTTTGGCTTCCAGAAATTCCGCCACGATTTCAGCCCACGACTTCCACCCCAGCGGGCTATACAGGCTTGAGAGGTGGAAGCCGGCAATGCGGCCGTCTGAATGCACGGTGGCGCGCCACTCGCCGCGCTGAAGCATCTGCGTCTTAAACCGTTCCTCAATCAGCGCGCCGCAGTCCTCGCAGGCATAGGCGGCTGTGGCGGGATCGTCGTTCTGAAATTTGATATTCTTCCACTGCAAATGCTGCATGCACCCGCAATGCGGGCACGGCACGAAGAAGCGGCGCTGGTCGCTGGCCAGATATTCGCGCTCGATGCGTGAGATGTCCTTAATCGTCGGCGTGGAGACAAGCAGGATTTTCCGGCGGCTGAATGTGGTTGTGCGCTTCTCGGCGAGCTGGATGGGGTCGCCTTCGCCGTCGACGTCGAGCGGGTAGGCGTCAACCTCGTCCAGAAACAGGTAGCGGATCGGCATCGAGCGCAGGCCTACCGCGCTGTTCGCGCCGGTGACGATCAGAATTCCCCCCGCGAACTCCTTGGCCATCATCGTATTTCCGGAATCCCGGCTTCGGCTGTCCGCAATCCGCATGCGCAGGACCGGGCTCTCCTCGATCATCGGCGCCAGGCGCATCTTGCTGAACCGCTTGGCGGTATCGACCGTCGGCTGAACCAGCATTGTCGGGCCTGGCGCGTGGTGGATGATGAAACCGAGCCAGTTGTTCCCGCACTCTGAGCCGCCAACCTGCGCGCCTTTCATGAACACAACGCGGCCAACCGGGCTCGACGGGCTCAGGCAGTCCATGATCTCGCGCAGATACGGCGTCCGGTCCGTTCTCCACGGGCCAGCCTCCGCCGAGGCTTTGCCACTCAGCATCCGGTGCGCATCGGCCCACTCACTGACGGTCAGGTCCGGGTCTGGCCGCAGGGCCGCGGTGAGTGAGGCGAGCCTAGACAATAGCCTCCGCCTCGTCCGCCAGCTCGGTGAGCGCCTGGCGCAGCTCCTTGCTTAAAATGCCATGCACCTTCTCGCGGTCCGACTCGCCCGCCAGTACCGCGGCGATCCGGTCGGGGATATTGAGCAGCCGGTCGCGGATCGTGCGGTGGAAGTTGAATACAGCCTTGTCGTTGTCGGCCTTCCGGACCAGCGCGCCGGTTTCGATCTGGTATTCGATCTCGGCCAGCAGCGATTTATAATGCTCCTTGCGCGCCAGGCTTTTGTTGTACGAGCCTATCGCCTCATCTGGCGGCTCGATGGGTGCGGCGACTCCCTCCTTCGGGTCGGCCGCTTCAGGGGCGGCATCGCCGTCCAATCTGGCTCGCGATTTCCCGCGGCCTGGGTCCCGGCTCGCCAGGATTTCCCGCGCGGCGTCGTTCAGGTCTGTAAAGTACCGCTTTCCATCCTTGAAACTGAATGAAACCTTACCGGCAATGCAGTATTTCCCCACCGCTTGGACGGAAATCCCCAGCATTTTTGCCAACTCCGCAGTAAAACCACCTTTAGCCATGCGATTTTTACAACCCCCGGCATGAAACTGAAAAAAAACCTCTGGCTGGGGGTTTAACGGGGTCGCGCGTTACCCGTGACGCCCCGCACCCCGGTAAGGACCCGCCAACTTTTTGCGGGTTCCTGCCGCGCACGAGGTCGCACACTGCTGTATTCCAGAGCGCGCGACTGCCGACGCCACGAAATGCTGACCCGTCTGTAGCCCGCTTGAAACCGCTTGGCAGGGCATGTCGCATTTCAGCCCACCGCTTCCGATCCAGGTGTGAAGTTTTGCTCTTCTTCCCAGGCCACGACCTGCTCAAGCAAGTAGTGTATGCGGCCACCGCGCCGTATAAACGGCGGTCCTTCGCCTGTCGTGCGCCAGTCGTGGATCGTTTTGGCAGACGGATAGCCTGGTCGCTCAGACAATTCCTGGGTGGTCAGACAATCCTTCTCCACGCTCATCCCATCTCTCCACCTGTGCGCGCTACCACCTGGTGGTGGCGAACTGCCGCGCGGCAATAGCGGTTGCTCAGCCGGCTGCACATCGCCGCCGCAATCAAAACCCGATCAACAACACCACAACTCATAAAGCCGATTTCCGTTGATCGTCATCACGAGTCAGCAGCTGGTACACGCGCGGCGCGATTGACCGCAGCGATTCCAGCATTTCAGCACGCCGCTCATCCGCTGTGTAATGCGCATGGCCTGAATGCCGCGACGGGAAGCCTTTGCGCTCAGCTGCGAGCCACCGATCGTAGTGCACGTGATCCATCCCCACCCAGCCGTCAAACCGTGGATCCACGGTGAGGTGGATTGCGCTGCTCACAACCACCGCGACCCCCTGGTCCATCCACCGTTCATCCGCCAACCACCTGGCTGGCGCTGGGATATACCGCGCGTCGGCAGGCCACTTCGCTCCGTCCACCGCCGCGATAATCCGCGCCGCGCTGGCTTTTCGTCTGGCGCGGTTATATTCCCGCATCGCCGCGCCTTTGGCGGCTTTGTGCGGTCCGTCAGGGTATTTTTTCCAAAATTCCTCAAAATCATCCCCGGCCGATTTTCTCAAAATCGGCGAATGTTGATTCACAGCACTCTGGTTGGAATTAGATACAGGTAGTTGAGATTCTACTGTTCCCTCTTCCTTTCCTATTCCCTCCTCCATCTGCCCGGAAAATCCCCGACAAATCGGCGACGTGTCGGCGACAAGTCGCCGACCATTCGGCGACGCCTCACCGAATTGCGGCGCTTTTTTCTCCGAGCATGTGTGATTATTGCACGCTAGCCCGACATACTCGGCGATCTCCGCCGTGATCGGATGCTGCGTTTTCGGCTTTTCCGGACGCTGGAATTTTCGGAAATTACGAACTGCCGCGAGCTGAGCGCCGTCAATCTCGTAGCGCCGGATCATATTCTGCGCCTCGAGCTCGGCCAGCAACACCCCGATCTCCACATTGTCAGCCGGCAGTAAGCGCATTTTCAATGTCTGCGGTTTCCAGGCAAAAATACCCTGGTCATCGCATTCCGTCCACAACCCCAACGCCAGCAGGCGCGCCGGGTGCGATAGCGCGACAAACGACTCATCTGTCCAGAGTCCAGGGTGTACGCTGCGAATACGCGCCATCAAATTGCTCCATCTTTTTTGAATTGCTCTTCAGTCAGACTAAAAATCCGCACCAGCGTGCACTGGTCGGCAAGCTTTGCCGCCTGCACATGCACCACGCTCTGCCTCAGGCGGCGCTTGTCATCGCCCGCGATAATACCGAGCCCGTAAGCCCGGCTTGCCGTTGCGGGCTGCAAAACGTCGAATAGCGCCTTCACGCTGGCGCGGAGATTATCCTCGTCCGGCTCGCGGATGCCGTGGCGCTCGACCATAATCCGCGCCCACTGAAACGGCCGCACCGGCAACCTGCACCCTAACGCCGCCCATATCTCAGCAGCCATCTTTCGCCGCACCTCTTTGCGCACCCCAGCCGCGGCGTGCATCGTGCGGCTCAATCCCGCGCGGTTTGGCAGCGGCAGCGGCTTAGCCAGGCGGAACATGATCTCGCTCAAATCAGCCTCCCGCACATCTCGCGCATCATTTCCGGTTTGCGCGAGTGTTCGCGCACCGGCGAGACAATCAGATCGCGGATCGCGTATGCCGCTTCGTGTGGTTTTTTTGTCACCGCTTAACTCCTTTTTCAACAAACCAGCCACCAGCGCCGCGCGGACGCCTACGCGCCCCTTCCGCAGCCTTCGCGCGGCGTTCCGCGCAAATCTCATCCAGCGTTTTTTCCGGCCGCGCGCGGCGGCGCGCCAGTTCGCGCACTGAGGCGAGAAACGAACCGCGCATCCACGAGACGCGCACAATCCCCAGGCGCGCCTCCGGCAAAAATCCGCCGTCATACCCAAAGCCGCAAAGGCCCGCCTCTATGAACAGCGTCCAGCGCATCGGCGTTCCTCTATAAGTTTCATGATTTTCTCGGCAAAATCAGGGTCGGCGGCCATTAAGGTGATGAGCGTGTCGCCGTTTGGCGCAGCGTCACCCGCAAGCCAGTTCTCAGCCGTGCGGGGCGATGTATGGGCCAGGCGCGCGACGAGCTGCGCGGCATTCTTCATCGGCGCCCATTTTTCCCGGAAATACCCAGAAGCAACGTCCCGATAGGTCGCCGATGCCATCACCAGCCTCCCCTGAATATGCGGGACTTTTCCGCTTCTCTGGTGGTGATCCCCGCTATTGTTGTGCATCCGTTTTCTCCATGTTTCTGGACATGGAGAAGGCCGCAACCCTTGGTAATCTCAACACCGCCCCGCGCTTCACGGGCCGCCAGCCGCCGCGCGGATACACCAGAAAAGACCCGGCGAGCGGGCATAGCCAGCTCGCCGGGCAAGTTCAGGGAGGGAACATCAAAGGCGCGCGCGTCACCCGTTGAACCAACACACGCGCGCCGGTGTGTTGCGGGGTTCATTGGCCGATATCCCGGCAAAATTGAGAGGAGACGGCATAATGGCTCACGGCGTCAGCCACACGGAAAACCCCCGCGGCAATCACCAGAACCAGCAGAGCGCCCATCAGATCGCGCATCATGCCGCACCTCTGGAGGCGATTTTGCAGGGAGTGCACATGCGGTTGTGGATTCCCTCGGATGCGAACGGCCTGGCGCAGGTCAAGCACACACGCCGCCCAGCGCCGCTTAAATCCAACCGGATAAACGCGCCGACCTGCTGGGCGGAACGCCCGAGCAATTGCGCGATCTCCACCGTCTTCATGCCGGCAGCGGACCACGTCTTTGCCAGGCGCTTGTCCTCATCGCTCCATGGCGCGTTGTCAGATGCCAGCAATCCCATTTAAGCCGCCACCAGCAGCAGCGCCTGCACGCGCGACAGGCCAACGCCGATGGCATCGGCGATTTCCGGCAGCGGCACGCCGGAGCGGTATAGCCACCAGGCATCCCGGACCTGCTCAGCCGTCCACGCAGCCGGCCGCCGCGCGGCGGCGCATTCGTCGCAACAGAGCGGCCCAAGGGCTGGGAAATGGTGGCTGGCAACGCTCATGCCGCGTTCCCCTTTTTCTGCTGTGGAGGGCGCTCAACACCCTCCGGCCACGCCAGACCCGCAGGCCAATGATCCGAAAACCACGCCATGGCGCGTTCATACGTGGCGACGGTGAAACTGCCGCCGCCGCGAATGCTTTTGATCCGATGACCGCCATTCAGCACGACAGTCGAAACCCTCGCCTCAGATCGGTGCGTATGCCCGCAGTAGCCATCAACCAGCACGAGAAGTTTTTCTCTATGATCCATGTGAACTATTATGCGGACTTTTGTCCGTCTGTCAACGGAAAATAAGCCGCATGACGCCCCCTACTATATGCGGCATATAATCCGCATGACCCCCGCAGAACGGCTTTGGCTCAAAATCAACGAACGTATGGCGCAACTTGGAACGAACGCACGCCAAGTTTCTCTTTCGGCCGGCCTTTCGCCGGATGCGGTGCGCACCATAAAGCAAGGCAAGATGCCGGGGGCGGAAAAGCTAGCTAAGATCGCGGCTGCCTTGAATATAACTTCGGCTGAGTTGATCGGACCCGACGAATTGGAGCGCAAGGAAACCGGCATTGAATTCGCGGGCGAATCCTATGCCTCGATCGCAGTTTATGAAGCCGCCGTCTCTGCCGGGCCCGGCTCACTGAACGCAGAGCACGGTGCCCCACTGGCCTACAACCTCTTCAGGCGGGACTGGCTGCGCAGCGTCACTCGTGTCGCGGTGGAAAATCTCGCCATCCTCAAGGTTCATGGTGACAGCATGGCGCCAACCCTGCTGAACGGCGATGACGTGCTGGTAGACATGAGCATCAAACACATCGGCCGGGATGGCCTCTATGTCCTGGCTGCCGACCACGAGGTCCAAGTCAAGCGCGTCAGCCGCAGCCCTTTAGACAAGTCCCTATCAATTTCCAGTGATAACCCGGCCGCGCAGTCCTGGGCGGGTGTATCGGATGAAAACGTTTTTGTATTAGGCCGGGTCGTCTGGCTGGGGAGGACTATATGAACGCTGCTATACGTGTTTTTGGGCTTATAGCCCTCGCTTTTCTTTCTGGCTGCGAAGTGTCTGATTCTGCAATAATTTCCTCAGCAGAGTCCGCCGTTTCAAGTATTTTGAAGGACCCTTCTTCTGGGCAGTTTTCGGGTGAGTTTTTAATTAAAGCCCCTCCCGGAAAAGACGGCTATCAAAACGTCTCGGTGTGCGGGTTTGTTAACGCGAAAAATAGCTTCGGAGCCTACGCTGGGGCAAGCCGATTTGTAGTCTCGCTTGTCCTCAACGACGAGCAGAACATTCTAAGCGCAACGAGCGCCGTTATAGACGACGGTAAGGACCAAGCTACTCTCACGTCAGCGGGAACCGCTCGGCCCCAAACTGTTTTTGAGGCGGTATATTGGGACGCGATGTGCGTTGATGGTTCCCACCCAGCAACATATACCGGCCTGTCCAACGATTAGCACGCCTGCGCCCCGCATTCGCCAAACTACATCAAAAAACTAAAGCTCCTGCGCCGCCTTCGTCAGCACCTCATCAATGCGGGTTTGCCAGCCAGGCCCCAGCGCGCGGAACCGGGCGATCACCGCCCGGCTCAGCCGCAATGAGATCAGCTCCTTGGTCGGCGCCCGCTGCTTGCCCCGCCCCTTCAGCGCCTCGGCGAATTGCGGGAGCACCTCGCCAAAAGGTTTCGCCTGCGCGAACTCCCGGGCGGTGATCTCTGGGCTGTCAGCAACCTCATCCCAATCTGCCTGAGAATAACCACGGTCTTTCACAAACTTGTTTTTAGCCATTGAGCAAGCTCCTTTCCTTGGCTTTGGCGGCCCGCAAGCTGATGATGGATACCGCCTCCCGGCCCAGCGGCGCGAAAATCACAACCACAATCAAAACATCCGCCAAATAGCCGACAGCCCTGAACCTTCCCTTCTTTGCCGGGAGAACAAGCGCCTCCGCAAAAAAATCCAGATCAACCGCCGCGAAATCCAACCCATGCTTATCAAGGTTGGCGGCGCGCTTCGGCTCATCCCAGCAAATGATCATAGCTATTTGTAGCTACACATCGTAAATTCGTCAAGTAAATTGTAGCTACACGATACCTGACCACCACAAACAAAAGAGTAATATCGTCCGCATATAGACATTGACACGCGGACTATTGTCCGTCTTTAATACCCCCATCAACCGATGGAGGCAGCTTTGCCGCACGCCAACAAATACGCCAGCTGGACCACAGATGAGCTGATCGCCGAGGTCGAGCGCCTGCGCGCCATCATCGCCGGGCGCATCGAATCCGAGCAGCGCCAGGCCCTCCCGCCGCGCTCCGCCGTTCGGTGGGAACAGCCATGAGCTATCCTCCCGCCATCCAAATCGCCATTTGCATCGCTTTGGCGCTCCCGTTGCTCTCCTGGGTGCTGTGATGGGCGCGTTTCTCCTGGCCCACATCCTCAACACCACGCCCAGCCGCGTCTGGGGTGAGTCCCTCGTGCATTATCCGCGCCCCTGGTGGCGCCGGTGGCGCGCGTAATGCCGCCGCGCGCCAAACCGCCGGAGCGGCAGGAGGACGACCTCGTGAGCGTCAGTTTTCTGGTCGCCATTCTCGTGTTGATCGCGCTGGTGTTCATCGCCTCCGCGCTTGGCTTCATTCTTGCGGCGTCGGTGGTTTAGATGATTCTCGTTAGAACCTTTCACGAGCTCGGCGATTTTGCAGCCCTCAACGCCGCGCACGCCTGGTGCGAAGCCCGAGGCATTTCATTTGGCATTCACGAGCGCGGCCAGCCGGAGGGGTTGCTCGTCGGTAATTTCCGCATCTCGAAGTGGCGCAATCTCAGCCACGAGGACGTCGGGGCGCTGGACGGCCGGTTAATCGGGGGTCGCGAGGGACCGGTGGAAATCTACCTCACCCGCCGCGCGGCGGCCGCGATTGCCGTTGCCGGAAACCACCCCGCCACATGAGGGCGCCCGTCAAACTCACCCGGCCACTCCCGCAGGCTGTGGGGGCAGTAAAGGCCCGCATGGCGGAAATGGGGCTCTTTACCCGCAACGAGGTGCATCTGTGGTTCCACGAGTTGGACGCCGGTCTGGGCAAAATCAACGCCCGCCGCGCGGCTGATGCCCTGCTGGGCGAGCTCACGAAGGCTCGCATCATCGTCCTCATGTCCATGTCCCGCGGCTATGTCTGGCACGGGCCAAAATCCACCACGGAGCAAGTATAATGGCTGAACACGACCAGCAGTTCGATTTTTTCCAGCAATGGGTGAACAAGGCGTCTTCCTGGCTCACCCGGCGAGGCCCGAACGTGCGCGCCGTCTGCTTCGATACCAGCGGCACGCTCTGCGCTAACAGCACGGACTTCATGGCGGCGCGGGACGGCAAGCGGTTCCCGGTGCGCTGGGTCTGGCCCGACCAGGTGGCCGCACGCCTCCCCGCGCTGGAGAACGCCATCACCACCCTTATCAACGTCGCGCTCCCTGAAAATTGGTACGACGAAGATGACCTCGAACACGGCGACGCCTGGCTTGAGGCGGCGCGGCTCGTGAAAATCACCCTCCCGGAGAGCAGGTAAAGCCATGGCCCAATGCCTCACATTCAGCTGCCAGGAGCAACTGCCCGGCGTCGGGCGCTGTGCGCTGCGCGATGAGCGCGACCGGCTGCGTGATGAGCGCGACCGGCTGCGTGATGAGCGCGACCGGCTGCGTGATGAGCGCGACCGGCTGCGTGATGAGCGCGACCGGCTGCGTGATGAGAACGGCCGGCTGCGTGATGAGAACGGCCGGTCGCGCGCGGTGCTGGCGTCTCTCGTCAGAGACGCGATGCCGCTTCGTTGGACCAGTGAGTTCCTGCCGCAGATGCCCGCATGGGCCGAAGCCCTCGCAGTGATTACCTATGATGAGGAGGTTTAACATGACGCCCATCCAGTGCGGCGCCGCGTGACCGAACCTCGCGCCCTCTCCACCCGCGACGCCGCGAAATACTGCGGCATCCGCCCGGCGCGCCTGCGCGCGTTGGCGAAGGCTGGGCAGGCACCTGCGCCCGTAACGGTGGGTAAACGGCAGCACGTCTGGCTGCGCGATGCGCTGGACGGCTGGCTGGACCGCCTCGCCGGCCGAACCGGCGACAGCCACGCGAACCCGTGGCTTCTCCGCGATGAAGAGCTGGCCCGGCGTGGCTAGCGTCGTATTCCCATATCTTCAGGTCTACACCGCCCACGGAAAAACATTCCGCTATTACCGGCGTGGCGGCCTGCGCATCCGCCTGCACGCCGAGCCCAGCTCGCTGGCGTTCGCGCATGAATATGAGTCCGCAAAAGCGACGTTCGAGACCGGCGCAAAGCCCGACAAAAAGCCGCGGGCCGTGACATTGCCGGGAAGCCTCAAGGCGCTGTTCGCGGCGTTTAAGCTGAGTCCGGAATACGCCTCGAAGATCACGGCGGCGACCCGCCTGCACTACGACCGCTCATTCGCGCCGCTCATCGAGAAATACGGCGACCTTCCGGTCGCGAGTCTGCCGCGTGCCTGGGTGCTGGCCCGGCGCGATGAACTCGCCGCCACCCCACGCAAAGCTGACCACCTGGTGGCGATGATCCGGCGGCTGATGAACTGGGCGATCGACCGCGAATGGCGCAAGGACAATCCGGCGGTGCGGATCGGCATGCTGGCCGCCAGCAAAAAACACCGGCCGTGGACGGATGACGAAATCGCGATCATGACCAGCCCCGCCGCCGGCGTGGTGGCCGGTCCGGTCCTGCTTTCGCTCTATACAGCCCTTCGCCTGGGCGATGTGCTGGCGCTCCCGCCTGCCGCCTACGATGGCGAGGTGATCCGCGTCACCCAGTCAAAAACCAAACGCCACGCCGCCGCCAAGCAGCTCGAAATCCCCGTGCATCCCGTCTTGCGCCGCGCGCTGGCGAATCTGGACCGCTCCCGGCCGGCCATCTGCTGCCGCCCGGACGGAAACGCCTGGAAGATCGACCACTTCAAGCACGTCTTCGTCGCGACCCGCCGGGCGCTCAATCTTGCCCCAGACCTGCACTTCCACGGCCTGCGCGGCACCGCCGCCAGCCGCATGGCCGAGGGCGGCGCGAGCAACCTGCAGATCGGCGCCGTCACCGGCCACCTGAGCCCGGCGATGGTGGACTACTACGCCTCCGGCGCGCGCCAGAAGACCCTCGCGCAATCCGCCATCGACAGCCTTCCCGTCAAACGCATTCAAAAAGGAGCAAAAAAATGATCGACTGGACGACAGTCCTCCCCGCCAGCAAAAAAGGGTGCGCCGCGCGGCGGGAAGTGTCTAACCACCCCGAAACCGCCCTGTCTAACATGTTTTGCGGATAGCCGGAAAGTGGCGGAATTGCTGGCGTCCCCGGCGGGATTCGAACCCACGGCCCCAGGATTAGGAATCCTGTGCTCTATCCTGCTGAGCTACGGAGACTTATCAACAGATTAGCTTGACTTTAACAGGTCAAAATCAAGCGCCGGTATTCATAGGGCAAGCAAAAAAGAGAGCAAGCGAGAGGTGTTTGCGCGGTCTCTTTACCTTACCGCCCAGGGGAAGCAAAGAGTGGGGTTTCGGCCCGTTTGCGGCCTGCCGCTCGCTGGCGGGCCTTGCGGCCTGCGGGCATGGACCCGCAGGGAGACAAAATTTCAAAATTGGAGCGCGCTTGAGACGCCAGCTAAGCGTCCTCGCTTTCGCTGGTGGCAAGGTCGACCATCATTTCCTCGGCGAGGCGTTCGAGAATAGA
>JAEHJW020008470.1_pt1 | contig 20642 bp, 22 predicted proteins | sample 9271431 | NCBI WGS metagenome assembly JAEHJW02 | reverse complement strand
GTTGGCCGCCATGACGCTGGTGGGATCGGCATTCATGGCATCAGGCGAGATGTAAAAGCGCGGCTGGTTTCAGAAGTAATTGAAATGGTTTCACAAGCCGGCTAGCTCTCGCATTTGACTTATAGGGCGTCTTAAAGCCGTTTTAAGGGCAGAATAGCGGGGCTTTTAAGCCTGATTTGGCGTTTAGCCTACGTCGTCACAGAAGTGTATGTCTTAAAGTAGTCCGAAGGTGGGTTAGAGCCGATCACTGCAAAATAAAAGTCAGTCGATAAAACGCTCCTGCCAAATTCCGTCTCCGGAAAGCCATGTGAGTCAGGAAAAGGAAGGTCAATATCGGCGCCGATCCCAATGACTTGATCTGGCAATATGATGCCACAAGAAATGAGGTCGATTTGCTTTACGGTTACGGTTACGCCGGAATTCACTAAGGGCGAATTTTCAAGCCCGATAGTCTCACGATACCGTCCAATATAATAAGCCTGCTGATAGCCGGTGGTGTTCTTTGCCAATCCCCGATAAAAAGTCATTTGACCATACGGAATTCCAACGCTCCAACCATTGACACAGCCATAACCAAAGACTGGCCCATAACTTGATGCGCTGGTGGTGGTGCTAAATGAAAAATCGTAGCCGGAAAAATCCACACCTGTTATATCGCTTGGAAAACTGATCGGTTGGTTATAGGTTCCGCTGAAACAATTACCGGACGCCCAAGTCCAGCTCACTCCTAGAATGTCAGATTTGGCGCTTGAAAATTGAGAAGAAAAGTCACTCACGTCGCTCAAAACGGAATGAATGTCTTCGTAATGATCTGTCCCAATCGCGTGCGCCCAGGATTTAAGGGTTGATGTCGGTGAAAATCCATAAGTGCTATCAGCCTGCCAGCCGCCACTGGTGTAAGCACTAGGGACTGCCGGATCTACACCAAATGGCGAAGCTGATCCGGTCGGCGTGGCTTGGGGGTCAATATATCCTCCGGTATAGGTGTAATTGTATCCCGATGGATATCCAGTTGAATGAGGAATATCGCCGGACCAGCTCTGAGATCCAACCCAAGCTGAACCGGTAGCGTTGGCAATCGTATCGGTTCGCGTCTGATATGAACGCCCACAGGCCATATAATAGTCAAATGGAGTCGAGTAAGGCACCCCAAGATAACCACTAAACGAAGACGGGGAGCTGAAAATCAAAATGAACCCAGTAAAATTATCAAGCCCATAAACCATCCTAGCCGACTTAGACAACCTATAAGTCGGGGCTATTTCAACTGCATTTCCCATCAAGGCAGACCCAGCAATGACAGACTCAATCGGATGAAGCAGTTGGCTTTCACAAACCGAACATTGGACGTTCATCATGCTCATGTTTGATTATACCTCCTCGCCCAGACTCGACCGTTATTCTCTTCCCAATAAATTGGGGCGGCGCTTCCGTCTAGCATTCCAACGCCGTCCGGAAAATTTGTTGCCTTAATGATGAATTGCGACCGTAAAAAAACCAGTGCGTCACTACCTTCTAGCGGTGGGCTTAATGGAAAAGAATAACCAAATGTGGCAGCGGTAGTGTAACGCGGGAAACACATCTGAATCTCCGTGTTGGTGCCATCGCTCGCCGTGCGCTGATTGTCCGATGTGTAGCTACTGTATGTTACTGATGTCCCATCGATTGTCTCGGATGCAACAGAGGTTCTTTGACGCGCCGGTTTGGCAATGGCATAAGCCACACCAGAACTGACGGTGGGTTGCCCCAACCCATTGATCCCAATAGAAAGCTTAACCGCGATAAAGAAATCGTTGTTAGAAATCGACGTGATGGCGAAATAGGCCACCTCGTTGCCGATACCCCCGCCACCACTGACCAAAGCCCAGACGCTCGTGGTTTTATCGCCGGCCGTTGTGCAGCGATAAAGTTTCGGCGCACTGGGCGTGCTTGTGTCCACGTAGTATTGCCCGACTCGGTAATAGGCAGCGCTCATGCGAGAGTGGAGGGTCCAGGCGCTCCGTTGCCGGTGAGTTCAGCCATGACCAGGCTTTGAGTTAATTCGGTGCCATCTGCCACGTTGTTTTGCTGCACGGTAATCTGCCCGGTGGTGGCATCGGGTTTGATGATGATATTCCGGCCGGAATCGGCGGCATCGAGGCCGAACAGGTTGGTAGTAGTAGGCACCGGATGCGCCGGCACACTATTTTCCGTGGATCCATTGGCGGATAGATCCACCGAGCTGTTGCTCAATCCGCTGACACGTTGAGTGGGATTGATGGAGGAGCGATCGCGGTTCACAAACAGATTGTGAAGCTGGACAAGATAGCCTGGTTCGAGATGGTTCACCGGTCCACAATTGATGACGCTTTTTGCCGCCAGCAATCCGTTTCCGGTTCGGAATAATTCAACCGCCACCGATTCCGGCACGGCGTTCATGGTTTCCCAGGCGGTAAGGCCACCACTCAAATTGATCTTATGTTTGCCGGGCTTGATTATAGTCGGCACCGATGTGGCATCGGCAGCGACTTGGAAAATGGTGTGGCTGAGTTTCCATTGGAGCGTGGACAGCTCCGTGTAAAGCGCCTGGGCCAGTCCGCTGGGAATATCCTCGGCTCCGCTCAATAGCTGGTCATAAACATAGGTTCCTGATGGCAGATTGGTCAGAATGACGCGCACCGAATGTTCGTGCTCCTGAAGCGAATCGGTGATGGTATTGCTGCCGAATGTGCTCTTTTTATCGTAAGTGAAAAAGGCTTTAACCGTTGCTCGAACCACATTCAAAGAACCACCAGCGGGTGCCATCCAAGTATAAATATCATCCTCTGTGATGTAAGGCAGCAACGTCGCGTAACTGCCGGAATAATCCGTGCCATCGTCACCGATAACCGCAATCCCCTTTGGATGCGTGATGGAATTATAATCGGCTGAATCAACAAACCCCAAAGCGCCGGTATCACCATCATTCGGAACCTGGCCGCCATTCACAATTTGTTGCAGCGACGGAATGCGTTTGCGCCAAAAGTCCAAGGCCGTGGGATCAAATGTGGCCGAGCTAAAATTGGCAGTGGTGCGCTGAATACTCGCTCCAGTAATATCCACTGGAAAATCCAAAGACCGCAATTTGCTGGTGTTGCTGGGATAATAATCCTCGTCATAGGTCACTACAGGGGCGCCGCTCACTGTGCCATTAATGCGGTAATAGATGCGCACATTATCCGGCTGAAGCTTTGGCAGAGGCTGAATGTTTGAGGCTACGTGGATGACCCCATTCGCGTCCGTTGATTTATAAGGCAACGTCACGGCCGTCATATGCGCTCGGTCGCGAAAATGAATGGCGGGCGTGGTGAGGCTGTAATCGATCTCGGTAAACGTGCCAGGATGCGGCCGCAACGAGATCTGCAACGCATCCGCACACCGTCCGCAGCGATACGGATACCAGGGCACATAGCAAGGAGTGATCTCGGCCCCGCCACTGCCATCGTCGCCCAATGCGATTTGCACCGCATCATCACCAGAAGCGTAGGCGGCAGAAAAATTGACGATCGCGCTGATCTGCTGCCAGGTGCTGATGGTGCCATTTACCGGCGCCGGCGCGTAAGTATCCCAGGGCGCAGCCTGAAAGAGCACCAGATCCGGGAAATATTGATAGGAGTAAGTGGGACTTCCAATGGTGCCGCCCGAGATATATTTCCATTGAACCTGATAGGTGATGAGTTGCAGATCCCACCAGGCATCGCTCAGAACGATGGCATTAAAGACATTGCCGCCATCCACGCTCCCGTGATTATCCGTGCGGCGTCCCTGAAATATGATCGTGCCGCCGGAAAACGTGACCCCGCCATCCGCACTGGCCCGGCAGGCGCGGATTTTGCAGCGGCTGGCGAACGGAATATCCAGTGCCGACTCAGGCGGAGTCGCCCACTGAATTTCAAAGGTGCACGGCGCATGACTCACCAATTGCATTAGCAAACGAAGCGCCAGCGAACCATCCGTATTCAGCGCGATCTCCTGCACCGTGCCAGAGCCATCCACGTATTCCAAAGTTTCATGGTAGGTGGTGGGCATAATCAGCGGGTTCCGGTGCGTTGCATGGCGACTATTTGGCGTTCCAAATTCAGCAGGCGGTCAATCAATGCCTGTTGATAATGAGCCAGTCGATCGAAAACACGTTCCATCATTTCTGGATGTTTTTGGAGGTTTTGTAAATAAGCCTCGGCCTGTTGGAGATTCAATGCTTGCCCGCTCGCCAATTGCGCCATGCGCACCATGAAAATCTGTTCAGATTTGTTTTGAGCACCGCGCTTCGCTATCGCTTCCGCGTTGTTCAGAAGTTCTGGCATTTCGGCGGCATTCCGACCTGCCTGATTTATACCTTCGACATTGCTAGCCTGCCGGTGTTGGCGTTCATAATTTGCCAGTTTTCCCGTATCGCTAAAAATGCGTTTATCCAAATCATCGATCTTGCCGTTGAGCGCATTCACTTTGTCGATATTATTGGCCTTGCTGGCTGCCTCACGTTCAGCAGTTAATCTGGATCTTTCGGCAGTATCGGATTTAATCTCAGACTGGATCGCTGCCATAACATTAGCTATGGCTTGAATATGAGATTGGGCCGCACCAGCATCGGTTGAGCTGGCAAGCCCTGAATATTTCTCTTCAATGGCTGCCCTTTCCACCGCTGACTGGGCATTTGCCAGTTCTGTTGCCTTCTGCGCTGCCAACAGTTTTTTTCGCGCCTCCGTTTGCGCGTCAATCACCGCATTCACATTTGCCAGAGCATCGGAAAACCGGTCGGCCGGCTCCGCTGCCTTTTGTAATTCAGCAGTAAAACTATTTTGCTCAGTTAGTGCCTCATGAAGAGCTTTTCTGGCCTTGTCAAAAACTTCAGCCTGACGGTTCATGGCATCGTCCACTGCCTGCTGATATATCTGCCAATAGACCTGAGCTGCTTGAATAGCCAACTGGAAAACGACAAATCCACCGCCCGCACCAACGATCGTTTTATGCAAACCCTCGATGGACTGGCCGAGACCAGGCACGACTTGATCCAGAGCAACCAACACCTTTTTCATTTCGCGGCCCTTGGTGTTGAACACATCTGAAGCGTCGCCAGTCGCACCAAGGACGTTCTTATATTTATTCCACAGGTCTGCGCCTTCGGGCAGGCTCTGAGTTAAATCGTCTGTAGCCTTTCCCAATTCATTTGTTCCGGCCTTTAGATCGGCACCCGCAGATGCCACCGATTTAAACCCGGTATTATCGGCATCGCTGACGATGTGAATTTTTAATGTGGCGTCATCAGCCATAAATAATTTTATTCAATGCCAGCTTGTTCCGCTCCAGCTTCCGCCGCCACTGTGGCGAAGGCGATAGGACGGCGCGACGGGATCGGCTGGAGCAGGGATACTTGACCTCCACTGTGTTGGTTGAAGTCCGTTGGTGTCCTGTAAAATCAGATTTGCTGACGATGTGCCGACATATACCGCGCCATTGGTGCGGGCATTCAGCGTGACGGTTCCAAGAGTCGGCACGGTGACAGTGACAGATTGGTTCGTGTCTGCGCTCGTCCATGCGGTCAGCAGCCAATCGTTGCTTGCGTTCTTTTTACGGACGAAAACGTGTGCAGTGTTGTCCATCATCATTCCGCTTGGAAGATTCACGCTTCCATTCGTTGTCTCCGGTGCAAAGTCGTAATTGTTCAAGTCCCACGACATCGCATTTGTGTATGGACCTTGGACCAACGATCCATTGTAAAGGTAATCCGATAGCCAGCTAAATTGAGCGTGGACTTGGGACGCAATAACCATCTGTGACATCCATTCAGGGACGTTACCAGTGGAGAATGTCGCGTTAAAGTTGGTCGAAACAAAACTATTTGAGTTCGTTGTTCCGTCGGTGTCTTTATAACTGTGGTGGACAGTATAAAATTGGTGTTCGCGTAAGCATGTTGAGCCAAGCCATAAACCGTGGATGCGGGATTCGTGCTCAGACCAATAAAGTAAAGAACAGGCGCGGGCGCTTGCGCTGCATACCCATAGTCTGTGGCTAGTGTTACCGCCGCATTCGAGAGTTGCCAGTTCCAGCCAGTATAGGTGAGCGGCTTTAAACGGCTCGCCGGATTGAAAACTGGTCTGTCCAAACTTTGCAACCAGGTGGCGAATGGATCTGGCCCTGTTTGAGCAAAAACCTCAAAAGGCAAAATCAAGACCAGAAATAGAAGCAGCGTTTTCATTCTGGGATGTAGCCTAAATCAAGGACGGATGAACCTCCTGAATTGTTGTAAGGGAAATAACCAAACTGGACCGCAATGATATTTGTTTCACCGGTTAAGGTGAAAGGGTGAGTGACATCGTTCGTTGAGTAAAAGCCTGAGTCACTGGGAACAATATTGTTCGTCATTGAGGTAATGACTCCGTTCGTATAAACGCTGAACCAGCTATTTGTGCCGCTTCCAACTTGGCACGTCATAAATTTCCCTATTACGTATCTCCCCGGTGGCGCTTTATACATGGCAATATTTCCAAAGGTTGGCCATGTGGTTCCAAAAGTTCCAGCAGCGTTGATATACCATGGCGCATAAAATCGTGGAGATGATGAACCTTCTGATCCCATATAACGGATATAGTTTGTAACCGTTCCACTCCCAACGCTAGCTTCACGCGAAATCATTCCGTGAACGGTGCTAGCAGAGACGACGCCGTTCGTGTCAGTAGGGGCATTGGTTGCCATCAAACCGGATGCATCCCAATTTCCGCCGAAAGTGTGATTCTCCCAATTCAGATCGGTGACCTGCGTCGATGGCACGTAGGTGTGATGTTGCAGCGTGTGACCATACCAGTCCACGGATGTATAATTTCCGGTGCTGTAAGTGAGCAGCTTGTTGACGATGTCCAATCCGGCCAGGCCTGAGATGTCCATCCATGTTCCATTGCTCACATTTAGGAAGGTTCCTTCATTCCAACTTCCAACGCTCAAATCCAGCGTCCCAAGCGGGGATGCGCTCTTCTGATAATTGATCTTCCCAAGGTTTGGATCAATGTAGCTGCTGTTGTTTGACCCATAAAGCGTCGCACTGCCAGCATCGATCCAAGCCGTGCTGCTGCCGTGAAAAATTCCGGGAGTGTCTATCCAATCAGGCGTGATCTGCGTGTAAGCGTGCGTCACGCTATTGCTGATCCAGAACACCCGGTTTGTTCCGTCCATGAAAATGGTCAGATTCCGATTGGTGTCGTAGCCATACATCATGCTCGCGCCATTTGAGTTCATGTAGATGTTCCCGAAGTAGCCGTTGGTGAAATAGCCGTTCACGGCCCAAATCGAATCAAAGTTCGTGGGCGATCCGCCCCCAGTAACAATGATCGCGCCAGTGATGCCGCTGCTATTCGTGGTGAAGGTGATCGATCCGCCGCTGATGGTTAAACTGACAAGAACATTGGATAGCATGGCCACGTTGGCGCTAAGACGGGAGTCGGGAATTGCCGGAATGTTCGCGGTCGGAATCGTGCCAACGAGCGCGGCTGCCTGGATATTTGTCCCACCAAGACGAGGGGAGAAACGAATTGAATGCAGGACGGCGTTGGATTTATCGTATATGTTAGTCGAATAATAATAGGTGGCAAGAATGTCTCCGCTTGGGCTGAGCTGAACGCCGTGGACATAACCGCCGCCGCCCGCAATTCCGACAACGTAAGCGTTTGTGGCGAGAATTGACGGGCTTTTCAGAACGTCAGACACCAGAGCCGAGCCAAAGTAGATGTTTCCATCCTCGCGATTTCCCCAGAGCATCCCAAGGTAAGTTCCTTGCCCGCTGTTGAAAAACTTGATCTGCGCTGGGGTGCTGTAAGTTATATTCGTTGTCACTCCGGGGCCAGTGATGCGCCCAACCTCGAACCAGCTCGCTCCGTAATTTGTGCTCCAAAACAAATCCTTGGTGCCACCAGCATCATGCGTTTGAATGCGGCGAGAAACTAGCGCAATGTCGCTGCCCTGCGTTGCCATGCTCGGCTCGGTGTCACCGTTGGTGGACGCAAAAACAAGATTAGTCTGCCACGTGATGCCAGCATCATCCGAATACCAATCCCATAAAGAGGTGGTATAGCCCGTCACGCCTGCATACATCGGCGCGTGGATGCGTCCAGAGGCGTCCTGAATGATTCCATCAGATGCGGGTGCAAAGTAGCTAAAACTAGTTGGCGGATTGATCGAGGCGCGTTGCGTCCAGTTCGTGGCATCTGTCGAGGTGACAATGTAAGAGTTAGTCCACGAAAGAGCGGCCATGCTGTATTGCCCGACCGCCAGAACATGCAAACCAGATGGCATAATACCGTAATCACATGAGCGACTCGAAATATTGTTGTTGCTTACGACCAGCCACGGTGTGGTCCAAGTAAGTCCGCCATTGTCTGATCGGGCGAATTGGATTGAGCTAGTGCCTGTGTGGTTTGTGGAGCTATACCAATTCTTGTAAATGGTCTTGCCGTCTATGCCTAAGTCCATGCGCGGAAAAGCTTCGTATGGCGCAAGCGCGGTAAAATTAGTCTGAGGGAAGGCCGAGACGTAACCGATTTTGAGGCGAGCGTCTGGTATGGTGCCGGCCTGAAGCATATCGGCAGTAAAATTGTTTGTGGCCTTATTCGACTCGCTGGCAGCGGTTCCGGCAGCATCGAAGGCATTTCCATTCGTGAGTGCCGCATTCGCTCGGGCCAGGCTGGCCTGGACCGCCGCAGAAAGCAACGAATCCGCCACGGTTCCGGTGGTCAAGAGACTGGCATTGGTGGTGGCAGAACCTCCGGTTTGCGTGATTTGTAGAATAATTGGAGCGAAGGCGTTGGTATTAATCAGCGTGGCGACATTTAGCACATCCGATGAGTTTGTCACCACGATGTGCGCGCTGCGCGGCCAGCCATCGACTTTGATGGTATAGCCCCAGGGTTCCAAGTTTGTCTGCACCTGGCCGGCGACGGGTTGCAGGGTGAAATCATAGAGCGGAATGAGGTTGGTCCCGATCACCAGCGGATTTTGCGGCCGGTCCGGCTGCACCAATATCTGCCGGTTATTGTTTTGGCCTGTGAGCGATTGCATGGTGAACAGGACTTGAGTGGCCTGGCAGCTCAAAGCCATTGTCAGCATGGCAAGGCAGGTTGAAATAAAATGGGGAATTTTCATGGGGCGGTAGCGGTTACATCATCGGTTTCAAAGGTCAGAGTATGGATGGCTTCGCGGCCATAAATCTCATGGCTGCTCTGACTCAAAATTGCGTTCGGGTAATAATCCACGTCGGTTCCCTGGGTGACTTGCAAATGAACCGGCACACCTTTCAATGCGGCGCGCAATGCGCGAATGCTGGCCTTAGCGAGATCCGCCGTGTCATAATTGGCATTCCATTTAAAGGTGATGGTGCCCAGCGTATTATTGAGTGGAATCTTGGGAGAGCTGGCGGCGCCATAACCACCAGGCTTCATGACATTATCGCGGAACTGCGGATTGAAACGCTCGTTGCCAGCGCCCGCCGATTCATCAAACAGCAGCGCATAAGTTCCACCAGCAACAGGTTTGTATTCAACGAGCATGATGCGTTTTAAACGAGGTTTAAGCGCTGAAAATCAATTGAGGGTCGGGCACGCCAGTGGTGTAAGCCGTTTGGGTGATGAAGCCGAATTCACCCGTGTTTAGCGTGGTGCCGCCAAACTGAAAGCCAGCGCCCTTAATCTCGCAATTCTTCAGGGTGACCTCCTTTGAATTCGGGCCAGTGAGCACCAGATCCGCGCCGGCCGCGCCAGAAGCGTTCCGATAGCCCGATGCTTTGCTCAGCACGGCGGCCATGAGCTGGCTATGAGTCGGTCCAATGAGACGACCTTTTAGCATGAACCGAGCACTCACCAACGGCATGTGGCGAATGATCTTTTGTTGCGTTGGCGCGTTGTATTTTACTTCAGGAACCAGCGTCCAAAAATCTTCGGATTCCATCGGTGCACCGCCCGTGTCGCCGCCAAAGCCAGCAGCGGCTCCCCAGGCGGCCGTCCAGTAGCCACGGACAAAATCCGCCAGCGAAAATACACCGCCGGGATCGGCAGCGCCCGTTTCAGTGATGGCAGAGCCGGCCACCAAATAGCCGCTGTCGCCGGGGCGTTTGGTGACATCCCCGAGACAAGTGATTTCCACAGAACCGAATAATTCTTTGCCGGTTCCGAAATACATCTCGGGATGTTTGGAGATGGCGCCGCGCACAAAATTGTAAAGCCGGCCATCGGGCGTCCAAACCTTTACGGCGTTGTTGCCATTGGCAGTCCCCGCAGCGGCATCATGCGCCCGCGTGCCAATCAGCAGCGCACCAGTCGTGGTGCCCACACTCACCCCCAGGAAGGCGGGAAATAGCACGGAGATGAGATCCCAACTGTCAAAGGGCACGAGCGAGACTTTGGCATTCACATCCTCAGTGGCTTCGCCCTGGTAGCCAAACATGGCGTTACTGATAGGCGTGGTGCGCTCATCGATCGCCACGCTTAACTGGCCGTTTTCGGATTGGGGCTGAAACGCTTTGCTGTTCATGTAGGCTTTGGCAGGCCCGGTGTAGATGGTTTGACTCATATTTTTCCTTGGTTAAAGGGTTACAGTGATGGTGGCGCGTTCAATTCCACTGGCGATGGAACTATCGGTGTCCAGATAAGCGCAGGCGCGCAGGATGAATCCGTCCGTAGGAACGGGTATGGGATCGCTATATGGCTGCGCCGAGCTGCCAGGGAAAGTTTCTTTGTCGCCGGGATACGGATACGAATCATCGGTGGTGAACCAGATCTCGGCGCCGGGCGTGGCGCTGGTGATCACGATCTGTGGAACGCCATCGATGGTTTGCGCCGTGAACACAGGTATCTGCACGAGTTGCTGCGTTTCGCCACTGACCTCCAAGCACTCGAAATTAACCTGGCTGGCCTTGATGGTTTTTCCGAGATCCGAAACATCCACCGGTTCAATGCAAGGCTTGCCGGGCTTCATGTCCTGCACCAGTCCCTTGAAAACGCAGTATTTAATCACGTCCCGAATCTTGCGGGCCACCTTGCGGTGCGATTTTTTGGTGCCATTATCATCGTTATTGAGTTCCACATTCTCCACCACCTGAATGGCGGGAAACAAACTCATCGGGCCAAATTGCACATTCTTGATGGGATCATCCGCCACCAATTGGAGCACGATCACCGCCACGCCACGATGGCCGGATTTTTCGGTAATCACCGCCTGCTTGCGTTCCAATTCCAGCGCAATGTTGCCGGCCTCGGCCACCACCACCGGGATGTCATCGAAAAAGGAATGGCTTTCAATCCGTGCGGCCAGTTCATTCGGCAAACGATCAATGATGTCTTCGGCTTTCATCAGTTTTGCATTTGATTCCAGGCCTCCACGATTCCGGCCGAAACGAATTTTTTATAAGTGGGCAGCGATTCCTCAATGCCCGTGCGGAAAGGCGCACGCTCGGGCATGATCACTTCATAGGCGGGAATGGTGACATTCGTTTCGCGGACTCGCCTGTGGGTTTTACGGGCGAAAATGGCCAAATTGGCATTGGCCAATTGCCGAATCAAATTGCCCCTGGCATCCGTTTTCAAACGCACCTTGGCATTGCGCGCCTGAATTTTAATGCGCCCACCAAACTCGTGAATCTTCGCATAGACCACATTGGAGCCGATCGCGGAGACAACCTGCTGGCCCTGGACCTCGGCAGCGCTGGCATTCACTGAACCGCGCAAACGATTCGTTACGATGCCGAGCTTGTGCTGTTCCGGCGGATATGGCCCACGGCCCGTGAGATGATCCCATTGAATCTCGGCAATGGCCAATTGGTTGGCCTTGTCCATGGCCCCGGCAACGGCGGCCATGATTTGCGCCGGCAGCGTTTGCAGATTGGCCACAATCTTCTGCGCCGCTGGCGTCAATTCAATTTTGATCTGAACGCTCATACCAGGTTGTAACGAACGAATTGCCCGAGCATTTGCTTCACGAGCGGGGAGAGTTCCAGGGTGGAGATTTTAGATTTGGCATCGGGATCATCCACGAGGCCAGAGCCGAGCTTGTCGCGTTTACTCCAAATAACTTCGCATTGCATCAGCCAGGCAAGTTGAAGATCGGACGGCAACGCATTGGAACCCGCTGGCGGCGCGGTGGGATAGGAATCATCATCTGGCTCGGCGGTTTCCCACCAATAGCCGCCCGCAAAAGTGATCCGCACCTGTCCGTAGTAAGGACCGAGATCCGCCGTATCCGGAAAATATACAATGCCATTTTTCAGATCGATCGTTTGAATATCGGCGAGATCCACCGGCTCCCAACCATCCGCCTCGCTCAGCTTGAGGTCCACGGCGGTGACCGTTTCCAAGGGAAACCGCGAAAGCAAGAATTGGCAGCGATCGGCGCCGATGATTTGCGTATCCGCCCCCGAGCGGAAAAATTTGCGCTGGCAGAAATTCTCAATGGCAGCGGCCGTGCCCAGGCCGATGGCCTGAATGGCGGTGTCAAAGCGCGTATCCGTCTTGGCCGTTGATCCGGCCAGCAGATGCTTTTTCAGCGTGTCAAAGTTTGATAAGCCAGCATTCATGGATTATTCGATGGGCGAAATTTCTTTGAGACTGACAACAAACTGAGGGCCGGAAACACGGCGCACCTTGATCTCACCGTTGGCGGTGGACGTGACGACACAGGCGATCTTCTCGCCAAACAGCATCATCTCGATGAGATCGCCAACTTGGATTTCGTTTTTGGTTTTTCGGGACATGGCGCGGGAGCTTGAACGGGCTGGGATCGAAAGCCGCCAGCCGATGGACGCTGCAAAGCATCATCACGCTTGATCATCCGGTCGGCTGGCGGTTGTTTAATCATGTTTTAATTGCGACTTAAGAAGCCGCAGTTTCGAGGCAGGACATGGCATCGACCGCCATGTTTTCCACGTCAATACGCTCAAGGGCGCGCATGGCCAATTCGTCGGTGGCGAAGAACACCTCCTTGCTGACCTCGACACGGACAGATCCGCGCTCGCCGAGATACCAGTAGGAAAGGTCACCAAAGAACGCCAGAGCCGTGCTGGCTGCCGCCGTGGTCTGATATGCCTGGCTGACGCCGATCCAATGGATTGGGAAGCCGTCCAGCGTGGCTGAACCATCAGGGCGGCGCACATAGATCAACGGATTATTGATCGTGTTGTAAGTGACAAGGAGCGAATCCATCGTCGGGTGCATGTAATACGCCGCGCTGGCCTGGCCGTTGGCGGCCATGTTGGCGAGGACGGCGGCACTGACCTGGGCGCGCATGGCGCGAAAGTCAGCAATGGTGGCATCGCTCGGTTTGGTTTTGGTGGAGGCTAACTGCGTGAGGTAGCCGGTGTTGGTCTCGCAATATTTCTTTACGCCCACGATGTTGGCGTAAGTGGAAGTGCCATCACCCAGGAAGAGGGTCTTGTCTTCGCCCTTGGCCAACTGGCGCGCCACGTAGCGGGCAAGGAACTGACCCAGCGGCACGAACGTGTCTTCTTCCAGTTCCGTGGGGATGCGGATGAGGCCACCGAACTTATTCGCGGTGAACGTGACGAGTTCCGCGGTGACTTTCTTCTCGCCGATGGCCTGGCTCATACCACCCGTGCCAACGCCCAAGAAGCCGAAGTCATCTTCCCCGGCTTTCAAGCGGGGCAGCTTGACAGTGCCGGCCCCCAGCGGGAATACAGTGCCGAACTGGCGAGCCGCACCATACGCAAAGACGAGCTCGATGATCTGCGGCACATAGATGGTTGGCACGGGAATTTCCGTGGTGGTGAGCGGCGATGCCTTGGTTACGGCCGGCAGACCAAGATATTCGCGCGACTGGGCCATCAATCGTTCATGGGTGTTAACGTCCTTATTGAGAAGGCTGAGCATGCCGAGCTTCTGGCATTCCAGGGCCATAACGCTGGAGAGCGCCCGGGCGCAGTCATCAGTGACGAAAGGCACGTTGCCCACCCAGCGAACGCCGGTGGAATGCTGGTTGGTGGCGAGCATTTTCTGGAGCTTCTTCACCTGACCAGAGACTTCATCCACGCGCTTCTCGCTGCTGGCGAGTAATTCGGGGAGCTTCTTGATGGCGGCGAATCCGCCCTCAGATTTTTGGAGATCCACCAATTCTTTGAACATGGGGCCATGTCCCTTCAACTCATCAAGGATGGTTTGAAACTCTTTCACCTGTTGTTCAGTCATAATTTTTTGTGTTAAAGGTTGCGATTAGATGTCTCTCAGAACACCTCGGAGAGAACGGGCGAGGTTTAGCAGTTGCGCGTCGATTGGTTCTGCACCGGACGCGCATGCCGAGGTGCCAGATCCTTCACTGCGAAATTGTTGTGACCCACAAAGGCCGCGCAGAAAATCAGCGCAGGCCATGATGTCTTTTTCCGTTACCGCGCCGGCTTGGAGCGCAGACTTCATCCCAACCGTGGCGCCGGGATTGGCGGGCACCACCACCAGCGAGATCTCCAGTAGTTCGCATTTGCTGTAAGTGCGATAGGGCTGGTCATTGCCGTTGCCATTCGTCCACTCTTCGGGGATAAAGCCAACGCTCTGCGATTTGATGAAACCGCCTTTGGCCATTTTGTAAGCGAGCTGGCCCATGGGATTATCCAGGCAGAATTCAACGCGGTTCCAAAGCTTGCCATCCTGCACGCCCACATTGATGGCTCGGCCCAAAATCCGGGCAACGGAGTCATAATTATGGCAATCCGGAATCACTGGATTGGCCTTGAAGTTTTTCATGTCGCCCCAAGCCTCGGGCATGATCACCTCGTTGTAGCGGTCCACGGTGCCATCGCTGCCGATGAAGTCCATGCAAGGGCACTCGCCCGGCACATCCTTGACATCAAAGTGCAATCCGCCGCGCAAACCCATGGCGCCGGTGTTCAGGGTGACCAGGCGTTGATTGAATTCTTTTTGGAGTTGATCGAGAGTTTTCATGCTTTTGGAAAGGTCATTTGGCCAACGCCATAAATTTTGAAGGTCATGGTTTTGGCATCCTCGCTTTGCTTCTGCGCCGCAAGCTGCACGCATTGGCAGTTGATAATGTTGCCAGGGGAACCGTTCGGATCGCCGGGATACATCAATTCTTCGCCGCCCACTAAAAACGGTTCATCCACCGGAATGGGCGCATCGATGTAATAATCCTCAGCGGCGGCATGAGCTGGCCGCACGGTGGGACCATGCGAGCTGAGCCAGGCTTTGTAATCAATGCCAACTTCCTGCATGGTTTCATGCCGGCTGAAATTGTAGGCGCTATTGGTTTCTGTCATGGCGATGCGTCGGGCCTCACCATCGCTGAGCTTGTTGAACACCTGCTTGACGCGGCCGGCCAGCTCGGCGGTGGTCTCGCCATTTTGAATCCCTTCCTCCAGCGTGGTGTTGAGCTGATCCCGCACCGTGCGGCTGGTGCCCTGCACCATTTGCGTGCGGCTGTTCAGATATTCGGTGACTTTCTTGGGCGGCAATTCCCAGGGATCATTGGAGCCAATCTCACTGAGCAATTCATCCGTCGCCATCTTGAGCGTGGATTGCATCGGCGCTTTGAGTGCAGATGCCAGGTCGGTTCCAAAACCATGCTGATCAAAAATCAAATCCACCAGGCTGCGAATCTCGCCCAGGCGTCCGGCCGCTTTCTCCAAATGAACTTCATTCAGCTTGGAAAGCGTGGTGCCCCGATATTCATTGAGCACGCTCCGTGTTTTGGCCTGGAACAAGCGGACTTGTTTGCGACGGGCAGTAACGTGATTTTCCCAGATCAGCTTGGTGTCAGGCTTTCGAATCTGGACCGGACTATTGCTGATGGATTTCAAAAGCTTGCCAAAGCGCAGGAAAGGATTTGATTTCTCGCTGGCATCATCATCCGTTTCACCAGCGTCATCCGGATCATTGTCCGGTTCCGGTTCAGGATCAGGATCTTCGCCGGGAAGCGGCTCCGCACCGGCGCCAGCTTCCTGTAAATTAAACGGCAGATAGCCTTTCTTGCCCCAAGGATAATCCGGCAGACGGAGATCCAGATTTTCATTGATGTCATTCAGCGGAATGCCTATGCCAAACATCTTGGTGGCCGTATCAATGCGGGCACGGCGGGCGGCCTGCATGATCGGCAGTGAATCCAGATCGAACCATCCAATCAAATCATCCCCAAACGTGGCCACGATCTTGTTAACGGCGTTTTCAATGCGGTTCGTCAAGGCGCCCAGGGTGGATTCCACAAAATGAATCTTGGCCGCGTCCAATGATCCACCTGCACCGCCATCATTCAGATCCGCCGTGAAACCGGCGATGCTTTCCGGGACTTTGAAAATCGAGAAGATTTCCTGACGCAGAAACTTGCGTGTCTCCAAAAACTGCATGTCCATCAGGCTCAATGTGGGTTTATCCACCTTGGCCCCGCCAAACAGGAACAAGGGCCGATCAGCGGTGCCGGCTTTGCGCTTGCGTTCGCGCAGGGCCGTTTCAATGGCTTTGCGCTGGGATTCATCCAGCACCTGTTCGGTGCTGACGATCACGCCAGTGTCGGCGTTGTTCACCCACAATCCCTTTTGAAACTGGCCCCCGGCATAATCCGTTTGCGCCGACAGCATGGCCACCACCAATGGACTCAGGCCGCGCCAATATAAATATGGATTGGGTGCCCGGCTGTAAACCACCTCGCTGGGGGACAGGTATTCCGATGGAATGGGCGTGAGCAGCGGCGATCCGGTATAACGCCAGGCTACCAGTTCATAGCCCATGACATGATGCCAGAACAGGCCGGTGTCCAAGGTTACCATGCGCTGCACACGGGGATTGCGCTCAGACAAATCCACCGGCTGGTCGGCGGTATCCAGCGGCAGAATGAAAAACTCGCCGCGCATGCAAAACCAGGTCACCACCATTTCCCAGAACAAGCTCGCATCCATGGTGGGATGCGGCTGTTGAAATAGATCCACCACATCACCTGAATCAATTATGTCCTGATTTAATGCCCGGCGAACCATGGACCGATGGCGGGGATCCGCTGAATTGCGCAGCGAACGGACTTTCCGCACATTGCCGCCGCCCATGCGGCTGATGCGAAACGGAATATTTGCCACATTTTGCGCCAAGATGCTGATTGCGGAATAAACCCAGGAGGATTGCGAATAAGGGTTGAGCAATTTCGCACCCTGAGCTTCCTGATCAATATCCGTTCCGGCCACAAATGCCGCCGCATTGGGCGACATGGCCGCCTTGCTCCGGATGGGAGGCAGGCCACCGGTCTCAGAAAGGAACTTGCCAGCCGCCGAACTCATGGTTGAACCTCCAATGGGAATACGTTTAAAACCGATTTAAAGGCGCCTAGGAGACGTTTTTGATCTGTCCGCGTCACAACGGAGCCGAAACCGGAATTTTGAAATGGTTTAAAGTGGTTATTCATGACGCGGTTTTTCATCCAACAACGGCGATGATTTGTCCGCTCATTTGGGTTCTGGCTTTTTCAGATAGAGCTTTGGCCGTGCAGCGGTCAGCATGGCCGTCATCCGTATGGGGAGCCCGGTATGTAATATTCCCCTGAGGACTCACTACCCGTTGCATGGAATGCAAATCCTCCCGAATGGCGCGATTGATGGGCACACGGGTTTTTCCCTGCTCAAAAGCCATCCGCAGCTTGGTAAACATCTCTACCTTGTTCGCATTACCAAAGGTGACGAGTTCAATTTTTCCAAACTGATGCCGATCTGGATTGTATTCTCCAAATTCTTTCGCCAGGTAATCGCCCATTCCAACGCCGGGGCCGGTATAGTCCACGCAAACCCGCTTACATTTCCTGATGCGAGGTCGCAGTAGCTCAATCTGATCCGGTGTGCTCATCGCCCGCATCTCTAAAACTTCACGCGCTTGCGAAACATCTCCCACCAGTTCATCCGTCCACGCCACCGAAAGATCGCGTTTACGGGCAAAATCCAAACCCATGACTAATGAGCCACGAGATCCACCCACCCAAAATTCGGGCGACACCAGCGTGGTTGCTTCCGGACTTTCGCACTTGGCAATCAGTTCATAGGTCAGGAGCACGCTGCTGCTGTCCATCGGTTCGCATTCGTATTCTTGTGCCCAGATATCTGCGTCATCTAATGCTAGGCGGAGCTTTTCCGCATCCAATGGCATTCCATCGGCAACCGCATCGTGAATGGTGACCTTGTGCGCTGAGTAACCGTTTTCCTTGGCTTTCTCCCAAAGAGTAAAAAACTTGTTGTTACGACCATTGAAAGTTGAAACGACTCGCACCTTTAAATCCCGTTTTATGTCTGTGCTTTCCCCCTTGATTAGAGCGCGGAACCGGTCGAGAAATGTTCCGGCTAACTTGTTGGATGTGGCCGGGAACATCGCGGCCCAGATCGCGTCCGGATCTTCATGGTAGGCGAACTCGTCAAGATTGACGTTGGCGGAATAGCCACGAGCCGTGAGAGGATTTGCCGGGATGGCGATGATGCGCGAACCATTTTCGAAAAGAATATCTGCACTTCGGAGCAATCCTTCGGCAATACCGCCGCGATCCTCAGCAACATCCTTGATCACCATATTGTAAGCGGTCTGCCATTCTTTGGCCTTCGATAGCCATTCCAGGCTTTGCCGCTCGCCCGCGCTCATGGTCACCCATTTAGTGCCAGGATCAATCAAGCTGTCATGAACCGTTTCGCCGGCAGTGCAGGTGGACTTCCCCCATTGCCGGGTGGTCACCGCAATTTTATACTGGCTGTGATCGTCCACATATTTTCGCTGCAACGGAAATAGCAGATCCTTTGGCGAGATGTTCGCCGCTGGAATCGTCCGGGTCGCAACCGAGCTGTCGCGCAGTGGACGGACTTTCTGTTTGGTGGCAGCCATTATTTCAAAATTTCTTTCAGGCGTTGCTTCTGCTCTTCGGGAGTTAGTTTGGATTCCATCACTGCCTTCGCCTGGTCGAATGCCGCGGCCTTTTTCTCCATCAAGGCCACCTTGCGTTGATCCAGATCCAAAGACATATCCTTCTGGGCGGCCTTGGTTTTGCCGCTGACAAATTCCATGGCAGTGCGGGTAAGCTGATCGGCCAGCTTGATCAATTCGGGGTCGGCCTGGGCTTGGGTGGTGAGCTGCAATATCAACACGCGATGCAGTTTGATGAGCGTGTCCAGTTCCGGCGCGGGATTGGCGGCAAACTGCGCTTCCAGTTCTTTCACCTGCCGCGCCCCGGATGAAATCCGTTCCAGCAATTTGTCCTGCAAACGCATTGAACGTAAGGATTCCAAATAGCGCGACAAGGTGGAGGCTGAGCAGGTCACGCCCTCGGCGCGCAGCCAGACGAGCATCTCGGCCAGAGTTTTTTTCTCGGCCTCCATATCCGCCAAAGTTCCGGCGTATTGGTCCAGCTTGGATTCGCGTGATTTGCTCATGGTTCATTGCAATTGACGCGCCTTGAGCACGCCTTTGGTGGTGAGCGTCCATTGGCGGCCAGTGATGTCATCCGTGGCGCCAATGACGTAGCCATCCGTTTCCACGGCTTTGAGCGCTTCGAACACATCGCCATCAGTTGGCTGGCCAGGGCGGGTCATTTGTTTGGCGGCCTGAATGAGCGCCGATTCAGGCATGGGCATCCCGTCGCATTGAAGCAACGCCAGCAAAATGAATCTTTTTAAAGCGGGTTTCATGAGTGTTTTAAAGCCTCGTCAATGCGGCCTTCCAGACGACTGACTTCGGCCAGGACTTCATTTAGGCGATCGTGCAGTTTGACCACGCGCTGTTCGCCGGCGGCGGTGATATTCCGTTCCATTTGCGGGATCTCCACGCGGATGATCTCGTTGATCTTGTCGATCTGTTCCTGCTGGCGATCAATGCGCTCGTTGGTTTTGGCGATGGCATCGCGCATTTCCGCCACGGTGACAGCCGGAAAAACCTTCTGGATCTGCACCGGCTGTTCCAACTGGGTGGGCGCCGGCTTCTGGCGCCGCGCATCCCACCACATCCCGGCTGAGGTCACCGCCATGAGCGCGGTGAAGATCAGCGTCCAATTAATGTTTGAGGCAAAAGTTTCAGCCAGCATGATGGTTTTTCCATTTCAGAGCGGTTGCGATTTCTGAGTCGTTTAATTTTCTGCCCGGACGAATCCAGCCGCGCTGAATGGACAGCTTCACGAGCCAGCGGATATAATCCAGATTCAGGGTTCCGTTTTCGTTGAATATGTCGCCGTAAGGTTTCATGGTTGTTCCTGATCGGCTTTGCCTGGAGCGATGGGTTTGGAGGGCGGATTCCAAAAAAGTTTGAGGAGCATTAAAAACAGTCCGCCACGGGCTTCGATAAATTCAATGATCTTGGCCAGCTCCGAACGCAGCCACAGCGTAAACGCCAGAATGACGGTGCCATTCTCAGCCCAGAACGATTTGCCCGCCTGCACCGCCTGGCTGGCATGATCCAAGGCCACCGGAATGTTGGTAGGTTCAATCATGGTTTTGGTTTGATTGCATTCCGGAAATATGGGGATGCGGCAGCTTGAATTGATCGGCAATCCGGGCGCGTTTCGCATGATCGCCCCAATACCAAGCCACCCAGCCGAACAAACGCAGATTGAACCAATAGAGCACGCACTTCCACCAGCCCACGCCCACGGCTCGCATCCGAATGACCAAATGCCAATCGGCCACA
>JAEHJW020007018.1_pt1 | contig 20661 bp, 33 predicted proteins | sample 9271431 | NCBI WGS metagenome assembly JAEHJW02 | reverse complement strand
TTCCAGTTACGGAACCGTTATTGTTTATTTGTATATCTCCACTAGAAATAACATCAGTGTCTGAAAGCGAAGATGAATCAAATAAGGAGAAAACGTGATAAAGATTTGTGTATTGGTTTAGAGTAGCAGAACAATCTCCTCTAAAATAAAGATAAATATCACTGTCAGATGCGCCGTTTCCTGCACCAGCAATAATGGTTGCCCAAGTTTCACTGGCAACACTTCGATAAGTATAACCGTCTACAGAAACAGTTTCTACATTAGCATTTGGTTTAAAAGAAAAAAGGGTAAAATGAGGAAGTTTTAAAAGTAAAGGCAAAAATTCTTTTCCTGAAATCAATCCTAACTTTGCAAGCAAAAGTCTTTGAGCCTCTGAAAAATCCGTTAAAAACTGACTCGCAATATCAACAAAATATAAAGCGGGATAAAGTTTGGGGGCAAATATTGGTTTTGAATAAAAGCTAGCCATTCCAAATTCTCCGTCTTGCCGATGATATCCATTAGGCAAAAGCAAAGAAATATCTTTATATTCATTTGAAATGCCAAGATAATCTCTGCCGATTTGAGTTTGTGCCAACCACGTTACTAAATCAGCATATTTACGAAATAAACTTTTCGGATTGTTTCTGTAACATAATTCCATATTTTAATCGGTCATTGTATTTACAAATCCGCTTAAAGTTACTTTATTTGCTGCATCACAGAAAGCTTTGACAGTTCCTGCATTTTGAAGGATTAATCCAGGAACAATTAACTGCAATCCGGACTGCGGTGCCAATGTAATCACAATATTATGATCTGGCGTTGTTGCATCTCCAAATTCAATTGTTAAAACACGGGAAACAGTGTCTGAATTATAAGCATAGAGCCAAATTTCATCAAAAGTTCCAGCTACTACCCCAGCAACCGCGGTATGCAGTGCTGTACCAGGTGTTGCCGTTGCAACAACTTTAATTCCCATTCCATCTGTTGACCCTGATAATTTTCTTTTATAAACCATAATTCACCACCTTCCTTAACTAAAAACTTGTGTTTGCAAGATTTTATTATTTATCTGTGCTTCGATATCCGTAAAAGCTTTTGCAGTAATTGTAATTTTTATTACATCACTGACAAGAATTGACCTTGCAGTTGAAGCGCCATTAAGAGGTTCGGCGGTTCTGGTAATCGTCAATTGACATTTTCCTACGCCTCCGGAATCTGCTGCCCCAATTGTGGTTATTCTTATAATCTCCGAATTACTTGGCGTTCTGCCTGTTGACAAAGAAACGGTTCCGTTAAAAGGAGCTGTTAATCCGGCATTGACTAAAATCGTTCTATCAGCATTGGAAATATTAAGCGTAGTTCCGGAATTAGCCGGAACTGGTGCATCGACCACTGTTACTTCAATTAAATTAGCGTGTAAATCAAAACTCATATTTTAGGCGGCGGCAATTATAGTTGTCGTTCCTCCTCCTCCTCTGTATTTTAATGCTCCTGCATCCATATATAAAATTCCTCCGGTCAACGTTGCTCCTCCATAAACTGAAATATCATAAGGCGTTGCTGTATCGTGAATATTATTCATTGAAGCAACTAGATTTGCAAAAGTGACTACGCCTATATGTAAGCCAAGTCCGTTTGCTTGCGTTGCACCTGCTCCTTGGTCGTCATAAATTTCGTTATTTGAGATTGTTAAACCATCACAAGTTCCAGCAGCCGCGGCGGTTTCAACATAAATTCCGTAAGTGGTATTATTATAAATAGAATTTGCCTGTATAATTGAATTTATAAATCCGCCTCCGCCAACAGTAATAGGCAATTTAATTCCATATCCTCCGTTTTTCCTAATTGTATTTCCTTTAATTATAATATCCTGCAAATTTCCTTCGGATACATTGTAAATTCCGTGGCCTAAGTTCCCTTCAATTAAATTGTCGTTAATTTTAACCTTAACCGCTTTTCGGATTACTACTCCTGATGATTCTCCGATTAAAGTATTAAGATTTCTAATTGAATTATTAATAATACGGATGTCGCTTAAAGCATTTTTATCGGTTGTCAATGAATTATCGTTAAAAACGTAAATATGAGCAGTTGCCGATCCAACGTGAGTGCTATCGCCGTCAAAACTAGTCCCATCTATTAAAATATCCCGTCCAGATTGGGCGACTAAAAGAGCATCATCATAAGAAGTAAGATAGGTACAATGCAATACCCTTGCTCTGATTAAATTAAATAACATTGAAGAGTCTTTGAAGGTGTCTGCAATTACTTTTTCAACTATAATATCCCTAGTATCAGTTGTTAAAATTTTATTGACATTATCCCAACTATAAGTATTTCCAAAAACTGCCCAGGAACCACGGTAAAGATAAAGATTTTGCAAGGTTAAATGATTAACTCCGGCAAAATTAAGGCATCTGCCATAAGCCCCCGCGGAAACGCTAAAAGCAGGCATTGTTATTGACATATCCATTACACCTTGCTGACTTTGCCCAACTGCAGAATTAACAATTACATTGCATCCTTGCCCTAGGGGAAGACCACCGACAAATGAAGCTAGATTTAAAATAGTTTTTCCAATTCCTGCACCTTTAAGAGTTACTTTGTCTTTTAATAAAATACAAGCGTACAATGAACCGGTATAGACTTGTTGAAAAGCAGGATTTGGATTATTATTTGTAAGGTTATACGTTCCTTCTTTAAGATAAACAATTCCGCCTCCTAGTGCTGTTGCTGCATCAATCGCCGCCTGAATTTGGACATCATCGGCTATTCCGTCAACAATATAGTCAGCATTGGAATAACCAACAGTTACAAAAGCTTTAGTAGGATTGCTTATTTGTGTTTCGATATCTGTAAAAGTTTTAGGAGTTATGGAATTATAAACCTGATCTCCTGCCTGGACAGTTCTGATATTAGAACCTTCCCTGTTTCCTACGACATAACTGGCAGTTATTTGATCTCCGACAATGCCCGTGATTCTGCAAATCATTGCATTATCAAGTGTTGGATTTGCTCCAATCGGCCAAATTGTAATTTGTTGATTTATTGCAAATCTAGTTCCGTGTCCTGCCTGTACGTTAAATACAAGAATATTTGCTGCCTGCGAAACAACACTGTCTACCAAAGAATACCCGAATAGTGAATGTGTATCAAAAGCCATATTTACCTTTCTAAAATTACTTTATTTTGATCATCAGTTGTTACTACTTCTCCTGTTGGCATAATCATATTTAAAAACTTAACGGAAACTCCATTGACATTGTTTTCATAACCAAAAACATAGATTTTTGCTTTTCTGTGCTCGTGCATAAAATCAAAACCATACACTTTGTAATAATGGATGAGTTTCATAAATTTGGGATTGAAAAGTAAAGTTTTTGTCTGTTTTTCCATTACTACTTGATCTGTTTTTCCATTAAATTGATAAGTTGGCAATTCAATTGCAGAAACCATTTTAAAAGCTTTTAATTTACTCTGGTCTATTTCCCGTAATTGATGAAAAAGAAAGACTCCCTCTCCAAATTCTGGCAAAGGATGGTTATCGTCAAATTGTTTTAAAATTGTTCCGTCAATATAGTGGGCTTCCCATTGCCAAAGTTCCTCTGCGACATCTTCCCAACCACCCTTGACGTTATTTTTAAGGTCTTGTGGTCTGTTAAATTTGAATTTTCGTATTGTATTACTCATAAGTGCATTGAATTGCTAAAAGTAGTTTCTAGCCCTCTTTAAGAGCCTTTCCTGCCCCTTTCCGTAAGGCTTTGGTATTTTTCTGACTTTCTGTTGCTGCCTCATCTATTTTTCTGGCCGCACCTCTGTCAATTGCTGCTTTGGAAATTAAAGCAAATTCTTCTCCTAAATTTTCCGGTTGAGTAGGATTAAAACCTGTTTTTTCGCAGGTATGTTCTAAATATTGTTCTTCTGTTTCAAATTCTTTTCTGCATTGACCACAAACGTGCATAATTTACTCCTTTTTATAAATCTCGTTTATTTTATCAATATAATACTTAGTATCACGTCCTCTTGAATTTCTATATTTACCTGACTGTTTTCCTTCATTCATTGTTGTTGAAATTGTAACTATTTTTATCATTTCTTCTTTTGAATAAATATCAAAACTTGTTGTTTTAAAACCTTTAATATATCTTAAGGATTTTTTAGATTTTACTAATTCCGCTACCCATAAAAGTTTTTTGCATTGCTCCTTTTTTAATTGTAAATAAGGATAAACAAATTTGCAAACTTTAATTGTATCGTCAACATTCGTTGTTGAAAATCTAACTATTCCACTTGTAAAATATATTCCTCCGGCTTGAAAATGCTTTTGAATTTTCTTTATAAGAATTTCTTCTTCGGGTAAATGCTTAAACCCTATTTGAACTCGTGCATTTATTTGAAACCTTCCTGATGTTTTTCTAAACTGAATTTGCAATTGGAAAGTCCCCTCCCCATCAAGTAATCCGGCAAGATATTCTGCTGTCATACTAACTATTATATTGTTAAAGTGCCGTCTTGTCAATAGATGAAACTATGCGGTTTCATCGTATTGATAGTTCATCGTTGAAGTTGAACCGGCAACATCTGCCACATTTGTTTGAATTTGATGAATTAAATAATCACTCGAACCTGCCACGAGCAGACTTCCTGTTAATAAGCCTCCGATTCCAAGATTTGCACTTGCAGGGACTGCAGTCGGCATTACTTGGGTATAAACTGAAACTGATGCTGTCGGTGCAGCATATACTTCTGCTCCGCCATAAACTGTAGTCCTAGCATTTGTTTTATGAGTAGCAACTCCTCCTAAAGCACCTGTTCTCCAAATTTTAAGGTTATCAATCTTTGAAGAACCTCCCATTGCTGTAACGTGGAGTTGCTGCCATTTTTCAAAAGTGTTATTTCCTGGAGTAACTGGATAAGCAACTGGATCTAAATTTACGGCATCGGTAGAACCCATATTAGAATTTGTGATGTTATGCGTTAAAGTTCCGGCAGGCGCACCATTTCTTTCATCAATCTCAACTGTGGCTGCAAAATACAACTTTCTATCAATAGGATAGAGTCCGAAACAGTTTTTAATTTGTAATCCGTTTATTTTCTTGTATAACATATCTTTAATTTATCAACCAAAGTTGTAAAGTGTCAACTAGAAAGCTGAACCTAATGCAATTCTTCTCCAATTGGCATCTGCAATTGTATTTGCGGCAATACAAATATATAAATAACTGGCATCAACCATTGGTTGCCATTGAATACCGACTGTTCCGTCCACTCCTCCGGAAAGGAAAGTTGCTCCGCCAGCAAAAGATCCATTTGTTAAAGTTTCTGCAATAGGCGTTGAGTTTCCGACAATTCCTTTAATAAGGTTTGTTACTGTCATTGTTGAGGGAGAAGCTTTGACTGCGGTTGCTAACGGATTGGCAACTGTTCCTGTTCCGTAATTTGTGCCTTCTCCGGCTCCGTGAGTAATAGCCAAGACCAAATTATCAATACAAGCTTCGGCAGAAACACCGATTAAAACATCATTTGCTAAAGTTACGGTAGCGGTAAATTTATATGCCACTGCCCCAATTGTTACTATTTCTCCTTCAAGCGCTAAACCCGAAAGGGTTAATACCTTTGAAGCGGCAACTGCATTTACCGGTGTGCCTGTTGGCAAACTTGCTAAAACCGTTGCTCCATCGCCTGTTGAAGTAACGTTCCCTGTATGGTTTGGATGTACATAATTATTTGCGCCATCTGCAACGTTAATTAAAGTTCTAATCTGCACTGCAGATAGAACCTCTGGCACTCCGCTTCCTGCCGTTGCTCTCCCAAGCATACTGGCAGTTGCCATATCTGCTAATTTTGCCAAGGTAACTGCTTTATCTGGAATGTCAGCGGTGTCGGCTTGGTCGATTAAATTCCAGGTCGCGGAAGTTTCATCGCCTGTATTGCCGTATAATCCATTACCTGTAGCATTTTTCTTAATAAATTGTGCGCCTTTTTTAAAACCGGCATAAGAAGTCGGTAACGTATTACCTGCTGCTTTTGCAATAAGTCCTGCACTATCGTATTCCAAAACTTCATTTGTAACATAAGGAGCAAGCGCGGTTAAAAATGCTGCTTCACTTGCTGACCTTAATCCGGAAGCAATAGCACTTATTCTGTCTATTTCTTTTTGTGTTTCTTGTGGTAAATTGGCTTTAAGTTCAAAAGTCATATTATTGTTTTGCTGCCAAAGTTAAAGTTAATTTATACTTTGGTGTAGTCCCTCCTAAGACTATCTTAACTCTAACATATTTTCCTATCCCTGCGGTAGCTCTTTTAATTGTTTGCGTGTCGGCAGTTGTTACCTGTGTCATTGCATCCCCATCCGTCCAAGTAATCCCATCTGCTGAAATTTGAATTGTTACATCTAATGTCCCACCAGCTCCAATATGAGATAAGACATTTAATAAAGCCATTAATTCTTCAAATCTTCCTACGTCAAGAACGTCTGAATATATTGTTCCAGTTGCTCCCCCGATCCAAACTGCGTTCAATACTCCTCCAACTCCATTTGATAAAGTCGCAAAATCCCAAGAAAGTTTTGCCTCGTCAGTAGTTAAAGCAATTGCATTGCTAGCAAATCCAGTGCTTTTTGCAGTAACCGTTACCGTATGGGTGGTAACTGCTCCTGCGGTTACTTGGGTATGCGCGACAGTTCCGGTTGAATATTTTGTTCCAATTCCTGCACCGCCATTAATAGCGAGGACAAGATTTGCCAAAGAATCGTCTGCATCTATTCCGAGTAAAACTTCGTTTGGAACTGTGGGGCCGATAGATAAAGTGGTTTTGAAAGTATAGGTTTTATTGCCAATAACAACCTTTTTTCCGTCAATAAATTGTCCGGTATTTGCAGACGTTAAAACTCCTGCAGCCAAAGCGGAATCTGGGACACTTAAACTTAATATAACGCTATCTTTATTCATATATTATTAGTGCCTGGATAGCTTGCGGTGTTAATGAGGGAAAAGCTAAAGTTTAGAGTTTCCAGTAACCCTGTGCGAGAGCTTTCCTTCTCTCATCCAACACTTTAGCTCCATAAACTGTTAGTCCTTTATATGCTTTACCGAAATCTCCTTTTAGATCCTCAATTCCTGTTTCCGTAAAGCCCAAGGCAAAAGTAATGGCTGATTTGTGTCCAGCAAGAACTCTGTATCCGTTTGTTGCATCTCCGGCAACTTGTTCGTTTTCATAAACTGTAAAGCCTGCAACTTTTCCAAGCAAACCATTTAGAACTACATTCTCATAAGCTGGTTGGACTGCAGGAATAAATTCTGGCGCTTGAAGAAGTAAGGCACTTAAATCAGATGGTAATACTATCCATCTATCAGACTTTGGAATTTTATTTTTGTTCAATTTTGTTTTAAGAGCAACTAATCTCTCATAAATATTAGATTTAGTAATTTGAATTGCTGTGTTTGCCTGAATTACATAGGCTGTTCCTCCTGCGATTGCTCCGCCATCATAGGCCGATACGTCATCGTCTGAATCATTTTCAATTACTATAGACGTGCCAGAGGCATAAGATTTAACTCTGTACCATTTTGTGTGCCCAACTGCTTTAAAGGGCTTACCAACCATTCCGGAAGTAAAAGTTGTTCCGGAACCTGTTACTGCGCCGGTTGTTACATCTACTGTTACTGTTCCAGTTACATAATCCGTTCCGTCCCAATTTCCTGCACCTGCATCTCCCCAAAGTCCTAAGACATAAGCATCAACTGCTTCTTTTAATAGTCCAGCTTCGTCAGATATAACGGTATTTTCAGGATTTTTAATCCAAGACTGAAATCTTGCGACTGAACCAATCTTGAAGTAATACATTTTTTCCTGATTTGTTATTAATTCTCCTACTGACTCTTGAGGATTATCCGGGCTTGCAATTGGAGCTTCACTATAATTGTGCAATGCTAATTTACCGAAAGTTAAAATATGGAGTTTGGAAAGTTTATTTTGAACTTCTCCTTCGTAGTTATTATTTGTAATCGCATCAGAAACTGCTTCTTCAAAAAATATTGCTATTACATCTGCTGCGAATCCTTCTGCTATGTTGGTTGCGTAATTTTGCATAATGGTTATAAAAAAACTTGTTTGTTTCTACGTCCCATTATGTGGGGTTTGTTTCTACATTACTAGTGTATAGACTAAAATTATACTATGTCAAGGGGGTATTTTATACTAATTTTGAAGCTAAACATTAATTTTTATTTTTCTTGCTTTAATTAATCTGCGCCATTCTTTTGGATCTTTTCGTCTAAGAATTGACGATTCTTCGGCTCCTAATTCTGTCTTTCTTGGTTTTGGTTCTTCTCCTCCGGCATTGGAGGGTTCAAGAAGTGATCCGGTTTTGGGTGCTTCTGGTTTAACTGTAAAAAGAAATGCAGCGACCAAATCAGAAAAGTCTAAATTTCTGCGCGTTGGTTTTGATGCAAAAGTTCTAAATTCATCTTCCCTTCCTTTAAGTCCTGTGTATTCAGGATTTTGCAAAGTATTCTCATCCTGCAAGAAATCATCAACTTTTTCAAGCCATTGATCTAATTTTTTGCCTTCATTGACAGCTTTACTAACTAAATCATATTTCCTTTTATATAATAATGTTTCTTTTCCGATTGTTTTTTCGAAATCTGTTAATATTTCCCAATCCGGATATGCTGCAATTAATTCTTCTTCAGTAGGTTCTGATAAATTATCTGCTTCTGCAACTGCTTCCGCGACTTTTTTATTTTGGGATGCTAAAACTAATGCTTCCCGGCTTGACTGCGTAAATTTTTCTTTATAATCAACTGTTGGCTTAGGAGGCTCTGGTTCTGCCGAAGCAGTCGGAGTAGGCGGCGTTTCTTCTGACAAAGGTTCTATTGGTTGTTCGGTTTGTGTAGATTTTTGATTGTCTGGCGGTTGGGAAGTTGACGGTTCTTCTCCATTGGCAATAGCTTTAGCATCTTCAAGTTCTTTTTGCTCTCTTACTTCTTTTTCTTCTAAAGTTTCTTCTTTTTCATCAATTGGAGGATCTTCTTTTTCGGGTTCGTCAACAACTGGAGTTTCTGTGGCTTTGTTTTTTTTGGCTTTTAATTCTTCCTTTTTTTGTCTATTATCTACACTCATATTTTATTACCGTCCTTAAAATAGGGTTTGGTAAAGAAGTTACTCTTGGGGAGCTTCTTCTTTTTCTGCTTCAGCAAGTAAGGCTTGAAGTTCAGGTTTTTTTGCTTTGGGATTGAATTCTACATTTAATTCAGTAAGTTTTTCTTTAAGTTGGACAACTGTAAGTTCTGGTTCTTGGGGAGCTTCTTCAATAATTGGGGCAAATTCTTCTGCTTGCGCTTTGGTTAAATAAGTTCTCCTTGCCCTAAGAAAAGCTTTATCATCTTCTGAAAATTGGTCTTGGGGTTTTCTAAGTAGATTATCAAATATTTCTTGCGCTTCTTTATTCATATTACTATAGTAAGGAATAAAATTATATAATGTCAAGTCCCTATTTTTTGTTTCGTTTTAAAACTTTTTTAACTTTTGCCCGAATTTTTTTCTTTCCCTTTTTAGCAATTGCTTCTTCCCGATATCCAATACTTCTTCCGGCTTGCGCTCTAGTCATCGAAGAACCGACAATTTTACCTGTTTGCAGGTTTTTAATTTTAAAAGGTCTTTTAGAACCTTTTCTGACAATAATCGCGTAAGGCATATTATTTTTTAAGTTGCGGATACCTTCTATAAACTGCTCTTTTAACTGCCATTTCTTCCGGTTTCCCAGAACTTCTTGCTAACGCGTTTCTTGCGTGATTAATGTCCTCGATTGGATAACCTTTTGTTTTTGGAAATACAAAGGCACTTGTGGGAAGATTTTGTCTTGCCTGATAAGTTAATTTCTTATTTTTCTTTTTCATCATCGGCATTTGTCCCTGCATCGGCATATTTGTTAAAGGCATTTTAACTTTTCCGCCCTTTCCTGATGGTTTAGAGCCTTTTTTACTTCCTCTTTTATGGGTTTTTAGCCAATCCGCTAATCCTTGAGGCAATCCCTTTTTCTTTACAACTTTCTTTACAACTTTTTTGACAATCTTTTTCTTCATACCACCACCTCCTTTAAACCTATTATAAAGTTTCTGTTTTTGTTTTTTCCCCATTTTATTAACATTTTTCTTAGTAAGTTTTCTAACATTTTTCTCGTGCATTTTAGGATGTATTCTGTGATTTTCTTCGTGCATTATGCTATCAATTAATTCTCCTTTTTTACCTTTTAACTTTGCTTTTTTCTTATTAATCCGGATTACTTTTTTTTCTAAATCCGTATCGCCATAAGCGCGCATTTTGTTATCCACAATTCTTTTAAATTTCTTAGGTTGAATAAACTTTATCTGATTATTTTGTCTTTTAACAATACCCACTTTGATTGTCCTGGGTTTTTTGGGGGCATTTGAATAAACTCTTGATATTTTTATTGTAGATTTTGCCATTTTATCCTTTCTGTTTAGCCTTTGCGAGTTGTTCTAACTGTTTTTCAATAAATTGTTGCGCTTTTTGAGGACTTTGTAAATAAACATCGAGAAAAATGAGTTCTTGGAGTCTTGCCTTAAGCCTATGATCTCTTTCTTTTGATTCTTCATCCACAATCAAAAGTTTTGAAAGTTCTTGTTCTACTCCGGTTTTTAATGTAGTAACCATATTTTGGATTGAAGAAACAGTTACTTCTTTCGTATCCAAAATTTCAATCCAGCCTCTAAAAGTATCTCTTTCTTCGGGGCGTAAGTCTTCAAGCGTTAATCCGAACTTTGATAATATTTCATTAAACATATACTTTAATAATACTCACAAAACTTATCCTGTTGCAACTGGTGGCGTTGGTTGCCCTGGATTTTGATTTACAGCATTGCCTCCCATTCCATTAGGCATTCCGCCGGCAGTTGGATTTGCTATTGCATTTTCTATAGCTTTTTGCTTTTTTTCTTCAAAATCCAATACCTCTTTCTTTTGGTCTGGATTTAATTCATCAAAATCAAGCAATTTTTCCTGATAAATTCTTTTTAATGGTACATTATCCGGCATTACGATAAGAGTTTGTTGTAAATTTTGAATTTGTTTTGCATCCTCTTGCTGTTTTTTGGTTTTTGGAACTACTCTTACTTTAAAACCACTCGGAGTTTTCCAATCTTTAGGAGAAATATCTGCTTTAAACATTGTTCCTCGATAACCTTTTTTATAAACTGTAATTGGTTCTAATTTGTCTACATTCGCTTCAATAAGTTTTATGAATTTCTGGCCGAAATTTTCCCAAGAAAGAGTATAGAAAATCGCCATTGATTCAACTCTGGCTTTTGCTTCCTGATAAGCTAACTTTATTTCAAAGGCTGTTACTTTATTTGGGTCAACTGCCCCTTCTTGTGTCGGAGTAGTTGCAACTGCATTACTTGCAAAATTACCAATAAAGTTAATAAGATTGGTTGTATCGCCTAAATCTGGAATAGTAACTTCCTGCATTATTTCATTTGGATTTCCTGGAACCGGATAGAATCCCCAAGGAACAGGTTCAAATGTCTGCGGTATAAAATCAGGCGTTGAAGAATTATAAAATCTCATTGAATAGTTTCTTAAAGTCCTATTTTCAACTTCCTGCGACCACCAGGAATCCATTACTTTATTAGGATTAAGAAGAATATCTCCCATCGCATCACTCCAAAAGTCTGTTCTTTCTACATCATCCGCCCAAGAATCATACGGCAAATGATTTTGCCAGAAATGGTCTTTGGTTTCTCCCAATATTTCTTCAAGTGGCTTTTCTATTAAAGTTCTTAAGTTTTCAGCAACCAAAGCGTACCAATAAACCTCTTTATTCAATTTATAATCGAACTTCTTATAATAAAACTCATTCAACTCAATGTAGGTTTCTCCCAACATAGGATTATCGACATCTGGTACTCCCAAGTCTTTTAGTCTTTGATTTTTATCGCGGAATGCAGTTAAGTTTTCTTCAATTTTTATTAATCCCTGTTGACTTGCAGTATATCTTTTAAGTTCTGCAACCGCATCCTGGTCGTATTTATCGTTTATCTCCAAAGAGCTTAAAGCTCTATAAATATGCTCGTGGATTAAAACTCTGGTAGTGTCAATGTCTGTTGGGTCTGTGTATCTGTCAACTGAAACGTCTTGGGGGTCTTCAATGGTAAAGATAACTTTTCCATTAACAATATTTAATTTTTTAAAGGTTCTGCCGAAAAGCATTACTTGTTTTTTATCAACAATATCTTTAAGGACAAGTTTATTTTCTTCGGCACAATTTTCCCAATATTCATTAAAATATATTTCTGCCTGTTCGTTATTGTCTAAATTATCAAAAAACATTAAAGGAGGATCATCAACATCTTTTAAAGCAGATTTTATGGAAAGTTTCATTAAAGGAAGATGAACTGATTGTCTTTGCGTTAAACGATTGGTAAAAACTGTTCCTCTATAAAGCGCATAAATTTCTTCCCAAATAAGATGTCTTCTTCCTCTAAAGTTTAGGTTTCCTTCCTTCTTTTTACTTAATATCGAAGCAGTTTCATCTGGTTGAATTTGTTCTTCTTCGGGGACTAAAGGAACAGTTATTTCGTTTGTTTTAGGATTATCCATATATTCAAATATTAACAACAAAAATTAGATAATGGCAAGTCCTGAAAAGATTGGGGGAGGAAAGGATACTGCGGGAGGTGGGAACGCAGTCCGTCTTATTCTTGTTATTACGACTAACCCTCCTCCAATCTTCCTATTTAATATTAGCCAAAATTTCTATTTTTTCCAAATAAAGGTTGCACTCCCTGATTTGCCATTACTTCTACAGGCGGTTTGTAATATGCCGGTACTCCTTCTAAGAAAGTTTTTGAATTAAGTTCTGCAAACATCCGCATCATTATCATATCCCCAAAGTCTGGACTTCTGCCAAGAAGTGCTTTCATTTCTTCTTTGGAAATAATTTGCAAAGGTGCATCTGCAGTTTTCTCTTTTCTCCTAACCTGTTGTAAGTCCTGGATAATTAGTTCTTTCTGTTCTTCGGAAATTTTGGCACTTATAGCAACTTGATGATTATTAACCTTTTCCGCGAGCATAAAATAACATTGACTTCTAAGATTTAGGTAGTTTTCCTTTATTTCTACTTCTTCAATGCCATCTTTAGTTCTTACTTGTTCTTTTCTTTTAATTGGGGAAGCATTGCCAATAAATCCCTTCACGCCTTTTAAATTGTCAGTAACTCCTCCCCCTACTCCGTCATCGTCAATAATTGCGTGTGAATAAGGAATTGCGCGTTGAATGAGAAGATCTCTTGTTTCTTGTGTGGTTATATCAAGTCCCTGCTTTCCCTTTTCAATTATTTCCGTTAAATTAAGCCCGTGCCATAAGCCAGTAACAATTCTATCCCTGCCAAAACGCGCTACATCCTCTGTAAGATACTTTTCAGGGTTTACCTCTATGGTATTGGTAAAAAGGTCAACAATGTTGTCGTAGCTCATTAAAGCGCCTTCTGAACTATCGTATTCCCACAGTCCCTCTTTAAGTCTTGCTCTGGTTACAGGGTCGGTTATTTGATTAAGTCTTTCCTCTGCACCTTTGGCCGTATAAGGATTATCGTTATAAAGAGATTGGATAAAAGCATAACCATCTGCAAGCTCGCCTTTTTTAAACGGTTTATAAAAAAGTCTATAGAGCCAATTCTGAAAAGGATTACAGGTTAATAAGATTTTAGGCGGTGTTAAACCGAAATCGTCATTTTTCCATCTGCCAACTCTTGCTTTTAAAACATCAAAGGCTTTAAATTCAACTTCTCCGGCTTCTTCAACCCATCCCCCGGTAAATTCTAAAGAGCCTAAGGATTGAAACTCTGGGTCTGTAGGCTTTGGTTTTAAGTCCAATAAATCAATTCTTGAACTATTACGGAATTGAATATAGTTATATTCTCCGTTTAAGTGCCAATCTGATTGCGGTATGTGATGAAAAGCGCATACTTTTTGAAAAGTGATATAAGTCGTTGCCATTATGTCTTTTAATTCTTTTCTGCCTATAAACCATTTACTCCCTGGATAACGATAACAATTGGTTATTAACCATTCATTGCCTAACCAAGACTTACCACCTTCTGCGCCACCGCCAAATAAAATAAAACGGGTTATTCTATCCCAAAGTTTTTGATAAGCGTAATGTTGTTTTACTGTTGGCTCGATTGTTGGAACGATGTTTTCACTCATCTGTTTTTTGTTCTCCAGTCTTAGGAGGAAGATAATTAAATCCAACTATTTGTTGTCCACCGGAAGTAATATCTGTTTTAACTTTAATATTCCAATCATCAAATTTTCTTTCCAAAATCCAGGCAAATCGTTGCCAACCTTTTGGATCATCTTGTAAGTCAGAAAACAGTCTGTCTTTCTGTAAAATTAAATTCCTTTTTATTAATACGACAAAAGTTTTTCCGTTTTTATCTAATTCTTCTTCGTTTCCTTCTCTGGCTTTTGCTTTCCATCTCTGAAAAGTCCTGTCATCAATTCTTTCTTTTTTGGACAATTTGTCATTGATAAGAAATAATAAATCCTCGTCTGTGTGAATTATTGCATTAATGTTGTAAGTTATTACTTCGTTTGCAACATCAATGAATTTTTTTGTAAGTTTTGTGGGTCTTCCGTTTTTCTTTTTTGCTTCCAATTCTTTTAAAGCTTTTTGGACTAATTCTCTTTGGTGTTCTTTTTTTTCTTTGTCTGTAATCTTTTTAAATCTGGGCATTGTGTTTTTTCCTTTCCCTCTTGTGTTTGGAAATTCGTTTTGCTTGTCTTATTTTAAATCTTTTATTCTTTGGTTTATTCATATAATTTAAACCATCTTTTCTGTCCGTAAAGTTTTCCGTGTCGGAAGCCTTTCTTCTTATAATAACCTGAAAACTTAAATCCTGCTTTCTTTACAATTAATTCCATCGGATCATTGTCTAAAGTATAAAGATCTATTCCTTTTCCATTCCAATTCTTTTTGCAATAATCCTCTGCAAATTCAAGAAGTTTTGTCCCGATTCCGTTTCTCCGGAATTCTTTTAAAATATAGATTTCGTCAATATAATCAAAGCCTACAAGGTCATCGGAAGAAAGAATAGTAAATCCAGCAAGTTTGTCATCCGCTAAAACTACAATTGAAACTTTATATTTATTATTTTTGAAGATATCCACTTCTACTCCGTGAAAACCTAAGTAGCCGTTGTCTTTTCCTTCCAATAATTTATTGTGGAAAAATACTTCGTCTGCATCCGTTCCGTATCGAAAAGTTAATTTGGGGATGGTTATTAAAGTAGCGTTGTTTTTCATAAACAGTTTGCTCCTATCTTTAATTTTACCAACTAAAATTGTAAAGTTGCAAGCTCCAAATTAATTTATTGTCCTTATTTGGACATAATGGTTTCTGTGTGAAAAATCAATCGCTTTTCGTATAAACCCTTTTCTTATTAAATCTCCGACTGCAATTTTTGCCGTTGTTGGACAAACTGGTTTTTCCTGATGCGCTAATTCCTCAATTATTAATTTATGTGGAATTGGTGTTCTGTTTTTTCTTGCCCAAGTAGAGATTAAATGCATTATTATTACTTGTAGAGCAGATAACTCTCCTTTACCTTTATTTATTTTTAAAGACATTGACCGACACCTCCTTTCGGAAAGTGTTATCAAGTAATTTCAATTTTGATGAATATCTATTCATCTTTTAAAATTTCGTTGTTCTAAACTGATTGCAGAACCTTAAAAAAAGACTTATAGTCAAAAATGGCTCTTTTTTGCCTTAATTTGGTTTTAAGTCTGCTTTTGGCTCTTCCTTTTTTGGTTCTTCTACTGGCGTGTCTGTAATGATTACTTCGCCTTTTTCCGCATCAAAATTAACCATTCTAGTATATCCGGGAATTACTGATTCAATTGAAAGTCTTTGTTTAATTGCCTGTTTTTTAATAATTAATGAAAAGTTTATTGCTTCATTTAAAATCCTTAATAATCCGTCTGCCGTATGAACAGCTTGAAGATTTTCCATTTCTTGCGTTGTCATCATTAATTTTTTAATTTTTGGGGTTTTTGGATCTACTTTTGTTTTTTTAGACATATTTATCACTCTCCTTTCTATTAAATATTAAAACCTATAAAAAATCAAATTAAGCTTCATCTTATTGGAACTCCTTTTACAAACTCTAAAATTAGGTGCGCGGAATATATTAAAAATCCCATTATTAAAATCCAAATGATTGTAAATATAATTAATAATCTCTTAAAGATTTTCATAATTTTGGTTGAACTTTTCTGTTATTAATAATTTCCTGCAGTATTTTTTCCATCTCCCCTGCCGGTAAAACTTCTATCTCTGAATGACAAGGATTGCATCCTAAAACAACTTTTAAAAGATCTTCTTTTGTCAATTTTCTGCGCTTTTTAAGATGGGCAAACCCTAAAGCTGTATTTTTCCAACAAACTTTTCTTTTAAAAATCCTTTAAATTTCATCTTAATCAGTCTTTTGTGTTAAAAGGTCAGGGTTAATTAAATAAAAACTATCTGGTGGACAATCAATTCTTGAATGAACTAAAATTCCATTTAGACTTTTATGTCCTCTTAACGGTGCAGGCGGTAAACATTGCATACAGGCTGGTTCCGATTTTTTAATATCTATTTTAAAGTTATATTTTCCTTTTAAATTTTTCATTTCCAAATTCCCTTCTTATACATCTTATTTGTTAAATCAATAATTAGTTCTGTAAAAATATGCCCTAATTCTTTTTCTTTTTTACTACATCCCGTTTCAAAATTGGCAACCTTATATTGTAATCTATACATCCAAAAAGCGGTTGTTGCCGCAGAAACAATAGTGATTCCTCTTTCTTTTTCCTGCTCCATCCAATCCATCTGGGTGGTTCCTTCGTCGATATCTCCGATTTTGTAGGTTTTTCCGGTATAGAAAAGAATACGCTCGGTAGTTGTAGTTTTACCCGCGTCAATATGGGCAATAATGCCAATGTTTCTTACTTTATCTAATGTTTTTAATCTATCTTCTGCCATAATTTTTGCTTAAAAAAACTTCCCTCGCAAGGAAGCTAAATAAGTATAACATATTTTCAATAAAGATTCCATCGTATATTCCTATACCTTTATAGGCTTACCTATAGTCCTATAGCTATTGACAAATAGAATATGAATTGCTATATTGTGTATATCCGTACAAGGATTAGCGCTTTTGGAGAACGTTGCTTTCGTCCTGACTCAGCCACTCTCCCTATTTAATTCTTCTCTTTTTTAGATTCTTTTTCTTTTTTACTACATCCCGTTTCAAAATTGGCAACCTTATATTGTAATCTATACATCCAAAAAGCAGCGTGTAAGACTTCGTGGGAAGCCACGCCATTACCAATATCTCTATACAGCCTGATAATTCCAATTTGGGGATATTTAACCTCTTTCTTGCCTTGTATCTTAAATCTTTCAAATGGGTGACAAACTCCCAATATGCCTTTGTTTTTACCATCCTCTTGATTATATGTATCAGCCTCTTTTTCCATCAGTTTCCTATCGTCATAAACATACACATTAAAATATCTCTTATCCTTTCTGGTTTTAATTTTAAATTTAATTCTTTTCATATATTTCCTTTTAGCTAAACTCGTAATTAAAAAATTTATATCCGTCAATAATTACAGGAGCAGAACTTCCCCAATCTGTTTTAGGGTCTTTAACATTTTTCCTATTTTCAACCCATTCAATAAATTCTTTTCTGCTAATCTTTTCCCCATACTCATTCTTAATAACCTTGCCTTTTAACCACTCTTTCATTTCTGCCCAATTTTTATACCACTTAAAATCATTAGCTTGTAGAGCAAAACTCCAACCGAAAGAAGATTTCCCAAGATGTATGCCCTCATCTTCTCTTTTACAAGCTTTGCAAGCCTCTTTATGTATGTAAAAATTAGTTCCCATATATTTCCTTTTAGCTCACTCTCTCAAAGCCGAAGCCTTGAGGCAAAGAACTAAACTTCAACCACAAAATTTTCAAATCCTGTAATTGACTTTTTAACAATTCTTTTTTCTCCAATCGTAGGTTGCAATCTTTCTCCTTTAAAAAGACCAATCTAAATTTGTTTCAATCTGATAACCTTTTTCTGTTTCATTAACCCTATTAGCTTGTAAGGCAAAGACTAAATCTCCCTCTCCAACTTTATCAAATCTTTTATCTTTTCCGCTTTGTAATAATGTTTTTGATTTTTTCATAAGTTCTATTTAGCTATTAAGAACCTTTCTCAATCGGAATAGTAAAGTTTTTAGTCTTTAAAAATCCCTTCTCTTTTTTATGCAATTTTCTTTTATTAAAAGTCTGCAATTCAAATTTTGTATTTTTCATTTTTTTACATCTCCAACATTTATTCGCATACCTAGTAAAAGGTAAAAATTCGTGTCCCAATAACCAACAAATTATCTTCTTCATATTAAATCTTTATTTCTTTTGTTTTTCATTTTATTTTGTGTCTTTCTGGATGAAATCTTGCCCGGATCTCCGCAAGTTTTTTTTCAGACCTAGCTTTTTCTTGTGGCGTTTGTTCTGGAAATGGTTTTATAATTTGAGTCACAACAACCAGCCTTTTCCCAAAATCTCGTAAAAGTGCATTTTGAAGCATTGCGCGATAATTACTATATTTCTTTCCGTGTCCTAAACAATAATTATAAAGTTGTTCTGCTTTAATTAAGACTTGAGATTTAGTGCATTCGTAAATTCTTGAAAATTCTTCTTGGTCTTTTTCCGGCAGTTCTTTTAAATAATTGAGAGAGGAAATACTCTCTCTTATCTTATCTTTACTTAACTTCTCTTTAGCGGGAGTATTCCCCGACTTCTCCCCAACTACTCTCCTACTGTTTATAATATTAGCCTCATTAAATGCTGGATATTTCTCTTTTGATGGTTTTTCTACTCTTTGATATTTAAAAAAGTTTTTAATATACCAATAGTCTTTATCATTGTCCTTAAAAAGAACGATTTTACCAATCTCCGACAACTCGGAGAGTAGTTGGGGAGTATTAACCGACTCATAGGGAAAAACCTGCGCCTTTATCCATTCTGGCCTATTTGGAAGAGTGGCATTGTTGTCATCACAAATTCCCCAAAGACCTTGATATAAAAGCCTTGCATACGCAGAAACTTTAGCAAGTTCTTCATCTAACCAAAAATCTGGATTTAACATTCTATTTCGTGCCATAATTAATTATTCCTTGCTCCCCAACAAGTGTTTTAATAATTGGTCTTAAAGTATTTGGTCGCCCTGGAACCGGTTCATATTCAACTGTTTGTTCTGTCAAGGGATGTCGCATCTCTTCACGCATTTTGGCGTTAAGTCTTTTTCTTCTTCTTAAAACTTGGGTTGGAGGCAAAAATTCTCCCTGTTCATTTAATTTTGCCCTAGTTCTTCTAATTGTTTCTGCAGAAAAAGCATTTTTAAATCTATTTTTTTGTTCCGGCGTTAAAATAAGTCCTTGCACTTCCCAAACGGCTAAAATAAGTTCTTTATCATCAGACCTTGTTATTGGATCGTTTGCCAAGATTTCTTTTATAAGTTTTAATGCTTGTCTAATTTCGTTATTCATTTTTCTTTTCAAATTGTTCTAAAACTTGTGATATATGCTTACAGTGTCCACTAAAGATAAATCCCGGACAATCACATCTTACTTCTTTTGTATCTCTGAAAACTCGAATTGTATATTGTTTATCCGGTTCAGTTTCTGATTGAATATAAAAAAATTTAACATTATCCATAAATTTTAAGTAAAATTATAAATCCAATAAGCGCACTTACAAAAATAATTAAAAACATTTGTTTCCAGTGATATAAAAATTCTCTTAAATATTTATTCATTTATTTAAACTGACAATTTTCTTTAAAATAACAAAATCTATTTGTGCACTTCCCATTTTCATCTAATCCGCCCTTGAAAACTCCTCCCTCGATGACTTTGATTGCATCCTCAATATATTTTTCCGCATCCTTTTTATCCTGTTCTGTTGCTGGTATTGTAAAAACTCTTGGATTTTCCTCTAACCATTGTTTTGGATCGGGAAGTGCCGTAATCAAAAGCGCTTTGGTAAAGGTAGGCTTTCCTAAAACATACATTTTTCTTTGCATTGAAGACTGAAATTGTCCAACAGTCCACATTTTCCCCCAAGCTTTAATTTCCCCAAATCTTAAATTATCTGGATCAAGGGCATCATAAAGCATTATAACCTCATATTTTTCATTTATTGAAATAATTACTTTGCAACGTGGATCAAAATTTCTTTCTTCTACGATTGGAAAAGAACCAATATTTTGTAGTTCTTTAATTTGTAATAGAATTTCGTTTGGCTTTTTATTAGAAATGTGCCCTTGGATAATTTTGTGGACTTCTCTGCCTCTTTTGAAAAACTCATTATCCGGAACAATTGCTCCAATCTGCTTATTCAACCAATTATGCGAATTGTCCGGTTGAAGACAATTGCTAATTGTTGAGTGTGAAAGCAGGATTTTATTCATTTTTTGGTTGTTCTATTTCATTTAAAATTGGATATGATGTAATTTTAACTTCGATTGGAAGTTTTATCCCTTTATTATAAAGACTTTCAATAATATCGTTATCTACTTTTTCCATCGTTACAACTTTGACTGCGCC
>JAEHJW020005615.1_pt1 | contig 20668 bp, 41 predicted proteins | sample 9271431 | NCBI WGS metagenome assembly JAEHJW02 | reverse complement strand
CGATGATAGATCAGTTGTTTGGGAGAGAGGTATTTGAGATAGCACAAAGTAAGATGGAACAAGAACAGATGAAGTAATATGAAAATTAAATACGATGAGATTGCATTACAACAGTATAATTATATTAGTATCGTAGAAGATATGTTAGCTCCTATTGTGAGAGAAATAAATGATAATAGTGATTATATTTCAAAGGTAACGATAATTAGTGTTGCTTTAAATAATATATTTAGGGATAGAGCGCATTTTATGTATGTAGATGATCTTGGTGGATATAGATTTACTTTAAATGGAGTTGATGAAACATTAACCGAGCATTATTTATTTAAGTTTAAAAATTATTTTACATCTAATGAGCGACTTATTCTTTCCCACGGTAATATTCATTTTACTGTATACTTATTATATAGGTGATGAAATTGAAACCGAAAATAGATAGTGTAGAAATTAAATATGGGGGTATATCTGATATTGAAGATATATTGTTTAAGCTGATAGATGAGTTAACGGAAGCTTATTTTAGTGATGTTAGATTGGGATATCGGGGGAGAGGTAATCCAGTTCCTTTAGTATATAACGGGATTAAGATAACAGATAAAGAGATATCAACGTGGGGCGGCGGGGGTATAACGGGGTATGTTACCGAAGATGATGAGTTTTGTATTATATATGATATTCCAACGTGGATTAAATTGTGCGGGTATTATCTATTTCATTATAGGGAGTTATCAGATGATCATTTAATGGCATTATATAGGAGGTGGTAATGTGAAACCGAAGATTGATAGTATACAAGTTAAATATTATTATAGTAGCGATTTTCTATTAGAAAATAAATTAATAAATTTAGTAGATGATTTGGCACATATTTATTTTATAACTAAATTACCCGCATATATTAATTATGATAGTGTTGTTTATAATTATAAAGAGTTTAATTTAATTTATGATAAATCAATAGAATTTGTTAAGGGGTATGATAGTGTAGATGGATATGGTTCTGATAATGATATGTATTTTATTTTTCCCAATATTTATAAGGGAGATAAGGTATTTGGGTATCATCTTATTTATCAGGTTAGTATAGCTAAAAATCAGATGGCGGCATTATTCAAGAGGGATTAAAATGAAAGTAAATATAACTGATGTAGGTTTAAGGCGTGATCCTACCGTTGATAATGAAGATAATATAATGATGGATGTATTAGATGATATATTTAGATTTGATGCATCTCATGAAGATACGCCATATATTATTGTTAGTATTCAATTAAATAGTTACTTAAATAAAACTTACAAAAATTTGTTTAAATTTATTGCGCGCGATAATCGTGAAAATATAACTCATTTATTTGATATCTATATAACTAGTGATAATAAATATTTTATATTATATCGTACACCCGCAACCTTTAAAAAGAATGGTTATATTTGTATTTATCAAAAAGAAGTTATGCAGAAATATTCTATTTTATTATATAAGCGGGTGGAGTAATGAATATAAAAATAGATGAGGTATCATTGAAATTTAGTAAGGTGGCATTAGAAAGGATATTAATTGATATAGTAGATACCATTTCCGAAGCTGGTAAGCATATATCCGCAGATGTTAATATAGAACAAAGGATTTCTTATTTAGAAGTATATATAAAAGAAAGAGGTTATCTCGTTCCTATTGAACGTGATATTAAACTTGATACGAGATATCAAGGGTATTTGAAAGGTTATGGATTTTCAGTGGATAAATATTTCATAGCATATGATACAGATGGGGATTATGAACCAGATGGTTATGAAGAAATTTATTATAACCGTTGCTCATCATTAAGTTATGTTATTTTGTACAGGAGATTGAAATAATAATTTATATACTCTCATTCTATTACTATTAAGGATTGATTTAAAATGAAAATGAATTTAGAAGCAATTGAGTTAAAGCCCGCGAATGAGAATTATGATTCTGCACTTTCATTGATGGAAGAAATTGCAAAGCAATTATTAAATAATACATTGTATCCATTCGTGGATGACTTTGGATTAAAAGTTATAAATAAAAGAATACTTTGTATGGATGCGAATAAAGATAGAATATATAGAGTTAGGGGGTATAAGATAAACACTGTTGGTAAAAATACAAACATTTTAAATGAGTTTAGAATAGTTAATTTTAGTAGAACAGAATTATTTTTTGTTAATTATAATACATATAAAGTATATAAAGATGAAACAGATAAGAAAGTATATTTGTTAATACATAAAGTAGGTGAACCGCGAAAATGAAAAAAATTAACCTTAAAATCGATTTCTTGATCTCAATGACTAATTACATTCAAATAAAAAACAAATTGATTTTAGGGGCGGATTTTCGTAAAATAAAGGGATATTATGAATATTGACATTGGGAAAATTCAGATTAAAACCGATAACAAATCGGCGATATGCAAGATTGCGGATAGGATAGCATCCATTAAGTGGTGGTATAGTAATAGCTGGTATACTAATATTGCATATGAGGTTGGGATAACATTTACACCGGTTCGGCTTATTGAGGTGGAGGAGCGAGTAATGTTATTTGATTTCAAGGTAAACGGGGGTAGTACGGGATATATGATTGATCCATTCGCGCGGGAGGTATACAATTACGGGGAGCATAAGGTGATATATCAGCAGTGCTATCCTCCCAATCCAATCGGGTGTTTATATGTTAATGTAGTATGGATGGGTGATATTAATTAAACCACAAGTAATTAAAATGGAATATAAGGAATATGATTTCGATGAAGCGATGGATTTATTGATAATAATAGCATCTAAATCAATAGCTAATACAAAGTTATCATGGCAGATGTTTAAATATAAATGTATATCATTAGTTGGTGATGATAGGGTGGCATTTCATACTATTGATAGAAATAATAGGTGGCATGATATTGTATTATTAAAAAAAGATGATAGCAATTGGCAGGAATATTATATAATAGATTTAAATGGTGAGCATGAAAAAAATATAATTGATTACGGGAGTAGGAAATTAAAATTCTTATATGAGCGGGAATATGAAATCAGCTCTCATTTTGTTATTAAGGTTTATGAGGTGATACATTGAAATCGCAAATACCTAAATTAGAGTTTTATGAAACTAAATTTGATTTAACTATGAAGGTTATGATAAATAGTATATCAAAAGTAAATACAAGTTTTAAAGGTTCAATTGATGAAAGTGTTAAAAGGGCGGGAGCTATTATGGGTGATTATCATATAAGATATGATGTACTTTTTAGGGGGAAAAATTTGCATAGTTTGATAATAGTTAGAAGAAATATTGGTAACCCGATGATTGAATATGTAGTTGATATGTCAGCCGAATTTAATAAAGTATTAAGAAAATATAGGGAATATAGTTTAAAATATTTGTATAGTAAGGAATATGAGAATGGGGGTAATACAACGATTAATGTATATAAGGTGAGATATTGAAACCGCAAATAGTTAAGTTAGGTTATTCTGAAAATAGGTTTGATTCAATGTTGGATATAGCATTAGATTATATGTCAAATGTAAATCCGGAATTAAATGCTTCATGGAATAAAATTCAAGATATAGTAAATCTTTGGATGGGTGATTTTAAATTATCATTTGATAGATTTCGTGAAAGATCAGAATGGCATTATGTAATATTATTAGGTACTGATGTTAATAAACCCCCTCAAGAGTATTTAATTGATATACTTGGTATGTATGATTATAAGTTGAATTATTATAAAAGTATGAGATTACAACTACTATATAAAAAAGATTATAAGTATAGCTTTAACTACGATATTTATATTTATAAGGTGATATCATGAAACCACAAGTAATTAAATTAGAATGGTATAAAAGTAAACTTGTGTCAATTATGGAAGAAATGTTGGAGGATATTTCTATGGTAAATATTTTTTGGGATGATTCGTTTGATGAAATTGTATATAGATCAAGAAATTCTATGGGTGATTATTATTTAGAGTTTGATGAATTTTATATAGAATCGCATGTACATAGAATAATAATAGTTGGAGGAAATATTGATAAACCAAGAATAGAGTATATAATTGATACAACGGGTGAGCGTGATAAAGAATTGAATGAATATTATGGTGCGCATTTAAAATATTTGTATGATAAGGAATATGAAAATAAAAGTACTAATAGTGTAATTAAAGTATATGAGGCGGTATTATGAAACCACAATTAGTTGAATTGAAATGTTATGATATTATGTATACTAGTATTGAAGAATTATTTATACCATTTATTAAGTATAATCGTGGGGAAGAAGATCAAGATAAAATAGAGGAGTTCTTTAAACATCAGTTAATAGGATATGATATCGGCATAACCAATTTTTTTGATAAATACGATGATGCACATACGGTAGTTGAATTTTATGGTGGGTTTGATTTAAGGTATCTAATAGATATAAGAACAGATGCACATCATTTTTTTAAACGATATGAGAATTATAGTTTATCTATATTAAGTAAATATACTTATTATGATTATGATAAAACTGTAACAATGGCGAGATTATATAAGGTGATTGAATGAAACCGCAAATAGTTAAATTAGATACATTAGAAAATGATAATATAATAGATAAGATAGAACATGCGGCGAAGGTTTTAACAACTAATGAATATAAACTATATAGCGGTGGAATAAATGGGATGGAATTTAACAATGCTTATTTAAAGGGTATTACTATGGATGTTATGTTTGTATTTAATAAAGGGGATGAGCATATATTATATCGTATTCGTTCTCCAATAAATAATAAGATTATCTATTACATAGATTTACACGCGAAAATTAATGATAGAATTACGTATATTTCTAATGCCAGAGTTAAGCTTTATAAAGAATATTATCATGAGAGTAAAAGATTTACTAAAAGTGTTATTAGAATTTATGAGGTGATTGAATGAAACCACAATTTGTTAAATTAGAATATTACACAATTCATTATCCCCCGCTTAAAGATTTGCTTATTCCATTAATTAAAAGTATTGGTTGGAATTATAACAATGATGATATACGGAATTTCTTTAAAGATAGGGTAATAGAATATCAAGTGATCATCGATGGGTTTTTCGATAAGCATAATAATTTTCATAGTATAATCGAATTTAACTTGTATAATAAAATGGAATATTTAATAGATGTTGATCCATTATCTTGGAATTATTTTCGCCGTTATAAAGGGCATTGGGTATATCAATTAAAGAAATATAGTTATATTAACCCAAGTGGTACTAAAACAACAGCGAGGTTATATGGGGTGGTTGATTGAAAGTAGGTACAGTTAAATTGGATGTGATATGTGATAATTTAAAACGTAAAGTTATAAGAGCAGCGAATGCATTAACTATCATCGAGTATGAAGATTATACATGGTTTAATAATATCTACGATTTTTTTAGGATTTATTTAAATGGGTGTTTTTCATTCACATATACATTATATTATGGCGATAAGGCGCATAGGATTATTTCGGTTGAAGCTAATGGGGATTCATCTATGGAATATATTATTGATCTAATCGCATTTCGTAGAGGTACTATAAAACATTTTTATAATAATAAGTTAGAACATATTAAAACATTAGAATATCAATATGATAGGAATGATAGAGTGATTAAAATTTATAGGGTGATTAAATGAAGCCGCGGGTGGTTAAATTAGTAAATGAGGTAGATATCAGGGATGATGTAATCGAGATGGCGCGGGAGATGTCAGAGCTATCTTCGGGGGAGTTGAGGGATTTCGTAATGAAATTATATAGTACATTACATTATAGGGTATATGATGTGAGGGTGGTTAATAGTGAATATAATTCACCCGATATTGAATCTATTGAAATCGAATTTTATAACTTTAGTATAACCCCGCCGATATATGTAATAACATTTCGGGGTAGTAAGCAGCCATCATTGGTGGAGATTGCATCCTTCCCTTGTAGATATACATTATTTAAACGCGATAATCGGGTGCATGTATATGGGGTGGAGTAAATGAAGGTAAGGTATGATGAGATTAAATTAGATAGTGAAATAAATTCCCGCCAGTTTATGATTTATATATATGAGGCGATACTTGAGGATAAAGATGATTGTTTTGAAATTGCTCAATTTAGATTTGATGGTGATACAAAGTTAGAACATCTACGTAAAAAATTATCTAATTATAATGTTACATTTGATTTTAAAGATATTACTACAAAGGATATATTTTCGGGTGAAATAGTACGTATTAAAAAAGCTATGGTATTTTACGATGATAAAGGTAAAGAATTTGATTATATCATGCAATGGCATTATGAAAAAAATTTAGATTATATCTTAACAAATTCTAATATTGTTAGATGTGAAATTATGTTTGGTGATAAAATGATTACGATATATTTAGATTTGATTGAGTGGAGGAGAGTATGAAAGTAAAATATGATGGGATGGGGTTGGAGTTTAAAAAGGATTATAAACTACTTGCAGTAATGTTATCTAAAGATATAGTTAAAGCTGAAGAACCATTAGCTTTGTATTTAGATGATTATGATTTTATATATCCGTTAGCTGATTTATATGATTTAGATTTTCAAGTTGGGGATATAGAGATTGAATTGGAAAAATATATTAGATTAAATCATGTATTAATATTAAGGGATAATATCGGGTTAATAGGTTACGTAATTTTATTTAATAAAGAAAATGATGTACTAAAACCTTTTAATATTTATCATGAGTATATATCCTCTTTTTATGAGAATATAAGGTATATAAATGTAATTGAATTAAAAAATTTGAAAGTAATCTACAATCTTTATTAACTACATTTACATATAGAAATAAAGGGATTTACAGGGATGAGTATGAACGTAGATATAAACATCGATTGGGGGTGTATATGAACCCGAAATTAAATGAGGTTATGATACAGTATACTCCCCCAGCTATATTTGATGTAATATCATATGCGCGGGGATATGATGGATTGGATTTTAGAAAGGTTGTGGATAGATATAAAGCTACAGAAAATGTAATCGGGGGAATTTGGTTTATTAAGGTTTCTGTGAATGATATGGTTTATAATAGTTTTTTTTATTTATATGGTTATATCGGCGGGATTGGAAGTATGTATCCATTTAATTATAACATGGATATTATTATTTCATTGCGCGAAGTAGAACCAGAAAGAATAGAAAGAATAGATCATGGAGTTAAAAAGGTATTATATAAAAATAAAAATACTGGCGAGGGTATGGAGAATACATATACGGTGGTGTGGTGCAGGGATGATGTATTATGAAAGCAAAACTTAATGAAATAGAATTGAGATTTTGGGATAGTGCTTTAGAGCGCATAATAAAATATTGTGGAAGGTTTATTGGGGTAAGTAAATATGAATTAGAAAAGATGTATTATGATTTAGGTGGTAGTTTTTTCGATGTTAATTATAGAACCGATGTTCATCGATATTTGGGGGGAGATAGGATATTTTACATATATGTTTCATTTGATGAAAATAGTGAGCTTTATGATGAACGTACTAGTTTTGTTAATTCTGATATCGTTATTATTTTGAATGATATGTATTATAACGATGGCAGGGATGAGGATAGGAGTGATAAATATATGTTAAGTTTTAATCATACTGGTGTTGGATTAAAGGGTTCATGTTTAAGATTATTTATTAGAAAGGGATTGCTATGAAAATAAAAATCGATGAGATAGATTTGAAAGGTGAAGATAGTAAAATATTACAGATCATCGAATATTGCAAAAGTTATATTGGATTAAATAGAGATGAATTAGAAAGGAAATTTCGTAGTATAGGGAATGAATTTTTTGGTGCTTATTTTAGAACCTATGTTAGTAAGATGTACGCTAACGATGAATCATATTTTATATTTGCTACTTATTGCGAAGATAAAAAGGAACAGCTTAAACATAATAATGGTGATATTATTATTTGTTTAACGGATTTATGGGATACTTGTGTTAGTGAAGAGGAAACTAAATTTATGTTATATTTTAATCATACCGGCGTTGGATTAGAAGGTTTATCTGTGAGTTTACTTGTTAAAGGTGGATTATATGAAAATAAATTTTAATGATGTAAATTTAGATTATTACGATCTTAAAGCAAACAGCGAATTTGTAGATGATATAATTAAAGTAATTAAGGAGATGAAACATAATTATAAAAGAAATAAATATGTATTACCTATGGTGGATGTAACTAATAGTTTAATACTTGGATTGAATTGTTTAATGGATAAATATAAAGATAACATATGTATGAATATACAACAAAATGATGAAATATACGGTAATATTTATTTTTCATATAATGGAGAATGGGAGAATAGATTATACCATATAACTGTTTATACAGATGTAATTAAGCAGGATTCTAAAATGAAATTTAAAAAAAGATTAAAAGGAAAATATTATGTAACCTTGTGGGAGGATTAAAATGAAGATTAAAATGGATGAATTAAAATTGGATGTAGTAGATTTGCCGGATAATATAGTAATTAGATTTGCTAGATCATTTGATGATGTATCACGTTTCACATTAGAATATATAATTAAACATATAAAAGAAAATCCAGATAAAAGATTTAAAAATTTAATGTACTCATTTTCTTCTTCTACTGATTTTTATTATGGTAAAAGATATTCAATATATATTAATAAGAGTTATGATATTAATGGGGTAAATAATAGTAAAAGTGATTATGTAATACTTTTGAATGCAACTTGTAATTATACTGTAGATGATTATGAATATATTGAAATATGCAGATTTACTCATACAAGTTTGTATTCAATGAAGAACCAATATATAAAAGTATTTAAGAGGATAGAGCAATGAATATCGATGTTAATAAAGCAAAATTACATATTGTGTTTACTCCGGAGCAAAGAATAATTGAATTTGCGAAATCTTTTAATGGGTTAAGTGATGATGAGATAACTAATATAATTATGAATGTTATAAATGAAGTGGCGGATATTAGATTGGATAATGAATATGGTAGGTTTATTAGATTGAGATTACCATATATTGCATATGTATTTGGAAGAGATGGATATAATTCGTTTGGGATTGAAGTTAATGATGATGAAGTGGCAGATGATTTTTATGATTATAACTATGATGTTATGTTAAATATTGATTTAGATTACAATAAAAATCGGGGGTATCGCGAGGTATATTCTATCCCCCACGAGCATAAATCATTGGCGGGTAAATATATAAAGGTGTATAGGAGGGTGGAGAAATGAAGATGGATATCGGGGAGTTTAAATTGGAGTACGCAGATGCATCGAAGTATTATATCGGTTTATTTATTGACGTTGTGCGTAATATGTCATTATCTGATGAGGTTATTGATGGGAAAGATAGTTATTTCGTTCGTTTAGCGAATAGGAATAATTTAAAGTTATTCAATAGATTAATATTTATAAAATATTCATCGGGGGAGGTTATTGCTCATAATATGTATGAAATATATTTTAATAATAGAAATACCGGTTATGGCATTTTTTTTGAGAAGGTGTTAGATATTTGGATTAATATTTATGATTATGAGGTATTAGAGAATATACATTTAAATTATAAAGAGGAGGTTGAAGGGTGGGTGATATTTAATGAGAGTAGGAAAGATTGAGTTGGATTATACTTTAAATACGATTGATAATAAATCAATTGAAAAGGATATTATCGGTGTATTTAATCAGTTAAATACTGTAATTAAATATAACACAGCTGTTTATTTATGTTGTTCGCACATGGAAGAGATATATTCTTATCATGCTCCGCACGCGCTTGATTCTATATCGAATATAAAATCATATAATAAATTGCATATTGAACCGGTAATTAAACCAGAATTTAAATTTAGCGTAAATAAATATCTGTTTATATTAACAACATATGAAGATACTGAATTTGTATATGGATTACCGAAATATGAATTAATGCTTAAACATAAAACTAGTTATGAGATAAAGGATAATTTATCGGATTTTATTTATATATATTTATTCAAAGTAAACGAGGTTGTAGAATGAGAATAGGTAAAGTTGATTTGGAATTTTATATTACTCCATTTGATAATGAATCCATTAAAAGTGAAATGATTAATATTTTTGATGATATAGTTGGTATAACTACATTTAAAAAAGCACTTGAGGTAGTGGAGAATAGGATGGAAAATATTTATAAAAAGTATGCACTAGAAGCATTTAATCAAATACTTGTAACTGGTTTATCAGCAACATCAAGTATAGATGTATTTATAAATGAAGAATATAAAGGTATGGTAGATGAATATTGTATAGAGTTTACATTTAGTGATAATTTAGAAAATATCTTTTCACCCCACGAGTTTAAACTGATAGCTAAAAATAAAACCCGTTATAGAAAAAAAATTCATGGTAATTATCGAGCTACTTATATGTATTTATTTAAGGATTTGAGGTGATATAACGAAACCGAAATTGAATGATGTTAAGGTAAAATATAATAATACTCTACATATATACGGTATTAATTTGTTTAAATCTGTATATAATATTTATTGGTTTAAATATAGAATAAAAAAATTATTTAAATATATTGGAAAACATTATCTTGAAATAGCTGATTGTAATGAATTTATAAAAGAAAATTTAGTAGATATATATAATCATATGTTACCAACTACGAAATCTGATATCGTATTTAGTTATTCAATTAGCTTTCCATTTGTAGAAAGCTCATTTAATCATCGGCTAATGAATAAGGATTTTAATAAAATATTAAATTGTATGATTATACAAACAAATAACCCCGATATTATTGATGAAGATCAGTATAGGGTTTATATAGAGAAACAAATAAGAACCGGTGTACCTTTTCCTGAATATCTTTTACTTGTATTAGTAGGGAAAAAATAACCAAAGCATTCTTATAAGAGGGAGGAATAACAAAAGATGAGAATTGAAAAACGTAACGGAAACCTAGAAGAGTTCGATATTACCAAAATACAACGAGCAATTGAAAAAGCATTATTGAGTAGTAATCAACCAAATACATCCCGCGAAATTGCGGAGTTGGTTGCATTGAAATGTTATGATGGGATTAGTGTGGAGGAGATACAGGATTACATTGTGATGGAGTTACCCGAACCTACCCGCAATGCATTCGTTAATTACCGCCGCGAACGCAACAACGCCCGCTTCATCGAGGATAAGTACCATCTTTCATCTGGTATTAAATTAACCGCGAATGCATTGATTACTCTACAAGCGAGATATCTATTGAAAGATAGTGAGGGAAATATAATCGAAAAGCCGGAGGAGTTATTTGATAGGGTGGCGAGATATGTGGGTATAGTGGAATTATATTATGAGTACTTATATAATACCGAGAACGTGGGTTCTATATATGGTAAATTGAATGATATGGAGATATCTATATTGGAGCGATTGATTGAGCGGAATAAAAAATTTTTCGGAGATGATAGGGTAACTATTGATCAACTAAAAGAATTTGCGGAAACGAAAAAAACTTTAGTTAAGAGTAAGATAAAGAAATATAGTAATTTAATGAAGTCATTGAGGTTCTTACCTAATTCCCCCACGTTAATGAATGCTGGTACGCCATTGGGTGAATTGAGCGCATGCTTTGTATTGGGAGTACCAGATTCGATTGATGGTATATTTGATGCATTAAAGTATCAAGCAAAGATACAGAAGGCGGGGGGTGGTACAGGATTTTCATTCTCATCACTTCGTGGTTCGGGTTCTATAGTGGGTAGTACAAAAGGGGTAGCATCTGGTGCGGTTAGTTTCATGGAGATGTTTGATAAGGTAACAGATGTTATTAAACAGGGTGGTAAACGGCGCGGTGCTAATATGGGGGTATTGCGTTACGATCATCCCGATATAATGGAGTTCATCACAAGTAAGGATGTGAATAATACTAGGTTGAGTAATTTTAATATTTCAGTTGGGGTAGATCAAAAGTTTTTTGATGCTGTAACTAATGGCGAAGATATTGAATTAAAAAATTCAAATAGTGATGAGGTAGTAGGTAAGATACCCGCAAAGGATATGATGAAAGCAATTATTCATAGGGCGTGGTTAACAGGTGATCCGGGTTTATTATTTCTAGATAGGATGAATGAAAACAATCCGGTAGCACATATATCTAAAATAGAAGCAACTAACCCTTGTGTTACGGGTGATACTCTTCTTTATACTTCTAATGGAATACTAAATATGAAGTATTTACATGAACAGGGGAGGGGTATTAATCCGGTTATCGATAATAGAATAACGGGTGATAAGATGGGAATAGGTAGTAATGTATTTTCTACAGGAATTAAATCAGTTTATAAATTGAAAACCAATGAGGGTTATTATCTTAAAGCAACAAATTATCATCCTATATTTAGTGAAGATAGAGGGGAGATGGTTGAGTTAAAGGATTTGAAGATTGGAGAGAGAATTAGGGTTTTAGGTAGTGGAGGTGCTTTCGGTAATTATGGTAATCTAAAATTGGGTAGAGTACTAGGTTCATTTATTGGGGATGGTTCTTTATCTAAAACCCGCAATCCATCACATGTAGCATTTTGGGGAGATGAAAGAGAGTTAGCAGATATGTTTAAAGGATATGTTAGTGATATAGCACATAGAGAATTAAAGGTGCGGGAAATAGAAAATCGCGATGAGAGTATGGTTGCAAGTGTTAGTTTAACCACATTAGCTAAACAGTATGGTATATATGATAACAAATTAAAAGTACCAGAGGTAGTATTCTTTGGTACAAAAGAAATGCAGGTAGGATTTTTACAGGGATTATTTCAAGCAGATGGTACAATTAATTATTCTAAATCACATTCAACAAGAGTAATAAGATTAGGTTCGGTAAGTGAGGAATTATTAGAAGGAGTACAAATGATTTTATTGAACTTTGGGATATACAGTAAAATATATTTGAATAGAAAACCAGAGGGAGAAAAATTAATGCCGGATGGTAAGGGTGGTAAAAAAATGTATCATAGTAAACCATTCCACGAATTGGTTATATCTAATTCGGATGTTAAGAAATTTTCAGATGAGATTAATTTCATTGGTAGTGTTAAAAGAAATAAATTAGCTGAAATGATAGATGGCGCACACTTTAGGGATAGTAAATTTGTAGCGAGGGTTAAATCTATTTCATACATCGGGGAAGAGGAGGTATTTGATTTAACGGAATATGTAAGTCATTCATTGGTTTGTAATGGAATTGTAACATCGAACTGTGGTGAGCAACCATTAATTCCTTATGATAGTTGTACATTGGGTAGTATTGATTTAGGTAAGTATGTAGTTAATGGTAGTATAGATTACGATAGATTGAAATCAGATATAAAAACGGCTTATCATTTTCTCGATGATGTGGTTGATGCGAATAATTATCCGGTGGAGAAGATAGCGGAGGTATCATCAAGTACCCGCAAAATTGGATTAGGATATATGGGGTTTGCGGATGCATTGATTAAGATGGGTATTCCATACAACACAGAGGAAGCGCGGGTAATCGGGGAGAAGGTAATGAAGATATTATATGATACAGCGAAAAAGGAATCAGAGATAACCGGTAAGATAAGGGGTGCTTATCCTTATGATATAAAGAGTGGGATGAGAAATAGTACAGTAGTTACAATTGCGCCAACGGGAACGATAAGTATAATCGCGGGATGTTCATCGGGGATTGAACCACTATTTGCTTTGGCATTTACAAGGAATGTATTGAATGGTAAGAAGTTAAGTGAATTTGTATCATCGGTGCGGGATTACCTTATGAAATATAATCTGTATAGTAAAGAGATAGAGGATGATATTTATAACAACGGGGTAGTTAGCTCCCCCATTTTTTATAAATATAATGAGCGGGGGTATGAACATGCGGAGGTATTGAAAACAGCAATGGAAATAAATTATCAAGATCACATAAGAATGCAAGCGGTATTCCAGAAACATTGTGATGCATCTATAAGTAAAACAATTAATATGAGAAATGATGCAACGGAGAATGATATCATGGAAGCATACTTTTTAGCTAGGAAGTTGGGGTGTAAGGGTATAACAGTATTCAGAGATGGAAGTAAATCAGTTCAGGTATTAGAAATAAAAAAGAAACCCGAATTGGTATTGGGGGATGATGGAGTTCCCATTGATCCAAATTGTAGGAGTGGTAAATGCACACTTTAACAATATTTATATATGGAGTAAGAATGGTGATGATATGAGTAAATACGGGGAATATGGTTCTGGTTCAAAAATAGAGGATTGGGAGCATTACAATCCACATCATTTAAAATTAAATAAAATACCCGAAGAGAAGATGTGCGGGTTATGTGATTCGGTAGCTGATACAATTTTTCCTATAGTTGGTATGGTATTATGTTTTGATTGCGCAAACGAGGTAAAGGAGCGGGATGATATCTTTCTTCAATTGAAACCATATATGAGGGTTAGTAAAGCAACTTTTTGTGGGAGATGTGGTAGAACAGTTAATTGGGGTGCAGCAGCAACAACCAGAATATGCCATAAGTGTACAGTGAGAGCGGGTAAGTTTGAAACTAATTTTAATAAACCAAAATATGGTAGAAGGGTAGTTTAATGGGAATATTTGATAGATTTAAGAAAGCTAATATAAGCACGGTGGAGGAGATAAATAAAACCGGTGGGAACGCCTTTAAGGATATAGCTCTTCCTTTTGCAACATATGTACAGATGTCAGGTATGGATACGAAAGTACCATTATATAGATGGAGTTATCAATGGGTAGAAGATATCTATTATGGTAGTGATTTACTGCGAACCATAGTGAATACATTGAATGGGGAAACATTTAAAAATGGTATTCAGATACGAGCTAAATTCGTAGTTAAGTGTATGGGTTGTGGGGAGGAATTTTTCGAGGAGGTTGAACAATGCCCCATTTGTGGATCGAGGGTAAGGCGACCTGATATACGGCAGAAATCAATGTTGAATAACTTTATCAATAAAAAGAATAGATTTAATTCAACGGTATTTGAGGTGTTGAAATCGGGGGATGTAGATTGCCATATATTTGATAACACATTCTTTTTACTAACTAGGGAGTATTACTACAATGAGGAGGGTATAAGGATAGGTGCAAAGATAGTGGATGTAGTTAGATTAGCGCCGGATAGGATTGAATTGATATTATCATCATACGGATATGGTAGAAATGATATGGGGGATTACTCTTACGTATGCCCTGAACATAGGGAAACATTGGTAACGAAATCGGAAGCGGGTACATACATGTGTCAGTTTTGTGGGAAGGAATTATTACCAGCATGGTTTGCGGCGAATTCGAGTGGAACGGGATCATTAACCAGCAACAACCAGAAGTTATATTTTGGTAAGGGGGAGATATTTCATGGTAAGAGGTGGAGTACGGGGGAAGGATTTGGTGTAGCTCCAATTTATACGGTATATCGTAAACTAATGACATTAATTAAGATGGATGATTTTACATTGGAAGCATATAGTTTACAGCGTTCACCGAAAACCATATTGGTTATAAGGGGGAGAACCGAGAACATTGTACAGGCATGGGAGTATTTGATGAATAAGGCGAGGGAGAACCCAACCCAACCCATTCCTCTGGTATTGGAAAGTGATGGTAATGAAGGTTCAAGGCATGTTATAGAGAAGGTTGATTTGAATTTAAACCCCGCCGAGATGGAAATGACGGAAATGATTAAGCAGATGAGAGAGCAGGTTGGATTGGTATATGGGGTACAACCCATGTTTTCATTGGGTACAGGTGGAGGTTCAGTTGGGGGTGGATTAAGTAATCAGGGATTACAGGTAGCAGTAACCAACAGAACAATAAAGGATAGCCAGAGATTATGGAATACAGCATTGGCATGGTTAGCTGAATCATTGGGGGTAGAAGATTTCGTAGCAGAGTTAAGAAGCAATGAGAATGAGGAGGAGATAGCTAAAGTACAATTAGAAAGTGAGAGAGCTAGATTTGCTCAAGCATTAAAGGGATTAGGATTTGATGTTGATTTGGTATACAAGGAAGATGGTTCAATTGATTTCAGATATAAGAAGGTATCATCTTCATTAACCGCGGATATGGGTGCGGGTGGAATGACACCAGATCAAGCTGGGGAGATACAGGGATTAAATAGCGAAGCTAACGCAGATGATAGGAGTGATAACAATGAGTGAAGAGAAAGCGAATTATAAGGGGAAACCAGTTAAGGATAACGGTCAGCAATACAAACCATATGGTAAACCACAACATACTATACCGGGTAAAAGATATCATAATAGTGGTAGGGATTATGCACCACAAATAAATCCCAACAATATTGCTATTGGAAATAAGAACCCTATAGATGAGGCATTAGCTAATTTACAATATCGCGATGATGGATATCATTGTATGTTTGATGGGCAGATATTTCATAGTGAGGAGGAATTCATTAATCATTTACATAATGATCATGAGTATGAAATGGAGGAGTTAAACAATGGTATACGTGAGGAAAATGGGGTTGGATTGAATGTAATCGATGCCGCAAATGAGGGATATGATAGTAATAGCGGGGTAGCTGTATGTATATATGATGGTAAAGCATTTGATAGTAATAATCAGGAGCAGAATTATTCTAATTTGGTACAACATTTGAAAACCGAGCATACTGATTTGTTTAAGGAGCAACCCCCTACTTTATTACCCCAAGGTACATTGGGTAGGAGAAACAATGGTGGATTAAGTCATAAGCTGGAATATTATATAATGCGACCTAGAAGAGCAACATCCCATAACTATAGTGGTAAACCGGCGGAGATGAAACGTAGAAAGAGATTTGACGCTGGTAAGATGCATGGTGCTTTATCAAGAACCCCGCCAATACAGGGGTTAAAAAATGGTGAAGTGAAAGAGCATTTGATAGCATTCAAGTATGCAGATTTCGTAAAGGGATTGGGTGCATATAGGATGGCGGGGATAGATGAATATCTCGCGAAGAAGATGTATAACGAATATGATTTATATCTAGGTAATCTTGAGGTATTGTTTAATCTATATCGGGATACAATATATAGAGCGCAGGTTAGTAAGGTACATTAGTAAGTTTAATATACCCGCATCCTATTTCATTTTATGAAGAGTACTATTCCAATAAAAGATTCAAACGTTAAGATAATCGTAACCCATAAGGATGGCACAGTTAAGGTTATCGAAAATCACAATATAGTTGTTAATACTGGGTTATCACAGGTAGCTGGATTGATTGGGGGTATAGGTAGTTTTAGTGATGCATATTTTAAATATATGGCAATAGGTACAGGTTCAACTACCGCAGGAGCAACACAATCATTATTGGTAGCGCCAGTGCTATCCGCACAGGAAGCAACAAGAACTTTGGTTACAACCAACGTAACTAATGATACATGTGAGTTTACAACTACATTCTCATTTTCAACTACATATGCGTTAACAGAGGTAGGGATATTTACAAGTACAGCTTTTAAATCAACCAGTTCAACAGTGATGTTAGCGAGGGATCAATTTCCGGTGGTTAACGTGAGTAATGGAAGTTCAATAAAGTTTGTATGGAATGTTATAGCATAATCTCATAATTTATATACCACACTACAATAAGGATATATGGAAACTTTAAATGAATATGAAATCCATAAAGAAATAGAAAAGCGGTTGGGGGATAATCTGATTAGTTTAACTTCAATAGATAACACGATGGTTTCTATTGTTTATAAACATCATTTACCATCAGAGTTTTTTTCTTGGTTAGATAGGAATAATATTAGAATTGTTGGTGGTTCGCCATTGGGTGAATGTAGTGATCCTACAATAAGAACAGAGATGGTGTTAACATGGGTGTTGTAAGTAATTCAGAATTTAAATTCGCATTGTTTCTTTTTGGGATAGTAGAGATATTATCGTTTGTATTTTTTGTTATCGGGGGATTATATGCTGGAAACCTTATGGGATATCTGGTTGATTTTTCATTATTGTTTATACTTTCATTCCTAGCGGTAATACCGGTATTTGGTATAGTATTAACTATAGTACTCGCGCAATATTTCGGGGTTATATTTGATAACTTATCTCCATTGGGTAGGGTTGGATATGGATTGGAGTTAGTATTCCCGATTATAATATATATGATAACAACGGTATATACGATATTTGTGGTATCTAAATTCATTGGGGGTGAATTAGAAAGTGAAATTTGATGATTTGGGTGCGCATGATTACAAGAATGATGAGTACTATACCCCCGAAGTTGCATTGGAATGTTTATTGGATTATGTTCCGAAATCAAGTGTGGTATGGGATTGCACGGATACGAGCGGGAATATAACCGGATTTTTCGGTAGGAATGGATATGGGGTAGTATCAACAAAAGATGATTTCTTTACACATAGTGAGGGGTTGGGGGATATATTAATCACCAATCCTCCATATTCAAAGAAAACTGATTTTTTGAAACATGCTTATGAGTTGGGTAAACCATTTGCGATGTTATTACCATTAACGGCGTTGGAGGGGGTTAATCGGCAAAAGTTATATAGGGAATATGGATTACAGTTAATACTATTTAACCGGCGGATTAATTTCATTAAGGGTAAATCGGGGGTATGGTTTGCAACCGGTTGGTTTACATATAATATGAATTTACCGCGGGATATGAATTTCATAGAGGTGAAATAAATGGATCACAATAGAATGATTAGGTTTGTAATGGATTACTTGAGCGAGAATGAGTTGGCGCATGATAAGAGTAAACAATACTTTTCATTGATAGAAAGATGGAAGGAAGTGAACAAGGTTGATAGATAAATCTATAAATAGGAGTAAGGAATATCTTGATATGCGAAAAGATGAAGATGAAGAACCTAAAGAGGAAGATGAATTCCAGCAGCATATTGATGCACTGATTACTGAACCCGAATTATTTTATGGTGAGGATTTGGAATGCCCCATTTGTAAATTAAAATTTAAGGGTGATCCTGAAACCTTTTTCCATCACATGCGAGATACAGAAGGTATTTCATACAGCCAGATGTTATTTCCTGAAAAGCTTAAGAGTATGAAAAAGGATGTAGCGAAGGAGTTAGCTAATATAGGGATAAGTAAATCATATAAGGGTAACACATCTTGTATATTTTGCGTGAATGTAATTAAGAATTCAGATTATTATGAACATCTTATTTCCCGCCACCTTAAAGAAATTGTTGAAATGAATAAGGATAGATTGGTTGAGGAGAACGCCGCGGAGGTAGTTAAGGAACAGGATAAATTCGCGGAGGGATTGATAGATGAAGTGAAGAGTATTATGAATGTGAAAGCAGTTTGCTCAATTGATTCAGAGGTATTTAAGGATATAAATGAACTGGTGGAACATAATAAGAATGTACACAATAGGGATTTGTATGATGTATTGGATGATGTATGGAAGAGTATAGAATCTGATGGGGATGATTATGAGAAGGCGTTGGATTATGTTGAAAGTAATTTAAGGAAGTTTAATCCCGGTTCAGCATCATACGAATACATATGCCCCAAGTGTAATGTTATACATGTTCGACCTTATGAGTTAGCTGATCACATACTAGATAAGCATATAGATTTTTTTGAAAATGAGATAGAGTGATTTAATGAAATCTTTATTTGATTACGCCGTTGTTATTAACGGTAAATTATTATTTGAATGCGATTGTGGGGAGATTTATGATGATATCAATAGCTTTCGTATACATCTAAATGGTAATCATAATAAACCTGTACAACAGAAGGGATTTGAATTAAAGTGAAAGTAAATAGTTCTTCAACTGAATTAAGTTGGAAGGATTGGGTAAAGGAGATGTTACATGGTAAAGCAATTACTTTCTATGTATATATTATTTTATTTGGTGTAAATACATTCGGGGAGTTTTATTTTGGGGTTACTTTATTACTTCGTATGTTATTCTTTATGGTGGGTATATTCACAATCGGGGGGTTGGTGGATACGGTAGCTCATCTTTATTTGGGTAGAAATCAATCGGGATTAGATGCTCCCTCCCTCCATATATTCATTAAGGATGTATTCAAAGGTAGAACCCATGTTATATATGGATTAATCGGGGGATTGATTCTAGGGGCGGTTATGGTGGATTATTCGGCGCTCATTGGATTGATTAACATCATCGGGGGTATTATCATCATAACTGATGTAGTGATGGCGAGGTACTATCATTAGTTAAGAAAGTTTATATATCTGGAATGGATAACGTCTTATGGCACTTAATTATGGGTATAATATAAGCACATCACAAGTAAATGAGGTAAACGCTCAACAGTACAATATAATTACTCACAGCGATTCAACTACATCAAGTATAGCAGCTGGAGCAAAGGGAGTAGTTGGGGAGCTAGTATTCGTTCCACAATATACAGGAGCAGTTCTTATTGAAGGTATAGTTGAAGGAGCAGGAGCAGATATTCAAGTAGGAGTTTCCGCAGCTAATGGAACATCAGGTTCAGAGAGTGGGGTTGGGGTTTCGGTAGCTTCGGCATCAGCTGGAACATC
>JAEHJW020004143.1_pt1 | contig 20673 bp, 28 predicted proteins | sample 9271431 | NCBI WGS metagenome assembly JAEHJW02 | reverse complement strand
CCTCACCCCTAAAAGCATTCACCTCTTAACCCTTACCCCTCACACCCTATTCCATAAGCCTCACCCTACGCACTCTCTCTCCCTCTTAAACCCTCCGCCGGCCAACACTCTCCCTACAGTCCGCCGGACAACACTCCAACCCTCTGCCGGCCCACAGTCCACCAGTCTACCGGCCCACAGTCCACCAGTCTACCGGCCCACAGTCCACCAGTCTGCCGACCCACAGTCCACCAGTCTACCGGCCCACACTCTCCCCCGCGCTCCGGAATGGAGAAGCCTTGGCCGGCGAAGTGTGGAGAGAGCCTGTGCCGGAGGAGGGTTGGTAGGGTTGGTTGGGGGTTTGTGGGAGGGTTGTCCCGAGCGAGCGTAGCGAGCGAGGTATGGGGCTTTGTGGGGGAAGGCTTATGAAGCCTTTCCCGGAAAAGCCCCTTAAGATTATTAGGATTGAAAATGTTTAGGGTTGGGGTTTGGCATATGAGGGTACGAGCATGAAGCCTTTCCCGGCAAAGCCTGAAGAATCCCGGCGAAGCCCCTCGAAGCTGGTTAGTTTGAATATTTTTAGGTGTTGAGGGTTTAAGGGTTTGGAGGGTTGAGGTTTGGAGCCTGTGCCGGCGGAGGGTTTCTGGGGGGAGGGGGAAGAGCCTGGAGCCTGGGCCGGCGGAGCCTGGAGCCTGGGCCAGCGGAGCCTGGAGCCTGGGCCGGCGGAGCCTGGAGCCTTGGCCGGCGGAGCCTGGAGCCTTGGCCGGAGAAGGGTTGGGAGGAGTGTGTGCCGGTGAAGAGTGGAGTGGAGAGAGCGTAGGCCGGAGGAGGGTTATAAGAAAAGGGCCCTCGTTATCGAGAGCCCTATTCCCGCGTGCGACCGCGTTAATAGCCTATGACTTGTCTTTTTATCTCACACAGTGCGTTTAGTGCTGCCTCATCATTTACCTTGATAGCGCCGCTTTGAAGCATAGTGATCATCTCGATCACTGTCATACCTTCGGTGTGTGCGACTTGCTCGATGTCGCTTAGTGTGATGGTAGCTGCGTCTATTTTCATAGTGTTAATCTCCGGTTATTTAGGTTGTTTCACGCTATTGCGTGTAAGTGCTGTTTAAAGCGCTTAATCGAGTGCCCGTCTCCAGGCACTCTGTTAAGGGCTTTATGCTGCCTCTGTGAGTGCTTTCAGATCTTTGAGCAAGCTCAGAGCGTATTCAAATGTTTCATAAAAGAACTCTTCGCCGTCAAGCTCAAACATGTCGTTAAATGAAATGTCTTGCGCAAGGTCTTCTGCATACTCGATGCGATAGTTAAACTCTTTCGAACACTGTTCTTGATAGAAATCCGTGGCAAAACGAGCTACATAAGCAGCGTTGCTTACGCTTGTGTGATACAGCGTACGTAGCGCTGTAGCACATACAGCCTCGATACGCTCTACGCGTGCGCCGTGCGCATTGTCTTTATGAGAGACGCAAAGCGCGTCATCTTTTAAGCTGTAGTTATGCTTAAAGTAGACCTGATAGCTGTCTCCAACCGGCACGATTGAAGTGCTTGCTAGTGCTGCATCGAAAGCAGCTTTTAAGGCTTTTTGTGTATAAGTTTTCATAGTGTTAATCTCCAAGTTGTTAAGTTGTTTAAATGGTCTGTCTCATCAGGCGTAGTAGACCAGTTCTACGCGACGCCAGAGGGCCCTGGCGTTTCGACTTATGCTAGTACTGCTGCACCTGCGATCACTTTAAACGCCGGCATCGGCATGAAAGCTTTGCGTGTATGCAGTGCGTCTATCAGCGCTGCACTAGCTGTAGCAGTCTGAAGCGTTTTGAAGTCCTCATCAGGCGCGTCGTACTCGGTTAGGATGTACTCTGCGAGCTGCGTCAGTTCGCTCTCGTCTGCTACGTCTTCGCTCGTTGCGATGATCTCGTGTGATGCTGTTGAGAAGATGATTTTCATAGTGTGTACTCCGTAAGTTGTTAGTTTGTGTTAGAAAGTGTTTTTCTTTCTTTCACGATATGTATAGCAACTGGTTAATATCAACTTGATTAACACAGCACATCAGCAGTGGCGCGTAAGTCATTGTTTTTGCGATGGTTTCAGTCTTTTTATACTTCCCGCAGCAGATAAGGGGGGAGGGGGTTGCTTACGGCACCCTGTAGAAACCGCGTATTAAATTTTTGGAAATTGAGTCCTTGTCAGGATCCGTTTAAAAAGAAAACCCCCGGCAAGGGGGCCCGGGGGTATAGGATGAGAGCTGTGAGGAATCGCACCCCACCGTTTTCCAAGCAATACGCCTTAGGAGTCCTCGGCGATCACACTGCTGCGTTCGTCAGCAAGCGAACTCTCAATACGTATAGCAACCTTAGGGTAAATAGCGCTTTAAATAGTGCGCACTTTGTGAGGCCCAATAAGTCTCGGGCTCATAGAATTTAAAACCGCACGCCAGTAGATTCAGCATGCTTGGATAGTTTTTAGCCAGGGTATAAGTGATGGCATAGACACACCCCTGCGTACGCGCCCATTTAAGCCTGTGGCGTATCAGCCGCTTGTGTAAGCCCAATCCCTGATATTTGACCGACACGGCGGCTCTGGAGAGGAAGCAGGCCCCCTCATGAGTAACTACAGCGCTGGCAAATCCAGCGAGTGCTTTGTTCTCATCGCGTGCGACCCAGTACGTGTGGTGGTCTCCGGGAAAAGTATCACCAGGAAATGAGAGCTCGTGGAGTTCACGAGCTTCATCAGGGTCTTCAATCTTGGTGATCCGTATCTTCATTCCTTACCAAGCCGGATTAGGCGCAGGCGCTCGTATGTGGCTTGCACCTGCTGCGGATCCAGATCCTTGAAATTGATCGCCTCACGAACTTCTCGCTCCTTCGGCAACTTCTGTCCCTGAACGGCCATCAAAATGCGTATCAGCATTTCTTCAGCGGCGTGCTGGTCATACATCTCAGGCAATACATTGCCGGCTCTGTCGATCTTTACGCCCTTGTAAAGCGCCCGACCGTAGCGTGTGAGCTCTTTGGTAGGCGTCGCTCGGTAAGTGGTGACACCTCGGCCGGCGCACTCAGGGCACCCCTCGTTAGGCTCACGATAGGGGTCAAAACCATATCCACCAGGTGGATCCTCTGGGACCTCAGGAGGGGGCTCGTCCTTTCTTTTCCTTCTCTTCAGTTTTTCAGCCTCGACTTTCCACTCGCGTGGGGTCTTGAACTGATAGTGGAAGTCTGTGCCCCAACAGTAACGGCAGCACCCGTCTTCAATCTGAACGAGCTCCGCGGGACTCGCTTTGACTCGAAGCGTCATCGTCTCAAGGATGTCCTTGAGGATGTGCATAGAGGGCTCGATCGCCTTGTTGTAGAGATGGTCTACGCGCTGAATAATATGGCGCTTGTTTAAGAGCCGTGCTGCTTTGCGCGGAATGAGCTGCGGGAGCGTGTCAGGGAAGGCCTCTTTATATGAGCCATAAGCATTATGGCTCTCTGCAAAGAGAAGACAAAATTTTTCCTCCTCATCGGTGAGCTCCACAGGAGGCTCAAGTGCTAAGAGGTCTTTTTCGTCTTGCGAGAGCGTCGAAGGTATATTTTTTGTATCAGTAGCCATGCTTAATATAGTGCATGGCAATTGCACAAGTTGAGTACCTCAATCAGTACAAGAACACACCACAGAAAACTGTGGGTTATTTTTTAAATAACGCGTTTAAGTACGGAGGGCCCCTGTTATCTTGGTATGTATGCGTCGAAAAGTGATATTAAAGCGGGGTTTTTGAGCAAAAATGGCTGTTTTTTAGCTGTTTTTCGCTCGGTTTTAATATCAAAAAGGGTGTGCTGGGTAACCCTTTTTTAACCCCATTTTCAAAAATATTAAAGCGATATTAAGCGCGGTTGCTATACGAAGCACACAACCTTAAAAAAGGAGCTTCAAAATGGGCCGCTGGAGATCAAATCACACCCGAAAGACCTGGGCCGTACCTGTGAGTATGGCCTCCGGGAAGCGAACGTCTGTGACGTTTAGCAAGTCTGAAAGAGCCCGAGCGCATGACCTGGCTAAAGGGTCTTCCTCGGAACCAATCGCGCAGGTTGATCGCTTCATAAAGCAAGCCGCTCTAATCCCTGAGTTCGAGGACGAGGCACAAAGATCTAAACAGCGTGGGGCCTTTACCCGACTCGTCCGTAACAGAGTTTTCAAAATGCTTCAGGGCGCTTACAGGCCGGACGTAGCTTTGGAGTATGAGAGAGCGCAGGCTGAAGATGACTTTGCGGACAGTCCCGAATGGCGCGCAAGCGCTGAGTACGCCTACCTTCTTCGCAATGGTCTGGTCGATGAAAAAACCGGTCGTCCTAAAGACTAAAGTACTCACCTGGCGAAGCTCCTGGCGCTATCCGTCGGGAGCTTTTCTGTCAAAACTTGTCAGAAAAGAAAGCTGTAATCCGTTCAAAGCTACATTATAGAATAAACAAATCAGCTATAAGGTTCACAGGAGGTCGCTATGAACGCTGAAAAAGAATTAACCCTTGAAGAGTGGAACAAGGCCTATATCTGGGCTTCGATAAAGTTCTTTGGGGGAATAGCTTTGATGATCATCGGCTGGCACCTGCTGACATAAAAAAGCCCCGGGGTTACCGGGGCGTGAATTATTTCTTAATGATCCGCTTGACGCGGGCCGTGAGCTTATCAATAGGAGCGGGCTCTCTCCCACGCTCCCAATTCTCCTGAATCGTATCAAGCCAGCGCTCTCGCATTTTAGGTGACATCTCACCACGCTCAAACGCCGCATTGACCGCATCAATCGCCTCCATCTTCTGATCGAAAGCTCTCAAAAGCCTTACAATCTTCTTTGCCCCGCTGACGCACGTGAACAAACCGGCTGCGATTAATCCCGCCCCTAAAAGCTCCTTCATAAACAACATAGTCATAGTAAACCTCCGGAAGTTGTGACCTACGCAAGAGCGTCCTCTTGCACTTAATATAGCTAACGCGATATTAAACACTGAGGCTTCCGGATCTTGTTGTAGCCGCAAAGACGCGGCTACAACGCCCTAAAGCCCTGCGCGTAAACGCGCAAGCGCTTTAAGACTTTGTAGCCGCCAAGGTCCGGTAGGTACGGATTTTGTTGCGGGTTTTCGAGGTCCCACGGCGGGAAACGGCGCCGCCAAAAAATAAAGCACCCTATCTCTAGAGTGCTTTATCTTTCCCTTCTGGGCCCCTTAGTGCTGGGTCGGCTTAGGCCCTGCTCCACTATCCCTTACCCCCTGTGTGAGCTGAGCTCGGAACTTAGTGATGATCTTCTGCTCTTCTTCACACTTAGAGCAAAGCTCACCCTTTGAGTCCTTCTTATCCTCTAAGCATCCCTTGCACTCATTTGCATGAGGTCTGAACCCAAGCTGATTGGCGAGGAGCCTGAGGTCCTTAAGGCCTGCTTCCAGAGCAGTCCTGAACTTGGCAAAGTCATGCTCGGGTGAAAGCTCATACAGATCAGCGCACACGCCGGCATACAGCACAAGTGCGTTGAAAACTGGGAGAGTTCTACCCTCGATCAGCAATGCCTCAATGTCTTCAACCTTCACGGTAGACAAGACCAAAGTACAGCCTACATCCTGCACAGCGCAGTCCCCCTCGGGAGTATCGCTGAAGGAAACCTCAACGCCCTTTGGGGTAATAGTTAAAACAGTAAAGCTGTCTCCCTCCGAAGGACGGGAGTTTATTTGAAATAATCGCATATCGATCTCCTTGTAATAGTGTCTCCATTGACACCTACTACGTATAGCAACCGATATTAAAAACGCTTGTTTATATCGTCAGCCAAATCCATAAATTGCTTAAGGCTCATCCGGCAAAGTTTTAAAACCTTCCCCTGCTGAGCGACATAAGCCTTCATCCGCAATAGTAGTGCGTACACAGGCACCAGACATATCAGCGCTAAACACGCGCAAATGATCTCGCCGGCGCTGTGAAAGTGCACTCCCATGCCTAAGCAAAAAAGCACAATCCCAAGGAGTAGGTTCAGAAATAAAATAATTGGCAACATAGGAAATCTCCTTTTCCAGTGTAGCCAACAGTAGGGTGCTAACCCCTCCCCGCAAACCCTCCTCCCTTGGCACTACTCTTTGGCGCTACGGATAAGACTCCCGCGAAGGCTCCTCCCCGCGGGAAGGGGCTGGAGTGTGGGCCAGGGGAGCCCGGGAGTGTGTGCGGGCGGAGGGTTTGAAGGGGAAAGTGTGAGCGGGCGGAGTGGGGAGTGGTAGGCCGGTGGAGTGTGGAGTGTGAGCGGGCGGAGGGTTTTCATTCTGTGAGGGCTTTAACAGAACTGGGAAAGTTCGCGGGGGTAGCCTTCTTCCATGAAACAGAAAATCCACCCTCCGCTTCAAGACACAATTGAGCACTGCCGGTCAATCAACGAGGCGGCGCCTTCGCTGGCCCGAGTGTGTAAAGTCTATCGGGATTACATCACAGCTAAAAATCTTGGCAGAGATCCTCTGGCGCTCTGCAAGCACGTGTACGTCGTGTATAGCCGCATGGGCCCCGTGCATGTTTGCGCCACTCTTGAGCTGGCGCATGCAGCTATTCGGTTTGAATGTGCAGGCCGAAAGCCCAATCCTTTCAGAATCAAAAAGATTAAGACGCTGGGGTGGCTGGCACCAGCTGTGAAGCGCAAGAGGAAAGGCGCTAAAGCTTCTTAGCCTTGGTGTGATGAGCTATGCGGGCATGAGCGATATCCACATATTCATCGCTCAGCTCAATACCCCAAACCTCGTCCCACCCGGCCTTTAGACACCCAATCATTTCTGATCCTGCACCAGAGAATGGCACCAGGATTCGGCGGGTTTTACCTTTCTGTTTGGGCGGTAGCAGTAGCCGTGCCAGATATTCTGTGAGGGCAAGAGGCTTCAGCGTGGGGTGGGGGTTTTTTGCTTTACTTTCCTCAGCATACCCAGCGCCTCTGTTTTGTCTAATAGACCCGTATTTCTGCGTTGTTTTTTCTTTAAAGTTTATATCTAAACCCGCATTGCGCTCAGCTGTTGATACTTTTGGACAGTAGAAGAAGCGTGAAGCGCCTCCTTTATCCTCAAATCCTTCGGGCATTGATTTGAATCCCCAGCCCATTTTTTGGGTATCCAGCTTCCTACCGGTTCCTGGGTTTTTTCTTGATTTACTTATCCCACTTTGTGCATCCAAAATCTCACCAGCTTCTTCATCGAGGATCAGGTTTGCAGGCCAGCGTCCTGAAGCTGAGCCAGCAATAACTTCTCGGTTATTGTGTGCGTTCCAGCCACTTCCTTGTCCCAACGCTGTGAGACTTGCTTTGCTTCGTGTGTCATCTGTTCCCACGCGACACTCCCCAATATTCAACGCCCCGCAATGGTGCGTGATCGCATTATTTGCGTAGGTTCCGTCAAGCGGCTTCTGAGCTAAAATGCACGGTTCCCATGCGGGTTTAAGTGCTGTGCCATAGCCTTCCCAAAGTTTTGCGTCCTCGGTAGCTGCTTCGGTTATATAGGCTGTCTTCCCCACTGTTCCGGATTCATACAGCGTATTAGACTTATCGCAATTTTCACGGCTATTCGGGTTGCGGCTTACTATCTTACGCGTAGCCCCTGCTTTTTTATCTAAAGCCTTCCCTAAATTATGAGACTTCGGAAAGCCGCTGCCATAAAGCCACATTAGCGTATCTCTAATCTCAAAGCCCCCATCTTCGAGATTGACAGCAAGCCGGTGCCACATCCTGGTGCCTCCGAAATGAAGACCGAATGCGCCTGGTTTTAGGACTCGATTTAGTTCGCTGTAGACTTCAGCGCTTGGAACTCCCTTGTCCCATTCGCGTCCCATGAAATTTATTCCATATGGGGGATCTGACAAAACAGCGTCAAAATGATCAGATGACAGTTTTTTAAGTTCGGCGAGCACATCGCCGGTTATGATTTTATATGCAGCCACGTAGCACCCATTGTGTTAGTAGTGCTTCGTGTAGCTACCGGTGAAAAGAAATGGCGCGGTACAGCCGACTGGGTACGGCCGGTAATGGACGGACTCGATAAGCGAGGAGATGGCTGCATGGGCTAACGCCCTGTCGCTTATGGTCCTTGCACCCCCGATCGTAGGGCACTTCGTAATACCGCAACCCGTATAGCGACGGGTGCTATACAAGATGAGGTCACCACGTTCATGTCTCAAAAAAAGCGATGATGCCCTGAGGTTAAACTCAGGGCATTGTTGTTTTTTTATGCCGGATATTGGCCGGTGCGAACGTAACCAGCCAATCGAACGGCGCGCTGCCCCACCTGGCGCGCCCAGAGACTATCAAGCATATCCGCAGCGGCTGCGTCCCAGTCCTGACGAGCCCACGCTGCACGCGCTTCATGAAAGCCTAGCCAGCGGCCTCCTAGGTTGAAGCAAATCTCAATGAGCGCATTTCTGCGGCAATCCGTATCACACGCATTCCACTCCGGCAGTCTCTGCGCCAGGTGCTCAGCCTGCATGAGATCGGCAGAGAGATAGACCTCAGCCTGCTCTGGGGTAATGGTGTAGCCGCTCCAGTCATGCTCTTGTGGCTGAAGCAAGTGACCGGTTCCGATGGTCCAGTAGCCCAGAGAGTCCTTGTAAGCGGTTAAAACAGGCTGTCCACCTGGATCCTCCGCATAGCGGATGTCGTGCTCTAAACGAGCATCTATTGGGTAATTCATGAGTAAAACTCGCACTAATGGTTTGTGTGCGAGGTATAGAGAAAGACCCTGATACGACCGGAAGCGCATCAGGGTCTTGAGGGTCGAGCCCTATTCTTGGGCAGCTGTCATCTCCCTTAACCGTATATAGGCACCCCTTTTAAATACTCGATATTTTTAATATCGGTTTGCTATACACAGAAAGAGTTTCGGCCTGCTCAAGACTAGCTTGAGAGTGCTCGAAACCGGAGAAACCAATGAACCATTTTTACGTACGAGTGGAGACCCATCCCGCAAACAAAGCTATTATTAGACTTTCAACATCGTACGAGCTTGCCGCTCCTGAAAACACACCCGGCTACGCCTCGATGTTTTTCAATACCTTCGTCATCAGCCCAGAAGAGTACGAGGCAAATTTCCGAACCGCTTTGGGCGATCTTTTGGCAATCGTAGAGAAAGCCACTCAAAGAGCGTGTCAGTGGGTGCCTGGAAAGTTTGTAGGCGCCATGCATCTCGTTCCGCTCTACAAGAGACCGATGTCATGAGCCTCAAGGATCCAGTCGAGGACTACGATAGAACTTCCGAAGAAGAGGTGTCCTCACTAAGGCGCTTTGTCAGAATCTTGATTGCTTGTGTTCTCGCTGAGGCTGTGATGATTGGTATTTTCATTCACATTCTCTGACTTAGCGACGAGGTTTAGGACATAGTTTATTACTTTGTCCATGCCTTCAAGAAGCACGTCTTTCTCAGTGATCACATAGCCACTGGTGCCAAAATGTCTGGCGTCTTGTGCATCTACAGAGTGAGTTAAGATGCGCCTGGCGAGAATGTCCCCGCAAAGTTGGCTCGTCATGGTAGCAATCGTTCGTCTCAAATCGTGATCCGATAGATGGATACCTGTTTCAGCCGCGAGCCTCTCAAAAGTCCCCCGCACAGAGCGCATAGGCTGGTCAGCCCAGCGAGGGCTCTCGATAATCCATATGGGGTGTTTGTTGGGAGAGGATTGCCGCGGCTTTATGACGGTTTCGACAAGATAGGTGGGGATTGGGATCGGGATTTCCTCTCTCCGTTTATTTCCACGTTGATCTGGCCTTAAGATGTAATAAGGGTGTCCGCCTCGATCTACCAAATTGTCCCAACGAAGTGAGCTCACCACACTCTTACGGAGCCCCATAAAAAGCCCCATCAAAATGTAATCCCTTACTGCCGGAAGGGGCTCTGTGTGCAACCAGCGCCAAAATTTAGGTAGGTCCTTAGCAGTGATCATGCGGGCCCTTACAGGAGATTTCTCGAAAATTCCTTTTTTGTGTAGCCCCGCACAGGGATTGCTTTCTATAACCTCCTCCTCTACGAGATCGGTAAAAATAGCTCTCGCGAGGCGCATAGCACTCGTAGCTGTAGCAAGCCCATTTCGCTTGATCTTCTTTCGACCGGAGCCATGCTCGACAATTTCTTTGATGGCGCCAAAGACATAGGTGCAGTCCTGGCGGGTAATCGCGTCGACTTTTTTGGTCCCTAGAAATGGAAGCAGGTAGCCTATCGACTTTTGGTAATTTGCCACAGTATCCGCCGCCCATGAGTGACTACGCTGCGTGCAGTAGTTCTCATAGGCCTGCTCGAAGGTTGGAATATCTCGATGCCCCCTTCTCTTGGCTTTAGCAAGATGCTCTAGTGCCTTCTTTTTCGCCTCTGTCCATTTGAGCTCTCCTACGCGTCCCAGAAGCTTTCTGCGGTGATGAACCCCTTCGTACCAGCCGACCACCCAAGAGCGCGTCACGCGGCCTGTGCGCTCCTGCGCCCGCATCACGCGGATCCCGAAGTGCGTTTCGGTCTTGTGCCAGTGCTCGACATGCGTGCGCTTCTCCGGAGGGGGTATTGCAAGCGCTTCTTTCTCTGTGGTGAAGGTCGTCGTTTTTTCCATGGAACCGCCCAATTTAAGGTGACCGCCCAATTTGGGCGGAGTATTGGGCTGTTTTTTCTGCCCAATGTGCTCAAAATGATGCCTGATGAGGGTTTAAAAGGCGAGCTATTCTGCGCAATTTCTGAAGCTAAGTCTCAGAATCTACGGATAAAATATGGATAAAGAGGCCCCCGACATAACCGGAGTATCCCATACTCCAGTTATGCAGCACAACCGGCGTATATGATTTTTTCGCGGGAAAAATAGATTGGGCGAGAGGGATTGGGCGTAAATTGCAGCGAGTCACTGCGCCCGGCTAGATTACTGAGCGTCTAGCACAGAAACTGTACTTGCACTAGGGGAACTTGTCTAGCTATATGTAAAACAATTCCACGAAGGATTTTTAAAACATGCGAGATATCGATGATGACGAGCCCCGGTGCGACCATGGCGTGTGCTACCGGAGAGAGATGTGTGTTGAGTGTGAGAACGAACTCCTGGATTTAGATGATACGGACTTCTCATTTTTAGCAGGAAACGTCGGAGATATAAGAGAGGATGACTATATTTTCGACTATGACGACCAACTACCTAATCCCCTGCACTGAATGCGGCGAGATGTTTATCGCCACTCCTGATATCCTGATTTGCTCCGTGCGGCGCTGTCAGAAATGTAAAGACAAGGATGTCTTCCCTCCTCCGAAAGTGCCTGACCCTAATAAATAACAGCGGGCTAGCTATATGAGGAATGGATACCTCAGAGACTATAGCCCGAATTATCGACGCCCTTTCAGGCGTCTATTACCTTTTTGACGACGAACGCGATATCCATGAAGGAATAAAAGAAGCCCTTCTGGCTAATGGCCTCACGCCGAATCACGAGGTCGTTTCAAGCCCTCGAAGCCGCTTCGATTTCCTTGTCTCCGGCATCGTCATCGAAGTCAAAGTCCGCGGCACCTATTCTGCCGCTCTCGCACAATGCAAGCGCTACGCGGGACGCCCTGAGGTGCACGGCGTCATTCTGGCCGCGACTTGTCCCTGGGTGGACGAGGTAGACCCTCCTGAGGAGCTCAATGAGAAGCCCTTTGAAGTGGTGGCTCTCACATGAGCTACGAGCTGCCGAAAAACTACAAGATCGGGGACCCTGAGTCCGCCGCTCGTGTCATGGCCGAGCGTGCAGAGCGCCTCCAGTGGATCCTTGCTCACCCCGAGACAATCCCTGACCTAAAGGCCTTTTACGCCAAAAAGCCCATTCAGTTCATCATCGACTGGGGGGTTACCCGAGACGCCCGAAATGCACTCAAAGAGGGCGCGATTACTGTCATGCCGCTCATCCCCTTCCCCCGGCAGATCGACATGCTGGAGTTCTACTGGGAGCACATGATTGAGGGAAGAAGCGGCATCATCAAAAAGTCCCGTGATACAGGCGCTTCCATGGGGTTCATTACCCTTTCCGATACTGCCTGCCTATTTAACCATAATCTCAAAATAGGGTTCGGTTCCAACTTAGAGCGAAACGTCGATACGCGAGGGAATGACAAATCACTGTTTGAAAGAGCCCGACTATTTCTTGAAGACCTTCCGGCCATATTTACACAAGGTTATAACAGAAACAACCCAAAATATGGCCACACCTCACTCATCATCTTTCCTGAGACTAACTCCACGATTGCAGGAGACTATGGCAAGAACATCGGTCGTGGAGACCGTGTGGCCGCTTACTTTGTAGATGAGTTTGCCGAGCTTGAAGCTCCTATGGAGGCCCGAGCTGCCCTCTCGCGTACCTCCGATGTACGCTTCTTTGTCTCCTCTGTGAAGGGCTACGACAACAACTTCACCACACTCTGCCTGAGTGGGGACATCGACGTATTTGAGTTTCATTATCGCGATGACCCGCGCATGACGCCGGAGAGACTGGAGGAGATCCGAAAAGAACTCGCCAGCGAGGTGATCTGGGCGCAGCAGATGGAAATGGACTTTGGCGCAGCCTCTGAGGGACTGGTCATCCCAGGAGACTGGGTGCGTGCGGCTATCAACCTGGCCGAGGACCTTGGACTCGATAAAGACGGCGTACGACTGATTTCATATGACGCTGCGGACTTGGGCAATGACTTAAACGCGGTGTGCTTCCGACAAGGTATATCGGTTGAAAAAGTGCTGGATTGGTCAGGCAAACGCTCAAATCTTTTTAAGTCTGCTGAAAAAGCTTTTGGTCTAGCTGATGATTGGAATACTGAAATTCTAATCTATGATGCTGTCGGTGTAGGCGCCGGTTTCCCTGGCCATGCCATGGTTTTAAATAACCAGCGCCAGGAGAACAACCAGGACCCGATCAGGGGCGTCCCTTTCAACGGAGGGAGCAAAGTAAACCATCCTAATAGGAAGGTTCCAGGCACCAAGAAAAAGAATGTCGATCACTTTGCCAACCTTAAAGCCCAGGCCTACGGGTATTTAGCTTATCGCTTTGAGCAGTCTTATAAAGCGCGCATGGGTGTGGAGTATGACCAAACCATGGTCATCTCTCTATCTGAGAAGGGGATCGGCCCTCAATACCTATCCAAGCTAATCGCTGAGCTTTCCCAGCCGACACAGTCCCCGGACGGAAAAGGGCGTCTTGTTATCAACAAGACCCCCAAGGGAACCAAATCCCCGAACTTGGCAGATGCTGTTGCTATGGCATTCGCGCCGGTCCATATGCCTTTGATTATCCCCCAGGAATATCTGTAAGAGCTATACGAAATACCATCCTGGCGGAAATAACAATGTTTAAACTTTTACGCGACAAGTTTTTCAAGAAACCTGAGCTTACTGCAATAGAGCCAAAGGCCCAAGACTCACGGGCTGTTCCTGAGTCTATTATGCGTATTGTTCACGAAGCTCCTTCACACAGCGTGAGCTATCCTGATATTCCAGCCTCACCTGGAATGTCCGACCCTGGGATTGCCAGTCTTGCTCTTCCGAATAAAAGAGGAGAGTTAGTCCTTAAGAAATTTGAGCTCCCGGAAGTCCCCAAGGGGGTCCTGCCTGAAGGGGTAAAAGCCGGTATGGACGCCGCGGGAACGCCGTTCCCGAATATTGACATCATGAGCCAGATGGACGGCCTGAGTGCGCTCAGCTTCCCCGGCTGGACTTACCTCGCGCAGCTTGCCCAGATCCCGGAATACAACCTGATTTGCACCGTTTTCGCCGATGAGCTCATCGGCTCCTGGATCAACGTGGCGCCCTCTTCCAAAGGAGAGCGAAGCGACACCCGAGAAGCCATTGAGGACTTGAGAGCTGATCTTGAGAAATTCAAGGTCAAGCAGCATCTTTATCATATGGTTTACATGGACGGTGCGTTCGGTAAAGGAACCATTCACCCGGCCATTGAAAGCTCTCAAATCCCCCTTGAGGACTTGAGAGAACTTCCCCTTGTCATAAGTCCTCAAACAGTTAAGAAGGGGACTCTCAAATATTTCAAAACGGTTGAGCCTTATTGGCTCTCTCCCCAGGCTCTCAACACAACAGACCCCCTCAAAGAAGACTTCTTCGAGCCTTCTTTCTGGTACGTAATGGGTAAGAAAGTCCATGGCTCGCGCCTTAAATCCCTGGTCACCAACCCAGTACCAGACCTCCTGAAGCCCTACTACATCTATGGGGGCTTGAGCAAAATTCAGGTATGCATGCCCGGCACGAATAGGGCTATTAAAACCCTCAATTCTGTCACCGCGATGGTTGATAAATACTCCATCGTCGCGCTGAAAACGGACCTGGGCGGCTTGCTACAGAACAGCCAGGCCATGACAAGAATCCAGTGGTTCAACAAGGTTAGAAATAACCTTAACATGCTATTGATCGACTCTTCAAATGATGAAGAACTGATCATGGCGAATGCCACCTTGGCGGGACTTAAAGAGCTGGCTGAACAAGCTGTGAAGTTCATGGCGATGTACGCCAAGATCCCAAACAGCAAGCTCCTTCAGGATGAGGTCGAAACCAATCCGCTCTCAGGCTCCAAGAGGGCCCCACAGATGAGCGAGTGGGAGCAGTACGTCCAGATCCAGAGAAAAACTCATCTTACGCCAATCCTAAAATGGATGATCGATCTCATCATGCTCAACCGCTGGGGTGAGATCCGTGACGATATCGAGGTTAAGTGGAACCCTGTTCACGAGTTGGATGCTGAAGGCCGTGCCTCACTGTCGCTCATCAAAGCGCAGGTGGCCCAGCTTTACAAGAGCAACGATGTGGTCAGCGCCGATGAGATCCGCGAGCGCATCTCGAAGGACCCTGACAGCGAGTTTTCGGGGCTTACCGGAAAGGCCCCTCCTCCTCAAGATGAAGGAAACAAAGCGGGTCAGGAAGGTAAAGGCGACGGCTCTGAACACAAGACCGTTAGGCCTGAAATCAGAGAGGGGGGAAAGGTCACTATCTCTAAACGCATTTAATTAAAGGGATTGCTATACATTCTGGAGGCGTCGTTATCCGGACTTACGACGTCGTCCGGATAACATGGCAGATACACACAATAAATGGCGTAACAGACGAAGAAAGTTAGATCCTGAATACCGAGCGGCAGAGAGTAGACAGCGCATAGAGCGCGAACGAAAACGCCGCCAGGATCCGGCCTATGTCGAGGCAGTCAACAAAAGAAGACGAGAGACCTATCGTTTAAAGAAGGAAAAAGGGGAACTTAAAAATAGAAAAAAAGCCAGGAAGAAAAATCTGGCTCTACGCTTAAGACGCTACGGACTCACAGAACAAGAATTTCGCTCCCTTCTAAAAGAACAAAAAAACGCCTGCGCGATCTGCAAGGGACCCTTCAAGGGCTATCGCACCATCCACACCGACCACGATCACAGCACCGGAAAAGTCCGCGGATTGCTCTGCAACAACTGCAATGTGGGGCTCGGCCTTTTCTTAGACCAACCCAAACTCCTAAAACGCGCAATCGAGTATCTATACCGGGGGACCTCCTTCGGAAGCTCTCGATGAAATCTCGTTCAAAATTTGAAGCCTATTTAAAAACCGCTGCCGCTCTTGCTCGATTTTCGGGCAAGTCAGGCCCTGCGATGGATAAAAGAGAAATAAATCATCTAGGCCGAATGTACGTTGATAAGTCAAATATTTCCAAAGCTAACGTCTGTATTTATTACGGCATCGAGATCCCTGGCTGGGCTGAGCTCGGCTTAGACCCCGACAAGGCGTACCGCCTATGGCGCCACCCCGATGAGCTTAAAAAGGCCGCAAAGTCCTTTGAAAATATACCGCTAGTTATCAAGCACAAATACTCGACTGCGGCTATGCCTGCAAAAGAGCTGTGGGTTGGAACCGTGGGCGCACCCGTCCAGATGGAAGGTTTATATCTCACGGCTCCTATTGTGGCCTGGACCGATGAGGCGATTGCTCTAATCAATTCGAAGAAGCAAGAGCAACTTTCTGCGGGCTATGACTATACACCTGTGATGACACCGGGCGTTACCCCCGAGGGAGAAGCCTACGACGGAATCATGACACGCATAAAGGGAAATCACGAAGCCATTGTAGAAGAAGGCCGCGCGGGACCCGATGTAAAGGTTTCTGAATGATGGTGTCTATACGAATTACCGAATAATGATTTTTTGGATCGACTAAACAATGAAAAACCCTGATTTCCTGAAGATGCTAAAGGATGTCGGCCTTCTGCGTACCGACCTCCCTGAGGCCGCCATGGATGCTCTGACCAAAGTCGCTGAAGAGCTCGATGAGGAGGACGCAGCCGAAGACGAAACTCCGGAAGAGAAAGAGAAGCGCGAGAAGGCTGAGAAGGAAAAGGCCGACAAAGAGAAAGCGGATAAAGAAGGTAAGTCCGGTAAAGCCGAAGACTCTGTCTCTGCCGCTGATCATAAAGCCGCTCTTGATACCGCCCGATCCGAAGCACGCGCCGCAGCGCTTAAAGAGTTCCAGGAACTTCAGGAGGCTAAAACCCTTTCTGCTCGCGTGGTCCCAACGGACTGCGCACTCGATAGCGCCGAAGAGTACTACAAGCTGGCACTTACGACTGCCGGTGTGGCCTTTGACGGTGTAACCGAGCTCTCCGGTTTAAAAGCCCTTCTTGTGGCTCACAACAAGAAGATAGAAGCAACGGCTCCTGCGAAGCCTGCGGAAAACACCAAGTCGCTAGACATCGCATCAGCATTCCCCAACCTCAAAATTGGACTTTAAAAAATGAGTTTTCAAAAATCCGTAAGTTTCTTCCCTGCTTACTACCTGCCTGGTGATTTCGTTAGCACGAACCCCCGCCAGTTGGCCGTTGGTAGTATTTACAATACCGAAGCTGGAAGCACCTTTAACTATCTCGCGCCTGCCGGTGGGATTCAGGTAGGTACTTTCGTCTCCTTTGACCCCGCCACCGGCGCTGTCAGCCAGAACCCGAGCACCTACTCGAAGATCGGCTTTGTGCCCAGAACCTGGATGGCTGTAATCGCCGACTATCTCGGCGAGTCGAGCTATACCATCCCGCAGGGGCTGCCCCTTAACCTCGTCGTCAAGGGCGCCGATATGGCTTCCCAAGTCTGGCCGGCTAATGTGGCCGCAGACTCAGAGGTGTGGGCCGAGAACCTCACGGGGATGCCTACCACAGGTAATACCTCGATCACCGGTTCAATCTCCGGCACCACGCTCACCGTAACGGCGATTGCCGCAGGGGCCCTCGTAGTCAACGGGGCACTCGCTGGCGCCGCAGCCGGCACCGTGATCCTGAGCCAGGTTGACGGAACCCCAGGTGGCGTAGGTACCTACGCTGTCAATATCAGCCAGACCGTTGCTTCCGGCACGCTCACGCAGCCTGCCACAGACACCGGCTGGAAGACGCACGGCTCTGCTGTAGCCGGCGATGTCACCATCATCTCAGCTTAATAAGAAGGACGGTAACGTAAGATGTTTACCCTTGAAATGTTAAATGGCCTGGACCAAGCGGAGCGAGCTGCTGCGCTTAAGAGCCTGGGCGTCAGTTATGTCACCACACAGGGAGACCCGAGAAGCGTAATCCTGGTAGGGGCAAACGATGCCAAGGGCTATAAGGCCGCTATGGACGCGATCCCGAACCTCTCTACGGTACCGAACGCAGGTGTCGCTGGATACAAGCTTTTGGCAGAGTCGCCAGAAGTTGTTCCTGTTCTATTCGCACCGATTCGTTCTCTAGAGGTCGCCGGTGAGCAGAAGATCGGTACCTTCTCCGACAACAACCTCATTGTCAACATGAAGGAAAATCTCGGAAAAACTGTTCCTTATGGGGACTACGAACCAGGGGGTAGCACTTCTGTAACAACCAATAGGGAATCCAGGGATTTTCTGAGGTTCCAAACTTGGGTTGAGATTGCTGTTCTTGAGGAAGAGCAGTACGCCAAGCAGGGTGGATCGCTCTTCAACCTGAGAGCCGATAAGGACGTATCTGCCGCGTATGTTATGACGCGTCAGTTTAACGCCATTAACCTCAAGGGTGTTTCAGGCCTTAACATTCGTGGTCTATCGAACGACTCGGATCTTCTGCCCGCCATCGCGGCAACAGCAGCGTGGTCAACGATGACACCGGAGCAGATCAACTCTGAGGTAGTGAGGATCGTAGGACAGGCGGTTGTTCAGTCTCAGGGAATCATCACCGGTGATGAGAAAGCAGTCCTGATTCTCCCGCCTGCTGTTCTAAACAGCCTGAAGATCACCAACTCATACGGTTGGTCGGCCTTCCGAATGATCCGGGAGAACTACCCGAACATTCGTATGGTGGCAATGCCTGAATACGGCATCCTGGGCTCTGGCAGCACAACCTTGATCCAGTACATCGTTGAGGAAATCGAGGGCGTGAAGACGGTTGAGTATCTTTATACTGAGAAATTCCGTGTCTTCCCGACCGAGCAGTACAGCAGCTACTCTCGTAAGAAAGTAGCAGGCTCTTCGGGCGGTGCGCTGATCAAGCGTCCATGGGCTGTCGTAAGCTACTACGGCGCTTAAACCGGAGGCACGATGCTCCCACCCTTTGCCCCCGTGATGGGCCCTCCCATTGCGGGGGCATTGGCTTTAGTGCCAGGGTGGATGGATACAACCAACCGTGGCCGGCGTCTTTCGATTAATGCCTCCCGAGGACCCTATGCGGGCCCGCAAGGGATTGTCATCGGAAACTTTGTCTGGGTAGACCCAGACACGGGACTTTCCCTCAACTCACAGCAAAACGGCATTATTGCTATCGCCGCGATTGAGTCCTTTCGCTATCCGGTTGCTTTTCAGAAAAATAATGCGTTGATGACAAGCCCGGGAAATACGATTTATCCCTGGGTGAGCGGCTACTTCTGGGCGATGTTCCCGGGAGGCGCGATTCAAAACGATCCGGTTTATGCGGATAACGCGACCGGGACGCCGATCACCGGAAGCAGTGCCACAGCTACTGCGAGCAAAACTTCCTTCAGTGTCTATACACCTTGCAAGCCTGGTGGCTTGGCAATCATTGAAAACTTTTAACTTAATCAATGGAGATTAATATGGCCGATAAGAAAGATGACAATAAAGCCCCTCTCGTTTCTACGGAAAAGGCAGGGATTAAATATGTGGTAAGCCGACTGCCGCTCAGCCTTCACGCTGAGGTAGACGGTAAAGCACTCGTTTTAAATGGCGTAGGAAAGGGTCCTCGTGGGATCGTGATTCCTGGCGCTCCTTATGGTGTCACGCCGGTTGAGGGAACATGGTGGGATAAGTACTACGCCAAAAACCAGCACACCACCATGATCAAGAACCGCGAGATTTACGCGGTCGATACGCCTCTTGAGATCGACGTATTTGCTCAGAGCACCAAGGCACAGCGTCCTACGGGCTATGAGGGTGTCGATCAGAACGATCCAAACAAAGGGCTAGGAGGTCCTAAGGTCGAGAAGGCCGGTAAGGACACCAAGTAAGGGCTAAATGATCGTTCCATTCACAACACAAGTTCCGGTTACCGGTCTCGTTCAATTCGACAATACCGAGTTCACAGGCCAGTTTCCGGACTTCACAAACCTGACGCCAGCGCAAAATCAAATAGCGTTTAACCTGGCGCAGTACCTGTTGGAGAACGATCAGAATAGCTTGGTGCAAGACGCCAATGCGCGCCAGGTATTTTTGTACCTGATCACCGCGCACTTGGCGTTCTTACTCTTTGGCACGGCCCCTGCTACGGGGCCTGCCACCCCTCCTCCGGCAGCTAATAGCGTCGGACGCGCCGTTGAGATGCGACAAGGTTCCGTAGACGTTAGAAAGACGCTCGGAAAACTGGAGGCTTCTTTCAGCCAGGACTTCTTCTCCCAGACCAAGTACGGCTCAATGTTCTGGCAAATGAGCCTTCCCTATCGCCAGGCTACTGCGGTTCTCAATCAGTCTGGCCCGAACTTCGTTGGCCTCCTGCCGCCCTTTGCTCCGGGGTGGGTCTCCTATTGGGGCCTTGGAGGCCTGGGCACCCTGGGTATTCCTACGGCGGATTTCTAACACCATGGCTGTCGTCGAGCATAAGAAAAATGGGCTGCTTGAAAAGCTTGCTTACCGCACAGGCCGGGGCAGAAGCAGCAGAACGCATATTGCTTATGATGTAACCATAGCGGACACCCCCTACCCTGATAGGCCTGATAGAACGGCGGCCCAGGTAGCACTCTACAATGAATATGGCACGTATGTTAATGGCAAGAAACATGTTCCTGCGCGTCCGTTTTTTAGCCAAGCCTCACATCAATTCGCAAAACTCTGGAAGCAAAAACTCGCCATAGAGTTCAAGGATACCGGGCAGGATCCTGAGGAGACTCTGAAAAATATGGCCGAGTATTTGAAGCTCGAAGTGCAGGACAGCATAGAGACCTTCTCTACGCCTGAAAACGCCGACTACACCATCCTTAAAAAAGGCAAGGACGATCCACTAATGGATAGTGGCTTCATGAAAGATAGCGTCGTTGTGGTGAAGGTGACCTGATGGACCTCCTCGCTGAAACCCAAGGTATCTCGGACGTAAATCCTTATATCCAGGCCACATGGTCGCCATCCTCAGGCTATACCACAGACGCGGCTGGAAATAGAACGCCCACGTACAACACACAGCCTGTTTATATTCAAGTTCAATCTTTAGAAGGTGAAGAACTTAAAAACAGCGGGTTCTATCAGGTAGAGGGCGTCT
>JAEHJW020007901.1_pt1 | contig 20679 bp, 39 predicted proteins | sample 9271431 | NCBI WGS metagenome assembly JAEHJW02 | reverse complement strand
ATATGGAGTAAATTTGCCAAACTTATCCTGCTCATCTACTAGCCCAACATTTAAATCGCAATTTATCCTTCTAACAGCATCGTGAAAACTTATGTTGAATTTACGCATCACATATTCCAATGCTCGATATGAACCTTCTCCAAAATCTGTGCATAAAAGGTCTCCGCCTAGATGTTCTATCATACACGATGGAGACTTTTCATCTCTAAATTCTGATTTAAAGGCTTTACCAACCTCTACAAAGTTTTTGCAATATGCTGTAAATATTTGATAAGATGTTACTTTAGATAGTAGATTTTCTTTTGATAAAATGTTTCTAGTTGAGAAGTTCATATCATTTGTGCATTTTTTTTGTTAATTCTCCATCAATATCCAATCTTCCACTATTCATAAAATCACCAATAGAAAACCATCCATCATCAATTGTTCTAACAAAAACAGCATTCCCATCTTCTCCATTTTCTGTTTTAACAAAGTAATCTGTTCTACCAGAAAACAACCAGTCACACTCTGATATTAATTTCTCCCATTTTATCAAAGTTTCTTTATCTATTTTATCAAATGGTATTACTTCAATCACATCAACTGTGTATAATCTACTTTCACAAATTTTACCATCGTCAAAACAATTATATCTCTTGCCAATCTCAGGTATCATAACTTAATTATAATAGAAAGGGCCACCCGTAGGCAGCCCAATCAAGTTTAACTAATAAAACAACAATATTTTACCAAGGCATTTCATCCTCTGGCTCCTGAGTTTTAAAGTCGGGATCTGCACTAGGAACAGCCACTGCTTTGTAGTCATAAGGACTAGTTTTGTCAAACGGCTTGATGTGCTCTGGATTAGCTTTCATCTCATCGAGACTAGCCATAAATCCATAACGACGGAATTTCAAGCTATAACGAACCTGATTGTCTTTATTGATATACTCTTCGGCTGCTATTCCCCACCAAGCATATTTGCCGCGAATAAGGGGCATCAGTTTGTTCAGATAATCTTCTAGATTGGATGATTCAATTGCATCAACCTTCTCTGTAACGCCTAATTTCTTGGCAATAATAGCCACAAATTGAATAAACTCATCAACGCGTGCTTTATCTTCGGGGCCAAAATAAATAGTTGCCTGTACTCGACCAACCTTACCACCAAATTTAGCTGAAGGATCTGGTTCAAATCCAGCATCTTGTACTTTAGGTGATTCCATCAACAGAATTACCTGTTGTTTCCCACTCTGTGCAGTTTTTAATTCATAACCAATGATTGCAGCTTCCTGCACTCCATAAGATAGGAATTTAGATACTGACTTCTTTTCTTCCTCAACAACAACGTTTTTAGTACTAAAATTACTCATATATATAAATTTAAATTGTTCTTAATCTTTTTAGGTTTTATTCCAACAAATGGGATTACTTTATTACACTCGTCAAGAGTTCCAATGCAACATCTGAAAAACACACTAGGTCTATTCCACCAATAACTGCCGTTTAAATCCTTGTATTCCTTAAAGATCCAACCACGCTCTATTGCGTATTTATCTTCCGCAAATTTAACTAGTCGCGCCATTATTAGAGTATTTTTTCAATATTTGCCCTAATGTCATCAAATGAGCATTCGTTAACAAATTTACCATCAATAAAAATCGATTTAAGATCAGAATTCTCCTCCTCTTCTTTAGTGCAATGATCCTTAACGACACCATTTTTTACCTGAACCAATCCGCGATATGATTTTTTAAATCCATCATCGGTTACTGGATCTTTATAGATATCGAACTCTCCATCTTTAGTTTTAAACCAAGCTCCTTTAGCCGCAAAGCCAAAAGTGTCGCGAGTGTTGTATTGGTAAGTAAATGATCCAATACCTAAAACAATATTTGTTGCAGCAAATCCCTTAGCAGCCAATCTTTCGTAGATTTGAACTTGTCTTTCAAGAGTAATGCTATCTCCGTAGATAGCTCCAATATGAGGATCTAATACCTTATATCCTTGCTCATTAATAGTTCCACCAAAGATATCCCAAAGAAGTTCAATTACGCCTTTGACTTCATGTATTGATCTTGGGTCTGAATTGATTCTATCTAAAGTGTAATACTTTCCATCATCACATAATGTAGCATCATTTAATCCACAAATAATATCTACTGGATCTCCAGAATCAGGACGAATTACTAACTTCCCATCACGAGCGAGAATCTCATCTTTTAATGCTGGTAAATATTCTGTAATAAGCCTCCATAAATCAAATGTGTCTGACACAACAGATAGAATTCCTGTTGGGAATATTTTCATCCAATCAGATAACATTTGTTGTTCGCCTACAGTAAATATTTTAGTTGTAGATACGCTATGTTCAGACGCATTAACAGATCCAATTGGCATTTGGTATTTAGGTACATTGTAATAATACCTTGTTGCAGGAATTACTGGCAACGTATCACTACCTAAAAATGACGTAGCATGTCCCATTCCGCTTGAGATCATATCTTCTGGATTTAATCCTCTAGCAGAGAAGTCGTGGCACATCCAAGGCTTCAAAAATGAACGTTCTGGATCAGTCTTGTTAACCCATTCCTCAACATTGCGCTTATATGCCAATGCAATCGTTGCAGATGTGCTTGGTTTCCATGCTAAAGAACTAACTAAAGTTTCTAAATATAAGGTCAACCATGCAAATCCAGCAACTGTATTAACAAATGTCATATGAGGAACATTAGCGTCAGTTTCAATGCCTTCAGGAAGAGACTTTACATTTAAAGGAAGATATCCTAATCTATGTAATTCAACAAAGTGAGTTCCATCATATGGCAATCCTAAATACATTGCCATGTCTTTTGAGAATTCCATCGCAACCTCTTCAGGTTGACTAAAGAAATTGTCTACGAATTCATCATTGATAAATTTCCATACATACTGCTGGCCAAAAGATACTACTTTAGTACATCCCTTTGGAGCATATTTGATTGACCGTGGAATCCAAGTCCCATGTAGGTATTCAGTTCCAGGAGCCAACATCGCTTTATGACCGACCTTATACCCATCCGTTCTGTATAGTGAATTTAATTTAAATCCCATTATTAAAGTTTAATTATTTTACAAATTTCAGTATTATCGCGTTCTTTCTGTTCCCAATCGAAATCAGACCTAATCGAATCTGTTGTATAGATGCCGTCAAAATATTGCGAAAGTTCTTTAAACAACTTTGAAAAGATTCCATGAGTCACAATAAGATAGATTTTTCCACTCCACCCATTGTCCTTTAATTCCCTAGCTATATTAATAAAAGTAACTCCACCATCACATATGTCATCAATAATAATAACATCATTCTGAATGGTCTTATGTCCAAATATTGGAACTTTAATTTTAGTTAAATTTCCTTCTTCATCGCGGGATTTACTACATACAATAACATCTTTCTTATATCCAATTGCATTCGCAACTTTGTAGATTTTCTTTAATGCACCAGCATCTGGAGATATTAACATTAAATTGTTAAATTTTTCAATATCGATGAATCCTGGCCCAAAGCATATTTCATTAAATACTACTGACTTAACAAATTCTGTATTATCAATAACTCTCAAGTTTTTAATGCATGCAGCTGCTACATCTGAATGAACATCAACAACTGTTACAGACTCAAAATCAAGACTATTAATAATTGGTGCAATTACATCAACAAGATAAGATGTTCCACCTTCTACAAATTGGCGATCACTTCTTGCTCCAAGTAGATATGGAATATATAAGCTAATGTTTTTTATTCCCAATCGTCTAAGCGCTTTAGTAGCACAAATGATTAATTCAAGGTCTTTAAATGAATTAAATCGAGATAAAATCTCAATATTAATGTCATCATATTGAGTTATTGTCAAATCTTGCTGTCCATCTGGAAAGTGAGATATTTTAAATTTTATCTCACTATCTTCCGGATACATTAAATTTAATATTTTCATTATTTTAAATATATTTTATCCCAATATGTTGTTATAGACTTATCTTCATTCTTCTGAGAGATCACTACTTCTCCATCCAAATGAGAACATCGGCCACCGCAAGCTATTGAGTTTTCATTATTGAAATTAATAATTCCTTCGTTGCCACGTCTAAAGAAATGACCAACCGCATCAACCCTTGAACAATAATTTGTTTTGACTTTACCTGTCAGGTTAATGTCATTAGCCTCAACGGTATCTCCAGACTTCTTTGCTTCAATGAATTTATCCTTTATGTGGGCAATAAGTATGACATGTTTAGCAGTTTTTGCCATCAAATCATACCACTTATCCATCTGCTCGCGGGAGAATTTATATCCATTACCATTAGGCATCTCATGGACAGTCTCAAACTTAGGATCACCCATTTTATAGCGCTCAGTAGTTCCAGGCTTTAAATTAAATCTAGAGCCCATAGATTTACCCATATAATTATATGTTCCAACTATCTCGCTGTACTCGTCCAATTTTGTGATAGTGTCGTATATTACATAATCGTATGGACACCCAGCTTCAATGATAGCTTTGCAAATCTTCTCAAATTCTGGTGGGTTATTTGCCTGAATTACATTCGCCTCAACAAAATCAGCACCACCCGGTTCTAATTCTACTAGAAGTGAATTTGGTAATTGAGCAGTTATACTAGTCTTCCCAGATTTTGGAGAACCATATAATAACATTGTGTTTGGCACCACTGAAACTGGAGCTCTTTTAGTCATTGGTAAAATAAATTTTTCATCACTCACACTTATCTCTCCTATTGTTTAAAATTATTTTTTATACTTCCAAATAAATCCATAAGAAGTTTTACTTCTTCCCCTAAGACAATTACTAATTGGTACATTTCTTATATTTAATAATTTCGCAGCTTCTGTAGCGCTTTTATATTCTTTTATAAAATTACCACTTAAATCATATTGCAGTATAGGGATTCCATTGCCTGCAATTTTATCAATAACACTCATTTTTCTATAAGACCAAATGAACCCATATGCAGAAGCAAACTCATCTCTAGCTGCATAGGAAATCGAACTAGGAAATTTACCATTAACCTCTTTAGCTGCAATTACTGCATTTTCAAAGGTTTTAATATATTCGCCGGTTTCCTTATTGTATTGATATATTAATTTTTCTTTTGGCGGTCTTCTTTTGTTTTCCAAATATTCTTGCTTAATCCTAACACTTAAAGCATGACATTGTTCTTTGGATTTTTTAAATCCAAAAATGCCTTCTCCACCATCAGTTAAATTTAATCCATAATTAGTTTTAGATCTATTGCATTTATAAAATTCAATATAATATCTTTCTAAATATGAAAGCAGTTCATCATTATTTATGTCCTTGCTAATTATTTCTCTTTCAAATATTGACTTCCCATATTTCTCAATAATATGGTTTATTATTTTTCCACTACCATAGTAATTTTCTTTTGCGCCATTATGTTTCCCAATATAACATTCGCCTTTTTTAAAAGATCCAACATCCTTTTTTAATGTAACCTTATAAATGTATCCTTCCACCATATCTTTTGATTTGGAGTAAAGTTACATATTATTTAATTAGCATCAAAATTTATTTTAACTAATTCTCATTACGAATATACCTCATTCCCGACTTTTAAAATCTTAGTTAAATCAATTAATTTCATGTCATATTGTTATTTATTTATTTATTTTTGAATGTTTCCACAAAAACCCACCGGCGGATTTTAATTTCCCAGTGCAACACGAACTTATATTTGGTTGTAATATTCCAGTTTGTCTTTCAGCCTCTTTTGCACATTCATATGATGCAATAAATTTTCCATCTCTATCAAATTGATCAACTGGCACACTATTGTGATGATATTTACCGAAAACTCCAGTCCAATATTTGCTGGTTAAATTATTTTCAACCTTGTGCTTAACATTATCTTCCTTTGATATCCATTCTAAATTATGAATACTGTTCTCAGATTTTATGCCAGAAATGTGATTGACTTCTGGAAGATCATTTGGATTTTCAATAAAAGCATTTGCAACTAGTCTGTGAATGGAAAACATTTTTTGATTGTTATTTTTTACTTAACGCTACAATCTTATATCCATTACCATTATCACATATTGATAATAATCTATTTCTATGTTTACTAAAAACACGACCATAATTACTTATTTGATACATTTCGTAGTCTGGAATACTTTTCCACTCTTCTGTCGTGTTATTTATAAGATTAATATCTCCTATCATATAGTAATGCTATTGAATTTTTGTATTCTTTGATATGTTTTTTCATTAGGATCTCTAGGTAATTCTTCAAAGTAATTACATGCACCTAGAAACATTAATTGAACACTTGCATTACTAAGTCCATCCCTATTCAAATTAACCATCAACTCTCTGTGATTTTTCCCAATTCGTCCTAAATCCCATCCCTCATATTCTGGCAATCCATATGTTGCAGGGTAAAATAATGTAATTAATACATTCGGATCTAAAGCAGTGTGCTTATTATCGCTTAAATCGCGATCGGTAGGTCGAATTTTGTCTAATATTATCTTTCCACCACTAGTATATGCGGCATCTGCTGAGTCTGCTGAAAGTTGCTGAACATTTACTGGTATTCTATTATAATTATTTCTTAGCTCGATGCAATAATTACTGCTAAATGTCTGAATAGCTTGATATATATTCTCTCCCTTTTCTGCATGTAAAATTCCTAAATGGTCTGTGATATCTATTAGGTATTCATTTGGGTTTCTATATACAAATTTATCTTTAACTCTCTTAACACTAATTGATCCATCTTCGTTTTTCCACGGAATTTCTTTATAAGTCCACTCGCCTCTTGACAATGAATCTTCTTGTAGGTTTTTAAAAATTCCAGTTGCGTTTCGAATAGAATCATAAAAAGTTACTTTTTCTTCAAATAGCTTAAGCCAATGTTGAAATTGTGGAGATTTGATTATCGTGATTATATCTTCACCCAAAATATAATCTTTAAATACAGATTGTAATTTTTGTGGAGATATAATAATCCCATAACTTTTAAATAATTTATATGATATTGCTGAAATCCACTTAAGCTCACTTGACATTTCTAACGAATGGTATTTTATAATTGGAACTATGTCTGTGTTATTACGATTAGAATACCACCATTCAAATGGCTCATACATAAATAAGTAGTCTGTAAGTTGAGTTTTCCCAACCTTAGTTCTTGCCCCACACAAATAATATTTACCTTGTTGAATTCCTGGCAATATTGTATTCAATCTTGGAAACGTACTCCACGGTATTGCAATAATATCTCCGTCAATACGTTTCATTCTATTATCCTCAAGCTTTTTAATTACCCTATCTATCATTTCTCCGCATAAATTTCATTAGCTATTGAGCGTATTTGCTTAATATTGAACTCAGAATTGCGAGAATACTCAGCAGACTCAAATCCATCAACTGGAACTTTTGAGAAGCTATCAGAATTAAATATTTTTTTGTGTATTACAGGTCTTCCAATTCCAGAACAAGCATAGAGTGGAATACACATATTTCTACTATCCAGTAGTTCATTTGCTTCAATAACTCCTCGTAATAAGTCTTTAATCTCAGTTCCAGGAAAATAATGATTGCACAATAGGATCAAATCATCTAAGGATCTATTCCGATTTTCAATACATTGTAATTCATCATTATCTGCCCAGAATGTTTTTGGAGATTCCCTTTTTAAATAATCAATTAATAATGAAGCAATTGAATCCACATTCTCAGGAGCCTCTTTATAATAAATAGTTCTCATTTAAATTGTTTATATAGTCCATAAATACAGAAGCAATTATATATAATAAACATTGCTCCCAGTTGATATTCTTCACACCTAAAAGACAATATTGCCCAACCAGTATTTGATATTAGCCAGATGATATAAGATTCTTTTAGATACTTATTGGTATTATACAAATATCCAACAATTGCTATCAATGCAAACAGTAGTTTAATCATTAAAATTTATTCCAAAATGTTTTCAATACTATTTTAATAGTGTATATTATTCCAAATATTAACGCGGCTATTATCGCGCATGAAATAATTAATAAAACCATTTTCATAGTCTAATCTCCATTGATTTAGTTTGTTGTTGCTCAGGTTCCATATTAAGCCATGCCATTAAGCTACTATCTCCATCTTTCTCAATGAAATATGTAGCTATCTGCATTCCTCTATCCATATCAGCCAAAGTAAATCTATTCACATAATTATGAACAGCATCTATTATCTGCTGATCAGAATACTCGCTTAATCCAAAAGATTTATCTAATTTTTTAAGCTTATCTGCTATTGCCTTAACGGTGCCCTTCCATGGGTATTTCCCGCCCTTAGAGCCCTTGGGAAATTGATCCCTAATAGATGTAGCCAATATGGTATAATCACGTCCTACGCCCTCTATTAGCCTTATGGATTTGGTTGTTAAAGTAACACTACTACCATCTATTGAAAGATATTGCTTCTCTTGTAGTGAGAAATAATCAACCTTCCTATCTATATAGTTAATTTGATTATTCTTACCTTTATGATAGATTGATAGTAGTGTTAGATATTCATTGACAGATAAGTCTCTTTTGGATAATTTATCAGTGTCAATTACTATTTGCATATTATTTGGCAATTATCCAGACCTTAATATTGTTGCCTGAATTTGGATTATGTTTAAATCCAGTGAAGCAACTTGCGTCATCAGCCTCACAGAGACTATCCATAGCATTTATTACACGATCGTCTTGATCTGTTGTTGAAAACACTGCAAAAGCCAAAGTTCTTCTATTAATAGCCTCTTTTACTATAGCTTTAAACAAATCGACAACCAAAGTTTCCTCATCTGGATATTCAAATGAATAATCTGATCCCTCAACAGTAGATTCAATCTCTGCCATAAGATTATTTATGCCATTAAATGTTTTTACTCCACAAGAACAGTTAACGTCTCCAGAATCAAGATTATCCCAACCGCTGTCAACTAGATCGAAATTTACACCATTAACTGTAGAATAAGTCTCACTCTCAGCAACGACAATGCCAGCAATGATCTCTTCATACGATGGAACATATGGTGCTGGAGCTACTGGTTTTTCAAATAGTCCAATTGAATAGCGGGCTTCTTTGCCATTGTCGTTCTCACAGCGGAAATATTCTGCCTCTTCGAATGTGTCAACTTGTGTGTCTTCTGCATCAATCAGAATGCCATTATATGATTTACCAACTGTAACATTTTTTGCCTTCTTAGGCGATACTACTAATTTTAATTCTAATTCTCCCATAATAATTTGTTGTTGTTTTGCTTCTTCAATTTTACCATCAAGCAATAATTGTAGGTCAACTTCTTTAAACTCGTGTTTATCAAACATCTCAACCCTCTTGCTCATTGTCATGGTCTTATCTGGATATAGATATAATCCCACTGAGTCATATGGAGCGTTATTGTAAGATCTGTGTGATTCAGATCTATATTTATATCCCAATTCTACCAGCTTGTCGTAGATTGGCTTGACATTGTTGTCATTTCCCCACTCAACTCTTGGAATTCTAACTTTATATCCAGATATTTCTCCTAAATGTAGAAATTCTTGGTATGAGATTTCAGGATTTTCATGCTCATCAAAAACTCCTTGCGCTGTTGGCATGTGTGTAATTTTTCCATCTGAATGCAGGAATATACATTCAGATTCTAATGCAATATATCTTCCATGTGTATCAATCCTCCAACGATACCCAAGCTCATATGCTTTCGCTTGAATAGCTTTGGAAATCTCTCTATTAGGTATTCTAATCTTATAATCCTGCATATTCTATCTTTTTAGATTGCATTTCATAATCTTCTTCTGACATAGCTCTATAAGCCTGCAATGAGTCTTTAGCATCTTGAAGATCTACTTCAAAATACTTAGACATAAGCTCAGCTAGCTTATCATCATCACTACAACCATATTCTAATTGTAATGCATGGATCATGAGTTCTAACTGAGCTTGAGTTTTCTTTATCTTGGTGAAATACATGACTCAATTAAATATATGCCATAATAATGACTTGTTGTTAATAGTCTTTGCATATGCTAATATGGCCTCTCTGCGCTTATTTAAAGCATTACCATATTTAATATACATAGTATCACCCTTACTTGTTTTAAAGGTCTTAAATGACGTAAACCCAAATAAAACAACAGTTACTTTCTTATCTGTCTTGTCGGCAGGAAGTCCATAACTGTTGATTATCTTGATTTTATTTCTGCACTTGCGTAATAACCTTGCTTTCATTAATTAGCGAATTGAGGTTTTCTTACTCTTGTATGATAAACAACTTCATCTTGTCGCCTAACAGTAACTTTTCCAGCCGGAGTAACAGTTTTAATGATCTCTAAAGCAAGCACGTGAATTGGCTTATTTACGAATGTAATAACTTTCTCTCCGCAAATGGTTAATCCAGATGCTTTAATTTGATTTGATATCCTTGGTCTCATAATTGATTTAGATTAATATTTTCAGGAAAATCTTTGGGATTGCATACAATAGTGGCGTCAACCAATAATGAATAATTGTTAATAAGATATTTTATTGTATTATAACTCAATGAATCTCCAGTCAAAATCGAACTTTCTCCGTTTAGTAAAGATTCATTATATTTGAAATTAACGTATGCATTATTAACTGTTGAATCTAGTCTTATTTTTATAGAAGACTGACTTAATTCAAACAAGCAATATTCATTAAGTTTATTCTTAGCATAGAATTTAATCTTAGAATACGACGATTCTGAAGAATTATATCCTCCTACAAAGAAAAATAAATATCCAGATGAAGTTTTCGATGTGGTAGTCTCAACCTTAAATCTGCGCAACTCTGCTTTATTTGAGAACTCAGATTTAGTTATTGGTGTGCTACATGACCAAAATATTAAAATTACTAGTACTAATAGTAAATATTTCATGGCTGTTTGTAAATTATTTTCAACTTATTGTTTTTATCCCAAGATGATGAATAAACACTATCTGGATGTAAAATAAATTCTCTGGATATATGTACATCTTCAATCGATTCAGATTTTAATAAAATATCCATATTTGAATACGAGAAGGTAGTAGAAAATCCATTTAAATTCCAGGTTTCATAAATATAATAATCTTGAATTTCTTGAACCACTAACTCTCCATTTTGATAAACTTCGTCCAATATTGATCTAAAATCTATTCTATGCTCATTAGTGAATTTATTTATTGATTCAGATATCGATTCATTTACACCGATTAGATTCCTAAATGAAAAATCATAAGCAATATCCTTGTAATAATTCATGAATTCCAGCATTTTGTCGTATGTATCGACTCCACCCTTCATCATTACACACTGAATTCTAATTAATCCATTAAAGTTAGATTTAATCCAACTCAACTCATCAATAGATAGTGGTTTTATGCCCATTACTGCATTATTCTCACTTGGAATATGTGAATGCATGCTTATATTAAGAAAGTCTATTTTATGTCTGTTTAACACATTAATATTCTTCTTAATATAATGTCCATTTGTATTTATTGTTAAAAACAAATTAAATTTATCTGTTATAGTTAACAGTTCATCTAATTTTCCAAATAATAGAGGTTCTCCGCCAGTAATTGATGTGGAAAATAATATACCAGCATTATATTGTTCATTAAGAACTTTTTCTGCCATTTTCAGGTATTTATCCTCATCATATTTTATAATTGGATTCTCACTTTCTATACAAAATGGACACTTTGCATTGCAAACATCATTTACTTTCATGTGTAAATGCCACAGCCACTCATCTCCAACGTTACCATATCGGACTAAAACATCCTTGCCAAACAATTGTTTTAACTGTCGACCTTCTGTAGATATATTTAATGGATAATATTCTGGTGGTTCAAATAAGTATTTTGACTTGTCGTTTATTATAGCATACATTATTTGTAAATTATTAAACATGTTAACATCGGGCCACCTCCAGCATTATAGGAATAACATTTGTATTCTTTAATTCTGCCTTTAGTGCCATAGATTTTTACTGGCTTTATCCACTTACATTCGCGTTGTTTCATAACTAACTCAGAATCACACTTAATTACTTTAGCAACAGATGCACCAAGTAATCCAAATATTGGTCTTAAATATGAATCTACAGGTCTTGGATCGTGAGATCTTAGCCCTATTGAGAATATGAATGCTTTGCTTTGTGTAGGAAGACAAGCTTGATCTTTTATTTGCTTTAATAAAGCATTTGATATTACATCAAGATCAGAAGTGCAAGTAAGATCACAATCCATAAACAAACTACCAAATAATTCAATTGACATATAAGAAACATTAACTTTCTTATTATTCTTATATGCTGAATATATATCCATAAACACATCGAGATTTGTTTCGCATATTCTGATTGTATTATCGTTAATGCACTCTCGATAGTTTTTTACATGTCTAGCATGATCTGGCCCAGTTACTATTGTTCCAAACGTTAATGTCTTGGATAGATTTTTCCCTGCAATCTGATAAAACTCAGCCTCTATCTGATGTTTGATAGAAGCCGAGCTAAAATCATGCTTGAAATTTGGATTCATTACTCCAGGATGGTGAATTTGTATTCAACCTTTCCAAACAAATCCTTCACATATTTGTCTACGTGAAATTTGATTTTGATTTTATCTGGCATTCTTTTCCAATAACCAGCAGACATGTCTTTTGGTCTACTGTCGTCAGATAATGCCCAGCGCACGAATTGATTATTCAGGATTGTGTGACTTGAACAGTCATGATACTTAGGCAGCTGAATTGTCTTCAACTGAATTGCTGGAGTTTTAATTTGCTCTCTAGTAATAGAATCTCGTTCGATAGAGATGATTTTTTTACCATCGTTATCAACTTTCTGTGCTGCTTGATAATTGCCCCGTAGAGCAATGCAACCCTCAGTTTTCACTGTCAGGCTGACTTCTGCGTTTGTATATTTCATAATAAAATGAATTCTAATTAAATCCTCCAAAACTGTTTTATTACAATTCTGACCAGCTCAACTGGGATTACATTGATTTTATTCAGCAACTCTTGGGATTTCGAGAGTTATTTGTGATTTCAATAGGACTCGAACCTATATTTCATATCGTAAGGATAAGCGTTCTGCCAATTAAACTATGAAATCTACCTTATTATTAAAACTACCTTAATCTTAATTGTATTTTATTTTCTTTAAGAAAGAATATAATTCCGGTTGCTCAATTTTTGATTCATCGAAATTTGCAAAACTTTGTCTAATCAAAGCTTCAATCGTTTTCTTTGAATCTGAATCTGCATTAACCCATTCGTGATGTAATTTTATAAGTTCCTGACGCTTTCCTTCAATATAGCTTTGTGATTGCTCAAAAACCTCTCTATTGGAATTTTGCTGGGCTTTGCCAACGGTTTTAGTTCCAATTACACCTAAATATCCAAGCCCCAAATAAAGAGCTACAAATAGGATTAATCCTACTGCTATTTTTAAAATAACGTTTATAGTTTTCATTACTCGGTCAGCTTAAATGGCGAAACTAATACCTTTGGCTCAATGTAAACTGGCTTTGGCTCATTTGTTTTTGGATCAATCATCATTAACCAAGTTCCATCAGCTGATGCTGGCATGAATAGCCCATTGGGATCTGCTTGAGGTAGCGTACTGCCATTGCCATAATATTGCTCTGGGTTTGTATATTGTGTTGAATATGGTAATCCATAACCAATACATTTACCTAAAAATACGGGTTTTCCGGTTAATTCAGGAACAATATATGCATAACAGATGAGGTTTTCCTGATCTCGAAGTTCAAGAATCATTTTCATTAATTTTCTCTCTTGAAAATTAACAATAGCTGGCATTCCCACCTGTCTGGTGGCTTCCTGCATTATTTGTTCTTGCTTTTTAGCCAAAACACTATTTGAACTTTGTTCACATCCTGAATTTGACATTAATAAAAATGCCAGTAAAATAACACTTAAATAAATTAATTTTTTCATTGTTGTTTTTTTAATTAGTAATAACAAGGCTAGTCATATTTCTACAACTAGCCTCTATTTGTTAAACCTTGATTCGTTACTATCAAGTCTTCAGTCATTACAACTCTCTGACACTTTTAACTAATATATTTTAACACCTTTCTTCTTGATTACAGCCCAGATTTCAGTTCTGGTAGACTTTGGACACTGACATGTTTTTAATGCCCTTATAAGTGCCAATTTGCGTCCAGTTTTCTTACAGAATTGATCACCATGGCCTGCTTTTGCAATTCCACTTGCAATAACATTACCATTGTTGTCAATCAACTGACAAATTGTTTCTTTAGTGGTAGTGTTATGATGCCAATCTACCATTAATGAATCGTTAATTCTCATGATTTTATGCTTTAATAGTTAATTTAATTAAAAAATACCGCCCATTTTCACCTGCGGATTAATATACATCACTCGACACATAGCTGTATATGGTGAGATGGAATTTCTGACGTCAAGAATCCATCGAGCTCAGTTCTGCGTATGCTATCTATATTCACCGGATCTATTCACATTTTCACTTACTTTTCTATCAGAGTAAGTCCCGTGACAGGAGCGATCTATAAATAGTAGTGGCTATGCTGGCGCAACGTCTAAAATATTTCTATATCATAATCATAGCCACAATTGGGACAGTGATCATAATTATCGTCATGAATTTGCCCGCAATTAGGGCATTTAAGTTGTTTGTCTGACATATTACCAATAAATTATACTTAGTGCAATAAGCAATACAACACATAAAACTGCATGAAATGCAACATATAATCCGCTGTATTGTTTCATCAATAAAGGATCTAATTTATGCTTTGTCGCATCTTTAATTGAATAATAACTCCACAATATGTATAGAATTATTAGTAATGGAATAATTATATATCTCATGATTATAATTTATTAGTTCTCCAATCAGTATTTGATTTATAATTATAATATCCAGGCTCTTTCTGCAATGTCTTACAGGCACACATTAAGAATATAGATATTATTAATCCAATTAATAGATGAAATAGAGAATGCTTGGTTAAATAATTAAGTTTTCTATTCATAGATAAATAAAGCTTTTTTAATTTCTTCTTCTCCAAGAATTTTTATTGCGTCCTTAGCAGAATCTTTTAAATAAAAGTAAACATCTGATCTTTGATATCTGAAATGAGCATCAATTGACAGTAATTTGCTATCCCAATTATAATAAATAAACCATTTAGATTTCATTGGGTCATTCCAATCTAATTTATTTTTACCATTCAAATATTCAGCAACGTTGCGAAGCTTATTGTAAGCCATTAGACATTCTAATTGCTCTTTAGATGTAGCATTATTGGTATACTTACATTGAGATTCAGATACATTATTATTATGACTAATCGTACCATTATACTCTGTAAAATAAATTAATCTATTTATAAATAAATTTTTAGCTATATAATCATAGTTTAGTTCTTTCTTCTCTATAGGTTTAAATTCAATAATACCTATAGAGAGATCAGATTTACTTTGATCAATTTCAAATCCTTCTGGAATGTTAATTTCTATTTTGTTCATATTGTTGTTATTTTTAATATCCAAACTTCTACCCAAATTAATAAAAGAGTAAAATTGTAAATGTAAGTAGGTGTATTAAAATACTCTTTTAATCTCCACATTGATGTGTTACATGTTAATTCTTGAAATCTAATCAGATTAACGTATAATACTATTAATATAAATGCTAATATCATAATTTATTTATTTAAAATTAGTTGATAATTTATTCTCTGTATCTATAGGAAATATTCTCTACGTTCCTATAGATGAAAAACAAACAGCAATTATTGTCTAAGGATAGTCTCTTAGATTTTGCCTCATATTTTATCTTACTCCACCGAAGATGAGTAATTAGAGTTTGACAACCATCACCTGTTTCAAAAACAACAAAATCCGTTTGTTTATATTTTAAATAATGACTGATAATCTGACTTAAGCTTTCTATGCTACCAAATTTACCAGATAGTACTTTAAGATTGTAGTATCAATCATTAATAAGAATAGTAACAAGTAATAGAGATATTCCATTCCATATAGAATATTAATTCGACAACGGACTTCTGTATTTAAATAAGATTTAACCTCAACCTCCATCTGATTTTCCCAGATTATTACTTGTTACCAATAAGATTTAAGTAAGTTCTAATAAGGTTGCACCTTAATATCACAATCCCTAGAGCTATAATATGCAATTGGATTAGAACTTACTAATATTTTAAAATCAGTTAGTTTACTATGATTGCTCACTGGAGTTACTATAGATAACCAGATGTCACTTTCACAATATTAGATTTGCGATCTAATGAGCTAACTGATTTATACTTTTAAATATTTTATATCACATTTAATTGCATAATCAAATAGTAATTTAAATTCATCTAGATTTAAATCGCACAATCTTAGTTTATCGAACTGATTAAATATCGTTTGTTTGTTATCTTGCTCATTCCAATCAAGCAGGTAGTAATAAATCCTTGATGGAACTTTAGTATTATCTGCTAGATCTTTCATGGATAATCACATTTAGATAGTAATAAGTGATATAAAAAAATAATAGCCAATCCAATTAAGGACTAGCTATTATTAATTGTAAACAATTTTCGATTATGCAGGAATATCATCCGCAACTTCAACTGGCGAAGGTTCTGCAACCGATGGTGCAGTTAGGTCAACCAGACCACGAACGCCATTGCGAGCTAATGCTTGCTGTGCCATAACGCGGGCTTGCTCACGCAGGATGTAGTCTTCGAGCTTTTCATTCTGGCTCAATACTTTATTTAAATCGTCAACTACAATGTTTCCATTGTTTGTGATAGTCAAATTGATGACTTCATTACGATTATTACTCAATGCACGAGGGCTGAAATGTAATACATTGCCTTCGTCATCCTTGCGGAAATATGTACCCTTGGCTGCCTCGAATGCTGCCAATTCTTCTGCTGTGCCAGTCACATGATATACAAATACTGGACTACCTGTTTTTTGCGATCTGTAATAAGACGCTAATTTTGCTTTCAACATAATTATTTGTTTTTGTTTGTTAATAAATACTTAATAAAATTCGCTATAATCATTATAGCATAAATTGGTGCGAATGATATCGCAAATAAAGACTCCAAACAACTTGTATATCTATCTTGATGATAAATGAATACTAAGTTCAAAAAGGCTAAAAATAGCCACGCGATGATAATGATAAATGCAGTCATCTCTTCCTAAAGATTATGTCCAATGTGATTACTAATAACGATAACATTGCAAATGATGCAATATATGACTCGTGATAAACCAAGATAGCCATAACGACGGACAAGAAGACTGCAACTATCAATGATAACTTAATCTTGGTTCTCATGGTAGTTAATTTTCAGATTCTGCTAATGACTTGACCTCAGCTGCTGTGAGTATCATGCCGTGAAATAAATACAATCTCATAATGATTGTTGTTTTGTTAGTTAATTGATATGATTGGCTTTGTCTCAGCAACCAAGGCTTGGTACCAATCTTGAGCATGTCTGGTAAATTAAATTGGGGAAATAATATCCGCTGCTATAACTAAACCATAGCAAACAACTGCCCCAATCAACATAATTGCGCAATATTTTAATGTTGTTTTCATGTCAAATTAGCTATTATTGACGATGCTGTTAAAAATTGATTATTTTAAATGAGGGATTAATGGGGGTGATGGGATATCTCTCCCTCTCACACTCTCATTATCAGCGCATTACGCAACTCTAAGATTACGTTCGATCCAAGTTTTGAATGATAGATTGCGGATGAACTTTGGTAATCCACCTAGTTGTGTCCTAGCGAATCTACTCTTGCGATGGCCATTATATTCTGCTGATTCTGCTGGCGTGTGCTTACTGATCTTAGTAGATGATGGATTAGGATTTTGTAGTCCCCTATTAATACGATTTAATTTACGACTGATTGATTGCATAATGTTATTATTTAAATGTTAATAAATGACTGATAAACACACATAGTTAGACGAACTTGGATTAGCGCGAATAACATGAGCGATAGCCTAGGGAGTCTTATAGTACTTCTACTATCTGCAAAAATAAGTTTGCTGGATATGAGGAATAGGTTGTTATTTAAATTCTTGCGTTATATTCCATTATAGTTTATGCTGCTCTCAGGATGCCTAAAACTCTAACAACCTATTCTAATAAATCATCTGGATATGGGAATAATGTTATTTTATCTCATACTAAGAAATCTTATTGTAATAAAAAACTCGGATGTCAGGCTATTGAGAATTAATGTACACGAACAAACCTATGACAAATTAACTAAGACCAATCAAACAAACCTATGAAATACAGTAGTGCCTGACACCCAAGTAATATTATCTATGACTATTAAAGTAGTCTAAGGCTTTATTATACTCATCAACTGTTATTACAGTATTATTGCGCATATATTGGCCTTTCTTCTGCTGGTAGACAAGTTTATTGCCTGACTTACCATAGATGTAAAATTGTACGATCATGATATTTGATTTAGATTGTTAATACAAAATAACGACTAGTGGGTGCTCGACTTACACTTAGATGAAGCATAGCCTATCGTTAGATTACTATGTCATTTCTGCGAGCACACTGTCGTAAAAATATAATGCAGCCAACCCGACCTCTATGCTTTAGCAATGAGCGATCAACTGCATTATAGCGGCATTAATGGTTGAATAGTTCTGTTAGGTACCTACATGATTTGATACGACTAAAGCAACATTAACGCCAAGAGTTAGTAAAGGTGAATCGCCCCTTGAATTCGCCTCGAACAATGTGATGACCCAATAGACCCGGGGTAATCGCCCAATCGAAAATGATGACGGGGCGAAATGGAGTGTTACTCCCTCCTCACATTAATCATCACAATTCTAAAATTTTTTATCATCAAATTTTTTTTAACCAAAATAGCTATGGGAGGATCGAAAATACTTGCTAAAATATTTTGACTTAATAAATAATGTTAGTATATTTGCGCTGTCAGGACTCCTCTATGAGTTATTCACCAAGACAACTTGGTTAGACATCGGATAGTAGTTGCGGCCTTGTGATAATAGGTATACATAGCGATGAGGTTTCTCCGGTACTGACGAAACTGATTTTATCAGGTACTATCTAGTAAGTCGAGGGCTCGCAGCCAATAGAGAGGCAGATGTGGTAATAGCGAGACGATTCCGTCAAAGATACGGTAGCTGGGGAATGAGATGATCACACTCGCTTAGATAGGACGATAAAATACTATTTTAGAACTTGGCCATTAAGGCGAAGTCTTAGAGATTTTTTTGCTCTAATCTTAAATAAATAGTATTAATTACTTTGTAGTTGTCTTAATAGTTTATATCTTTGTATTAGAAATTTTAAATATAATTATATGGAAGGCGTTAAGAGTACGAGTTTTTTGAAGTTTGAGAGTATGAATGATTATGTTGCTGGATTGTCAAGTTTTACTGAGATGTTGGATCAGTGGGTATCCAAGGCTGACAATGGTTATGATAGGCAATATAATATTGAAAGGCATGATGATGATTTAAAGTTCGAGGTTGAACTAACTGTTACACCGCATCAATCTTGACCTCCCAAGTTATCTAGATAATTCTTACAGATTCTGATATGGATTTTGTAAGTTGATCCCAGGCAACTATTCTGTTTGGGATTTTTTTTTGATTATATGTAAAAATAATTTCAATTTTTCTTTGATATTAAATATTAAGCATTTATCTTTGTAGTGTAATTAAATTGATTGATATGATTGCTTACAAATTGTTTAGAGAGTTGAAGGATGGAAGTATATCTCCATTATTTATTAATAAGAAGGCTAGATTAAAAATAAATGAATGGTTAAAGTCAGAGAGTCATCCAACAAAAGGGTTTGCTTATAGGCAGGGATGGCACTGTACACTACAGCCAATTGCTCCACATTTGAGCACGAATGGTAGATCTTGGTATAGGGTTGAGATAGACGATTATAAGTTTTACAATAGACCAGAGTCTCAGGGTGGAACTTGGGTTCTTGCAGATATGATGAAAATTTTAAATAAAGTATAAATATGGATAGAGTTGTGTTTTATATTGAATTTAAGTTCAGAAAGTTTATATTTAAGATCAATAAACTATATGGATTTTATAAGCTGTATAAAGATTGGTGTAGATTATTTAATGAAATATCTGAAGAAAAATATAGAGAGAAATATGATAAAACCTTTTTATAAAAATTTAAAAGTTGGAGATAGGGTTTTAATTAAAAAACTAAACAGGTGTGGTGATGTTAATAAAATATTACCAAATACATTTATTCAATTTCCTTGGAGTTATCCAAATTATTTAGTTTCTGTTGGGCTATATGAAAATAATGTGTTTAAAAGAAGTGAATTAAAACTTGTAAAATAATTAAATATGCCGAAGTACAAATGTATTAATGAAGAATGTTCTGAGTTTGATAAGGTAATCTCAGAGTCTAGAACTAGAATAACAATTGTAAATGGACTTGCTATCGACAAATATAGTTTATGTCCAGAGTGCGGTAAGGATAGGGATGTTGTTAGAGAGCCTGGTATGACAACAAATATTGC
>JAEHJW020003466.1_pt1 | contig 20707 bp, 22 predicted proteins | sample 9271431 | NCBI WGS metagenome assembly JAEHJW02 | reverse complement strand
AGGCACCTGCCGAAATATCTCGCTTGGACGCGTACTTTTGCAGGGTATCAAGATAAGCCGAAGCCTGAAATTTACCTGATTTCAGCGCTAGGCAAGCAGCTGATCAATACGTTTTGAGCATAGAGCCTTAAAAAGACAGATTCTCTGACCGTTTATCGCGGAGCCGATAGTAAAGGACGGGCTCTGCGAGGTCTTTCCTGGAGCACCGATCGGAAGCAAGCGATCTGGTTTGCTCGTCGCTTCGCCCCCGATCGGCCTTGGCTGGCCGAGGCTAAGGTCACCCGGCGGCACATTGCGGCCCGATTTTTGCGTCTCGGCGAAGAAGAGGTCATTCTCAAAGCCGTTCCACGGAATGCCACAGCCCAAGCGCTTTAGCGAAGCTTCAGCGGTATCGGTGCTTGTGCCTATGCGCCATAGGGCTCTCGGCGGCTTGCCGTGCCGGTCAAATGGCCTGAATGGCCCCCGCTTGCCGATCAGGGCAGGCTCCAAAACCAGGATTCGAAAAAGACTTGCAAAAGATCATTACTGGCAGTAATCTTTTCTTGACGGCTAGTGTTTTTGGTGTATACTAATACTGTAGATTGAAAATCAAGCCAAAGCAGGCCGCGGCACGAAGACGGATAAGAGAAGAGGCAAGAGTTTCCTATGAATAAGTACATCAGCATCGAGAAGAACAACAAGACAGGACAATGGCAGGAAAAGCTCACTAAGGGGGGATGTGCTTTACGATCTCTCCAGATCAAATGGAATAGATCCTAAAAAAAGGAGTACTGCCGAATGCTTTCCCAAACTGGAAGCTGAAGCCCGAGGAGTATGTAGAGCGATTCGTCTTCGATAGTCAGGGCATTACCGTCTACATCGGTAATCGATCTTTGAGAAACTAAAAAAGCAATAGGAAAAACAACAAGAACACGGATGCGATGATTTACTGTTAAGGAAATAAGGCTTAACAAACCCGATCAACAACAAGGAGAGAGCAACCGATAGACGAGCTCAATAAAAACACTAACATTATGAATAAGAATGAAGATAATAATAACAAGCGCCCCAGGGGCCGGCCTCCGATTGCAGGGCAAGCCGGGAAACGCTACCAGGTGTATCTGCCGGTCAACACCGCGCAGAAGCTCCGAGCAGAGGGGAATGGGTCGCTGTCTCGTGGAATCGTGAACTTGTCAAAGCAGCTGAGTACAAGTAATGCTTAGTCAGATCTGGAATAATGGTAAGGCACTCTTTGCGTGGAAAGCGCACCATGTCCGTGTGCTTTACTTGGCTCTTCCGTTGGCCGCCCTGGCTCTTGCTCTCAGCGCACTTGAGGCTATATTGGAATGGAGAATCCACAGAGATCCGGTTTACCTGATCATCTGGTTCAGTGCCGTCGCTATTCTCGTGGCGGCACTCGCGCCGATCTGGCGTGAAATCTATGGAGAGCTCCGCAAGGATGCGGAGCGGCCTTGTGTGTCTTGTTGTGAATGCTTTTAGAGTTCTTTGTTTCAACAGAGACTTGAGGAATAGGCCCTGTTGGTAAGTTCCGAAAAATATTGGAAATACCCTGAAAAGGATTATTGAGGTGCTATAAGCAGCTCATGTCACAAAATCACTTGATAATAACAATTAACCTTTAAAAACGACTATGTCCAAGAATAATATTAAGCGCTGTCCGCACGGAACCCGTTGGCCTCATGAGTGCTCGCGGTGTGACGCCACCTTCCCTTCTCGTTCAAAATTTCAAAGCGATGAGGATTTTCGCAAAGCAGTAGAACGGTGGGAGCAAACCCATGCCTACCGATAAGGACATCTACAGGTTCCGCCGCAGGGCTAAGGATCCCTGAGCCGACTTCGCTATACTTGTTCTACTCCATTAAAATGAGGACAAAATAATGGGTCTATACGACAGTGTCAGCGTCCAATGTCCTGAGTGCGGGAAGCCCACGTTCTTTCAAAGTAAGGGTTCGGAGTTTGCGGCCTGCCGCAGCTTTCCCCTCACAAAGTGTCCAATCGATGTTCTCTCAAACATCAATCGGCACTCCCCTCACCGATGCGGAAAATGCGGTTGCTACTTTGCCGTCGATGAGCGCACGCGAAAACCGATCAAAGCAGCCGAGGCGGACTGGGTTGAAGAAGGCGTCAACAGTTGGTACACGAGGGACCCGGTTGAACGGGTAGCTACTGAAGGTTCAAGCACGAAGCGCTGAGCTCAGGCTAAGGCCTGCAAGCAAAGAGGTGCTCTTGGGCACACCGAGCCACACCAGAATCAGGCCTGTTGGGTAAAAGCAGGGATTTGCATTTTCCGATGTCCACGAAGACCTTCTTCGCGGATATTTTTGTCTAGCCGGAAGCGCAAATGCGTATATTAGGGTGCTATGCGTGATTGCGTATAACCATAAGAACATTCCACGGATTTGCAAGCTTGCTCCTTTTAGGCGTCCTTGCGATTCGGAATCTCTAATCATACCCGAGATATACGTTAAGTGCGTGTCCCGTCAGGTGACAACAAAATTAATTTCTTCCCTGTTCCTGGGCTACGGCTATGTACGCGAAAAAATAATCCGCGCCGTAGCGCGGATTGGATGAATTTGTCATCAAAAGTCATTACCGTCTTCAGCGGTGATAAAAATGACTTTAACAGCGATAATCTGTCCCTCGGCATTCTCACGAACGAGCACAGGGTATACCCCATCCCCGAATCCGCTTTGCGCCACAGCACCTGTGCTATTGGGCAGGATACCTCCTCCGAATTCGCTGTCTAACGTAATGCTGCACACTTTTTCATAAGTGCTATCATCGTCAAGGGCATCCGTCGAGTAGCGCACGACATCGAACAAGCCGCATTGGCCGGAGTCGACTCCTGTGGAAAGTCCTGAATCAATGAACTCAAGATCATAAACCTCAGTACCTACCGATTCATGGCGAGCTTGAAGTGCTTTGACTCGGGTACCCCATGAGGTGAGACCCACGAATACTTCCGCTTCCCAGCGTCCCACCTTCGCTTGCACTGCATCGGCGCAGCCCCCAAGCACACAGCAGGGATCGGCAATGACGAGCGTAGGCTGAGAAAGCTCAAAGGCTCCAAGGACGTACAACCGATCTGCTGCGCATTTAAAATAGCCCTTCAGTGCCGAAAGAGAAGAAATCTCTTGATCATCAAGGATGATATCGAGTTTAACTCTTGGCTGATTTGTGCGGTCTTGATGCGCGCTATCGGCTTCCGCTTGCGTTTCAGTGAATTCTTCAATCAGATTTCGAGCAATCACAATGGCTTGAATAACCTTGTAGGTGCTGGAAGGACTTGAGTCGATCCTCATTGAGCACGCTTCAGCCTCATCGTCTGCTGTGATTTTTAAGACTCTTTTTCTAAAGGGGTTTTGTAGCAGAATTATCGAAAGAATACCCGCGGGCGTAACCTCAGAGAGTTTTTCCGTGATCTGCAGCGTCAGCAAAAAAGAATCCTGTTGCGTCTTAATAATTGCTTTCAAAACACTTCCTTTTTATAGATGACTTATTTTGTATAGGAACTTCAGATAAATCTCCTGCATGAAAGTAACCCGTTGAGACTAATTGAGACTAAGCCAGTTAGCGTTTTGCCGGTGCATTCATTTTGGATACAAGCGTATCTATTATGAATACACCTGTATTCACTGGAGCTCTGGGTAGGGCTTGCCGATGGTTTAAACCAGCGGGGTCGAAAGCCTCCGTGATTTCTTCAACGTCGAACGCTTAAGTAAGGGCAAAGCGGCGAGACCAATAAGCATCAAAGCCCATGTTGATGGACTCGGGGTCGATGCACTCTGTGTTCCAATGCTAGAGGTGCCTGCTACCGTGATCGTAGTAGATAGGTCAATCATGCAGTATTGACAATCATAGTTAGGGTTAGCGGGCGAAGAAGTTGCGTTCATTGTCCAAAGCCACTGTGCATTTGAAGAAATACCACTAGCTTGAAAACCGGTGCCGGACCCCCAGTAAGGGCCATTGCCCCCTGTTTGTTCGTTCCAAACAAGTCCAGTAGGGGTTACCCAGGGTAAAGCTTGGCCAGCGGAATCCGGACCATTGTAGGTACCCTGCCAGTCAGTTGTGTTCGTAAGTAGGCTCTGGGTTCCGTTGGCAAACGTTGCCCCCGCGTCGCTCAAGGAAAATTGTCCAACAAAGCCCCCTGGGCCGGTATTGTTGATTACCTCGGCGTGCAAGTAATATGTCGAACCGGGGTTCAGGGTGTAATTAGAGAAACTGGCCGCCGTTCTCCAGCTGACAGAGGTCGGGATAGAGGCGATTTCAGTGCCCAACGTTGAATTATTGGTGCTGATATACAAATAAAGACCGTCATCGACCAAAGCTGTTCCACTTAAAGAAGTTGCACGCGCGAAAGGGCTTGCCGCTACAGTGAGCGCAAGCAAAAGAGGTGCATATTTTGAGCCAAAAAATAATTTCATTTCCATCCGAAGAGCCAAGGAAAGCATCGGCGGAGCCGTGCGGGCGATGAGCCCCGGGTAGCCCAGGGAGGGCGTTGAAGCCACTGGCCGTGACAGGGCGTCCCGGGCTAAGTGACGAGTGCCGAGGGTGTCCCTATCCGTGCAGTCGAGCACAGGATGTCAAGGAAGTGCGAGCGAACGGATCCCGAGGCACGAGTCCTACATTCAATATAGTAAAATTACTCCATCGAAGAGCCAAGGAAAGCATCGGCGGAGCCGTGCGGGCGATGAGCCCCGGGTAGCCCAGGGAGGGCGTTGAAGCCACTGGCCGTGACAGGGCGTCCCGGGCTAAGTGACGAGTGCCGAGGGTGCCCCTATCCGTGCAGTCGAGCACAGGATGTCAAGGAAGTGCGAGCGAACGGATCCCGAGGCACGAGTAATATAGACAACTCTTGCCAGAAACATTTTCGCAGCGTTTTCTTATGGCGAAACTTTCAGAACGCAGCATCGTTGAAGTGCGAGCGAGCAGAGCCCACGGCACGAGAACAGTGGATCAGTGGTCGTCGGCTATTCGACCTGATCCTCGTCCAAGGCCTGAGGCTCTAAGTGACACCGGCCGGTAAGACCCCCAGAATAAAAGGGGCCGTCGTAAGGCAGCCGGGGCGTAAGCTTTTCGGCGTCGAATGACGCCGGAGGAGGCGACGCCTGCATACGCGCCACTGCCGTCCGGACGAAATCCGAAGCATGCTCATCTGTTTCTCTCAGTACGGCCGGCATAGTCAACCACCTCCTACCTGCTTTTCGCAGTATATACTACCATCTTTATCCTTGACAGCCTGATACCCCAGCGCCTCGTAAAGGGGAATTACAGGGGCGTCTGCAACAAGTCTTGACTGTGCTACTTCTTAACGCTATCGCGCCCCACTCGCGGTAGCGTTAAGTTTCGCGCTTCGCACTTCACAGAGGAAGCACTGACCGGAGCTTTCGCGCCGGCATGAACCTCTCTTCTCTGTGTGTACTCGCTCGAGCGTCACACCCGCGGACGACTGTTGTCGCTTATCGTCTGGAGATGACCTTTAAATAAGTGGGCTTCCCTTGTCAGTCGCACAGACACTCGTGATGGCCGAGGGACGTCCCGCGCGTAGCGTTCAGATCCAGCTGCGCGCGAATGACTTAAACCCTCGGAGTCGCTTTCGTCCCTGAAAGCTTCAAAGATCCCGCTAAAACCCGGGCACTAGGCCCGGGGTACGGTCAAGTTATCGTTCACGTTCAGAAAGAGGGTTTCGAAGACGCCTTTCTGTCCAGGTACCGAAGCCATGCCTCAGTGTATTCGGAGTCAGACAGCATCAGGCCTGCGCCCGCATGAGTATCCGGTATTCCGGCCAGACCCATGCAACAATGAAGCGTAGGAATATCCGACGCACATAATCCGCTAAAGGACTTTGAACACCAGCTCTCTCCAAGACTTCGTGTCGTGGGCAGTCCGTATTTCTTGATGGCCGCTTGACGAATCGCGCGCGCATTCTCCGCCGTCCAAGGTAACAGGTTATACTCAATAAAGTTCACAACGGCAGGGTCTTTTTTAGAGACAGGCAATCGATGAGCGAACATGACCGTGTATTCGTTGTGTCCAACATGCGCGTAAATTTCACTAGGTACACCAGGGGCGATTCGATCGATCCATTCACGACGGATCGCCGAAGGGTTTACGTGCAGAAACTCTGCAAGTCCTTTGACGGCCTGAGGGTAGCTCATACCGAGACGAACACCGGCGATAGCGAACTTCATCACATCCGGTCCGTGCGTCGCGGAGCTCGCCAGATGACTTGTCGCAGGTGAGGTAGCCTGCGCTGCGGGTGCCACTATGCTACTCGGCATGGGCTGCGCCGGTGCAAGCCAGCGGGCAGGCCCGCGGAATGCATCCGCGATCATGCCGCACATCTCGCGCCTGGTAACCGAGTTCGAAGCATAATCGCCCGGCAGAATATGGAATGACACGAGAACTCGCGAGCCTCCCCTCTGGGGGCTGACCTCGATCAGCAATCGCTGCGGACGCACGGGGGTCGAGGCCGAATTTACCGCAGAGATCTGAAAGGTCTCGGGACTACCCCGTTCGTCTCTCCACTCTTCCTTCCACACTTCGTGATAAAGCCGTAGGTAGGCGTCCTGCGGTGGTGAGTTCCTTTCTGTGACCCAAGTGTTGAAAATTTTGCCAGAGCCTCCGTGGCCCTTCACCGTGTAATTCTGGCGGCATCCGTGTGCACTAGCCTGTGGCACCCCGGAGAGTGCGAGGAGGAAAGTGAAGATACTTGTTGTGATGAGACCAAATATTGTTTTCTTCATGTTAGGCTCTTGTATATATTGCGTTTAAAGTATGGGGAAAAGAAGAAGATTCTGGCCCTTGATGGCGTGGCCTGGCTCATCGGCCCGGATTCGCGCCCTGGGTCTCACGGGTCCTTGGTATCACTATTAGTCGTCGGTGACCGTGCGCGCAGCCATCTCACAATTAGAAAAAGCAACATTGCAGCCAGAAGTGCTGTGTATCCGAGAAGTTCGTAGGCTGAAGGTGCCCAAGAAATTGGCACCCATAGTAGCCGGGCAACCGCAGCAACCACGGTGGCGTCAGTTGCAACAAATAGTCGATTGTGATTGTTTTGCGCTGAAAAAAATCGAATCAGCAACACAAGACTCGTCGGAATGAGCGCGATTAGTACGAGGGCATGCATGTTACAAAGCATCAGTAATACAGTTTTCTATACTTACGTTCAATTTGTGTAGATATCGAATTATTATAGCATATAAGTCTATTCGTCGACTAGCCGACGAACCAAGAGTATCATTTCACGGCATCCGTTTCAGAAAGCCGCTGCTCGAGTTCCTTGATTTTCTCCCGCAACCGCTTGTTTAACTGATAAGCATGCCAGGAGCTGCCACGATAAGCACTGGCGCGAATCACCTCAACGTCTTTTGCTGAGAGTCCAATTACCGGTCTCGCAGTACTAATCAGCACCCGTCCCGCGTCCCAATCGAACCCTGCGTGAATTCCCGTGACTGCGACTCCCGGCGTGCCCCCGAGCCCGCCTGCGTTCTGGAGTGCCACGACGAGATCTGCGTCACCCCCTTGAGAACGGATACGCTCGAGAAGAGAAATCGCTTCGCTAAGCTTCATGGTGTAGACTCTTATACAGCCATCGCTGCGGTGAGTGGTGCGTGGTGCTGATAGCCCTCCAGCCGAAAATCACTCGGCTGGACTTGATCAAGCCACTCGGGTGTGTAAACCCCACTCACGCGAAAATTGGGTACTCGCTCATCAAAAATCAAGCGTGGCGAAGGGTATGGTTCACGCTTGAGCATTTCTTCAACCATTTCGAGTTGGTTTTCGTAGATATGGGCATCGCCGACAAAGTACGCAAGCCAACGTGCTTCGTACCCGGTGAGCCGAGCCACCAAGGAGACCAGCGCGGCGCTTTCACAGATATTGAACGGGGCGCCGAGGCCCATATCGTTCGAACGAACATATAAACTCATGGAGAGTTCGCGTTTGGCCTGATTCGGCAGGAATTGATACAGTAAATGGCACGGGGGTAGCGCCATTTCATCGAGTTGGGCTGGATTCCACGCGTGAAAGAGAATACGTCGATCGTCCGGGTTAGATACAATCGTATCAAGGCATTGTCGAAGTTGATCAATCTTGCGGTGATAAAGGCCTACCGCCTCCTGAGGTTCTCCTCCGAGCTTAAGGTCATCGTGGTTGTCGAAATAAACTAGACTCTTGTAGCCCCGGCGTATAGCATCTGCTATTTTCGCTCGATCATCGGTTCGGAGCACCTTATAAGCGTCCCAGGCGCGCCACTGTGCCCCATAAATGGGGCCGAGATCATCTTCGCCGTTCCGATGGGGGTTCTTAAGCCAAGCTTGATTCTCGTTCGCGTTGCTGTCCCATACTCGGGAGCCCATCGCTCGAAATTCAGCCGCCGAGGTCGCACCTCTGAGGAATGCGCAGAGCTCACCAATGGCCGACATAAAGGCGAGTTTACGCGTTGTCACCGCCGGAAAGCCCTTCGCGAGATCAAACCGCATGGACAGCCCAGGAAAGCTGATTCGCCGGATGCCAGTACGGCTTTCAAGCCATGTACCTTCGTCCAGTATGAGGCGTAAAGTATCAAGATACTGTTGCATAATGGGCTTTTCTCACTAAAGTGCTACGTTTTTATAGGCATCGATTCAGGAAAGCAGGCTGGCATAGGACCAGATACTTTTTATCGAAGTTTGCCGATATTTTGTTTTTCAGTATAGCACAATTTACTGGCAGTGTCTTGCAGTAATCCGCTGGTATGCTCTAGCTTGATTGTGCGACTCGCGTAATGTGAGCATGCGGGAGATGTCGGTACTCGTCAGCCGAAGACCGAGTTCCTTGTACGCGGCCGAGCGCAAATCGAGCGCAGTGTTCCACAGCCAACGCTTTGTGCCCAGCGTGCGCGCCACGAGCGCTCTCTGGGTAGCGTTGGGATAGGCTCTGATTTTGAAGCCTTTAAGAACTGTGCTCATGCACAGTTTATAGAGCAGGCTTTAAACTTTTAGCACTCCCCGCGTAAGTCGCACAGAAACTCGTGATGGCCGAGGGACGTCCCGCGTGTAACGCTCAGACCCAGCTGCACGCGAATGACTTAAACCCTCGGGGGTCGCTTTCGTCCCTGAAAGCTTCGAAGAAGTTCCTCACCGATCATTCCCTCGCCGTGACTATGGTGCTGAATGGCCGCTAGCGGGCTATTGCACTAATTAAGCCAACTGGCATCGGTTTTATTAAGGGTTGCGCTTAATTAAGCGCGATTACTTGTGGGTTAAGAATCACTTTCGGCAAGCTTGTTCTCCGGAAGGCTACGCGCTATTTCAAGCAGCCTGTCTACAAGAAAATCCCGGAACGGCTCAGGTGAGCGTTCCGGGAATCAGTTGGAATGAAGCGACGAGTGCGTGCAGCGAGAAGGGATGAGCATTCGATTTTTGCGGAGGAAGCCCTCAAGCCTCGTGAATTTTCTCATCATCCCCGATATACAAATCCCGCTCGCCCTCGGCGTGTGCCGCTTTGGTCAGCGCATTCCCGACGTCATGCGGATAGCCGCGATCCCAAAATCCTGCTCCATGATGGTTGCGGGTGAGCCAGAAATCATGGCCGTTCCGCTCATCGTCTCCCGCCTGCGCAAGAAGCGCGGAGTACTCTTTCTGGAAAAGCGCGCAGTCCTCGGTCATTTGTTGAACGGTCTTCTGGGCCAAATCATCGAGCCCGAAACGATCATCAAGAGACTCGATATTCTGTCCACTCTCATCACATACGGTAGTGCTCCAGAGAGCGCAGACCATGTAGGCCTGCGTAAACCGGTCCAAGCTGTCCAAACTCGTGATATTTCGCATAATTTTGTCCTGGCGTTGTGTGTCCTTATTAGTATAGGACTCGGTATCTTGAGCTCTTCAGTGTGCTTCCGCCATAGCCACCGAAAGGCCTCTGGGACCGGCCAATCCTCCTTGGGTTCAGGTTGTCTTTAAGCGTATTTCACAGGCCTTTCCTATCCGACAGAGCGACCGCGGTCGCTATACCGATTCAAAGCTTGCTTGAACAGACTGCATAATAAGGAACAGACGGATGAACGACCTGATGATCGAGGGCCTTGCGCCGGCCATGATTGTCGCTGCCGAAAAGCTCCAAGAAGGTGGCATTCTTTTCGTTTATCAAGACGATGAAGCTATCCGCATGGAAACGGTCGAGGGGGAGGATCCCTACGTATGGCGGTACGACACTTGGGTGCCGATGCGAAATCCTGATTGAGTCATTTCCTGTGGCGCCCTTGTCAGGGCGCCCATTTTCTTCAGAAATGGTCTGGCAACGGGCACTCACAGAACACCTCGGCAACACCGTTTGGAGCCACAACAGGACTCGCTGGCGGTAGCGTTAAGTTTCGCGCTTCGCACTTTATCAGGGAGCACCTGACCGGAACTTTCGCGCCGGCATGAACCCGGGGACTCTGGGGGGGGACTTATAGTAAAACCAACGGCATCAACTCCACCGGCCAGGTTGTGAGGTGGGCGGATAACAGCGCCGACAATCGGGAAAGTTTTCTCTACAGCAACGGCACCATGCAGGGTCTGGGGTTTCTGGGAGGACCTTATGGCAATGCCTTAGGCATCAATTCAACCGGTCAGGTGGTGGGGGTCTCAACCGCTCGTGCCGCGGGATCTGCTCGCTCGCACTTCCATGACGTCCAGTGCTCGACTGCGCGGATAAAAGGCACCCGCGGCACTCGTTACTTTGCCCCGGACGCCCTGTCACAGCCAGTGGCTTCAACGCCGTAGCTCGGCATACCGAGCTCCCTGGCTACCGGGGGCTCATCGCCCGCGCCGCTCCGCGGTCGCTCTCCTTGGCTCTTCGATGGAGCTTCTTTTTTACAGCAACGGCGTGATGCAGAATCTCAATGTACTCATTGGCACCAGTGCTTCGCTGTACACTCTCACCAGTGCGGTTGCAATCAACGATCTTGGACAGATTGCCGTGCAGGGTACCGTGAACGCCACAGGACAGCTACTTCATTTTTGCTGACCCCTATTACGACATCAGCCTCGGCGGCTGTTCCGGATCCTGCCACGCTGGGGCTGCTGGGACTCTCACTTTTTGGTCTGCTGTTCGTGCAGCGTCGAAGACGAAAAGGCACCCTATATTGCGGGCCAAAGACGCTCACGCCCTGCGGACGCTGCACTACTATCGGGATGGGCTGAAGAATCCAGCGCAGGTGTCCGCGGTGAATCGGTGCATCAAGCAATTCAAGACATTTGCTGAGGAGCACCCTAAGTGCATAAAGGAGCCCGATACTCTATTCGTTTCCGGCTCTTGAGGCATCAGGATTGGGCCCAAGCTAACTTCGCAGAGCCGCACCGGTGGTTGCTATACCGAAAAGGACATTTACAAAAAGTTACCACGGAGTCACTGATCATGAATAAAAGCGGGGCCAGCTCTTCGTTTCCCACCGAATCTTCCGAGCTAATCCAAGCGATTCGCCACGGGCTCAATTTCCACATTCCAGATGAGGCCTGGACGGATTGCACCGAGACCGACGATAAGTACTGGCGGTGGACTAAGGCGTTACCCGGATCCCGTCTCTACAGCACTTTTGCAATAAACGGGATTGGCTTTCACTGCATCGCGATCGAGGTTCGTTTAAGTGAAGAAAACTTTTTCAACGCACAGGATGGTGTGTGGGAAGAAGAATTATCAACGCTCTACGAAGCCCATGGCTGCAGCGGCGCTCTTGACACCCTAACCATTCGCAATCGCAAGTATGCCGTTTTTGCTTTTCCGTTCGGACGTTGATCGTCTTTTCCATTCACATGACCTGGGCTTTCCCAGGTCATTGTCTGTCAGGGCTCTTTCCGCCTTCTTTCTCAGACGCTTTTTCACAGAGCTTAGCGAGCCATTCTAGGGGCCACGGTATCCTTGCTCGGTGAGCCCTTGAAACGCGCCCCTCGATCATCGTTACCTGTACGGGCGTTTCGTTGTGCGATAACTTCAACGGCACCAAGCTACACTCGCTTTCGAACTCCGGCCTTCCGTATCACCCGCAGGCTCACCAGGAGGAGTAGTGCTATCTCTAAGTCCATGCCAACCGCTATGGCTCAGCTCAGCAGAAGTAATTCGCTATATTTGTCAACAAGGCCAGCTGCTCTTGAGAGCTTATGCCCTCGAAACATCATTTAAAATTTAATAAAGGAAAATCAAGACGTGAACAACCGCACAGGTGTCTCAATCGAAATGGTTTCCCAGATTAGGGAAAAAGCCCAGGGATCACTGGATTGTCCCTTCTGGATGAGTGTGGCCAGAGCAATAGCGCACACGATACGCGAGAATGAAAGCAAAGACTATATGCTTGAAAAGGCACAAACGGCACTTGCCGGTGCCTACCAAGCCGCAGGCATTCTTGTGATGCCGGAACCGGATCAAGTACCCTCTGAGCCGGACCAGATCCACTTGCTCGATTTACTTTCTCGCTGGGAGGACATGTCACTGGCACAACTGGAGGCGTTCCTGCCGTGGCCCAAGGAGTGGGTGCCGGTAGCCCAGCCCCCGATGAGTGGGGACAAAGCGGCAACGGTCCAGAGTGATCATTCCGGCTTGCCCTCGCGTCCCGTGAAGCCCGCACGAATGCTTGATGTTTGTGCCGCAACCGACAAGCAATGCTTGGAGCACTACAGAGCGATGGTGGATTACTGGATCGCCGAAGCGCACTGGCAAGAGAAGCGGGCAGAGAGTGTCATTGCACAACTTGCGGCAATTCTTTGCACTTTGCCACAATGCAAGGTAGAAGTGGCAGGTTGTCCTTACAATCAAAAAGATTGTGACAGTACGCGTGGCGGATTATGTGTGTGTGCGATGCCAAGCCCATCAAGCGGTGAAGGGACTGTACCACAAGAAGATTCGGCTATTGGTAGCCTGCCTTCGACGATGGATTCAGCCGAAAAAGGGCACACCGAGCAGAAAGCTGCTGGCAGTTTATCGAACAAAAGTCGATGTCCTGGCTACGGAACAAAGGACTGCTGGATGGAAGCGGATGGCTACTGCCCAGTCTGTGCGGCAAGTGATTAATCCCTAGAAAGAATGCAGGTAATTGATCTCCCTTACATTTACACAGCCCGAAGCGTTACTTCGGGCTAGTTTTTTGACATTGATGGTGTGGGATCTACTCGGTTCAATGTCCTGACTACGGAACAAAGGGCTGCGGGATGGAAGCTCGGGCTAGTTTTTTTGACATTGATGGTGGGGGATCTACTCGGTTCAATGTCCGTAGTATCCCAAAGCCAAAGATGTCACCTGAAGCCTGGAACAAAAACGGCTCGCGGATCTCAACGTAACCGATCACCGGCATTCAAAGCAAAATCGGTCTTGGTCGCTTTCAAAAGCAAGGCGACATCTGCGGAGTTTATCGAGACAATGGTTGTGCAGTTTGTTCGACGGCCTCTCTTCCTGCTTTGTAGGTTCCCAAACTTCCACAACTATTCGAGATTCATCGGCTCACGTTATGTTTCATCAAAAGCTCTCTGTATTATAGGCTACCTTTAACACAGATTCTTTTTGCCTCCATATTAAAGGCACAGACTCATGCAAGCGAGAGTTAGCCTGTAAAAAACAGAGCTCGAGTCATGGGTATAAAAATGAGATTTGTAACCGAATTACAACGAAGAGCCAAAAATAGTGCGGGTTATACTGAAGCCTTCCTTTACAGCAACGGCATCATGCAAAATTTGGGGACTCTCGTGGGATCCTCTAGCGTTGCCCTCGGCATCAACTCCACCGGTCAGTGGTGGGATACTCAGCCAATAGCGCTGGTAATGCTGCAGCCTTTCTTTACAGCAATGGCGTGATGCAGGATCTCAACACGCTCATTGGCACCAGTACGGCTGCAATCAACAATCTCGGGCAGATTGCCGTGACGGGCACCGTGAACGCCACGAAACAGCCCACCTCCTTTCTGCTGACCCCTATTACAGCATCCGCCTCGGCGGCTGTTCCGGCGCCCGCTACCCTGGGGCTGCTGGGGCTTTCGCTTCTCGGGCTATTATTCCTGCGGCGTCGAGATCCGGCACGCCCTACCTTGAAGCTTTTATGAATAAAAGCGACTATTCCCCCAGGGAGATCCGCTGCTCGCTGAGATCAATAGGTTAGGGCTAAAAATCAAAAAATCCTAGTTACGAACATTTTTTCAGAGCACTGAGGCTACCCGCCACTGTTTATCTTAGGCAGCCGCGCCGGGAAGATAGCTCACCTCATGGGCCTCGCACGGCAACGGTACCTCCCAACGATAGAGCAGCTTCTCGAGCGCGGCATTGCTAAGAGTGGTATTCCGCTTGGCATTTCGCCGAAAGAGTTCGGGGGATGAGCACTCGAGGTACACGAGTCTGACCTCAGCGTGATAGGCAAAGAGAAGATCGAGAGTTTTCTGGCGCATCTGTCGCGACAGATGCGTGGCATTCCATACAAAAGGCACCTTTTGTCGCAGACAGCCTCGCGCCCGTTCAAGAGCGAGCTGCACCGCCGCCCCAACGTTGTCCCCATGCTTGAGGCCAAGCTCCTCTCGGGCATCATCGAAGGAAACCACGGGCAGGCCCTGGGCATGAGCTCGCACCCAGGTGTTTTTGCCTGAGGCGGGCAGCCCCGAGAGCATGATGACCTTGGAGCCGGGTTCTTGAAAGAGAGGATAATCGATCGGTGCAATTCCGGCGCTGCGGCAGTGCATCAGGCGGGTGTGGGCATCGACGTAACGACGGGGACTCTCGAGACAGCCCTCCTCGCGCGCAAGCTCTCGAAAGAGCTCGAGGTTATCGAGCACCCGCTGCAGGTCAGCGCACTCACGGCCTCGAATGTCCGCTTCGGCCACCGTGGCAAGATCTTCGATGGAGGAAAGTTCCCAAGAGAGCTTGCGCACGATGAACTCCGGGGACTGTCCCTCCCGAGTGCCGTTGATCGCAAAAAAGGGCAGTTGGTGGGTTGCAATGATGCGGCAAATTGCCTCGCGCAGTTCAAAAGGCGTTCCGGCCCGCCAGAGCAGGAGCCGGGCGTCGAGCGCGCCGCGGCGCGAATGCCCTGGGCTCGACACACGGCCGCCCTCGATGAGAGTGCAGGAAGGTTTGGCGATATCGTGCAGCAGTGAGGCATAAAAAAGCACAAAGCGTCGGGCGACATCCGCTTGGCGATACCGGGGAAGCTCCAGCAACGCCTCGCAAACCATACGGGTGTGGGTGAGCACATCCCCTTCAGCGTGATAAATAGGATCCTGGGGCGTGTGTCCCAGGGGCTCGAGCTCCGGTACGAGCTGAAGAATATGGGGCCACTCGAGGCTCTTTCCTGCGGGGTCCGGCAGCGCCCGCAACAGCTCATCATAAGACTCCATGCCGAGCCTCCTGAAATCGCCACCACATCCGTCCCTTTTGCAGCGCCTTGCGGGCCCCGGGGTCATTGAAGAGCGGGCCAGGCCTGCGCCGCCCATTGGGGAGAATCTCGTTGCCCCATTTATCGTAGTGTCGAGTGGGGTCAAAGCCCTCCGGCAAAAGAGGGGTCTGCCGGCCGCAAGCGACTAGCACGGCCTCGACGGAAATTTCAGTAGTCTCGCAGCGCCAATGGCATTCGGAACATACTGCTGCGCCGTTTGAGAGTCGATATCCGCCGTCCATAAAAAGCTTTCGCTCCAGGATATGGTGAGCGTCTACCGCCGGCCTGGCGCACAATACGCAGCGTCCTGCGCTTGCGGCCAGCACCTGACTTTTAAACATTTCACGCGTCAGCAAGGCGTCCATGGGCTAGTTCCGGACTTCTGTGCGTTCATGCGGTACGGGCCAGCCCGCGCTGAGCGGGCCGAACAGATCCACGCCCGCCGCGAGCTGATTCGGCACGATCGGACGGGAGAGCCAGTGGCTCTCGTTCTCGGTGATCGTCTGCAAGAAGTCCGAGCGGACCCATTTCAGCCGTCCGACCGTTTCTCCCCGCTCTTCCACCTTGATGTAAAGTCCCTCCGAAAGGTCCGAGCCCTCGGTTTCCCGCGCGATCCGCTGCGGATCCAGGCCCTCGCGCACCGCCACCTCGCGCAGAGACCCGCGCCAGGCGGGGCTCTTGCCGAGCGAGGGCCCGATGAGCGCGAGCAGCTCCTCGAGCCGCTTAGGTGCGATTCCCTCGTAGAGCACGGGTACCGAGATGACCGGGGAGCCCGAGAGCACGGCGCGCCGCTCGGCGGTGGAGAGGAATACTCTGCGTACGGTATCGAACAGATCGAACTCGAGGAAGTAATGCGGCAGGGTGTCGTAGAAAACAGTGTGCTTGGCGTGCATCCACTCCCCGTACATGAGGAAGCGGTCCCCTAAGATGCAAAAGAGGTCCTCTTCGTGCACCGCCGCCCAGGTCTTAAAGAGATTGAAGTGCTTCTCCCGACCACCGCCTGTCAGGTAATGGCCGCGGCTCTGCAGCCGCAGCTCCGCGTTCTCATCGAAGCGAATCCCGGAATTTGCCCCGTCGAGTTTTTCCTCGACGACGATGTACCGGCCTGCCAGGTACGCGTAGGGCACCTGCGAGAGGTCCTCATCTCCTTTCTGCATCCGCGAGCCCTGGAGATGCGGGGTGCGCGGGTATTTGAGGATGGCGTCCATGGCAAGGAGAATCTATTGCAGGAAAAACTTCTTTATCGTTACGAGGCATTACTACCAGTACAATTATAGCATACGGGGTACTCTCTGTATACTGGTAGAATTGCCTCGTACAGCAACTGAGCTTTATTCCGATCACGTCAAATATCGTTACACAACAATGTCCGAAGCACATTGACGTCCTCATCGTCCTCAGCCTTCTCGGGCTGCCGCTTTCGCAGAAAGAGCGAAGATTCCTTCTGCAAGACGGTGACGTCCCGCCGCGAGAATGCTCTGAGCTGAGTTGAGATCACGGTAGTGAACCGCGCCGCACTCGCTGTCATTGATAAACGGAGTTGTGCCCGCAATTTGGGCCGGAACAGAAGGGGAGATCGATAAAATCAGCGAATAATGCGGGTTCGTGGTTAACCGGTAGTGACTCGCACGAGGCGGATCCTGCTAATGCTATACTCCTTGAGCCATCGGAAAGCTCGCAGTCCGCACTGACGATGAGTCAGCTGGCAAACCCGATTGATCGATCGTCCCACGGGTCCTCCTAAGAGGCCTTCGGAACGACGGACAACGCGGACATTCCCGTGCGCTTACCCGCACGTTTGAGTTATAAAGGCCATAACAGGAGTTGATTCATGACAGCAGTTTCTTTCAGTACCCAGGCCAAGCTTCTAGCCCGGTATTTGCGCAAGAAGGGATGGGCGGATCTTTCGCATACTGAGGCCCTCGAGGCCCTAGCGCATACGCAAAACTTCAAGTCCTTCAACGAGGCACAGGCTGCAGAGCGTCATCGTGCACAAGAAAACACCCAGGAAAAGGTAGAGAAAAATGAGGCCCTATCGCTCTTGGCGCAGGCCAGGGCGCGAGGACTCACCATGGCGGATGCTCGGGGTTTCTTTGCCAAATTTCGCTCCGTCGCAGAACTTGCGTTTGTGGCCGAGGCCCGTCGCTATCAGAACGAAGGCGATTGGGAAATCGACGATGATGCGGAGGTCAGCATGGCCCCCAGGGAACTGGAGTCCGGAGGCGCCTACGTGCAAATGTGGCGCTGGATTGATGTAGAGGAAGTAGAGGTTCCCGCCGATCTGCTCGATGCGCTCGAGTTGCCTTGGCAAAAACTTCGAGTCTGTCTCGATGACGAGGATGATTTTGAAAGTACCTTTTTTGATCTCGAGGTCAATGAGAAAGCAATCGCCGCGCTTCGCGCCGGAGAGAAGCTATCAGGGGAAACCTGGCTCATTAGAAACAAAGCTCAGGATAATGGCATACCGGTGATTACCGTTAAGCATTACCAAGCTCTCGTCTTCGAAAAGGGGCAGGACAATTGGAGTGGTCAAATCGACGACAATGACTGGTTTATCGAAATGATCCCGTATTAAAAAATTCAATCCCGCGGCAAGCGCTGCGGGATTTTTCCTTTTACGGCTCGTACAGCCAAAAGTCACTCACAGCGCACTTACTTTGCATTATCCTAAGAGCAAAATTACTGAGCTCGTAAAAACGTCATTAGGTGTGGCGATCTTGCTATTGGTTCTTAAAATATTTAATAACACTCGCAAGCACGATGCCGATACTAAGCGTCAAAGGGGTGAACTTCTACAACGGACGCAATACCGTAGACCACGGCCAACGGACTAGAGGGAGGACCTTTAGGCCTTTGAGTGCGACGATCGCTCCATCGGTCACCAGAAACTAGACTGTGCTACTTTTTAACGTTATTGCGTTCCAGACGCGATAGCGTTAAGTTTCACGCTTCGCACTTCATCGGGGAGCACCTGCCCGGAGCTTTCGCTTCGGCATGAACCGCTCCCGTCCACGCACATCTTTTGACGGTCACTGTTGAGAAGAAGAGGTGAAGCAAGACCGAATCTCATCCCTTCCCTCTCCAACTTAATCGCTGTGCTCACGTCGTCGCACAGGGCCCCGATGAGGCTGCTGGCCGCACTCTCTGCTACGCGCGGATTCAAACGGCCTGCCCATGGCTTAAACCGACAGGGCCGAAAGCGTCCCTGCTTTCTTCGAGGTTGGTGGATTATTACCTTGCAAAAAACGAGAAAACCCGACCAGCTTAAAGCCGATCGGGTCAAGAGTTGTGAATGAGTACTATTCAAGCTCGTTGCAGATTTGCCGAATTCGCTGCGTCCTGCTCTTGGGCGTTGTGCGCTAAGTCAATTCGAGCGATCGGCTTAGCCAACAGATATCGATCCCCCAGCCAAGCAATCGCTTTATTGCGAGCTTCGCTGTAATCGATAACCTTGATAGGCGGCGTTTTCTCGATTGGTGCCGGGCGCGAGGTATCCTGATCGGTCGTACGGCGGCTGAAAATACGCTTCAGAAAAGGCATTGGGCATACCCCTTAGTGGATGACCTTTTAGGTATAGATACAATGTTCAACCGTGATTGTGCGACTCGCACAGCGTCTACGATCGAGACGGGCAGCCTGCCCTTAAATGATTTAAACCGACAGATCGAAAGCAGCCCTATTTTATTCATGATTTCGACCCAACGCCTTCTGACGCGTGCTGATTAAAGCGAGTAGCTATACTGATAAATCATTTGATTTTGTACGGAGTGATCATGAGAAAACTACTGACCACGATGGTGGCCCTTTCGTTTCTGGCATTTTCAGCTATTGCCGGAGCGACTACCATTTATGCTAATACGGCTACTGGAGCGCTCACCGGTGATATGGGGGGTCTCACCACGGCGTACGGTGAACTGCTTACCTTACCCACGACTCAAGCCTTGCAGTCGTTTTCTTTTTATCTCACTAATCGGGGTTTAGGTGTAGCAGGGAACATCGATCTCGAGATCGCAAACTGGAATTCTACACTCAATGCCGCTACGGGGCCCATTGTTTACAGTTCTCCCACCCCCTCTTACTGGAATGCGGGGACACAAATCTTAACGTTTAACAACATCAATACGCTTTTGCAGGGGGATACAAACTATGTTGTTTACATGACATTGGCCACGCCCGGCTCTACTACACAGAGTTTGATTGCAAATCCAGCCAATTATATTAGCGCCTATGAAGGCACTAGCACGTCTTTCAGTAGCAACATGGTCTGGGCTAATTCCAACGGAATTGATCCTCTATACGATTCAAGTTCTTGGATTACTCCTAAGATTCAAGGCTGGAGTCCTACGACTGCCTTTCAGTTCTCGGCAACGACCACGACGGCATTAATTTCGTCTTCTGCCTCCGCCGCAGTTCCGGCGCCCTCCTCTACGCTACTTGCGCTTCTGGCTATCTTGGGATTTGGATTTCTTACGTCTCGACGTAAAATTTCGTAAGGGCTAAACCTCATACGAAGAGCCCCAAAGCATTGGCGAAGCCGTGCGCACGATGAATCTTAGGCCTGCCCAGAAAGAGCGTTGTTCCAGCCGAGATCGCCTGATCGGTGCTTGCACTCCGGTATGAACCGCGCTCATTGAAGCTTTCAGGGATGAAAATGACCCCGACGGTTTAAGTCATTCGCGCGCAGCTGGATTTGAGCGCTACGCGCGGAGCGTCCGTCGGCAGAGGTCGAATTCTGGCGCTTGAAGTGTCACAGAGCGAAGCGGTGGCGCCGTAAAGAACGTCTGCCAGAACTATCGGGAGCCCTGGCCCGCCGTGAGACCCTATTAGACAGGCGGGGTTCTGATAGCACAACGGATCTGTGTTGAGCCTGAGAATCAGGGTGGCTCCAGGTGCCTGTCTTGGATCGCGCCGGAAAACCGGCAGCGCCGTTAGTTAAAAGTAAAGCCTTCGCTTAAATCACAGTTAACTTTGTCTCTCCCGCTAAAGTCTTGATCGAAACAGTAAGTCTTAAAAGCGGGTGGATACACTTCGCGTTCAAAGGCCACCAAGAGAGTTTTCCATGCCAATTCGGTTTACCCATCCGATCCTTGCGGTCGTCATGTTAATTTTGACAGTTCTTGCCGTCAGTATCCTGATTGATTCGCTTGTTCAACGCACGGGCGTACCGGTGAGCTTCGCTTTTCGGCTCGATATGCTTATCGTTACGCTCTGTGCCTCGGGCGCGGCGTTCGAAGAGCCAAGGAAAGCATCGGCGGAGCCGTGCGGGCGATGAGCCCCGGGTAGCCCAGGGAGGGCGTTGAAGCCACTGGCCGTGACAGGGCGTCCCGGGCTAAGTGAC
>JAEHJW020007599.1_pt1 | contig 20733 bp, 22 predicted proteins | sample 9271431 | NCBI WGS metagenome assembly JAEHJW02 | reverse complement strand
GGATCGGGGGCGTGACGCTGCAGGTGGTCCGCGACTGGGTGGTGAAGTTCAACGCGGCCGGCCCCGACGGGCTGATCGATCGCAAGGCCCCCGGCCAGCCGTCCCGGCTGAATGAGAGGCATCGCGCGGCGCTGGCGGCGATGGTCGAGGCCGGTCCGATCCCTTCGGTGCACGGCGTCGTGCGCTGGCGGATCGTCGATCTGTGCCAGTGGGTCTGGGAGGAGTTCCGGGTCAGCATCGCGCGCCAGACCTTGAGCCGTGAGTTGCGGAAGATGGGCTACCGCAAGCTGTCGCCGCGGCCACGCCACCACGCCCAGGCCGCGGGTGCGATCGAGGGTTTTAAAGAAAGTCTCCCCGCCCGTCTGGCGGCGATCGCCCGCCATCAGGGTGTCGCACCCGGCGACATTGAGGTGGTCCCGGAATTTCGGACAGGAGGATAAGCTCGGTTCGCCCTGCGAAGAGGACGGACCCGATGACGGGCAAGCGGACGCGGTATTCGGCGGAGTTCAAGGCGCGTGTGGCGCTGGAGGCTGTGGATCGGCGTGCAATTTTGACCCCGTTTGGGGGCTGATCGGCGTCCAAAATTGACCCCCCTGATGTGAGGACGACAGGCTGCCCGGCTTTGACGGGTGGCACGGGGGATGTTGATCGTGGAGACGGTCGGCCGGATCAGGCGCGCGCACTTCGTCCAGGGCAAATCGATCAAGGAGATTTCTCGGGACCTCCGGGTTTCGCGGAACACGGTGCGTCGCGTGCTGCGCTCCGCCGAGCCGGAGGTGAGCTACGAGCGCACGGTGCAGCCGCGGCCGAAGCTGGGGGCGTGGACGGCAGAGTTGGAACGGTTGCTGGCGGAGAACGAGGTCCACGCTCGCCGTGACCGGCTTGACCTGATCCGCCTCTACGAGGCGTTGCGCACACGCGGTTACGGCGGCGGCTACGACGCGGTGCGGCGCTATGCCCGCGCCCGTGAGCGGCGGCGCGGACATGGCGGCAGGGACGCCTTCATTCCGCTGAGCTTCGCGCCGGGCGAGGCCTACCAGTTCGACTGGTCGCAGGAAGTGGTGCTGCTGGACGGCGTCACCGTCACGGTGAAGGTGGCGCAGGTCCGGCTCTGCCACAGCCGGATGCCGTTCGTGCGGGCCTATCCGCGCGAGACGCAGGAGATGGTGTTCGACGCTCACGACCGGGCATTCGCCTTCTTCCGCGGCGCCTGCGCACGCGGCATCTACGACAACATGCGCACCGCCGTGGACGCGGTATTCGTCGGCCGCGAGCGGAGTTTCAATCGCCGCTTCCTGCAGATGTGCAGCCACTACCTGGTCGAACCAACCGCCTGCACGCCGGCGGCAGGGTGGGAGAAGGGACAGGTCGAGAACCAGGTCGGTGTCGTGCGCGAGCGCTTCTTCAAGCCACGCCTGCGGTTCCGCGACTATGCCGAGCTGAACGCCTGGCTGCTGGAGCAATGCGTTGCCTATGCCCGCATGCAGCGCCATCCCGAGATTCCCGACCGCACGATCTGGGACGTCTTCGAGGCGGAGCGCGCGACGCTGGTGCCCTATGCTGGCCGGTTCGACGGCTTCCACGCGGTGCCGGCGTCGGTGTCGAAGACCTGCCTCGTGCGCTTCGACAACAACCGCTACTCGGTGGCATCGCGCGCGGTCGGCCGCCCGGTCAAGGTGCACGCCTACGCCGAGCGCATCGTCATCCGCCAGGACGGTGAGGTTGTCGGCGAGCATGCCCGCAGCTTCGGCCGCGGCCATGCCGTCTACGATCCCTGGCATTACGTCCCGGTGCTCGCGCGCAAGCCCGGCGCCCTGCGCAACGGCGCACCGTTCCAGGCCTGGTCGCTGCCCGGCGCGCTGGGGCGGGTGCAGCAGAAGCTGCGCGGCACCGCCGACGGCGACCGCCAGATGGTCGACATCCTCGGCGCCGTGCTGAGCGACGGCCTCGCCGCCGTCGAGGCCGCCTGCGCCGAAGCGCTCGCAGGCGGCGTGTTCAGCAATGGCGTGGTGCTGAACATCCTCTCGCGCCGCCGCGCGCCCACGCCGCCGGTGACCATCGCCACGCCGGACGCGCTGCGCCTGCGGCATCCGCCGCTGGCCAACTGCGCCCGCTACGACACGCTGCGGAGCCCCGACCATGGAACGCCATGAGATCCTCAACATGATGGCGACCCTCAAGCTGGCCGGCATGCGGGCCGCCTTCGACGAAATCATCGCCACCGGCCTGAAGCGCCAGCACGCGGTGCAGCAGATCGTCGCCGACCTGCTCAGGGCCGAGATCGCCGAGAAGCAGGCGCGCTCGATCCGCTACCAGGTGACCGCGGCCCGCCTGCCGCTGGCCAAGGAACTCGCCGACTTCGCGTTTGCCGGCACGCCGGTGAACCAGCCGCTCGTGCGCGACCTTGCCACAGGAGGCTTTCTCGCCCAGCAGCGCAACGCCGTCCTGGTCGGCGGCACCGGCACCGGCAAGACGCACTTGGCCGTAGCGATCGCGCGGAGCTGCATCCGAGCCGGCGCGCGCGGCCGCTTCACCACCGCGATCGACCTGGTCAACCGCCTGGAGGCGGAAACCCGTGCCGGGCAGCAGGGCCGCATCGCCGACCAGTTCACCCGGCTCGACCTCGTCGTGCTCGACGAACTCGGCTATTTGCCGTTCGCCCAGTCCGGTGGCCAGTTGCTGTTCCACCTGATCAGCCGCCTCTACGAGCGCACCTCCATCATCGTCACCACCAACCTGCCGTTCGCCGAATGGCCGTCGGTGTTCGGCGGCGACGCCAAGATGACCACGGCGCTGCTCGATCGGCTCACCCATCACTGCGACATCATCGAGACCGGCAACGAGAGCTGGCGGTTCAAGAACCGCTCCTGACCATCCGTCCATCGCCGCCCGGCTTGCACCGGTGGGTCCACAGGCACCCCCCGCGCGCCGCTCCGTCAGCCTCCAAAGGGGCACTCCGCGGCGCGCGGGTCCCCACTGTGGACTACCGGCGCAAGCCTCCAGAAAGGGTCAATTTTGGACGCCGATCAGGGGTCAGATTTCGACGCCGATTGACAAGCAGGTGCAGCCCGACCATCAGCCGGGTCGGCAGGCCGGGGCGGCCGACGCCATCCTTGTAGAGTGGTCCGAAGCTGTTCTCGAAACGCTGCCAGTCGATCAGCCCAGCGAGGCGGACCAGCGGGTGCCGCGGGTCGACCAGATTGTCCAGGCGGGCACGGAACAACTCGGGCTGAGCGGCCGGATCAGGCGGCTTCGGGCGCATCGGCGGCCTCCTGCGTGGGGCGTCGCCGAGCGAATCACGATCCGGCTCGCATCGCAATCGCCGCGCCGATTTGCAAGCCTTCCGCCGCCTTCCAGAAGCTACCCTGCAAATCCGAATACTTCCAGCGGCCCAAACCTCATGCCAACAGCAAGAAAGTCCCGTTCTTCACGGCTGACTATTGACATTCGATACACATCCCCCAATGTCTGTGTAGCTGATGTGTATCTGGAGACCTCAAGCATGCGTGACGCTGCCATCAATCTGCGCGCTCGCGTCGAGCAACGCGATCTCATCGACCAGGCTGCAAGCCTGAGCGGTAAGACCCGATCCGACTTCATGCTCGAGGCCGCCTGTGAAAAGGCGCAAAGCGTGTTGCTCGATCAGGTGTTCTTTCGTCTGGATCGCGAGCACTTCGAAAAATTCCGCGCTCAGCTTGATGCGCCGGTTGCCGCCAACCCTGGCCTGGCACGCCTGCTGGCCGTCAAAGCCCCTTGGGACGCCACAGACCAGGCATGACCTCGTCCCCCGCGCCGCTTGGACCGGAGCACGACTGTGCTGCATTCGACTGTGGTGAACCGGTGCTCAATGACTGGCTCAAGAAGCGCGCTCTGGCCAACCAGCGAACCGGCGCCAGTCGAACCTTCGTCGTGGCCGATCCGTCCGGGCGGGTCGTTGGCTATTACGCCCTCGCCGCCGGAGCCGTGGACCACGCCGAAGCAACCGGTGCAGTTCGCCGCAACATGCCTGATCCGATCCCTGTGATGGTGTTGGCACGGCTGGCGGTTGACCGCTCCCGCCGGGGTGAGAAGCTGGGCGCATCGTTACTCAAGGACGCCGTTCTGAGGTGCCTTGCAGTCGCCGAAAATGCCGGTGTCAGGGCCATCCTGGTGCATGCGCTCAATGATGCCGCCAAGAAGTTTTACATCAGCTACGGCTTTGCTGAATCTCCCGCCAATCCGATGGTCCTCATGCTCCGCCTGCCGCTCGCGGGTATTCGTTGAACGGTCAGAACACCAGCAGCCCACGTTCCTCATAGACCGAGCCGCCCACGGCGACCTGCAACCTACCCACCGCCATGATCGCGGCGACCACCGCGTCGATCCGTTCGGTCGACCTCTCCTTGTCCGGCTTCTCATTGCCGGCGGGATCCCGCCGCACCGTGACGTTCGACGCGCACCAGGTGGCGACCGGATTGCCGCCATGCTGCATCTCCCGGCCGATCAGCATCCGCATGAACTCGGCCGCCGCCGGCCCCATGCTGATGAAGCCCTGGCCGAACTCGACCATGGTCAGGCCTTCGTCCTGAAGATTGCGGACGAGTTCGCCAGCGAAGGTCCGGTCGTAGGCCACTTCCAGGATGTTGAACCGTGTGGTCAGCGCCAGGATCTCCGCCTCGATGAACCGGAAATCCGTGGTGTTGCCTTCCGTCGCCGCCAGCCAACCCTGGTCGCGCCACACCGTGTAGGGGGCACGATCGCGTCGGGCACGGCGGAGGATGTCGTCCTCCGGGCACCAATGGCGCCAGATCACCTTCACCGTCTCGCCCGGCTGCTCGGGCGGGAACACCAGCGCCAGCGACGACAGGTCGTTCACCCGTGCCAGGTCCAGCCCGCCGTAGCAGGTGCGGCCGACCAGTTCCTCCTCGTCGAACGGCTCGGCGCCGTCCGCCCAGACGCCCATGTCGATCCAGCGCGTGACCTGCTCGGTCCATTCGTTCAGGCGCAGCCGCCGGATTGCGTTCTGCTGCGCCGGCATCTCGCGCGCTTCCTCGACCTGACGCTTCAGGTCCTCGACCTTGACGGTAACCCCGAGGCTCGGGTTCGCCTTGATCCAGACGGCTGGGTTGGTCCAGTCGTCGCCGGCATCGATGGTGGCGATGTAGGCGAACCAGCTATCCGAAGCCTCGGCCGGCACGCTGCCCTCCAGCGCCTTGACCGAGAAATCGTGGTGCTGCCAGCACACCGACTGGCGGTCGTGGCCGGCGGTGGTGATCTCGAAGATCAGCGGCTGCCGGCGCGCGCCGGTGGCGGTGTTGAGCTTCTGGATGATCTCCGGGTTCGGATGCTCGTGCACCTCGTCGACCGCCGCGAAATGCACGTTGAGACCGTCCATCTTCGACGCATCGGCCGACAATGGCCGGAACCAGGACGATGTTGTCAGAACTGCCAGATTGTTGACCGTCCGCGTCATCCGCGCCCGTAGCGCCGGGCTGGCGTCGACCATGCGTTCCGCTTCGCCGAACACGATGCGCGCCTGATCCCGCGTCGTCGCCGCGGCATAGACGTGCGAGCCGGGTTCGTTATCGGCGAGCAGCGCGTAGAGCGCAGTGCCGGCCAGCATCGCCGACTTGCCGTTCTTGCGCGCGACCTCGACATAGGCGGTGCGGAACCGGCGCAGCCCGTCCGCCCGCTTCCAGCCGAACAGCGCCCCGATGACGAAGGCTTGCCAGGGCTGCAAGGTGAATGGGTGGTTGGCCCATTCACCTGTGGAATGACGCAGATGGCTGAAGAACGCGATGGCATGAAGCGCTGCATCGCCATCCCAGCGCAGGCCACGCGCCTTGCCCTTGGCCAGATCGTCGAGATGACGCTGGCAGGCGTGCTTGACCAACTGGCCCGCGACCAGCTTTCCGGTCACCACATCACGAGCATAAGCCTCAACAGGACAGGTCGGGGTCTTACGCGCCTTTGCCACGGGTCAGGAACTCCTCGAACGGATCGATTGTCTCGGCCGGTTCGGCCATGCGGATGCGCGAGCGCGAGGACGGCGTCAGGCCGAACTCGCTCTCCAACTGCGCCATCTGCAGCAGGCATTTGTTCGCCACCGCCAGGAACGGGTTCTGGATGATGTTGCCGCCCTCGGTCTTCACCACCGGCCCACGACGCTTGATCTCGGCCTCGGCGTCGATCCACCGGCACCACACCACGACGTAGCGGGACAGCGCGCCGGCATCGAGTTCGGTCATCACCCCGTGCCGGGCCAGCAGCTCCGCCATGGTGGCGAACTTCGCCCGGGCCCGCTCATCCAGATGGCTCGGCGGCTCCGGCACGGCGACTGTGGGCTTGGGCTCATCCTTGTTCAGTCGGTGCGGCCGGGCGGTTCCCTTGACCAGCTTGAGATGGGTGGGCAGCGGCTTGCGCCCCGCCATGATCGATCCTCCGGGGACGCCGGCGGCGGCCCGGCAGAATGATGAAAATAGAAGCTAATACAGTCACTTAATCGCTTGGCTGTGCCGCGCCGCAGCGCGAATGGTCCATCACGCAAGGACGCGATGGAGAGCACCATGACCAAGCGCGAAGCCAACCAGCAGCAGAGCCTGAACCTCTTTCTGGCCCGCAAAGCCGAATTCGACCGGATGGTCGCCGAGCTTCAGCAGATGAGTGCCGACCACTTCGGAGCCGATCCCGAAAAAGTCCTCTGGTGCGAAGCCGCCGACCTCGAACGCCGCAACCAACTGCTCCGCGAGATCACCGACGCCTACTACCGCCGCGGCGAATTCGCCGCCTGACGCACCCCGCCCCACCAACCGCCCCGACCGGCACGCCCGGCGGGGCTCGGGGTGGTAGCAGACGCCCGATGGTCGGGTGTCGCCGCCAGGAGTTACGAACATGAGTGACGCCGCCTTGAAGCTTTCCGACACCGCCCGCATCGTGCTGACCCGCGCGGCCGAGCACCCGGAGCGCCTTGTCTCCTTCCACAAGAAGCTGCCCGTCGGTGCGCGCCACAAGGTCGCCGAAAGCCTGCTCAGGCAGGGCCTGCTTGCGGAGACCGCCGGCGCCTACCGCGACGCGCCGATCACCGAGCAGGACGACGGCATGCTGCTCACCACCCTGCGGCTCACCGACGCTGGCTTCCGCGCTGTCGGCATCGAACCACTGGCCGCCAAGGCCCACACGGCGCCACGGACGGCTTCGGCCGAGGCGGTGGCAGAGGAGGCCAAGGCGGCCGCCGACGCCCTCGACGCCGCGCCTGGGGCGCCCGCGCAGGGCAACGGACGCGACACCCTCCGGCAAGCTGCCCAAGCGGTGCTGGCTGCATGGGACGACGAGGCCAACCGCGCGACGAACATCATGGCCGCCATGGAGGACCCGATCGCCCGCCTGCGCGCCATGCTCGCCGGCCGCGCCACACCGCACGCCACCGGAACTTTGCGGGGACCGCGCCAGGGCACCAAGCAGGAGACGGTGCTGACGATGCTGCGCCGGGCCGAGGGCGCCAGCGGTCCACAGATCGCCGAGGCCACGGGCTGGAACAGCAACACGGTGCGCGGCTTCCTGGCGGGGCTGAAGAAGAAGGGCTTCACCATCCAGACCCTGGAGCGGGTCCGGACGGTCGGGCCGAACAAGGAAGGCGCCAAGGGGTCCTACACGGTCTACCAAATCGCGCCCTGACAGCACCATCACCGCGATCACGCCGCCGCCTGGCAACGGGTGGCGGCGATGTCGTCGAATGTCCGGTCCTTACCTGCCATGTCGCCCATCAATCGGAGGAAAGTTCCGCGCGCTCCAGCCAGCTTGATGTGGGTATCGCCTTGACCTCGTCGGCAAGGGCTCGCCACGGTGCGATACTCCACTGTGCGGACGCTGCGCCTGAGGTGGACGGTAGCACATAGATTCGCGGAATGTCCGGCACAGCAACACCCGGGCCATAGGCGATCGGAGCCTTGCGCTCTGAATAGAACACCCGCGCAGCTTTCACTCCGTTGAACGCAACGATCCGAGGACTTGCCGCTTTGATGCGAGCAACAAAATCACTCACGTCGAAATCGTCTGGCTGGAGACTGGCATCTGACCCAGAGACGCACTTTGCGATGTCGGTGAGACCGACGCCCCAGGCCGTCAGTAGCCGAAACTCCTCAGGGCGAAGCAGGCGGGGTGTCATTCCGGTCTCGGCAAGCGTTCGCCAAAACTTGTTCCCCGGCCCGGCATAGTACGCGCCGCGTGCCGCCGATGCGGCACCAACTGCCGTCCCAACGATGACAACCTTCAGGCCGGCAATCAGGAGGTCATCGAGAACGTGCTGCATGGATCGATTCTGAATTGTCAACTATCGAATGTTGATTCTGAACAGAGTTCTCTGCAACTCATGTCATGTGATGGGTTTTCTCTGGGGATTGCATGGCACACCGCGGGCGGCGGCGATGTCGTCGAACACGCGATCCTCGCCGTCCAGCACCGCCGGCTTGCCCGTGAACTCCTGCCACCGGCGGATGATCACATCGCAATAGGCCGGGTCCAGTTCCATGGCGAGACACCGCCGCCCCACCGTCTCCGCGGCAATCAGGGTGGTGCCGCTGCCGCAGAACGGCTCGTAGATCTGCTCGCCGCGTTCGCTGTTGTTGACGATCGGCCGGCGCATCGCCTCCACCGGCTTCTGGGTGCCGTGCGGTGTGGCGGCGTCCTCGGCGCCGGCGGGGGCGATCGACCAGAGCGTGGACTGATCCCGCGCGCCCTGCCAGTGGCTGCGGGTGCCCTTGCGAACTGCATAGTAGCAAGGCTCGTGCTGCCAGTGGTAATCGCCGCGGCCGAGGGCGAAGCGGTTCTTCGACCAGACGATCTGCGCCCGGATGTCGAACCCGCAGGCGCTCAGGCTCTCCGCCACCGTGGTGCCGTGGATGGCCGCGTGCCAGACATACGCCACGTCGCCGGGAAACAGCGCCCAGGCCTCCCGCCAGTCGGCGCGGTCATCGTTGGCCACCTTGCCGGTGCGCTTGGTCGCCGACACGCCGGCATCGTTGCGCCAGGTCGGGTCGTATTCGACGCCATAGGGTGGGTCTGACACGAGCAGATGCGGCCGGGCGCCGGCCAGCAGGCGCTCGACATCGGTGGCCACCGTGGCGTCGCCGCACAGCAGCCGGTGCTCATCCAGCAGCCAGAGATCGCCCGGCTTGGTGACCGGCGCGGCCGGTGGCTCGGGAACCGCATCCTCGTCGGTGAGGCCGGCGGCGGGGCCGTCCTCCATCAGGGTCCGCAACTCGCCGGCGTCGAAGCCGGTCAGGCCGAGGTCGTAGCCGGCGTCCTGCAGGTCCTTCAGTTCCAGGGCGAGCAATTCGTCGTCCCATTCCGCCCAGGACGCCGAACGGTTGGCGAGCAGCCGGAACGCCTTGATCTGCGCTTCCGACAGATCGTCCGCCAGCGCCACCGGCACCTCCGGCAGCCCCAATCGCTGCGCTGCCTTCAGGCGGAGATGGCCATCGACCACCGTGCCGTCCGAGCGCGCCACCACCGGGATGCGGAAGCCGAATTCCCGGATCGCCGCGCACATCCGGTCCACCGCCTCGTCATTGCGCCTGGGGTTCCGCGCATACGGGATCAGCCGGGCGACCGGCCATGCTTCAACCGTCAGCATCATCAGGCTTCCGTCTGGCGCCGCTCGGCGGCAATCTCGTCATAGGTTCGGCCATCACCGTCGAGGACCGGCTTGATGTCCGGATGGAGCAATTGCCAGCGGCGCAGCGTCACGTCGGCATAGACCGGCGCCACCTCGAGCGCCCGGACATGCCGCCCCGTCCGCTGGCCCGCGATGAGCGACGTGCCGGAACCGGAGAACGGCTCGAAGCAGATCGCGCCCGGATCGGCATAGGCCTCCATGACGAAGGCGACGAGGTTCACCGGGAACACCGCCGGATGTTCGGTCTCGATGCCGCGTGCCTTGTGGCGGGTGACGCGGATGACGTTGTCGGGGATACGGGTGTCCTGCACGCCCTGTCCGGCATGCGTCCATTCGCCGACCGTGCCGTCCTTTGCCCGCATGCCGCCGTGGCTGTCGTTGACGTGCCCCGCCCATTTGCAGGCCACGGTCTTGTTCGGCTTGCGCGGGGTCCGGCAGAAATGGAAGACGAACTCGAAGCTCGGCGCCAGGCGGCCGTTCCAGTCGCCCGGCAGGCCCGGGCCCTGGTCCCAGACATACCAGCCGAACCGCTTCCAGCCCTGGGCGCGCATCCAGGCGATCCAGTCCGACCAGTAGGGCTGCCACTCGCCGTCGCGGTGCACCATGCCGAGGTTGACCAGGACCTGCCCGTCTTCCGCCATCGGCAGCGCGGCGAACACGCCCTGCATCAGCCGGTCCCAATCGCCGATGCTGCCGCTCGCGTAGTCGCGCTGCTGGGCATAGGGCGGGCTGGTGAAGCACAGCGCCGCGGTGTCGCCCGCCATGACGCGCGCCACATCGGCCGGGTTGGTGCTGTCGCCACAGAGCAGACGGTGCTCGCCGAGCCGCCACAAATCGCCCAGCCGCACGACCGGCTCGGCCGCGGGCTCGGGCACCTCATCGGCGGCACCGTCATCCTCCGGCGCGGCGCTGTCGCTCGCCGGCTTCAGCAGGTCTGCGATCTCGGCGTCGGTGAAGCCGGTCAAGCCGAGGTCGAAGCCGGCCGATTGCAGGTCGCTCAGTTCGAGTGCGAGCAGATCATTATCCCAGCCGGCGTTGAGGGCGATGCGATTGTCGGCGAGCACCAAGGCCCGACGCTGAGTCTCGGACAGGCCGGTCAGCACGATCGCCGGCACCTCGTCCATGCCCAGCTTGCGGGCTGCGAGCACGCGGCCATGGCCGGCGATCAGCGTGCCGTCTTCCGCCACCAGCACCGGGTTGGTGAAGCCGAACTCGCGGATGGAACCGGCGATCTCGGCGACCTGTGCATCCGAGTGGGTGCGGGCGTTGCGCGCGTAGGCGACCAGGCTGTCGAGCGGGCGATATTGCACTGCCAGGTCACGCGGCGCGGCACCGTCCGGCATCGTCCCCCCCCTTGCTCATTTTGGCCACGGATAAGAAAAAGCCCATGCCGGTCGCGCGGCCGATGCCGGCGCCGACTTAAACCCCCCGCCTGCCGTGGGCGCGGTTGTGGCAGCCGCGATGGACCGCTCGAAGGTTCGCGAAATCATCCGCGCCGCCGCGTCGCTTTTCGACGAGGTGATGCGCGGTGTCGGCGCCGGGCTCGCCGCAGAGATGGCAGATGCCCTGATCGCGGACGATCACCGCGGCGGCGAGCTTGCGCCAGGCCTGGGTGCCGTAGGCACGGTCGAGCGCATCGCGACGCACCCGCTTTGCCCTCTGCCATCCAGGCGGGCGGTGGAGCATCGGCTTCCAAGGCACGGGGATTGTCCTGAAGAAGCCGACCTATCGTTCAGTTTCAGCGCCGCGCGGCATCGCAGTTCGGGCCGCCGCACTCACATCTTCTCCACGTATCGACATCTTACGATGATCGATTCGCAGAGCGCCACTGGGTGGATTGCAACAGAGACGGCGGAGATTGGAGCGGCGCGGCACGGCCAGTCGCTGCGCCGCACTCACACCTTCTCCACGTATCGACATCCTACGATGATCGATTCGCAGTGCGCCACTGGGTGAATTGTAACAGAGACAGCGGAGATTGGAGCGGCGCGGCCAGGGCGGCAGACCGCGGTCCCACCGCGCCGCTCTCCCCGTCACGCCGCCTGCGAGCGCGGGACCAGACCGAAGTGCATCGCCAGCGTGCCGAGCGTGGCCACCAGCACGCCCTGCGCCATCGGCCCATGGATCGGCTTGCCGCCCCAGGCGCGCCGTGTCGCCCACATGCGCAGCGAGAACTCCAGGCCCAGCACGAACCAGGCGCAGGACCCCGCCGGGCTGGCGGGACCGCCCAGCGCGTCAAGCGCTTCAGCAACCCGGTGTCGTGCATCGGCCTGCCGCGCCGAGATCGCGTCTGTCCCCGCCGTCGACACGCGCAGCAGTTGCGAGGTCGGCATGCCGTCCAGCGCCGATGTGCGGAACAGGCTGCGGAAGAGGACGCCGGCGTCGTGCATCGCCGGCGTGATCGTGCCGTTCGCCAGCATCAGGCCGAGCGTGTCCACCGCGCGCCGATGCAGCACGACCGTGCCAGTGTCCGGGTCGGTGTCGTGGCTCGGATCGAAGCCGCCATGCTGCAACCGCCACGGCGTCGGCCTGGACAGGTCATCGCCCTGCGTCCGCTTCGCCTTGCGCTTACCTGCCATGAGTCTGCCTTCCGTTGCGCGGTCCCCAGCGCCGCGTCGCTTCGTTGGTGATCGCTTGGCGCAGCCAGGCGTCGGTGATCTCCGCGACCGGCAGGGCGGCAATGCCCTGTTCGTGCCAGGCGCGGCGCCGGAAGGCGTCGAGCGTGGCCGCGTCCGTTGCAGACCGGACCATGTCCAGGCACGAACGCGGCGGCTGTGGTGCGCCAGGGAGCCTCACAGAACGCCTCCCGTCGCCTGGGTGGCCCACAGCAGCAGCGCCAGTGCGTCGGCCTCGTTGTCGTCCGCTGGCGCGAAGCCGCGCGCCTGCATCGCGGCGATCACCGCGTCCTTGCCGGCGTTACCCTTGCCGGTGGCGAAGCGCTTGATGGTCGCAGCCGGAACGCCCCCGTAGGGCACGCTGCACTCCTCGCACCACGCGGTGAGGTGACCGAGGAATGCCCCGTAGACATGCGCCGCGTCGGTGCCAGCGTGCGACCGCACCTCCTCGAAGCCGATGCGCCCCAGCCCGCCGGCCAGGTCAGCGATCTCCGCCAGCCACCGGCGAAAGCGCAGATAGCGCATGCCGCCGCCCTCGAACCGGGTCGGCCTGAACGTCAGCGTGCCGGAGGTGATGTGGCCGTCGCCGGTGCGCAGCGCCCAGCCGGTGGTGGTGCCGAGATCGAGTGCCAGGACGGCGCGGGCGATGGCCGCCACCGGGGGCGTGATGGAGGTGCAGGTTGCGTGGGGCGCCGGCGCGATCAGAGTCGCGGTTGCCATGGGTGGTCTCCTGAACGGGGGTCTGTCCTGGTGCGGGCGGCGACGGCGCGGTTCTTGGCGGAGCTCGCCGTCGTCGCCCGGCTCGCGGGCGTGGTGTCGGCCCGGGCGGTCCTGTGGCGGGTGGGCGCATCAGGGCACCCCGTCCAGCCAGGCGGGCGGTGGGAGTGTTGGGGGGCTTGCGTTGCCGGTCCCCCACGAAGTCCCCCCTCCGGAAGCCGGCGGTTTCTCTGGGTTTGGGGGGACTTGGGGGACTTGGGGGTCTTTTTCCGGCCCTTCCTTCGCGTGTGCGCGCGCGCATGTATGGGGGTCGGGAAAAGACCCCCAAGTCCCCCAAGCCCCCCATTTTCCATTGATTTCATGGTCTTGCGTGGTGGTGGACTTGCCGGCGAAGTCCCCCATGGACTCCCCAAGTCCCCCATCGGACCGATCGCGACCGTCTCGATCCTCTGCCGGTGCGGGGCACCGGTCATTTGCGGGCTCCAGTCGCCAACGCTGTGTGTTGTGCAGGATGCTGCCTGAACGCAGGTGCACCAATCGGTCGCTGACCCGGAAGGCGCGGTCGCGGAGCTTCCGCAGCGCCATGCCCAGGGCGATCTTGAACCCGCGGTCGGCTTTGGCGGCCACCGGCAATGGCGGCTCGGCCGCCTGGGCGTAGCCGACGAGATCGGAGACGCTGACCTCAGCGGTGCCGAACCGATCCCACCAGGTCTGGATGAACCCGCGCCAGGCGCCGCCCTCGGTGTCGGAGGCGGCCATCACCTCGTCGAGGTTGCCGAGGAAGCCGCCGATGCCGGCGACCGCCAGGATGCCGCCGATGCTGTGCGCCCAGGATTCGAAGCTGCCGATGCTGCGCTCGCCCCGTGGCCGGCCAGCGACGATCCAGGCCTGGCACAGCGTGAGGCAGGCGGCGACCAGTTGCCCGCGATTCGCCTGCACCCAGCCCATCAGGTTGGGGTGCCGGAAGCCATCGCGCCGCCAGGGCTGGTCGGTGCGGGCATCGAGCCGGATGCGAATGAGCCGGCGGGCGATCTCGTTCGAGAAGCTCGGGTTGTTGCCGGTCGCCACCCACGCGCAGCGCACGGGCAGGCGCGCCATGTCCGACGCGCCGAGGATACGGTCCTCCCAGAACGGCGCGGTGAGCGCCGCCGCCAGTGCCGAGCTGTCCAGTTCCTGGCGGAGATTGTCGATCAGCAGCAGCGTCGGGAGTTGGCGCAGCTTGGCGGTGAGCCGCTTGCGCCATTCGTCCTCGTCGCGTCCTTCGGCCATGACCGCGGCGCCGCTGCCGGTGAGGATGGTCGCGACCGCGTCCACCATCAGCGTGGCGCCGGTGCCGGGCGTGGGTTTCTCGATCAGGTGCAGCGGCGTCGGCCCCGAGATCATCGGCCGCACGAAGCCGAGCAGCAGCAGGGCCAGGACATGCGCGCGCTCGGCTTCGCTGACGAAGGGAAAGTCGCCGAGCAGGTCGTCGATCAGCAGCGTGCGGGCTGCCGTGATCTCCTGCGGCGACGGGCGGTCCGGTACGGCGGGCAGCTGGAAGCCCGGAGCCGGGCAGTAGAGCAGCCGCGCGTCAGGATGATAGCCCGGGGTGGTGAGCAGCACGCCGCCGCGGCCGAACACCGGGGCGGTGACGATGCCGCCGAGTACCGGCAGCGCGGGATCCGGCGTCGCCATCAGCGATTTCACCAGGCCGATCGGTGGTGGCGCCGGCACCAGCGTCTCGTTCGGCCCGGCGCGCCGCCAGTCGGCCAGGCGCGCCAGCATGTGACGGAGGCGTTCCTCCCGGACAGGGACGGTCATCGGCCGGCCGTCGTCGTCCGGCACGATCCAGGTCGGCTCCGCGCCCAGGCGGAACAGCCAGGGCGGGGTGTTTGACGCGTGCACCACGCCCCAGGCCCGGCGTGTGGCGCGGTCGAGGTCGCCTTCGTCGACGCGGAGCATGGGCCGTCGCGACGCCGGCTCCACGAAGCCGAGCGGTTGATGGCGGCCGGTTTCGGGGTCTGGCTGCGGCGCCGGTGGGGGAGCCAGCAGGGTCAGTCCGTGGCCGACCAGGGCGGCCACCGCCTCGGGTCCGGCGCGCAGCAGCACATCGTTCATGTCCTGGCCGGGCTCGGCCGGCAGCGTGATGGCGACGGCGCGCCCCTGGCCCCGCAGGATGGCGGCGGCTGCCTCGGCGGCACGCAGCCCGGCGCCGGAGGCGTCGTGGTCGGCGAGGATCAACACCCGCCGCGCCTCAGGCGGCAGGCGCACCTGCTCCATGCCGGTGGTGGAAAGCGTCGCCCAGACCGGCAGGTCGGGACAGGCGGTCATGGCGGCGAGGCCCGTCTCGATGCCCTCACTGAGCGCCAGCAATCCGTCCTGGCGGATCGGCGCGAGCCGCACCGCCCCGCCGGCCACCCTGCCCAGCATCTTGCGCGGGCTGGCCATCGACGCCTTGCCGATCCGGTCGGGCTGCGCGGGATCCGGCGCGAGGTAGATGCGCTGCAGCCCAATGATCTGGCCCGCCAGGTCACGCACCACGCCGAGCAGCCCGTCATAGCCGCGCCGGGATTCCCGGTCGGTCAGGTCGGGGTGGTAGGCGAGGTCCGCCTGCGGCGCGATCAGGCCACGGCCGTGCAGATAGGCCTCTGCCGGCGTGCCGGCGATGGGTTGGGCACGCTCCAACACGAAGGCGATGTCCTGTGCAGGGTCACGCTCTGGCGCCGGCGGTGGCGGTGCCTGACGCTGCGGCGGCGCGGACGGTGACCACGCGACGAGCTCGGCCGCTTCGGCGAACAACGCGCTGCCCGATCGGCGGCAGCCATGCTCCAGGGTGCTGAGCGGACCGCCGCCGTCGCCGCCGTCGAAGTCATGCCAGTCGCCGGCGTGCTCGCCGCGCAGCGCGATGACGCATGAGCCATTGTGCCGCGGCGGATCGCCCTGGATGTTGGCGAGCCGCCACACGTTGCCGTCGCGTTTGCCATGCCGGAAGTAGTCAGGCACCCAGCGCTCCGCGGTCACGCGCAGCCGGCGGACGATCTCGTCCCAGTCGTAGCGCACCAGCGGGGGATCGATGACGTTGAGGTCAATCAAGGATCACCAGCCCGCGGTCACGCGCAGCCGGCGGACGATCTCGTCCCAGTCGTAGCGCACCAGCGGGGGATCGATGACGTTCAGGTCAATCAAGGATCACCAGCCCGCGTTCGGCGCGCGTGATGGCAGTGTAGAGCCAGCGGGCGCGATCATCAGCGGTGCGGCCCAGCCCGTCGTCGTAGACGATCACGTTGGGCCACGAGCTTCCCTGGGCCTTGTGACAGGTGATGGCGTAGCCCCAGGCCGTCTCGATCAGCCCGCGCATGTCGCGCCAATCGCGGCGCAGGCGATCGGCGTCGAAGGCGACGTGGTCGTCAAAGTGCCCTTTGTAGAAGCGCTGCCGGCCGCTGACCTTGGTGCCGTCCTCGGTGGTGAGCGTGGCCGAGAAGCTCAGTGGGTCTTCGTCGCGCACGTCCTGCAGCGTCACGAACATGCCGTTGATCAGACCGATGTCGTGCCGGTTCTTGAGGCAGATGATCTTCTCGCCGCGGCCCTCCGGATAGGTGCCGTCAAAGCCGGCGACCTGCTTCATTGAACCGTTGAGATGCAGTCGCGTGGCGTTGCGGCCACAGATCACCTGTCCGCCCTTCAGCATCTGCCGTGGCGACACGCTGCTGCGCGGCATCTTCCAGACCATCAGGTCGTGCTCGCCATACGGGATCGGTTGCTGCTGCCGTGCCATGGTGGCGAGGCGCACGATCGCGCTCTCCCCGGCCTGGCGATGGATCTCGGTCAGCATCACGTCGGGCGCGACATCGGTGAAGGCGCCGGCCCCCTTGATCGGCGGCAACTGGCCGGGATCGCCCAGCACCAGGATGGGCTTGCCGAAGGCCAGCAGATCGGCGGCCATCTCCGGTCCGACCATCGAGACCTCGTCGAGCACGATCAGTTCGGCATCGCGCACCATGGACTGGTCGTTGAGGAGGAACTGCGGCTGGTGGATGTCGGCGAGCCGGAGTTCGAGCCGCCTGATCTGGGTCTCTGCGAAGGCCCGCTCGGCGCTGCCCATGCGGCCCAGCGTGCGGCGCAACTCGAACAGTTCCTTCTCGACTCGGTCGATCTCCTCCGGCGTCGCCTCGGACACCCGGTAGATCAGGCTGTGGATGGTCGAGGCCGGTGTTCCCTTGCGGGTCATCACCAGCGCTGCCTTGCCGGTGAACGCCGCGAACACGACGCCGGGCGTGCAACCGGTGTCGCGGTTCATGTGGCTGAGGCCAAGGGCCTCGATCACATGTGTGACGATGGTGGACTTCCCGGTTCCCGCGTAGCCGAACAGCCGGAACACCTGCTGCAGTTGGCGTCGCATCACATACCAGTTCACGATGGCGGCAATCGCGGCCTGCTGCTGAGGCGATGGCGTGACGCTCATGCAGTCATCTCCCAGCAGCGGGTCGCGTAAGGGCAGAAGCGGCAGAAGTGGAAGTCAGCGTGGGCCGCGATGCGGGGCGGCAACTCGCCCGCGGTTGCGGCGCGAAGGATGTCCACTGCGTGATCGGAGAGACGCTGCGCCTCTGCCGGCTCGAACGGCACCGCTTCGTGGTGCAGGACGAGCGTGTCGCGGTTGAGCGCGGTCAGCAGCGCGACGTTCAGATCGAAGTAGGCCATGTAGAGTTGCACCTGGGCGAAGTAGATCGGCTTCGACCGGCGCAGGCCGTGTTTCACCAGATCGTTCCAGGATTTCGCGCCGAGAGCCTTGTGTTCAAACAGAGCCGGCCAACGCACGCCGATGTCGGGTCCGGCGACGATCACCCCGTCCGCATGGCCGCGCAGCCGTCCGCCGGCGACGCTGAACCCGAACTGTTCGCCATCGGCGTCACGGTCGCGCAAGTCGAAGCCGGCGGCGCGCAGCCAGCGGATCGACAGCGCCTCGAACTGGTGGCCGGCATCGAAGACGCGCAGGATGCGGGCATCGAAATCCCGGTCGGCGTCCTTGGGAGTATGGGTGATTTCGAAGACCAGCTTGCGTGCGCATGGCTCGCCGATCCGGCTGCCGCCAAGGTAGTCGCGCGGGCGCTCGCGGGCCTGGCGGTCGAGGATGGCGGCATCGATCAACGCGTTGACGCGCACCGTGATGTCCGGACCGCCGACGCAATCCCGGCCGTAGATCAAGCCGGAGCCGTGGTTGAGATCCAACACGATCATGCTCTCATCAAAATGGCAAAGCGTCGTCCATCGAGTCGCGCTGCGCGGCCTGTCGCCGCATCGAGTCCTGGAAGCCGTCGATGCAGGACTCGATGATGCGGTCGATGTCGGCCGCGCTGCGGTCGTGGAACGGTGCCAGCAGTCCGAGTTCCGTCAGCACTTCGGCGAAGCAGCGCCGGGCGTCCTTGATCGCCTGCGTCTCCATGCGGGTCTTGTCGATCACGCCGTTGCATCTCCGGGCCAGCGCCGCGCCGGCATCGAGGCACCGGCACGAGCAGAAGGCGTAGGTTGGGAAGCGATCGAAACCGAGTTCGTGGGTGTAGCCGGGGCCGCGCGCCTCCCGGCCGCACAGCGCGCAGGTATGGCGCGAGACCAGCTCCGCCCGCATCGCGGTCTGCAGCTTGACCGTCGACCGGTCTGCCGCCCGCCGTGCCGCGCTCGCCTGCCACTTCCTGCGCGCCATGCCGGCCCGTCCGGCATCAGCCGTTCAGCCAAGACGGGCCACCTGTGGGCGCCTGGGCGGGCGCGGGTGGTGGCGCTTGCGGTGGGACCGGCGCCCAGAGCGGTGTCTGGGCAGGTGCGGCGACGGCTGTGACCGGCGGTGCCCAGGCCGGCGCGGGGGCCGCAGCCGCCGCCGGTGCACGCGCCGTGCGCGTGCTGGGCTGCGCCGGCACCGACTCGCCGTCCATGATGCGCTGCCACTCCGGCTCGTTCGGCAGCACCACGCGATCGAGCCGGTTGTTATCGCTGTAGCGCGGATCGCTGGCAGGCTCGACGCGCAGCTTGGCAGCGAAGGTGATGTTGTGCAGGTCGGACAGCCCGCGCAGCATCCGCTTCGCCCTTGCCGCGTCACGCATGTCCTGCGGGTCGAGGCCGAGTGCGCTGTCGATCATCGCCCGGAACAGGCCCTTCGAGATCTTCCAGCCGATCGACACGCCGTGCTCGTCGGCCTTGCCGCCGGCGACGGTGAACATCTGCCAGAACTTGCGCTTGTTGTGCGGGCCGGCGACGACGGTGAACTCGCAGTCCAGCATGCGCACATCGCTGCCGGGCGTCTTCGCCGCCTTGAGCAGTCCCCGGTCAGCCTCGCCCTGGCCGTCGATGCCACCCGGGCGAAGGGTCATGCAGACCTTCACGAAGCTCCCGTCAGGGATGATGTCGGAGCCGCGCGGCAGTTCCGCATCGTTCATGTCGAAGGTCATCGATCAGCCTTTCGCTTGGGTGTTGATCTTGCGGAGCAGCGCGCCGAGGTCGGGCGGCTCGGTCTCGTCGAGGCGGCCGGAGCGATCCTTGGCCGGCAGGCCAAAGCCATTGCCGGCACGACAGACGAGACGGCGTTGGCTTCCACGCTCGGGATCGTGCCGCCACACGTCGCCCTCGGCGGTGAACATCGCCATCGACACGACCTGATCGACGATGCCGGGCAGTTCGCGGCCCGCTTTGCCGCCTTCCATCTGCGGCTGCCAGGTCGTGCGGCCGAACTCGTCGGTCACGCGTTCGAGAATGCCGACCATGATCGTGGTCTTGCCCGGCGCATGCTGCAGATGCTTGAGCAGGCCGATCGTCTCGCGGGCAAGCAGGCCGTAGGCGCCGCGCGTGTCGGGCTTGCCGGTCTTGTCGCTGAACGCCTCCGGCCGTGTCTTCGCCCACGCCATCGCCTGCCGGGTGAGATCGGTGATGCTGTCGACAAAGACGATCGACTTGCCGGCGATCAGCCGCACCAGGTCGGGATAGGAGGTGGCGAGATGCTGGTAATGCCCTTCCGAGAAGAAGCCATTCTGGTCGGCCGCCGGGTTCACGCCGCCAATCAGACAGGCGATGTCGATGGCGTCGGTGAAGCTGCGCACGGGGATGCTGTCGCCGCGCCAGCCCTGCACCGATTTGAGGCCCGCTTCGAGGTCGACACAGATCGTCTCGGCATGCGGCAACGTGGTGAGCAGGTACGTCTTCCCGACGCCACTCGGACCGAACAGCGCCATGGTGGTCTTGTTGGCCGAGCGCGAAAGCCGCTCGTCGGCGCTGACAATGCGGAGCGCCATCAGTGCCCCTCCGCCTTGGTGAGGATGGACAGCTTGAACGTCGGCCGTCCGGTGCGCACGGTGCGTGCCGGCTCAAATGCAGCACGAATGCGCTCGGGCCACGCTGCGTAGGCACGTTCCGGAACCTTGAAGCTGGTTTCCACGTACTCGGCCGGGTCCTCACCGCCCGCGCGGATGCGATCGATGAGCGCCGCCAGGCGGCGCTGGTCCCATTCGACTTTCTTCGGGAGATCGGATGTGATCTCCACCATGCCGTCGTTGAAGCGGACCGTGCCGGTGTCCTTGCCCGCGGCGGCGCGTGCGGCGACGGCCCGCTGTTCGTAGCGGAACGCAATGGCCGCCTCGATCCAGTCGACCTGCCGCTTCATGGATTCCAGAGAGTCGCGCGCTTCCGCCTGCAGCAACGCCAGATGCTCGGCAGGCAGCGCGATGATGTCGCCGATGGGCATGTGGCGGACATCAGCAAGCGTCGGGTGGTTGGATTGGACCGGTGTCA
>JAEHJW020003350.1_pt1 | contig 20733 bp, 30 predicted proteins | sample 9271431 | NCBI WGS metagenome assembly JAEHJW02 | reverse complement strand
CTCAGCCGCCGGATAGGTGCTGGTGATCTGCGCCGTCAGCCGATCCGCATAGGCGATGACGCCTGCGAGGGCGGCGGTTTTGGCTTGTGCCAGTGCGGCGGCCGTCACGCTGGCGGGCGTCAATGTCGTGAACCCGGCGGGCAGCGGCCCGAGCGCCAGCACGCGCACAGGATTACCGCTCGCATCCCAGCCGCTGGCGCCACGATGATCTTCGACCATCGTCCAGGCACCTGACGTAAACACGGGCCAGAACCCGGCCTGTGGCGCAGGCGGCGCGATGAGCGTCGAACCGGGCGGTGGTGCCAGCCAGATCGGGACGAGAGGTGGCGCTGGCGGCCACTCTGCCGCCGCAGGCTGCGTTCCCGCCGCCTGATGCGCCGTGATCACCGGCGCGCATGCCGCCGTCCACGCGGCTTGGTAGCCTGCCATGGTCGCGGCCCGGTCAATCGATGCTGGCACGGGATTAGGGTGCGAAGTGATAGACATCATCATCGCGCCGGAAGCGTCATAGGCGTAAACCGGAGGCCCCGTGAGGGTTGACAGATCAGGGGGCGGGAGTAACGGTGCGGTAATCGTGATGGTCATGGGGATCCCTCAATCAAGGAGCGTGACAGATGCGCGGAAGTCTTGGGACACGCCGGGCATCGCAAGCCCGGAGATCGAGCGCATGTAGCAGGTGACCACATCGCCAGCCTTGAGCCCGGCCAGCAGTGACATCGTCGTCGATCTGCCTGCATGAGGCAGCACACCCAGTGCGTCGGCGAAAATGTTTGTAGTCGCGGCGCCCTGTGCATTGCCAGACGGTGTCGGATAGACGGTATTGTATATCTCAGCCGCCACGCCATCATTCAGGCTGGCGGACGTTAACCCGGCAGTGGTATTGAATGATGCATTGGACGTCGCGACAATCGAAACGCCATTCACAAACCAGTCGAACGCGATGTGCACATTTGTGTTCGACGATGGGTTGTTTGCGTAGTTGAACGTGTAGTCAGAGCTGAGTAAAACCGTGCAATCGCGCGCAACTGCCGGCGTGGACAGCACCAGCACCGATCCCACGCTCGTCGTGCCAATAGTCCCAACCCCAGCATTTTTATAGACCGGCCCCAGTCCCTGTGCCGCAATCGCACCGTCCACAAACGCCGTAGACGCCGCATTGTTGCTCGAATCCCCGGCGGGCATGGTCGGGACAGCGGCGCTCACAAAGCTCGAGGCGGTCAAGTTAATGACGCCGGTGCCGTAGTTGGACAGGTAAGCCCGTCCGGTGGAACTTGCAGCCAACTGAAAGACGACAGTCCCGCTGGTTAGATTAATCACCGCGTTGGTGCCTGCGTATGCAGACACAGTGTTCGTGTTGACCATGGTGAGTGGCCCCGTCAGCGTCCCGCCAGAAAGCGGCAAATACCCCGCAAATTCCGCCGCCAGCCCGTTGATGTCCGCTGTGGTGATCCCCCGCCAGCCGAAATCCGAAAACGGCACCATGCCTAGATTGTTCGTCCCCGGCGCTTCGAGCTGGCCCGTGACGCCGGGAGCCGCGGCGGTGGCAGGCTGCCAATTTGTCGGTGCCGGGATCAAGGCCGACACCGCCGCAGACCAATCACTGATGAAAGTGTGGGTCTCACTGGCGGGATAGGGTGGGATGGCGGCAATTTGGCTTTGCACCCAGCCTTGCGTCGCCCAGGTGCCAGGTGCTGTGGTCAGGGTGACATTGCCGGTGCCATTGGTTTCCTTGATTTTCAGGATCACTTGCAGGTTCACCGCGGCACCTTGAGCAGGGGTCGGCAGATAAGTGTCAGGCGCCGCGGCGACGGCATAGAGCACGCCGGTCGATGTCAACACACCGACCTCACGCACCACGAACCCGTTCAGGGTCGATGGCACCGTGCCACCGATATCGAGGATGGTCGGGTCACTGGCATCGATGGCGACTCCGTTGACCGGGATTGTGCCGAGCTGATTGACCAGCGCGGTCGTTGCGGATGTGAAATTCGGCGTGGTGCCGCCGCCGTCACCGATGACGATGGAGGCAAATACCAGAGGCGCAGCCCCGGGCACGCGCGCGGCCTGATCTGCTGCCAGCCCGGCATTGGTGATGATGAGATACAAGTTGGCCATGGGTCACCCGGTGAGAAGCATCGTGGAAATCATGATCAGCGCCCCGCCCAGTTGCAGGGTTCCTTGCGGCGCGCCAAACGGTGGGGAAGGCGTTGCCATCGTCAGGGCGGAGACAAAAATCAGCGCGCCGGAGAGCCCGCGCACCGCCTGTGCCGGGGCTAGCGGCCCTGGCGGCGGCTCGAACAGGCTCATGATGGTCACCAATGTCAGCACACCGACGAGCCCTTTTTGTCCGGGGCCGAGCGGGCGTGAGATGGTGAGGCCATCACAAAAGGAGCGGGCAGCCTTGGTGCGCACGATCACGCGTTCGAGCAGTTCGGCATCGGCAAGCCCAAACACCGTCACGGCGTCAATGCCGAGATCGAGGCGGAAGCAATAGGGTGCGCCGCCATATTCCCAGGCGTTCTGGTAGCTGACCGAGGCCAGACCCATCGCCCGCAACATTGCCACCATGGCCCCACGTGTGCCGCGATGTGCCAATGTCTGATAGGACAGCGCCACCACCTGGCGCTGGACGGCCTCGGGCCAGGCATCGTCCCATTCATCGACGCCGCGATGCGCGGCCAGCCAGGGCAGCAGCGCCACGGGGCATGTCATGGGATCATGCGATTGCCGCACCACTTCGACCGGCAGGCGCGAGATCGATTGCAGCATCATCTCGCCGGCCCGCTCAAAGGGCGTCGCATTGGCGGGCAGCAGGTAGCCGTCAGCCATTGGACACCACCGATGTCAGCGTGATGCCGGTCAACAGCGGCAGACCGAGCGGGCCGGGCGCGATAGTAGCGGTCGGGCTGGTCAGTTGGAAATCCAGAGCCGGACTGGTGCCATCTGGGGCGAGCAGGCGTCCGGCGGCGATCAGCGACGACAGATTGATCGTGCCACCAATCTTGCCCTGCGCGGCACAATAGGCGGCGATGGCTGCCTGCGACGCGGCCACGACACTGGCTGCCGAGGGACCGGGCGGCACGGTCAGCACCCCGGCGATGCTATAGGGGGTTGGCTGCACCGCGCGCACGATCACGTAATCAGTGTCGGGCGTCAGCACATTGGCATCCATCGCCGCGGGGGTGGGCACGACATAGCCCGGCAAATCAGGGCAGGACTGCGCCGTCAGGAAGCTTGCCACCGCCTGCAAGGTGGTGCCCGGCGGCACGCCCTGCGGCCCGGTGGCCGACTGGATCACCACCATCACCTGTCCTGGTGTGACCAGCGTCGTCTCGGGGCCATAGGCTCTGGCATCGAGCACATCGGGCGAGGCTTGCAGCGCAAAAAACCGGTAGGCCCCGAGCGGCCCGGCACAAGACAGAGCTTCGGGCGCGAGCAGACGGCGGTTGCGAAGACTGGTATCTGTCTCCATGACAGCCGCCGTCGGCGGCACGGCATTGGGATTGGCGGGCACCAGGACGCGGCGGACGACATTGAGATCGGCTGTGACATTGTCGAGATCACCGCCCAGCGCCGTGGGCACCAGCACCGCCTTGATGGCATCGTTGATTTCGCCCCTTTTGTAGATGTCGCCGCGATAGGCGGCGACACTCATCAGCCAGCCCATGGGGTCTGAGCGCAGGGTCGCGACATTGTAGGTGATATTCCATGCGGCTGCCGCACTGGCGAAATCGGCCTGCCAATTGGCATAGGCGGTATCAAAATCCAGCACCTGCACGGACGCCGGTGGCGGCACCAAAGTGAGATTGATCGGATCATATCTCATGCCAGCACCGGCATCATCAGCGGCCCCTGTGGCACCGATGACCCTAAGGCCAGGCGCGCGGCAATCGAAGCCTGCACCGGTTGCGGCGTCGAAAAATCGCCCAGATGACCATTGGGGAAGAACAGCCCTTCGACCGAGAGCTGCGCGACGCCATCCGGCCCCATGGCCAACACGCGGCACGCCTGCAGGCGGAAGCCGGGCTCATCACGGCGCAGGGCATCGGCCACAGCGCCGACGATCCCGGCAATGACGCGTGGTGTGCCGGGCTGGTCGATCAGCCCCGGCACATCTGATCCGAAATCACGCGCCATCAGCAGCGACCCCAGCCTGGTCGACAGGATGGTGGCGATCGACTGGGCACAATGATCCCAGCCGGTCAGCACAGCACCCGAGATGGCATCGACACCGACACGCATGATCTCGTCCTCAGACAGCCGGTGCTGCGGGCGCGGCTGCAACACCAGCAGGTGCCATCTGCGGCGCCGGGGGCGTCATAGATGGCGCAGCGATCGCTGCACGCAGCGGCGCCGATGACGGGGTCGGCGCTGGGGTCGGCGCAGAAGGGGGATCCACCGGCTCGATCAAATTCGCCAGCACCAGATGCTGGGCCGCGACCGCGGCCATGTGCACGATGTCACCCTCCGAGCGCCGGGCACCGGCGATACGGAACGGCGAGGTCACGAGCACCTTGTAGGCCGCTGTTGGGGGCATTTTGGCATGGGGATTGGGGCGGCGCGGGTGCATGCTGCGATTGTTGAACATGGGATCGACCTTTCTTCAGTAGCGCTAGATTTGCGGCGGCGGCGGCGCTGGCAGCAGCGCCTGCGGATTGAGGCTCCACCAGCTGCCGTCGGACATCTGGTGGATCAGCATTTTGGCGATAGCCTCGACCTGATGGATGACGATGCCATCATCCCGCGCGCGGGTGGCACCCTGTGTCGTGCCCTCGCCCTGGGCCATGACATGCTCATGCGCCGAGGCCGATGGTTTCGAGGTGGCGTCGGTATAGCCCGCCCCGACCACATAGCCATTGGCCGGGTCACCATCCGGCGCCAGCACCGTCACCAGCTGTCCGGGGCTGAGCGGCTGCCAATGTTTGGTGGCACCGCCATGGCTGCCGACGGGCAGAGGGATCGTCTGCGCCGGGCTTTCCGGCGCACCGATATCGACCACCGCCATGTTGGCGGCAGGATCATAAGACACGACGCTGGCGGGGCGGATCATGTGGCTGATGCGCCGGTTGAGCTCGGTGATGTGCCAGGTCAGCTCATCTATCGTGGTCTGCATGGTCAGCAGGCGGGCATCCATGATGCTCATGGCACGGCTCCGATGCTGACGGGTGGCACATCTGGCGGTGATGGTGCGATGATGTGCGGCACGCCCGCCGTGACAGCGGCATCGGGGGCCGCACCTGGCGGCACGGCCACACCACCGAGCGTGCCCGCGAAGGGCGTGCCGGCCACCACCAACGCCGTCAACACCTCGCCTGTGGTATCAAAGGCCGATATGCCGAGCCGCAGCAGCATGGCAAAGGTGATCTGCCACAGGGCAATGCCGGTCTTGTCCAGCGCCCCGGAAAATTCATTGCGGGCGCCAAGACCAATCGGTGTACTCACATTGTCGAGCCCGAAAGTCTGGCCATTGAGCAGCGGCAGGACCGCGGCGACCAAATTCAGCGCCGCGCCGTCGCGATCCAGCGTCGGTGATCCGGCCTGTGCCTGATCTTTGGCGACCAGCACGATGGCGAGATGCAGCGTGACTTCGATCTGGCCGGTGACGGCATAGTCGATCTTGCTGATCTCGGTCATGCACACACGGATGGCCGGGGCGCGGATCGAGAACCGCTGTAATTCGGCCTCGCTGAAATTGCCGCCATGCGCGGCGATGTCGAGGCCCGGCAGCGCAGCCGCGAGGCTGGCGACAATGGCGGCGCGCACATCGGCGGGGGCGACGCTCATGCTTCGCCTCCCGACAAGGCCAGCGCCAGCGCCAGCGCATCTTCGGCAATGCCTTTGAGCACGGCGAGATTGGCATCTGAGAAGCCGAGATAGGGCCGTGCCGGGATGGTGACTTTTTTCGCAAACACGGTTTTGCCCCCGGCCCGGAACACCAGTGCCTTGGCTTTCACCGGCGTGATCACGCCGCCGAGCTGATGGATGCGGGCACCGATCCATCCCGAACCGACTTCGATGGCCTCCGCGCCAATCGACGATTGGATGGAGCGGGCGAGATGTTCGCCGGTCACAAACAGCGCCCCGCGCCCGTCGCGGGTTTTAGGCCAAGCCGTCCCGTCAGGCGCGGTCTTTTCGACCTCGATCCGCTGCGTCACCTGGTCGACCATCTTTTCGGCCAGCGCCTGTTTCAGCGTCGCGACATTGAGGAGGCCGCGCGCGGCGGCACTCATCATGGCATTCAACGGGCCTGTGAGGCCATTGATGGTGAGCGTTATACCAATGGCCATCAGAAGCCTCCCAGCGTCGTGGGGCTGAAGGTGCGATCGGCAAACGAGGTCAGAACCTCATTGGGCGAGAGCGGCTCCGGTTGCGCTGTGGGGTCGAAGATCGGCGCATTGGCTCTGCCCGCAGCGACATCGGTCAGGAATTTCACGGCCTCATCGCGGCGTTTCTGGATGATGTCGCTCATCCGATCGGCTGTCGATGCCAGCGCGCAGAGGGCGATGTTGCAGCAGAGACCGCGCACCACCGAGACGCCACCCGGCGTCAGAGCCAGAGGTAGCGGATAGCGCACGGACACATAACCATCGATCAGCGCCGAGGCATCATCGAGCGCCTGTTGAATGGCAATTTCGTTGCGCACCAAGGTCGAGGGATCGATGGTGATGATATCCACCAGCGCCTTTCCGAAGGTCGCATCGAGATCGGCTTCGAGCGCATAGGCCATGGGTCACCTCGTGGCGGGTCAAGACGCGCCTGCAGAAGGCGTGTCAGGCTTTGGTGCCGCGATGCCGCGGCACGCAATTCAGGCAATCACAAGCGCCGCACATTCAGCGCGGCATCAGCTTCGATTTCCGCCGCCTGCTCGATGGTCAGGCTGCCAGGCTCCAGCGTCGTCTCGACCGGGCCGAAATGCCGCCCTGTGCGCCAGCGCCCGGCCCGTGGCCCGCGCACGACGAGCCCAAAGGCACACATGTCAGGGCCAGCCTTGGGCTGGACAGCTTTGGTCTGGGCGACCTTCGCGGCCACAGGCACCACCGGCGGGGCGGCGACAGGTGCAGCGGGTGCGGCGGGATCAGTCATCACATAACCTCAATCTGAGAGATGGTCGGAGCCGGGGCTGGCACGGAACGCCAGCCCCCGCCTGTCTGAGATCGGCTCAGGGATTATTTCAGATAGGGGCTCTTCAGCAGCTCGACCAATTTCCAGTCGGTGTTGCTGGCGCCATTGGCGAGCCGCTCGGCCATGATCAGATCACGCGCCGTGCCGTCGAGCTCGGGCGGGTAGACCAGCAGGTTGGGTTCGATCGCGAGCTTGTGGTCATAATCGGCGGTCAGGGCCATCATCGCCTGGCGGGCGGCGCGGAAGTTGGCGCTGTTGAGCGGCTGATTGGAGGCGAAGGCGAACTGCCACAGGCCATAGGCGGGCGCGCCGCGCAGATCGACGCCGTAGAGATATTGCTTCGACATGAACACCGCATCCGAGGTGTTCGGGTCGAGCTTCGCCACAAATTCGGCATTCTTGCGGTTCTGCCACACCAGCGGTTTCACCGGCCTGGTATTGTCGAGCAGGAACCACCACGGCCCGGCACCACCGGTCTGAATGTTCGAGACCATGGTGGCATTGCCATTGACGTCGAGCACCGGATGGTTCGGGTCGAAGAAATTCTGGCCGTCATAGCACGGCGAGGTCATGCCATTGGTCAACAGCGGATAGATCAGGCGATCGGGGAAGCGGGCGGCATCGTCGCCGAGCTGCTCGAACATGGGCGAATAGATGCCCAGATTGTCATCCTCGATCGCGTCACGATCGACACCGACCGTGCCCTCGAAGTCGCGATTGGCGACGACCATGGCCTGAGCTCGCATCGAATTGACGACGCGATCACCGAGCCATTCGCGGATTTGCGGGAACTGACCGAGCCAGCCATAGGTATTGGTGGCGGTCGACGACGGGATTTCCATCGCGACTTTCTTCCAGGTCGGCGCGATGCCGGTGAACCCCTGGCGAAAGCGCATGTCGAAAGTGGTGAACAACGCCTGGAGGACGGCGGGACTGGACGGGTTGGCCATGGATCAATCCTTGCTTTTGGGTTCGGGCGATGCCCTGCTTATTTGCCGACGCGCACCACAGCGCGCCCGGATGACGAGATATCGAGCAGCACCCCGGCCACTGATTTCGTGCCGGTGCCGGATGTCGCGCAGATCGTGTTGTCATCGGTGATGAAGACCTGGGCCTGCACATTGGCCAATGTCACCGGATCAGTGGGATCGATGGCAAAATCGAAGGTGCCGCGCCGGGTCTTGACCGTGATCGCTCCGGCAATGCCGAGCGCGTTATTGGCTTGCAGCATGGCGACGCCGACGGCGGCGAGATTGAGCCCCACCTTCCCCGGCTCGGCAAATCCGGCCGCCATCACCACCAGCGCCCCTTCGTAAATCGTCACACCCGCAGCGACGGGGTAGACATCATCGTCGCCAGCGCGCTGGGCCACATTGCGATCGGCAGTCTGTGCAGTCATCTTCTATCTCCTCACTTGCTCTCACCGGCGGCCGCAGCCACGACCTGCTTGTGTTTGATGAGATCAGCAGCGCTGATCCCCATGGCCTTGGCGACCTGCCGTTCTTCGGCATTCAAGGCCACCCCGGCCAGCGCGTCAGATCTGGCCGCGCCATCGAGCGCGGCGCCAGCAAACAGGCTCGGCGCGGCAGCCACATAGGCCCGGAAGGCTGCGAGCCCACCCTCGACCCGGCAGGCGGCGAGATGATAGTCCTTGGCTGCAGGCGCGATCTTGCCGGCCTTGAGAGCCTCCTCGACGGCCTGCGCAATGTCGGCTTCAATGCGGTCGCGGGTGATTTTTGCCAGCGATGCCTCGGCCGCCTCGGCGCGATTGAACACCAGCGCATAATCGGCGCGCGGCACAAAATCGGTCAGGGCCGGAGATTTGCCCGTCGCGACAGCACCGGCCTTGAGCGCATTGAGCGCCACCATGACCTCGGGGAGCGTCGCTGTGTCGGGCAGACCGAGAGCTTTGAGAATGTCCTTGTCCATGGGGGAACTTTCCTGATTGAGGGCAGCAAGATCGAGATTGGGCCTATTGACCAGACCAGCCCCGACGAGGCGGGTGATGCGCCCGGCCTTGTCATGTTCGAAGGCTGGCGAGATGAACCGGTATTCGCGGGCGGCGATGGCGCTCTTGGCCCGGTCGGTCCAGGAGACGTCCCCCCAGATACCGTCGGCATTGAGGACGAGGCTCTCGATCCAGCCCGAGGCTGGCGCCTCGCGGCCCTGGGGCGCAGCAATGTGCTGACCATGCTCCCAGTCGATCGGCACCGGATGTCCGGCGGCGTTGAAGGCAGCGACCACGGCCGCCGCATCAAGCGTCCACGAGCGACCATCTCTGCCGACGATGCTGGGGCCGCGTGGCAACAGATGCACGCTGGCGGGCGGTTCGGCGCCATTGAGCGCCAGCAATGTGGTGAAAGATGATTTGTTCATGCCCCGACATTGGCGAAGGCGGGCGCCATCAATCAGGCGGACATGTGTCCGCCGGGGCCTGAAATAATCAGGTGCGAGGAAGGCTGGATGATAGACCGGCCTGCGCGAGGCGGCAAGCCATCTCTGCTCGCCACGTTGAAGGCCTCATTTAAGGGCATTTAAGGGGGTAGCGCAGGCAAGATTGGTTTTGCGCGCCCAAACCCTGTCTTGGCCATCATCAAGGCTCAGTGAGCCTCTGGCGCGGGCGCGGATTGTCTGCTATGGAGATCTCGCGGTGGTCGAGCCATCGGGATCACTCCCCGAAGTGGTCGGTCGCAAGACCGGCGCTGATTTAACCAGCTTGCCTGCGGAGGAGAGGTCGCCCTCCCGGCCACCGTTTTGTCCCTTCCTCATCATTGCTGTCGCGGTTTTATACGGCCTTTGTCGAGCATCGATACCAGAAAAAACCGATGAGGAATGTTCTGGTTGACTTTTATCACAGCCCGATAAGTTCGGCCTTTCACGACACCACGGATGATCACTTTAGATGGGGTAAAAATCCGCGAGGCGCTTGGATCATTTAACAGCGCCTGAAGCTTTTGATAATCGTCGAGCGAGAAACGATCATTTTTGCGGCTTTCGGCCTGCTTTGCCCCGGTCGCCACCGACATGATCACCATATCCGACGAAGCACCCATTTTGCTCACAAGATCAGCAGGTGCCTGTGCTACCGGCAAACTATAGCCCCCAAGATCAACCATATCAGGACGGGTGCCGCTGCGCGCGGCCTGGTCATTATAATCCATGGCACCGGTCGCCATCATCCGGAAGATCGGGCTTGCTACAATGTCGGTGATGGCTACAGCGCGATTTTCAGGTGACATGGCATCGAGCCGCCCCGCCAGGACTGTGGCGACCTCCTGCAACCGCGTCATGCCCGGATTGGTGGCCCAGCCAGGATCGATGCCGCGCGGGGTGGTGAGCGTGGTGCCGGTGCGGCGGTTGACGAATTTCTGGTGGCCGAAATCGGATGGTGGATCCGGCGTCAGGCGCGGTGCGGCCTCGCCGCGCGACAGCTGACGCACGCGGCATTGGCATTTCCAGCCGTTGGGCGGGTAATGGCTCTCCCACCATTGGTCATCGGCATGAAGTACGGTGCCAACCCACGCCAGATGTTCAGGCCGCGGATGCGCGGCGACGGTGTGGAGATATTCCAGATAGGGCAACAGCCGCTTGGTCGCCTGAATGCGGGTCCATTGGCCGGCGGCATAGGCTGTGCGGGTATTGGCCCAATAGATGGTGCCAAGACGCCGCACCGACCCGAGCTGCACCACACTTGCCTCGCCGCTGGCGGGATCTATAGCGACCTTCCTGCCCCACCACCCCTTGGCTTGCAGGGTGGGGGTGATGTTTTTGGCGAAGGTCGCGAAATCCTGCTGCTCGGTGATGGCGGTCTTGATGGCGTCGTGCAGATCGTTGATCACATCAAACCCCGCTGTCTTGGCGACAGTGAAGGCATGGGCATGTTCGGCGGCTTCAAAATCCTGCCAATGCCAGGTGGGCTTGATCGCCTTGGCGTCGAAGAAGGCCCGCACCTCCGCTGGCGCCTGCGCAAATTTGCCACCCTGCGTCAGAGGCGGTGGCAGCGGCCCTGTCGTGTCATTCATGGCCAGATCCCGCTGTTGATCATGCTTTCACAATCATGTTTCACGGGCATCGCGGGTCTGGCCGAGCCCACGCGCCTTCAACCCGTCGATCAGCAGGCGCCGCTCGAGCGCGCTGACATCGAGCGTTGCCATCAGCTGGTCGAGGCCGGCGGCGAAATCGGCATAGGAGAGGCACTGGCTGGCGAGCGCCACGATCTGATCACGGATCGGCGTCATGACTTCCCGCCAGTCGCTGTCGGCGGCATCGGCGATATCATCGATTTCATCGCGTGTCTGCGTCGCCGCATTGAGCGCGCGGCAGCCGCCGCACTGGCAACCGGAGACATGGGAGGTGGCGCCCGCGCCCTCGCGCATGGTGACCGCCTGGCGGATCAGTGCCGAGCCGCCGGGGTTGGGCGGGGCCGATGGCGCGCTGGCCCCTGCCGCCACTTTCAGGATTTCCTCATCATCATCAGGTGCGCCAAAGCCGAGCTTGGCTCTGGCCTCAGCCTGGCTGATGCGCAGGCCCAGCGGCACCAAAGCGCCGAGCGCCGCCGACATGACGGCGACATCCTCAGGCTCGGGCGTCGGCAATGTGACGCGTGGCACCGGCGTGCCGGCACCAAAATTCAGCGCGACGAACCATTGCACCAGATCGCGGTTGAGGCTCTTGGCGATCTGCCGCGCGTCATCGGCGCGGATATCCATGCGCACTTCGTTGTGCACTTTGGCCTGCGCCAGCGAGCCGCCATGCTGGGCGGTCAGCGTCTGACCGATCACCGCACGGCTGACCTGTTCATCGAGATAATGGCACATCGCCTCGAAGGGCGCCGTGCCGGTGCTGTTGGCGGCCACGAATTCCATCTGCATCGTATCAGGGATGATGGCAGCGGCATCGCCGGCAATGCCGGTGACCGCACGCAGCAGCGCCCGCTTTTCTTCGCCCGTGGCATTGGGATGATATTTGCCGACCCGCAGCGGCAGACCGTAAATATCGAGGAATTGCAGCCAATCCTTCCAGGAGAACTGCTGGAACAGGAATGGCCAGGAGCAAATGCGCGCCAGACCGGCTCTGATCGGGATGCCGCTTTTGAGCCGGGGCATGTGCGTGATGAATTTGCCGCGCGGCATCTCGGCGCCATTGATGTCGCCGAGCACGGCCATGCGCAGCTGCGAGCGGCTGACATAATCGAACGTGAAATAAGCGGGGTCGCGCCACACATAATGCACCGGGCAAAACAAGCCGTCGCGCTCACCCCACATGATCTCGGTCGCCGAATAGCCTTTGCCGAGGGCGTCGAGCATGTCGGTCACCAACTCGGGGATGTCGCTATGGGCGAGCAGCGCCTCGACCGCGGCGATCACCCGCTTCGGGCACCCCTTGAGACTGTCGGCGTCGAGCACCGGCGCGATCTGGCTGACCGCCCGTTTGCGGGTGCCAAGCACCGAGGCATAATGCTGGTATCTCTCTTCCAGTTCCTCGGCGAGGATCAGATAGGCGTGGAGATCGCCGCGCACCACCTCGCGCAGCAGGCCAGCGAGGCGCTGCGGCGTCAGGCCTGAGGCGACCGACATATCCCACATGGCCCGCACCCCGGCCAGTTCCGGGCTTGCGACCTCGCGCTCGAGTGCCGGGAGCGAGACCGGCTGGCCATCAGGGCCTAAAATCCGACCTACCATAGTGATCGCCCTCCTTGCGGCATGTCATCGGCGGCATTGCGCATGGCGCGGTCATTGGCATCCGCCATGGTGGTATAATCATAGGCTCTGATCCCGGTCTGACTGGCGGCATAGGCCAGAGCCAGCGCCACAGCGGCATCGCCATGGCGATCCGCCTTGGCCCCGGACCGCAGGGCCGGGATCATCGGCACGCCTCTGGTGACGGTGATGAGGTGCAGATCGGCGGCGATATCGGCATCGGTCGGGATCAGGATGACACCATCCTCGATGGCGGATTTCAGCGGCTGCATGTGGTCGCGATACCATTCGACCGACAGTTTGACCTCACCGATCCGTGCCGCGCCGAAGGCCTGAGCGGCATCCTCGGCCAAGGCCGCACCGAGACCCGTGGCATCAAGCATGGCTGAGCCAAAGCGTGGCAAAGCGGCGATCACGGCGTGCTGGATGCGTGCCTGGGCATCGAAGGGCAGATTGCGCAATTCAATGACGGCGACCGTGCGGCGCACCTGCGTGCGCAGCGTCGCCAGCACCCAGATGACGGTGAGGTCGCGGGTGCGGGCGTAATCGCCGCCGACATGATGGGTCAGCGCCGGGTCGCAGGCGCTGAGCACCGGCAAAACCTCGGCATGAAGCCAGGCGTCGATCTCGGCCTCGCGCAGATGCCGGGGCCAATGGGTGAACTCATTGGGCTTTGCGAGGCGGATGACCGGACAATCGCCGCGGGCACTCTCGATCAGCGGCAAAGGCAGGAAGGTTCCCGCCGAAGCCGAAGGGACGCAGAACAATTCTTCATCGGCAGCCTCGCCATAAAAGCCGATGATTTCGGCGCGCCATGCGCTCTCGGCTTCTGGCGACCACGCCTCTCCCTTGACGAGACAGATGCGTTTGAACAGACCATCTGCCAGGGCCTGATCAAAATCGATCCTGATCAGATGATAGGGCCGACGCCCACCACGCACGTCTTCAACTAGCCGATTGAACGGGTTCTCGACACCCAGATGCGTCGAGATCACCACCACCCGGCCACCCCAGATCAGCAGGGCGAGGGCGGATTGCAACAGACCCGGCAGATCATCATGGAAAGCGGCCTCGTCGATGATGACCAGACCTTGACGCCCGCGCAGGGATCGCGGCCGTGACGCGAGGGCGACGATCTCGAAGCCTGAGGCGAATTTGACGCGGAAGGCGGCGATGGCGCGGTCCGGGCCATCCTCGAACAGAACTTCGTCGCTGCTGGCAACAGCGACATGGAAGCTGCGTGCCCACATGGCGCAGACGTCGATGAATTCGCGTGCCATGTCGAGGTTGTAGCCGATATAGAACACATCCATGCCCTCGGCGCTCTTCCCGGACGATGCGACCAGCACGGCATCCGACCCCACGCCCCAGGTCAGGCCGATGCGCCGGGATTTCTCGATCACCGTCACCGCATGGGCATGGGTCGCGGCAATCGCGCCCTGCTGATAGGCCAGAAGCACCGGCGGCGGGCTGGAAGGGCGGGGATTGACGGTGCCATCACGCATGGGTCTGGCCACGCGCCAATGCGGCATAGCCGGCGATATCATCCCAATGATCGGCATGATCGGGATTGCCGGCGCAGATCCGCCCGATTTTGACGAGGATCATGCTCAAGGCCTCGCGCTGGCCGCATGTCAGATGGTGGGTGTCGCGCTCAAGGGCGGCTTTCAGATCCGCGGTCAGGCGGGCGGCATGGCCGAAATCACCATGGGTGAGGCGGCGGCAACGAAGGATGTCTTGGATCATGTTCATGTCCGCAGCCCCAGAATGTCGCTCTTGATCGCATCGCGCATTTCCGCCGACAGGCCACGGGCACGGGCGGCGGCATCAATGGCCTTGGCCGCCTTGGCGGCAAAGGATGCCTCGATCTTGGTGCGCACATCGACCGACATTTTCTTGGCCTTTTCGGCATTGCCGAGCGCGATGGACAGGTTGCCGAGCATCTCGGCCGACTTGCCATCGGCGCGCGGATCGTCGATCTTTTCCAAGGTCTCGTAGACGATCATCTTGATGGTCTCGGCGACCAGCAAGGTCAGTTGCTCGTCGGAACCGTCTTCAAATTTGTTGGCCAGCACGCCTGCGATGTCGCGGGCTTCTTCCAGCCTGGTCGCCATGCGATTGAGCCGCATCGCGGCACGGTTGAAGGCGCTGGCGGAAATCGCCGCGATGCCCTTGCACCCGAGGCGCAGATTGAAACTGTCGAGGATATCGGCCTGGGTGCGCTTTCTGGCACGCAGCTCGGCCTGCGCCCAGATCACGTCCTCTTCGGCTGCTTGCGGCAAGAGATCGAGTGACGACAGCCGTCCGCGCCCGGCGCGCCGGGCGGCGGTCATTCCGGCACCGACGGGCGTTTGACGCCCGGCAGGATGCTGCGATGCTCGACATGATCGAGGCCGCGCCGCGCGATCACGGCGATGGTGGCGCTGCCAGCCTGGCTCAGCGTCACGGCGCCAGCATCACTGAGCATGCGCAGTTCTGCCCGGATGAAATCGCGGCCACGGCGGATGCCATAGAGTTCCAGCACCGGTTCGAGCAGGCTGTCGGAGGCGGAAAATCCCGGCTGTTCGGCGAGCGCCTTCAGGATGATCAGCCGCGCCTCGGAGCGGACGATATCGTCGAATGTCATTCCTTCGCCCTCGCTATGCGCCGCACCGGCGTCTGCGCGGTCAGATAGTCCTGCACCCGGTCAATGGTCGCGGCGAGTGGCTTGATCCTCTCGGCCAGCACGGCTATTTGCCCGGCAATATCGCCGATCTGCAGCGACAATTGATGGTAATCGGCCCGGCCCGGCAGATCCTCGACACGGGTCTCGATCGAGGTCAGCCGTGTCTCGACATGCTCCATGCGTGCCTCGATGCCGGTGAACCGGCTGGCCGACTGGTCATCACGGCGGGTCAGCCAGGTATAGATCGCGGTCACCCCGGCGATGCCGAGCGCGAGCCAGTTGTGCAAGAACAAGGTGGCGTGCACGAGGCTCATGATTTGTCCACCCCGCAAAGCCGCGCCCGGGCGGCATCGGCATGTTTGATTTCGGCGATGGTCGCGTCAGTGTCGCGTGGCGACCAGGTCAGAGGCGCGGTGACGCCGCAATAGACCTCTGGCCTGCCATCCACCCGTTCAGACGGGCCGCTCATCGGCGTCGGGGCTGCGCAGGCCGCCAGACAGAGCAGCGCGCTCAGCACCAAGGCCCGCCTCCAAAGCGGTGATGGTTGCGACTTGCTGGCTGTCGACGGCGCGCATGCGCCCGGCATCGAGCCACATCTGGCGTTTGTGTGCATGATTATGGCTCGCGATCAGCCCGATCAGGGCGGTGAGGACAGAAAGAGCGGCGGGTGCCAGCCCCAGCAGGCTGGTGATCATTTGCCATGGCCGATCGCCGAGGTCGCCCGGAAGCGCCCGATGATCGCCTGCACACCCCCGAATGCGGCGGCGAGTGCCACCATGGCGGCATTGGTGTTGCCAGCCTTGAAGGCAACATAGGCACCGGTCAGCGACGCGCCGATGGTGCCGAGGCCGCCCCAGACGGTTTGCGACGCCCACCATGGTTTGGAGGTAACGAATGCGGGGGCGCTGGATGTGTCAGTCATGCTGGCCTCGTGGCTGGGAGATGGAAGGGGCAAGGAAAACGGCGAGGGTGTGGGGGGCGCGGCTGCGGCCATGGCCAGGGCGGCGCTGCGCACGGCGGTAACGCGGCGGGTCCAGCCGGTGCCAAAGACGCCGAAGGTTCTGAGCCGTTTCAAAAAGCTCAGGCGGGCGTCGCAGATGGCAACGATCAGGGCTGCCGGTGGCGATGCGTGAAGAGCTGCCAATGTGGCCATGCCGAAATGGCCATCGGCATGCACGCGGGCCGCCCGCTGCGCGAAGGTTATGGCCGCGACCGGCCCGGAATTCACGGCGGCGTCGAAGATGCAATAGTCGATGCCGACCGGCAGTTCGTCAAAATGCACGGCATTGGCATATTGGCGCCGGTAGATCGCCGCGACATCGTCAGGGGAAATAGCCCGCACTGACTGTGGCGGCTGGCCATTGAGCCGCCGCCAGGCATCATAGACGTGCTGGGTGATGCCGCGCATGGTCGCGCCGCCGGGATCGGCGGGATTGTCGGCATAGCCGCCCTCGCTTTTCAGGACACGGCCCAAGGCCTCGGGAAAGGAGCTTTTCATCGCGCCACAATGCGCGCGCGCGATGCGAAGCTGCAGGCGGACACATGTCCACCGCGAACCCACCGTGATGACGATTTCTGGTGTCAGTCGGCCTCGAACAGCGATGCCTGGCGCGGATCCGGATCGATGCTGCGGGCTCTGCGGACTGAGCGTTCGTGCATGCCGAGCGCGCGCGCCACTTTGGTGGCACTCATGCCGTCTGCCGTCAAGGCCTGGGCTCGGGCGCGGCGCACCCGCCAGCCCGAGGCCGGCCCCATGGGTACCAGGATGCGGTAGCCGGAATTATGCCCGACCCGGAAATGCGCACAGAGTTTGGCGGCATCCTCGATGCCGAGCAGGCGCACCAGCCCGTGATCTGCCCCGGCCTTGGCCGGGATATAAATGCGCGTGCCGCCATGGGCGGCGGCGATGGCGAGGGCAGCATCGAGACTGACCGCCTCGGCGATTTCAGCCAGGATGTCAGGGAGCCAGCTATATGACATGGCAGGCTCCCCACGTGGTGATCGAGGTTTTGCGGCTCAGACCTTGGCCATGGCCTCGGCGAGGATGGCGAGCAGGGCCGCTATGCCGCCCTGCGGCACGATGGACATATCGGCGGAATCGATCAGGGCGCTCAATGTGTCGAGCGCCAGCGCCAATCTGGAACGCAGATAGGGCAGATCGGGCGTGGGTGCGGCAGCAACCGGCGTCATGGCTCAGGCCTCCGGCAGCGACAACTGGGCTGGCCGGGCAGGCGGAAGCGGCGATGCTGGGGTACCCGATGGCAGTGCCTCGATGAACCCCAGCGCCTGCAGATCGGCCAGCAGGTTCACCAGCCGCCAGCGGGCGGTATTGTGGGCCAGCCGGGTGATGGCGACCCAGTCGCAGCCCTGGGCGCAGAGATCGAGCAGCTTGCGCGACAGGGGGTGCCGGTCGAGATAGTGCTCGCGCAGGCGCAGCGCCCGGGCTCTGGCTTCGGCGAGCTGCGCTTCCAGCGCCGCCATCGGGCGATGGACGATCATCGCCAGAAGTTCGTCGCGCAGCATTTTGATGCGCGCCGCGGCCTCGGCCGACACCTTGCGCAAGTTGATGGTTGCCAGAAATGTGTCGATCTGCAGGGCGGGGATGCAGAGCATCTGATACTGCTTTCCGTCCGATCCAGTTGAGGGCATATGCCCCCAACTGAACCCGCTTTGTGGCGATTGAACGCGTCGCGTCGGTCGCCGAACATCTATGGGGATAAACTCGCATAGCGAGCGAATAGAGACGAAGATTTGGCCTGCACGCTCGAACAGGTTGATAGTCGCGCCGTGAAAGGCGAGGCTGGTCGGTGATGTGGTTTCGAGGTTGGTCATGGGTATATCCATTCATTTTCCTGAGCCGACGGCTCCGGGAGTTGAAACACATTGCGAATGGACAATGCCCGCATGCCTTTAGGGGCAAGGCCCCCTGGACATAGCCTGCGGCTCCCGGATGATGTGGCGTCGGAAAGGACGCTATCGGGCGTGACCGCCATTCGCTCTGTGGCTTAAAAAGCTGTTTCAAGGCTCTATTAAGCATGGCGAGGCTGGCGGAATTTTCTGCGCCTGTCAAGTTTTTTTCTGGGCGGGTCATGTGTGCCTCGCAGTCGCCGTCATTGCGAGGCGCGCAGCGACGAAGCAACCCAGAGGTCTCGGGCGCGGCAGGCGTTGCCGCAAACCCCTGGGTTGCTTCGCTGCGCTCGCAATGACGGTGGTTGGAGTTGCGATGACGGTATGATGCCTCTTGCCGCGCGCGGCGATGTGGGCTTTGATGGGGAGCACCCCCTGATGGAGACGACGATGCGCCTGCCTTTGATTGCTGCTATGAGTTTGATGACGGCCACAAGCTTTGCCAAGAGCGCCCAGCCCCTGACTGCTACAGCGCTGGATGTCATTGCGGATCCAAAAAGCTTTACCAACAAGGTGGTCAGTGTCAGCCAGTGTTCGCTGTATGCAGCATCCTCGAAGGTGGTCATATGCGGCGTTTTGTCGAAAAACCACGAACAAATTGGAAAGATCGGGATCTGGTTGAGCGGCCTGCCCGTTGACCAACGCAAGAGTGTGCTGGAAAACTGCGCAGGCGATACAGAAACCGTCCCTTGCGATGATGCTGTCGTCACAGGCAGGCTGACAAAATACTATGATATTCTGACCTTCAGGACAGCAACAATTACCTTCCGGACACCCTGACATCACGCGGCCTCGCCCGTGAGCTCGCGCAGGCGCGCCTGCGCGCCACGCAAGGTGGTTTTCAGCGAGGCCAGTTTTTCCAACGCTTCTTTCAGCCGCGCCCGGTCGCTGGCTGATGGCCCGCGGCGCGACCTGGCATGGGACTTGATATTGCCCACCCATTCCCACTGGTTGCACACCATGGTTTCGAGCAGCCGCACATAGGTGGTGATCTGCTCGATTTCCGCGTCTCTTTCCATCACAAGCCCTCCAGTGCAGCCAGCCGCCGGGCGTGACGCAGCGCCGTGTCCGCCTTGGCGGCGGCGCGGCGGTAGGCGAGCCAGTCGGACTGGGCGGCGGCGTCCAATTGGCGGGCGAGCGCGAAAGCGTCGCGGACATCGCGATCATAGGTCGGAGCGGCGACCATGATGAGACGGGTAATTTTAGCGTGATCGACGGCTTTGGCCGAGGCTTGAGACCAGACCGCGCGCTTGCGCGCCGCCTCGCAGCCCAGATTGTCGGCGCGCACCTGTGCGATGCTGGCAGGCGAGGGTGCGGTGGCACCGCGCATCAGCGTGAGCAATTCCTCGCGGCTGAGATCGTCGAGGCTGATCATGCGGGGGTCTCCTTGGCAGGACGGGGGTGGGTGCGCAGTTTGGTGCCGAGCGCCTGGGCCAGCACGTCATAATCATGCGCGGTCCATGTGCCATGGGCGCCGCCGAGCCCGATCCGCAGCGCCAATCCCCGCAGGCACTGCGGGAAACTCTCGCCACCATTGTCGCGCCACGCGCCCTTGGCGCGCGCCAGCTCAAACACCGCACGGCAGATTTCGCGCTTGTCGCCCAGGGGATCGCGACGCGCGCTCCATGTCACACCGGCGCGGGCACACATGGCTTTGAGCGCCTCGATCACCGGCCGCGCCGCGTCCGGGGTGATCAGGAAGCGGGTGCTCTCGAGACCGGTCTGGCGGGTGCAGAAGGCGATGAGCGCACGATCATCGCGATTGTCGACGATGTTCAGGGCATAGGCCGACATCCAGAGGGCGCGCAGGACCGGGGCATATCTGCCATCGAGCCGCAGGGCGGGCCGCGGCGCCGACGGCGCCAGCCCGCGCAGAGCCTCGATCAGCGTCTCGGCAGCATCGTCGCCCAGCTCCGTCGACGAGGCGACGCGGAAGCGGTCGCGGAGCAGGCCGCGATAATCTGCCTCGGTCATGGCGCAGGCCCGGCGCAGGGCGTGAATGGTGCGGTTTTGTTGCAAGGTCGGCATGGGCTGGGCTCCGGTTCATTCTTGGCGGTCGAGATCGCGGATGATCACCCACCACAGACACATCATGGCGATGACATTCAGGACGAAGACTTGCGGACTTATCCCGGCCGCCCCTAACACCAGCAGGAAGGCTGCCAGCATCAGGGCGCGATCGAAGGTGAGCTTCATGGGGTCGATCCGGTTTCGGCCTCGTCCGGGACCGCCTCGAAATCTTCGCCCTCCGAGCCGATGATGACGCCGGGCACCTGCCCCGCCACCGCCTTTTCGGCCAGCATCGCCTCCTTGTTGACGCTCTCTGTCATGCGCACGAAC